>Ga0068860_100000796_pt1 | contig 35406 bp, 26 predicted proteins | sample KBSSwiS32_FD_66597 | JGI IMG/M metagenome (GOLD analysis project Ga0068860, IMG submission 66597) | Switchgrass rhizosphere microbial communities from Kellogg Biological Station, Michigan, USA - KBS Switchgrass S3-2 | ecosystem: Host-associated > Plants > Roots > Rhizosphere > Soil ... | reverse complement strand
TGCTCGGCGAGCCGGTTCTCGAACTCCTGCCGATTCGCGATGTTGGTGAGGGCGTCGTGCGTCGCGGCCCACGACAACGCGTTGCGCTTGCGCCGTTCCTCGCTGATGTCGCCGAGGGTCCAGATCGTCCCCGCGCTGGCGTCGTTGCGGCTCACCGGCGCGCCGAGCAGCTGGCCCCAGAAGCGGCTGCCGTCGCGGCGCACGAACTCGATCTCCTCGGCGAAGACGCGGCCGACGCCGAACGCCGCCGCGACGCGCGTGCCGAGGCCCTGATAGAACTCGTCGGAGGCGTAGATCACTCGTCCCGCCTCGCCGTCGAGGCCCGAGCCCTCGTAGCCGAGCAGGCGATTGAACTCGTCGCTGACGAGCTCGAAGCGGCGGTTGCGCGTGAAGGCGATGCCGACCGGTGCCTTGGCCATCACCGCACGCATCTTGGCGAGCAGCAGCTGGCTGGCCGCCTGGCTCGCCTTGCGCTCGCTCATCACGTGCTGCAGCACTTGCGAGAGCTCGCCCAGCTCGCCGCCGAGATTGGGCCAGCCGGCCTCGACGTCGGCGTCTTCGGCGATCAGCTGCAACGCGCGCTGCTTGAGCCGCGCCAGCGGGCGCAACAGGTAGAAGGTGATCAGCAAGGTCAGCAGGCCGCCGCCGGCGGCGACCCCGAAGGCGAGCCAGCGGGCGCGCTTCTCGCCTTCGATGACGCCGCCGAGCAGGACGTCGGCGCGCCCCGAGCGCAGCACCAGCCAGTCGGCGTCGGGGACGCCGGCGAGGCCGACCTCGTGGTCGCCGGCCCGCACCGCGTAGCCCGCGGGCTCGATCGGGCTGCCGCGCTGGCGCCAGTCCTCGAGCGCGGCGGCGATCGCCGGGTCGGAAGCGCCGTCGCGCAGCACCCATTCGCGCGCCGGGTGCGACAGGATCTGGCCCTTGGCATCGACGACGACGGTCGTGACCGTGCTGCGCCGGTCGGTCGGTTCCTGGGTCAGGTCGGCGAGCAGCGAGCGGCTCGACAGGCGCAGCGATCCGCCCATCACCGCAGCGACGCTGCCGTTGGCCGCGAACACCGGCATCGTCAGGATCACGATCGGCTCGCCCGAGACGCGCGACGCCGCGACGCGGGCAATGATCGGTCGGTGCTCGCGCACCGTGTCCTTGAAGTAGTCGCGATCGCCGACGTTGCGAACCGGGTCGCGCGCGCCGTTCTCGTCGCTGACGAGAACGATCTTGCCGTCGAGCGAGACGATGAAGACGCCCGCGAACAGCGTCGACAGGACGCCTTGGCCCTGGATGAACTCAGTGAGCTTCGCCGAATCGCCGAGGGTGGCGGGAGTCAGCTGCATGGCGACGCTGCGCAAGGCACGCTGCAGCCCGACCAGCCGCTGCGACACCGTCGCCGCGATCCGGCGCGCGTCGTCTTCCTGCGAGTCGAGCACGATCTGCTCGCTGCTGCGCCCGACCTCGCGCAGGACGAAGATGACGGTCAGCGCCACGCTCGCGAGGATCAGCATCGCGCCGGCCAGCGCGATGCGAACCTTCAACGAGCGAAGACTGAACGTTTCCCGGGCCGCGCGCATTCATGCTTTTCGGTACGGCCAGCAGTCTTCCGCATCTCGTCGATGCGAAATGTGTGAAATTGATGCGCGCCGGGCGCAAATCGTGACTGATTTGCGCCCGGCGTCGGCTGACGCAGGCGCCGGCTGGCGCTCGGTTCGGTCTCAGGCCGGTTCTTCGGCCATCAGCTCGGACTTGCGCTCGGCCAGCTGCTCGGCCAGCCCGGCCAGGTCCATCTTGGCACGCCGGCACTTGGGAAACATCTCGCCCTCCTCTTCCTGGACGTGGTGGTCGACGTATTCGCCGAGCACCGTGACCTTGGCGTCGTAGAGCTCGTCGTCGGGCGACATCGACTGGATCTGGGCGATCAGGTCCTTGGCCGACGCGTGCTCGACCTCGGCTTCGTCGAGCAGGTCTTCCTCGACCTCGGCCTCGCGCGCGGCCGGGTAGAAGATCTCCTCCTCGATCGTCGCGTGCACCGTCAGCATCTGGCAGATCTGCATCGCCAGCGCCTGGCGCTCCTCGCCATCTGCCTCGGCATCGGCGAGCTTCTCGTACTGGCGGAACAGCTTCTTCACCTCGGCGTGATCGCGCTGGAGAAGAACCGTCGCATCGGTTCGGGCGGCGCGCGCGCTCGCAGCGGGCTTCTTCGCGGCGCCTTTCTTGGCGGTACTTTTCTTGGCCGTGGCCATGGGGCTTCCTCCTGTGTTCGCTCGCGGAACGTCGCGGCGGTCACACGCCGTCGGCAACCGGCATGCCAGTGCGGCGGAGGCGCGCGGATTGCCTGGCCCCGCGGTCAGCGACTACCTGAGCAACGATGACCACGACCGATGGCATGGCCGCCCTGGAGATGTGGGGCGGCGTCGAATGCACCGTCAACCGGGTCCGGGACGACTACTTCACCCAGCTCGACCGCAGCGGTCACGCCGAGCGCGATGGCGACCTCGACCGCTTCGCGGCGCTCGGCATCCGGTCGCTCCGCTACCCCGTGCTGTGGGAGACGACCGCGCCCGACGGCCCGGCCAGCGCCGACTGGTCGTGGCCCGACCGGCGCCTTCAGGCGTTGCGCCGGCTCGGCATCGCGCCGATCGTCGGCCTCGTCCACCACGGCAGCGGGCCGCGCCACACGAGCCTGCTCTGCCCGCGCTTCGCCGACGGCCTGGCGCAATTCGCGAGCGCTGTCGCCGAGCGCTTTCCGTGGGTCGAGCAATGGACTCCCGTCAACGAGCCGCTCACGACCGCTCGCTTCAGCGCGCTCTATGGCCTCTGGTACCCGCACGCCCGGGACGATCGCTCTTTCGTCGTCGCCTTGCTGAACCAATGCCGTGCCATGGTCCTCGCGATGCAGGCGGTCCGGCGCATCAACCCGGCGGCGCGGCTGGTGCAGACAGACGACATCAGCCGCACCTACGGCACCGAGGCGATGAGCGGCGTGGTCGATTTCTACAACGAGCGGCGCTGGCTCGCGTGGGACCTGCTGTGCGGACGCGTCGGACCCGACCATCCGCTCTGGCAGTACCTGCTCGACAGCGGCGCCGAGGTCGGCGACCTCCTCTGGTTCGCCGACCACCCCTGTCCGCCCGACCTGATCGGCGTCAACTACTACGTGACCAGCGAGCGCTGGCTCGACCACCGCGTCGAGCGCTACCCCGGGCGCACGCGCGGCGGCGCGCCGGACGCGGAGTTCGTCGACATCGAGTCGGTTCGCGTCCTCGCGACGCCCGCGCCGGCGATCGCGTCGCTGCTCCAGGAGACATGGCAGCGCTACGGCATCCCGGTGGCGGTGACCGAGGCGCACATCGACGCCGGCCGCGAAGACCAACTGCGCTGGTTGCTCGAGATCTGGCGCGCGGCGCAAAGCGCACGCGAGGCGGGCGCCGACGTGCGGGCGGTCACGGCGTGGTCGCTGCTCGGGTCGTTCGACTGGAACTGCCTGCTCGGCGAATGCCGCGGCTACTACGAGCCCGGCCCGTTCGACGTACGCGCGCCGAGGCCGCGGCCGACCGCCCTGGCGACGCTGATCGGCGAGCTCGCCGCCGGCAAGCCGGCGAGCCACCCGGTGCTCACGGGCGAGGGCTGGTGGCATCGCGCCGATCGCTTCATCGCCAAGCCGATCGCGCCGCGCACGACCGTGACCACGCTGGCCGGCTTTCGTTCGCTTGCCCCGGCCCACGACGTCGCGCCGATCCTCGTCAGCGGCGCGAGCGGCACGCTGGGCCGGGCGTTCGCGGCGATCTGCGCGCGCCGCAACATCGCCTGTCGCCTCGTCGACCGCGCTGCCATGGACATCGCCGACCCGGCGTCGGTCGCCGCCGCGATCGCGCGCTGGAAGCCGTGGGCGATCGTCAACACCAGCGGCTACGTCCGCATCGACGACGCCGAGTCGGACCGCGAACGCTGCATGCGCGAGAACGCGCTCGGCCCCGCGGTCCTGGCCGGTGCGTGTGCCGGCGCCGGCGTCCGACTCGTCACGTTCTCGAGCGACCAGGTGTTCGACGGCCGTGGCGGCCGCGCGTGGTTCGAGAGCGACGTGCCGGCGCCGCTCAACGTCTACGGCGCCAGCAAGGCCGCCGCCGAACGCGAGGTGCTGGCGCGCTGCCCCGGCGCGATGGTCGTTCGCACGAGCGCCTTCTTCGGCCCATGGGACCGCCACAACTTCGCCTTCCACGCGCTCGGCGCGCTGGCGCGCCGGGAGGACTTTCGCGCCGCCAACGACCAGCGCGTCTCGCCGACCTATGTGCCCGACCTGGTCAACGTCTGCCTCGACCTGCTCATCGACGGCGAAAGCGGGATCTGGCATCTCGCCAACGTCGGCGACGTCAGCTGGGCCGAGCTCGCGGCGCGCGCCGCGACGCTGGCCGGCGTCGAGACGGAGACGCTGAGGCCGTGCCCGAGCGCGCTGCTCGGCCTCGTCGCGGCGCGGCCGCACAACGGCGTCCTCGCCAGCGAGCGGGCGACGCTGATGCCGACGCTCGACGACGCGCTGGCGCGATTCGTCGATGAACGCGTCTTCGTCGACGCGGAACAGGCACACGACGGCGGCGCCGCTGCCGTCCGCGCAGCGCAGCGCGCCGCGGGCGCGTAGCGTCGACATGCGCGAGGCCGCACGCCGCTCGGTCGCGGCACGCGCCTTGCCTCAGGCCCGCGGCGGTCCGGCACCTTCGCAAGGCGCGGCGGTCGGCCCCGTGGTTCTTCTTCGTCGTCCTCGTCACTGATCGATCTCTGCATCGCCTCCATGCTCTTGGTTTCCGCCGCACCGGCCGCCGCCATCGCTCCTTCCCAACGTCGTCCCCGGCCCGAGCCGGCCGAGCTTCCTTCAGCGACGCCTCCATGCCGGCTGCGCCAGGCGCCTGCGTCGCGCCCAGCAACGCCCTTCTCCACCTTCCGATCTCGGAGCGACCCATGCCACACCTCATCGTCTTCTCTCACCTGCGCTGGGAATTCGTCTTCCAGCGGCCGCAGCACCTCCTCTCGCGCCTCGCGCGCCATTTCCACGTCGTCTTCGTCGAGGAGCCGATGCGCACGAGCGGGCCCGCCTACCTCGAGCGCACGACGCCGTGCAAGGGCGTCGAAGTGCTGCGCGCGCACACGCCGGTCGAGCACGCGGGATTCCACGACGATCAGCTCTCGGCGCTGCAGCCCATGATCAGCGGCTACCTGGCCGAAAACCTGATCGACGACTACCTGGTCTGGTTCTACACGCCGATGGCGCTGCCGCTGCTCGCCGACCTGACGCCGCGCGCGATCGTCTACGACTGCATGGACGAGTTGTCGGCGTTCAAGAATGCGCCGCGCCAGATGCGCCAGCGCGAGACCGCGCTGCTGAAGAGCGCCGACTTGGTCGTCACCGGCGGGCCGCGTCTGTACGAGGCCAAGCGCGACGCCAATCCCAACGTCCTCTGCCTGCCGAGCGCGGTCGACGCCGAGCACTACTCGGCCCGGCGCGCCAGCGCCGATGCCGTCGCGATGGCGCGCGCAGACGCGCTGCAAGGCGGCATCGCCGCGCCGCGCCTCGGCTTCTTCGGCGTCATCGACGAGCGCCTCGACCTCGACCTCGTCGCCCGCGTCGCCGACGCCGACCCGGGCTGGCAGATCGTGATGGTCGGGCCGGTGGTGAAGATCGACGAAGCCGCGCTGCCGCGTCGGGCCAACATCCACTACCTCGGCCAGCAGCCGTACGCGCTGCTGCCGCAGCTCGTCGCCGGTTGGCGCGTCTGCCTGATGCCGTTCGCGCTCAACGAGTCGACCGCGTTCATCAGCCCGACCAAGACGCTCGAATACATGGCCGCGGGCAAGCCGGTCGTGTCGACGCCGATCCACGACGTCAAGGCGATGTTCGGCGGTATCGTCGCCATCGCGCCGAATGCCGATCTGTTCATCGCCGCGTGCCGCCAGGCGTTGCGCGAAATGGCGGCGCAGAAGGCCGAGCGCGAGGAGCGGATGGCCGAGCGGGTGCGTGAGCATTCCTGGGACGCCGCAGCGGAAACGATCCGCCACGCTCTCGACGCCATCGTGGCGGCGCCGCGCTCGACTACTGCGGCATCCGCGCCGGCGTCGTCGGGTGTGTCTCCGGCGCGCCCCGTCGCGGTCGCAGGCACGGCCGCGGGCGACGACGACGACCCGACCGCGCTGCGCAAGGTCGCTTCTGCGGGCTGATCGCGACCCGACTCGGGTTCGCGAAAAAATTCTGACAACGCCGAGCCGGAGACCGGAGACCCTGTGACGACCATCAAAATCGACCCGATCGCGACAGGAGAGCGACCGGTGAACGATTCCGAGCCAGCGCACCCGAATCCCCAGCTGCAGCGCGGTCGCTGGACCTCGCTCGACGGGCCTTGGCGTTTCGCCTACGACGACGAGCGCAAGTTCCTGCATCCGTCGGAGATCGCGCGCTGGGACAGGACGATCGAGGTGCCGTTCCCGCCCGAATCGGAGGCGAGCGGCATCAACGACCGCGGCTTTCATTCGTGCTGCTGGTACGAGCGCGACTTCGAGGTCTTCCCCGACGGCGAGCGGCGGACGATCCTTCGCTTCGGCGCGGTCGACTACAGCGCGCGCGTCTGGGTCAACGGCCAGCTCGCGGCGACCCACGAGGGCGGCCACACGCCGTTCTCCGCCGACATCACGTCGATGCTCGACGCCTCGGGGCGCCAGCGGGTGACGGTGATGGCGATCGACGACCCGCACGACCTCACCAAGCCGCGCGGCAAGCAGGACTGGCAGAAGGAGCCGCACGCGATCTGGTACCCGCGCACGACGGGGATCTGGCAGACGGTGTGGATCGAGCGCGTCGGCCGCACCTACGTCGACAAGATCCGCTGGACGCCGCACGTCGAGAGCTATGCGCTGCGCTTCGAGGCGCGCGTCGGCGGCGATCCTGTCGAGGACCTCGCGATCGAGGTGCTGCTCCGTCACGGCAAGCGCGTTCTCGCGCGCGACCGCTACCAGGTCATCGACCACGAGGCAGATCGCTTCATCGTCCTCGCCGACCCCGGCATCGACGACTTCCGCAACGAATTGCTGTGGAGCCCGGAGCGGCCGACGCTGATCGACGCGACCGTCCGCCTGATCGCGGGCGACACGACGATCGACGAGTTCACCTCGTACACGGCGCTGCGCTCGATCTCGATCCTGCGCGATCGCTTCATGCTCAACGGCCGGCCGTATCTGCTGCGCATGGTGCTCGACCAGGGCTATTGGCCCGACACGCTCATGGCGGCGCCGAGCGATGCCGCGCTCAGGAAGGACGTCGAGCTCGCCAAGGCCATGGGCTTCAACGGCGTCCGCAAGCACCAGAAGATCGAGAACCCGCGCTACCTCTACTGGGCCGACAAGCTCGGCCTGATGGTCTGGGCGGAGATGCCGTCGGCGTACCGGTTCACGCGCACCGCGATCAAGCGGACGGTGCGCGAATGGAGCGAGGCGATCGAGCGCGACTACAGCCATCCGTGCGTCGTCGCCTGGATCCCGTTCAACGAGTCGTGGGGCGTTCCCGAGCTGACGAACATGCAGGCGCAGCGCCACGCGGTCGAGGCGCTCTACCACCTCACCAAGACGCTCGATGCGACCCGACCGGTGATCGGCAACGACGGCTGGGAGAGCAGCGCGACCGACATCATCGGCATCCACGACTACGACGCCAACACCGAGCACCTGCGCCAGCGCTACGGCCCCGAGATCAAGACCGAGCAGCTGTTCGACCGGCGCCGTCCGGGCGGCCGCGTCCTCACCCTCGACGGCTTCCCGCACCGCGGCCAGCCGATCATGCTGACCGAGTTCGGCGGCATCGCGCTCGCGCGCAAGGCGCAGGCCGACGCCGCGCCGCCGAAGGAGCCGGCCGTCGCCACGTGGGGCTACAGCTCGGCCCGGGACACCGAGGAGCTGGCGCGGATGTTCGAGCGACTGCTCGAGACCGTCGTCCACACGGCGCTCTTCAGCGGCTTCTGCTACACCCAGTTCGCCGACACGTTCCAGGAGGCCAACGGGCTCCTGCGCGGGGACCGCACGCCGAAGATTCCGCTCGCGACGATCGCGCGCTGCACGACCGCGTCGCGGATGCACATCCCAGGCGGGGTGTAGCGCGAAACTCCCCGGACCGATGCATTCGCTCGAGCTCGTCAAGCCCGATGGTCGCGCGCTGACGCTCTATGCGCGCGGGCCGATCGCGCCGGTGGCCGACGTGCCGAGCCCGTTCCGCGAGCCGCTCGCGAGCCAGGCCCACTTGCGCTGGCATCCGCTGCGCGGCGAGTGGGTGACGTACGCCGCGCATCGGCAGGATCGCACCTTCCAGCCGCCGCCTGAATACGACCCGCTCGCGGCGACCGTCGACCCGGAACGGCCAACCGAGCTGCCGGCGGGAACCTGGGACGTCGCCGTCTTCGACAACCGCTTTCCGGCGCTCGGCGGCGGCGGCCGCGCCGAGGCGCCGTCGCTGCACGTGCCGACTGCGCCGGCCGGCGGCCAGTGCGAGGTCGTCGTCTACACGCCCGAGCGCGACACCTCGCTCGGTGCGCTCGGCCTCGATCATCTCGAGCTGCTCCTGTCGGTGTGGGCAGATCGGACGCGCCGCCTCGGCGAACGCGACGACGTCCGCCTCGTCTTTCCGTTCGAGAACCGCGGCGTCGAGGCCGGCGCGACGCTGCACCATCCGCACGGCCAGATCTACGCCTATCCGGTCGTGCCGCCGCTGCCGGCGCGGATGGCCGCGCAGGCGAAGGAGCACCTCGCCGAGAAGGGCCGCGGCCTGCTCGAGACGATGATCGATGCCGAGCGTCGCGACGGCGTGCGGCTGCTGTACGAAGGCGCGCACGCGGTCGCCTTCGTACCCGTGTGCGCGCGCTATCCGTACGAGTGCTGGGTCGCGCCGATCCGTCCGGCGGCGCAGTTCGGCGACCTCGACGACGCGCAGCGCACCGACCTCGCGCGCGCCTTGAAGACCGTGCTGCTGAAGTACGACGGCCTGTGGCGCCGGCCCATGCCCTACCTGATGGCGTGGTACCAGGCGCCGAGCGACGGCGAGACGCATCCCGAGGCTCACCTGCACGCCCAGTTCTATCCGCCCTACCGCACGTCGGAGCGACTCAAGTACCTCGCCGGCACCGAGCTCGGCGCCGGCTTCTACGCGATGGACGCGTTGCCCGAGGACAAGGCGCGCGAGCTGCAGGCGGTCGAGGTGACGCTATCGTGAGGAACGGATTCCTCGCCGCGTTCGGCTACGCGCCCGAGGCGGTCGCGAGCGCGCCCGGGCGCGTCAACCTGCTCGGCGAGCACACCGACTACAACGAGGGATTCGTCCTGCCGATCGCGCTCGCGCAGCAGACGACGGTCTCGCTCGGCCACGCGGTCGGCGACGAGTTCACGCTGCGCTCCGAAGGGTTCGCCCGGCCGCTCCGGTTCAGGCTCGATCGCCTTCCCGACGAGCCGTTCGGACGCTACGTCTTCGGCTGCGTCCGCGAAGTCGCGCGCCGCGGCCATTCCATCCCGCCGCTCGACATGCACGTCTCGTCCGAGCTGCCGATGGGCGTCGGCCTGTCGTCGAGCGCCGCGCTCGAGGTCGCGACGCTGCGCGCGCTGCGCCGCTTCCTCGACGTCGCGATCGACGACGTCGAGATCGCGCAGATGGCGCAACGCGCCGAGATCGAGTACGCCGGCGTTCGCTGCGGCATCATGGACCAGATGGCGTCGAGCCTGGCCGACACGTCGCACGCGCTCTTCCTCGACGCGCGCACCCTCGAGACGCGGCTCTGGTCGCTGCCTGCCGGGACGGCGGTGATCGTCATCGATTCCGGCGCTCCGCGCACCCTCCTTTCGAGCAAGTTCAACGAGCGGCGCAGCGAATGCGAGGAAGCGTGCGCGCGGCTCGGCGTCGCCAGCCTGCGCGACGTGCGACGCGTCGCCGTGGTCGAATCGCTTCCCGATCCGTGGCGGCGCCGCGCCCGCCACGTCGTCAACGAGAACGAGCGCGTCGTGCGCGCCGTCGCCGGAGCCGACGGCGCGAGGCTCGGCCGGCTGATGAACGAATCGCATGCCAGCCTGCGCGACGACTACGAGGTGTCGATCCCCGAGCTCGATCGGCTGGTCTCGCTGCTCCAGGAGCATCCCGCCGTGCACGGCGCCAAGCTGACCGGCGCCGGCTTCGGCGGCGCCTGCGTCGCCATCTGCGCCGCCGACCGCATCGCCGACGTCGCTGCCGAGGTGCTCGGCGACTACCGGCGCCTCGGCGGCCGCGGCCGCCTGCTCGCGCCGCCCGAGCTCCTGGCCTGACGCCGTCGCGCCCGCGCGGTCAGGCGGCGACGTCGAGGCGCCGCGGCGCGCGCTCGGCGAGGCGCCGCTGCAGCCGTTTGAACGCCGTCAGCGCCTGGCCGACGACCTGGTCCATGTTGTAGTACTTGTACGTCGCCAGCCGGCCGACGAAGGTGACGTTGGTGAGCTGCTCGGCGTCGGCCTCGTAGAGCTTGTAGAGCGCCGCGTTCTCGGGCCTCGGCACCGGGTAGTACGGATCGCCCTCGGCCTGCGGGTACTCGTAGACGATCGACGTGCTCGCGCTCCTCTGCCCGGTGATGTGCTTGAACTCGCTGATCCGCGTGTAGGCGTAGTCGTTCGGGTAGTTGACCGTGCCGACCGGCTGGAACTGCTCTTGCGCCAGGTTGACGTGGCGGAACTCGAGGCTCCGGTACGGCAGCCTGCCGTGCCGATGGTTGAAGAACGCGTCGATCGGGCCGGTGTAGACCATGTGCTGCCACGGCACCAGGTCGACGATCTCCCGATAGTCGGTGTTGAGCAGGATCTTGATGTTCGGATGCGCGAGCATCCTCTCGAACATGCGCGTGTAGCCGTGCTTGGGCATCGCCTGGTAGGTGTCGGCGAAGTAGCGGTCGTCGCGGTTGGTTCGCGTCGGCACGCGCGCCGTGACGCTCGCGTCGAGCTCGGAAGGGTCGAGCCCCCACTGCTTGCGCGTGTAGCCGCGGAAGAACTTGTTGTAGAGGTCACGGCCGACCTTGGCGATGACGGCGTCCTCGGAGGTCTCGATGCCGTCGAGCTTCTCGGCCATCGAATCAAGCCACCCCTGCATCTCGAACGACGTCAGATTCAGGCCGTAGAGGCGGTTGACGGTATCGAGGTTGATCGGCATCGGCAGCTGCTGGCCGTCGACGCTGGCGAGCACCCGGTGCTGATACGGCCGCCACTCGGTGAACTGCGACAGGTACTCGAAGATGTCGGCCGAGTTGGTGTGAAAGATGTGCGGGCCGTAGGGATGGATGAGGATGCCCGCGTCGTCGTGGCGATCGTACGCGTTGCCACCGATGTGCGGCCGCTTGTCGCAGATGAGGACCCGCTGCCCGCAGACATTGGCGAGCCGCTCGGCCAGGACGCTTCCGGCGAAGCCGGCCCCGACGACGAGGGTGTCGAAGCCGGGGCGGCCGGGGATGGCATCGCGCAGTGCGTTGTCGACGGTGGTGCTGTTCTTTTCCAAAAGGCGCTCCAAGGGCATACAGACCCGGACCGCCAGCCTGCGCCTGGTTTCGGCAATCGCTATGCCATCCTTCGCGCCAGGCGAAAGCGGCTCTTGCGCCGCATTCCGCCGAGCAGCATGACGACGAGCGCGAGCGCGCCGGCCCCCATCAGGACGTTGCTCACGCGCCTGGTTCCACGCGAGCTCGAGCGTTCGCGGCGCGACCGGCTCGAAGCGCCGCTCGGTCATCGCGCGGCCGAGCTCTTCGAGGCGATCGGCGAGGACGCGCTCGGCGTCGGGCAGGAGGCTGCGGCAACGGGCATGCCCGTTGCCGCTCTCGACGCGTCCGCTCGCTCGACCCTCGTCGCGGCCTATGCGGCGAAGTCGGCGTTGCTCTCGCTGATGCGATCGGCGGCGAGGGAAGACCGCGACAACGGGATTCGCGTCAATGCCGTGCTTGCCGGCGCGCGATCGAGACGCCGATGCTCCGCTAGAACCCCGATGTCAAGCTGTAGCGGAACGCGGCGCTCCGCCGACGCCCCTCACGCGGCAAAACGCGCCTGGCTGATCGAGGGATAGGCGTACTCGACGCCGACGACGGCGCGCGCGTACAGGTAGTTCTCGCGCGCACTGTCGCTCAGCGAATCGAGCGGCACCTCGCCCCGCTCGTCACAGGGAAAGCACAGCGACGGACCCCTGAACAGCGCCTGATACGTGATCTCGTGGGAACAACCGTTCATGAACTGGCTCCTGTGGGGGCTCGGCGGCATTTGCACACGAACCCAGTGTGGCCAGTGTTCCGGGCGAAATCTGTCGGGGCTGCGCGCTAGAGCGTGTCAGGCAAAGTCGAAGTCGGTCGTCGGCGATCCGGGCATGGGCGCGAAGTATTTCGCGCCTGACGAGGGTCCCGGTCGCGACCGGCGGCCTGGTCCAGGCAGGTGGAGACCGAGGCCTCGAGTCGAGGAGCGCGTCAAAGGACGGTCAACACTCCCGACGCGACGTCGTACATGGAAGAGACGATCCTGATCTTCCCCTCGGCTTCGAGATTGGCCAGCACCGCGCTGCGCTGGCGCACCTGTCGAGCCGATTTCAGGGCCTGGGTTCGCGCGACCGCATCGACGAAGGCCGCGTTCTTCGAGGTCCGCGACCCGTCATAGACGGTCTCGTCGATCGCCGCCTTGAAGCGCGCGAGGAGCAAGGTCAGGTTGCCGAGGACGACGTTGTCGATCGCTCCCTTGATGGCGCCGCAGGACGTGTGACCCATCACCAGGACCACCTTGGCCCCGGCGACGGCGCACGCATATTCCATCGAGCCGAGGATGTCGTCGTTGACGGCGTTCCCCGCCACCTTGGCGTTGAAGGTATCGCCGATGCCGAGATCCGACACCACCTCGACGGGCGTCCGTGAATCGATGCAGGAAAGGACGATCGCGGCAGGGTACTGACCTGCCGCGCTGGATTTCATCTCGCCGAGAAAATCGCGGTCCCGTTGCGCGCCCGAAACGAATCGCGCATTGCCGTCCAGGAAGGCCTTCACCACCTGATCGGGCGTCAGCGAGTCGCGCTGGGCCTCGGTCAGCGACGCGCCGCGCACCCTCGGCGCGACCGCCGCTGCGCCGCTCGCGAAAGGTCCGGGCGCGGCCGAGCACGACAGGAATCCACGACATTGAAACTCGCCGCAGCCGGAACAGACGTCCACCGAGTCTCCCTGAGTCCTCGCCCATCATGCCAGTGCCGCCGGCAACGCGTCAGTGGCGCGGCCTCCCCAAACCCGTGGCACCGGGTCCGCGTCGTCCGGAATGCCACCTTGGTGCTATAGCGCGGCTGCCGGGCACGCGGTGCAATTCACCCACTCACGCGCATTTCGAGGAGGCACGATGCGTACGCTCTCCCTGGCCGATGCGGTGGCGCTGATCCCTGACGGCGCAAGCCTGATGATCGGCGGCTTCATGGCCGTGGGAACTCCGGAAGCAATGGTCGACGAGCTCGTGCGGCAGGGCAAGCGTGATCTCACCGTGATCGGCAACGACACCGCGATGCCCGGCGTCGGCATCGGCAAGCTGGTGCGCGCGCGTCTGGTGAAGAAGGCGATCGTCAGCCACATCGGCCTGAATCCCGAGACCCAGCAGCAGATGATCGCCGGAGAGATGGAGGTCGACCTGGTGCCGCAGGGCACGTTGATCGAGCGCATCCGCGCCGGCGGCTTCGGGCTCGGCGGAATCCTCACCGCCACCGGCGTCGGCACGGTGGTCGAGGAAGGCAAGCAGAAGGTCACGGTGGCCGGCAAGGAGTATCTGGTCGAGGCGGCGCTGCGCGCCGACTTCGCGCTCGTGCATGCCTTCATGGCGGACTACCAAGGCAACCTCGCCTACGCGCTGACGGGTCGCAACTTCAACCCGGTGATGGCGATGGCTGCCGACACCGTGATCGTCGCCGTCGACAACGTCGTGCCCGTGGGACTGATCTCGCCGGACCATGTCGTCACGCCGGCGCCGCTCGTCGACTACCTCATCGCCCAGAGCTGACACCATGGACGCGCAGACCGTTATCGCCAGACGCATCGCGCTCGAACTGCGCGACGGCATGCTGGTCAACCTCGGCATCGGCATCCCGACCCAGGTCGCCAACTACGTGCCGGCCGGCATCAAGGTGTATTTCCAGTCCGAGAACGGGCTGATCGGCACCGGCGCGGTGCCCGAGGAAGGCATGCACCACCGGCTGTTGACCGACGCCGGCGGCAAACCGGTCACCGCGCTGCCGGGCGCGAGCACGTTCGACAGCGCGATGTCGTTCGGCCTGATCCGCGGCGGGCACCTCGACATGACGGTGCTCGGCGGCCTGCAGGTCGATCAGTCCGGGCACCTCGCCAACTGGATGATCCCCGGCAAGATGGTCCCGGGCATGGGTGGCGCGATGGACCTCGCCTCGGGCGCCAAGCGCGTCGTCATCGCCATGCAGCACAGCGCCAAGGGCAAGTCGAAGGTCGTCAAGGTGTGCTCGCTGCCACTCACGTCGGCGCGACCGGTGGACCTGCTGGTGAGCGAGCTGGCCGTGATCGCATTCCCGGCAGGGCGCGCCACGTTGATGGAAACCGCTCCGGGCGTGTCGGTCCAGAAAGTGCTTGACGCGACCGAGGCCGCGCTCGTCGTGCCCGACAACGTGCCGGAGATGGCGATCTAGCGCGCCGGTTGTGCGCGCGCGGCCACGTTGACGAGGATCAAGCGACCGCCGTCACCACGGCGCACGATGAACGCGCGCAGCGCGATGTGAGCCGGTACGCGAACGAACGTCGATCCATCCATCACCCGGCTCGAGGCCGCAACAGCACAGAGGTAAAGCAGCCATGTCAGAACGACCGCACCACAAGTACGACGCCCTGATCGCCCACTGTAAAGCGCTGCCGGCGACGGCCTGCGCGGTGGCGCATCCGTGCGACGAGAGTTCCCTGCGCGGCGCCGTGGAGGCCGCGGAGCTCGGCTTGATCCGTCCGATCCTGGTCGGGCCGAGCGCGCGCATCGCGGCGGTCGCCGAACAATTCCGGATCGACATCGCCCCCTTCGAAGTGGTCGATGCGCCGCACAGCGTCGCGTCTGCCGAGACCGCCGTTCGCCTCGCCCGGGAAGGCAAGGCGGAGATGCTGATGAAGGGCAGCCTGCATTCCGATGAAATCATGGCCGCGGTCGTCAAGCGCGAGACCGGGCTGCGCACCAGCCGGCGCGTCAGTCATTGCTTCGTCATGGATGTGCCCGCGATCGACCGCGTCGTCATCATCACCGACGCCGCGGTGAACATCTTTCCGACGCTCGAGGACAAGGTGCACATCGTGCAGAACGCGATCGACCTCGCCCATGCACTGGGCATGGCGCAACCCAGGGTGGCGATCCTGTCGGCCATGGAGACGATCAACCCGAAGGTGCCCTCGACCATCGAGGCCGCGGCGCTGTGCAAGATGGCCGAGCGAGGCCAGATCACCGGCGGCGTCCTCGACGGACCGCTCGCGCTCGACAACGCGATCGACCTCGGTGCGGCCAAGATCAAGAAGATCACTTCGAGCGTGGCCGGACAGGCCGACATCCTTGTCGTTCCCGATCTGGAAGCCGGAAACATGCTGGCCAAGAGCCTCAGCTTCATGGCCGATGCCGATGCGGCGGGGATCGTGCTCGGGACGCGCGTTCCGGTCATCCTGACCAGCCGGGCCGACTCGGTCTCGACGCGGCTGGCCTCCTGCGCCGTGGCGGCCCTCGTCGCCAAAGCGCGGCGCGACAGCCTGCAGATGGTGGCGTGATGAGCGACTCGATCGCGGTTCTCAACGCTGGCTCGTCGAGCATCAAGTTCTCGCTCTTCGCGGGCGCCGACCTCGAGCTGGTGGTGCGCGGTCAGGCCGAGGCGATCCACACCGCGCCGCGCTTCGTCGCGAAGGATCCGGCCGGTGCCACGGTCGCGACCCGCTCCTGGGGCGAAGGCCACCCGCTCGGGCACGACGGCGCGCTCGCGCACATCGTCGAATTCGTGCGCGAGCAGCTCGGCCGGACACAACTCGCCGGCATCGGCCACCGTGTCGTTCACGGCGGGCTCCAGTACGCCCAGCCGGTGCGCGTCGACGGCACGGTGCTGAAAGACCTGGCGCAGTTCGTTCCGCTCGCGCCGCTGCACCAGCCGCACAACCTGACGCCGATCCGGCTCCTGCTCGAGCGCCGGCCCGAGCTGCCTCAGGTGGCCTGCTTCGACACGGCGTTCCATCGCGCTCAGCCGGAGCTCGCGCAGATGTTCGCTCTGCCCCGGGAGCTGCACGACGCGGGCGTGCAGCGCTACGGCTTCCACGGCCTCTCGTACGAATACATCGCATCGGTCCTGCCGCAACTCGACGCGAAGGCGGCGAGCGGCCGCTGCGTGGTGCTGCACCTCGGAAACGGCGCGAGCATGTGTGCGCTGTCGAGTGGCCGCAGCGTCGCCAGCACCATGGGCTTCACGGCGGTCGACGGGCTGCCGATGGGCACGCGCTGCGGCGCCCTCGATCCGGGCGTCATCCTGTACCTGATGGACCAGCGCGGCATGGACGCGCGCGCGATCGAGAAGCTGATCTACAGCGAGTCCGGCCTGCTCGGCGTCTCCGGCGTGTCGAGCGACATGCGCACGCTGCTGGTGAGTGACGCGCCGCGTGCCCGGCTCGCGATCGATCTCTACGTCTACCGGATCGGACGCGAGCTGGGCTCCCTGGCCGCTGCGCTGGGCGGCCTCGATGCGATCGTCTTCACCGGCGGGATCGGCGAGAACAGCGCCGAGATTCGCGACCGCGTCTGCCGCGACGCGCGCTGGCTCGGCGCATCGCTGGACGAGCAGGCCAACCGCAAGGGCGGGCCGCGCATCGATCTCGCGACCGGCTCGGTCGCGGCCTGGGTGGTGCCGACCAACGAAGAGCTGATGATCGCCCGGCACACGCGGCGCGTGCTGCAAGGGTAGCCAGCGAACACCCTTGCCGGAACCCATGAAGATCGCCGTGTTCAGCACCCAGCCCTATGACCGCCAGTTCCTCGACGCGGCCAACGCCGCGGAGGGCCACGAACTGCACTATTTCGACATGGCGCTCGGGCTGGAATCGATCGCCCTGGCCGCCGGCTTCGAGGCGGTCTGCATCTTCGTCAACGACGTGGCCGACGCCAACGTGCTGGAAGCGCTCCGCGCCGGCGGAACAGGGCTGGTGGCGCTGCGCTGCACCGGCTTCAACAACGTCGATCTGGCGGCCGCGTCGCGCCTGGGCATCAAGGTGGTGCGCGTGGTCGACTACTCGCCCTATTCGGTCGCCGAGCATGCCGTCGCTCTGCTGCTCGCTCTCAACCGGAAGACGCATCGCGCCTACAACCGGACGCGCGACTCGAATTTCTCTCTCGACGGGCTGATGGGCTTCGACTTCCACGGCAAGACCGCTGCGGTGGTGGGTACCGGCAAGATCGGCCGCGTCTTCGCCCGCATCATGCTGGGTTTCGGATGCGAGGTGATCGGCTACGACCCGTTCCGCTCCGCGGAGTTCGAGGCGCTCGGCGCGCGCTACGCGCCGCCCGGTGAAGTCGGTGCGAACGCGGACATCGTGTCCTTACACTGTCCGCTGACGGCGGAGAACCACCACATCGTCAATGCCGGAACCCTGGCGAGGATGAAGCGCGGCGCCTTGCTGGTCAACACCAGTCGAGGCGGCCTCCTCGATACCGACGCTGCCGTTCAGGCGCTCAAGAGCGGCCACCTGGGCGGCCTGGCCCTGGATGTCTACGAGCAGGAGGGCGATCTGTTCTTCCGCGATCTGTCGAGCACCATCGTCACCGACGACGTCTTCCAGCGCCTGATTTCTTTCTCGAACGTGATCGTCACCGGCCATCAGGCCTTCTTCACCCGGGAGGCCATCGGCACGATCAGCGAGACCACGCTGCGCAGCGTGTCCGAGTTCGCTCGCAAGGCTCCGCTTTCGAATGAGATAAGGTTGGCTTGAAGAGCAGTCCCGCACCTGCGCGCACCCATCGAGACGGCCGCCCGTCCGCGACGTCTCGACGACAACTACCTGGACACAGAGAGAGTGAACATGGCAAAGACCCACGCCGCCAAGCCTGGCAAGGCAGCCGACCTCCAACCGTGGGGCCCGGTCGGCGAGTACATGACCGACGCGATGCAGCGCACCGTGCTGTTCTGGGATGTGATGCGGCAGCGCAGCGAGCAGTACTACAGCGAAAGGGCCAAGGAGGTCCCGCATGTGCTGCGCTTCGACGCCGAGCTCGTGCTTGACGGCCGCACGTTCGAGAAGCCCGTCAACTACCTCCTGGTGCGAGTACGGCCGCCGGCCGGGATGACGGCCGACGAGCGCAAGCGTCCGTTCGTGGTCGTCGATCCACGCGCCGGGCACGGCCCGGGAATCGGCGGCTTCAAGGCCGACAGCGAGCTCGGCGTGGCGATGGCCGCCGGCCACCCGGCCTACCTCATCGGCTTCGCGCCCGATCCGATGCCGGGCCAGACGATCGAAGACATCATGCACACCGAGGCGGTATTCCTCGAGAAGGTCATCGCGCTGCACCCCCGCGCCGAAGGCAAGCCGTGCGTCGTCGGCAACTGCCAGGGCGGCTGGTCCGTGCTGCTGGTGGCGGGAATCCGGCCGGAACTGTTCGGGCCGATCATCGTCGCCGGCTCGCCGCTCTCGTACTGGGCCGGCGTGGAAGGTGAGAACCCGATGCGCTACACCGGCGGCCTGGCCGGTGGCAGCTGGATGACCGCGCTCGCCAGCGACCTCGGCAACGGCAAGTTCGACGGCGGCATGCTGGTCGAGAATTTCGAGAACCTGAACCCGTCCAACACGTTGTGGACCAAGAAGTACAACCTGTGGGCGAACGTCGACACCGAAGGGCCCCGCTTCATCGAGTTCGAGAAGTGGTGGGGTCAGCACGTCAATCTCAACGCCGAGGAGATCCAGTGGATCGTCGACGAGCTGTTCGTCGGCAACCGACTCGCCACCGCCGAGATCGTCACCCGCAAGGGAGAGCGAGTCGATCTGCGCAACATCCGCTCGCCGATCATCTGCTTCTGCTCCAAGGGCGACAACATCACGCCGCCGCAACAGGCGCTGGGCTGGATCAATGACCTCTACGGCAGCGACGACGAGATCCGCGCCTGCGGCCAGACCATCATCTACGCCGTGCACGACACCATCGGCCATCTCGGCATCTTCGTGTCGGGCGGCGTCGCCAAGAAGGAACACCAGGAGTTCGCCTCGAACATCGACCTGATCGATGTGCTCCCGCCAGGTCTGTACGAGGCGGTCATGACCCGCAAGACGGCCGAGTCGGTTCATCAAGAGGCGATCGGCGGCGACTGGATCGTGCGCTTCGAGGCGCGCACCTTGAACGACATCCACGCGATCGTCCAGCCCGACCCCGAGAACGAGCGCCGCTTCGCGACCGTACGGCGGGTGTCGGAAATCAACCTGGGCATCTATCGCACCATGGTCCAGCCTTTCGTCAAGGCCTTCATGACGGACGAGACCGCCGCGTGGCTGAAGGAATCCAAGAACACCGAGTTGCCGTTCGAGGTCTTCTCCGATCGCAATCCGATGATGAAGCAGGTCGCCGAGCTGGCCGAGCAGGTGCGCTCGAACCGCCAGCCGGCAGCGCCCGACAACCCCTTGCTGAAATGGCAGGAGGTGGTCTCGGACGGCATCGTCGCCGCCCTCGACGGCTATCGCGATCAGCGCGACGCCGCCCTGGAAAAACTCTTCCTGGCGATCTACGGCTCGCCCGTGCTGCAGGCGATGGTCGGAACCGCGTCGCCCGAGGCGGAACTACGGCCCCGGCCGGGGCTGGATCCGGAGCGCGTCGCCCGCATCAGGGAGCGCATCTCGGAGTTGAAGGCGGGCGTCGCCAAGGGCGGCGCTCGCGAGGCCGCGATCAGAGCCTTGCTCTACGTCGGCATGGGCGAAGCGGCGGCAGACGAGCGGTCGTTTAACACGCTGCGCGCGATGCGGGCCGAGAACGACGGCATGACGCTGGAAGAGTTCAAGCAAACCGTGCGCGAGCAATACTTCAGCCTGGTGCTGGATCCCGAACGCGCGCTGGCCGCGATCCCGGACATGCTGCCGGCCGACGCGACCCGGCGCAAACGCATCCTGGACGCCATTCGTCGCACCGGAGACGCCGCGGGCGCGGCAGCGGGCGAACGGGCCGCACGTCTGGCGAAGCTCGAAGAGCTCTTCGCCTCCGGCGCCCGAGGCGCGACGGCCAAGAAGACGGCCCGAAAGACGGCCCGACCCGCGAAGTCCTCAAAGCCGCGAGCCACGGGCCGAACCCATTTGCCAACGCGCTGAAAGAAGGAAGACCATGCCGGCCCCTGTTCCCCACCCTGCCCTCAAAGGCGCCAAGGCGCTGGTCGTCGGCGTTGCCAACGACAGCTCGATCGCCTATGGCTGCGCCAAGGCGTTCCGCGAGCTGGGCGCCGAACTGGCCCTCACCTACCAGAGCGAGAAGGCACGGCCCCACGTCGAGCCGCTCGCGCGCGAACTCGACGCAGCGCTCTTCCTTCCCCTCAACGTCGCCGTCGACGGCGAGCTCGAAGCAGTGTTCGATGCGGTCGGCAAGCAGTGGGGCGAGCTCGACATCCTCGTGCATTCGATCGCGTTCGCACCCAAGGAAGACCTGCAGGGCGGGCTTCTCGACTGTTCGGCCTCGGGGTTCGCCACGGCGATGGACATCTCGTGCCACTCGTTCGTGCGCATGGCCAAGCTCGCGGCGCCGCTGATGAAGAACGGCGGCACGATGATGGCAATGAGCTATCACGGAGCGAGCAAGGTCGTTCCCACTTACAGCGTGATGGGCCCGGTGAAGGCTGCGCTCGAATCCTGCTGCCGCTACCTCGCCTACGAGCTGGGCGGCAAGGGCATTCGTGTGCACGCGATCTCTCCCGGCCCGTTGAAGACGCGTGCCGCCTCCGGCCTCAAGGGCTTCGACCTCCTTCTCGCCGAAGCCGCGCAACGCGCGCCGATCGGCGAGCTGGTCGACGTCATGGACGTGGGCTTCACCTGTGCCTACCTCGCGACCCCGTATGCGCGACGCCTGTCGGGCGAGACGCTGTACGTCGACGGAGGCGTCAACATCATGGCGTGATGCCGCTTTCTCGCCGTGACACCAGGGTGCGTCGTGGATCGGGCCTGACAGTCACGCTATCGACTGCCCCAAAGGCATATGGATCGTCGGGGGTCCGCTTCCTACACTGGCTCAGATCGCCGCGCGAAGGCAAGCGTCGGAGAAGGGAGCGTCATGGCCGCGAAACGAGAGACGCTCAGGCGGGGCCACCCAACTGGTCGCCCAGGTGACTTTTGACCCGCTCACGAATCGCCGTGACCAACCCCTCGGTCTCCACCGGGCCCAGCGCGTCGACGGACTTCCCCTTGACCACGAAGCCCATCAGCATGGCATCCCTGAGCTTCTTGAACGACAGCGGATTGCTCGTACCGCACACCGATTCGTCGTTCCGGATCACCGCGTCGATGACGCCGGGGTCGAGGAGCCTGACCTTGCAGATGGTCGCCTGGCGCGCGATCTCCGACATCAAGCCGTCCATCTGGCGGCCCCAGTGCTTGCCTCGGATCTGTTCACTCATCGCGCACTCACGTCAGGTTGAATTGCCGGGAAGCAGCATAGCGCGGCACGCGCGGTTCAACAACGCCGCCGCGCTGATCACCGCGCGAGCAAGCCGACGACACCGGGTTCCCGCGTCTTGTGTTATCCATTGGAAGGAGACCGATCGATCATGAACGTCCGCACCCCCAGCAAGACCAGGCCTGCCGCGCGAAGCGCGCCCGAGCCGGGCCCGACCTCGCGCGTCGACGCCTCCGACGGGGCTTCCGGAGGTGACCTGTCGGCAAAGGCGTATGACAAGGCGCTGCGCAAACTGCACGTCGAGCTCGTGAAGCTCCAGCTCTGGGTGGCGCACACGGGAGCGAAGGTCTGCATCGTCTTCGAAGGCCGCGACGGCGCCGGCAAGGGAGGCACGATCAAGGCGATCACCGAGCGCGTCAGTCCGCGTGTCTTTCGCGTCATCGCCCTGCCCGCGCCGACCGAGCGCGAGAAGTCGCAGATGTACATGCAGCGCTACGTGCAGCACCTGCCCGCCGCGGGCGAAGTCGTCATCTTCGACCGAAGCTGGTACAACCGCGCCGGGGTCGAGCGCGTCATGGGCTTTTGCACTCCGGAGCAGACTGATCGTTTCCTGAAGACCGTTCCGCTGCTCGAGAGGGCGATCATCGAGTCGGGCGTCATCCTGCTCAAGTACTGGCTCGAGGTCAGCCCCGAGGAGCAGACGCGGCGGCTGAAGTCGCGCTTCGAAGACGCGCGCAAGGTCTGGAAGCTCTCGCCGATGGACCTGAAGTCGTACAGCCGCTGGTATGACTACTCGCGGGCGCGCGACGCGATGTTCGCCGCCACCGACACCAATTTCGCGCCCTGGCGGGTTGCGCCCTCGGACCGCAAGAAGAGCGTGCGGCTGAACATCATCAGCGACATCCTGAAGCGAGTGCCGTACAAGGAACTGCCGCGCGAGAAGCTCAAGTTGCCGGCGCGGCAGAAGGCGGGCGGCTACGTCGAGCCGGACCATCCGCTCAAGATCATCGAGCAACGCTTCTGAGACGCCGGCGTCCGATCCAGCCTCCGGGGAACACCATGCTCGAACTCGACCTCACCTTGCGCGACGGGCGTTCAGTGCACGTGCGCGCCATGCGCTCGGCCGACGAGGCCGAGGTCCTGCAGGCGTTCCAGCGACTGAGCGACGCCGCGCGCTACATGCGCTTCATGCGCGTCGTTCGCGAGCCCGACCCGAAACGGTTGCGCGAGGTGCTCGCCTCGTTCCCCGAGGCCGGGATCGGGCTGGTGGCGACGGTTCCGGCGGCCGACGGGATCGACATCGTCGGCAGCGCGATCGCCGTCTTCGCGGCGGACCGGACCAGCTGCGAGTTCGCGATCACCGTGGCCTCCGAGTTCGGCGGAACGGGGCTCGCGACCCGTCTCATGGCGACTCTCATCGAGGAAGCGAAGCGGCGCGGCCTGAAGCAAATGGAGGGGCTCGTGCTGACCCAGAACCAGGCCATGCTTCGCCTTGCCAGGCGCCTCGGTTTTCGCATCGAGTCCGAGCCTGGCGACCCGACCGTTCGCGTGTGCCGCATGACGCTGGCCGAGTGAAGCCGGCTCGTCCTAGGGGGCGCCTGCAGCCACCGTGTCTTCCCTGGCGCGAAGTGCCTGGTAGCGCTCGATCACCATCCGCGAGTTGAACACGAGGCGCTCGCTGCCCAGCTGCTGGTCGAAACCGGAACGACGCACGACCTCGAGCACGCTCGGATTGAGTGCCGCCAGCCAGACGACCACGCCCTGCTCCGTCACCCGCTTGTCGCTCTCGATGAGCGTCTGCAGCGCGGAATACTCGATGTCGGGCACCCGGCTCAGGTCGAGTGCGAGCACACGCGGCTTGTATTCCAGCGTCAGCGCCTTGATCTGATCGGCGACGTTCTGCACGTTCGCGAAGAAGAGGCGGCCCTCGGGCCGGAGGATCAACAGTCCCTCGAACCTCTCGTCGTCGGGGTGCTCGGGCGAGACCGGCCGCAGGACGTCGGCGCCGCGCTTGCGCCCGATGACACGCACCATGGGCCGCGTCGCCTGCGCCGACAGGCTGATCAGAGACGCGATGATCGCCACCAAGATCCCCTGCAGCGTCCCGAACAAGAGCACGCCGAGCGCGGCGGCGACGGCCCAGCGAAACTCCATCGTCCGCACCTTGCGGATGGCGATGAATTCGGCGGGCTGGATCAGGCCGATCGAGTAGACGATGACGATCATCGCCAGCGTCGCGTTCGGCAACAGTCCGAGCAGGGGCGCCAGGAAGAGCATCGTCGCGAGCGCGGCAGCCGCGGTGACGAGCGAAGCTCTCTGCGTGCGGCCTCCCGCCGCGCGGCCGACCGCGGTCTGCGACGTGCCGCCGCCGGACGGCATCGCACCCGACAGCGCTCCGGCGAGATTGCCCGCGCCGACAGCGACCAGCTCACGATTGGCATCGACGGGCGGGTCGCCGGGGCGGGCGAACGCGCGTCCGGCGGCGATCGTTTCGGTGAAGCTCATCAGCGCGATCCCTGCCGCGGCCGGCAGCAACCGCACGGCGAGCGCGAGGGCGGGCAGCGTGATCGAGGGCAGCCCTTGCGGGATGTGCCCCACCGTCGAGACGCCGAGCGCTTCGAGGCCGAGGAACCATGCCGCCGCGATGCCAGCGCCGACGGCCACCAGCGGCGCCGGCGAGTGCGGCCAGAGGCGCTCCATCGTCACGAGGATGACGAGCGTCGCGACCGCGACGGCGAGCGTCAGCAAGGAGGTCGCGGGAATGTGCTGCGCCACGCTGAGCAGGTCGGCAAAGAAGCCCTGCTTGGTGATGTGGGTGCCGAGCAGCTTGGGAACCTGATCAAGCACGATCACGAGGCCGATGCCGGCCTTGAACCCGGTCAGTACCGGTGCCGAGATGAAGTCGGCGACGAACCCCAGACGCATCAACCGGGCGAGCACGAGCATGATGCCGACCAGCGCGGTCAGCGTGGCGGTCGCCGTCACGAGCTTGGCCGGGTCGCCGTCCGGAACCACCAGCGCGAGCGCGGTGCCGGCGAGGATCGCCAGCGTGGTCGTCGAGCTGACGCTGAGCACGCGCGACGAGCCCAGCAATGCGTAGACGACCATCGGGATGAACGCCGTGTAGAGGCCCACCGCCACGGGCAGGCCGGCCACCGCGGCATACGCCATTGCCTTGGGCAGCACGACCGCCGCCGCGGTGAGGCCGGCGACGAAATCGAAGCGCCAGACGCCGCCGGCGGGCACCTTCATTCCGAGCGGAGACGGCGTTGCGGTAGCCTCGAAGGGCACCGCGCCGAGGGGTGCAGACCGCTGGCGGGCGTCCGGGGCGTCGGCATGTCCGGTCCTCTTCGACTCACGGCGAGTTGCCGTGGCCCGGTGATAGCTGCGCCCCTCGATCGGAGCAATTGCCCCTTCGGGCTGACGGGCTCGATGCTCTCCCGTCAGAGCAGCCACTCGATCGGCAGCATCCGTAACAGGTTGACGAAGAACATGCGCGAGGCGCTGGCGCCGGGGGTCGACGAATGGCGGACTTCGCCCGCGGAGGTTCGCTCGATCCACTCGACGCCCGTCCGGTCGGGAGTGAGGCGCACTTCGTAGGCTCGCTCCGGAATGCTGCGGTCGAACGCCTTCGACAACTGCGTCGCCAACGTGGCGCTCTCCACGACGACACCCACCTCCGTGTTCAGCCGGGCCGAGCGAGGATCGAGATTGAACGAGCCGATGAAGATGCGGCTGCGGTCGATCGCGAAGGTTTTCGCATGCAGGCTCGCCGCGGAGCTCGTGCCGACCTTGCCGCGCGGCCGCGCGTCGCTCTCCGGCTTCAGCTCGAACAGTTGGACGCCGCCGTTCAGCAGCGCCTCGCGGTACTTGACGTAGCCCGCGTACACCGGCGCCACGTCGGTCGCCGCCAGCGAGTTCGTGAGGATGCGCACCCTCACCCCGCGCGCTGCGGTCGCAAGAAGCGCATCCGTGCCTTCCTGTGTCGGCACGAAGTACGGGGAGACGAGGTCCATTTCAGCGATGGGCCGACCCATCGCCGCCTGCAGGCGCGGGCCCATCTGAATCTCGCGCCGCTCGGGCGGATGGAGAACCTTGTCGGGATCGTCGCTGACCAGTCGCGCGGGCACCCATTCCACCTCCAGCTTGCCTGCCAGCAACTGCTGCACCAGCTCGGTCTCGCGCACGGCATCGAGGTATTGCGCCGCCTCCGGACTGGCGCTCAGCCTCGACCAGGCGTCGCGGACCGTTGCTGCGCCACTCGCATCGGCCACCGGAACCAGGCTGGCCAGCGGGTAGGCGGACGCGCTGTTCCAGTAGGCGTCGAACTGCGCCGAGACATCGCGAACGACCGCCCCTTCGACGACGGTGTCGAGATCGGTGAAGGCGACCGCGGTGGCGGCCTCGAAATATTCGTCGCCGATGTTGCGGCCGCCGACGATCGCCACCTGGTTGTCGGCGGTGAACGACTTGTTGTGCATCCGGCGATTGAGGCGCGCGAAGCTTCCCGCGTAGTCGCGGAAGCGAAAGGATCGGCTCACAAAGGGATTGAAGAGCCGCACCTCGATGTTGGGATGCGCGTCGAGGGCCGCGAGCGTAGGGTCGAGCCCGCCCGTGTTCTGGTCGTCGAGCAGGAGGCGGACGCGGACGCCGCGCTCCGCGGCCTGCCACAGCGCCTCGAAGATCAGCGTTCCGGTCGTGTCGGCGTGCCAGATGTAGTACTGGACGTCGAGGCTGCGCTCGGCGGCCCGCGCGAGGATCATCCTCGCCGCGAAGGCTTCGCGGCCGCTGAGCAGCGGCAGCACGCCGGTCTTGCCGGGGTGTGCGGTGACCCCGGGCGCGAGCGCGCGGGCGATGTGAGTGGCGCCGGTGTCCGCGAAGGCGCTCGAGGGTTGCCGGTCAACCACGGCGGGCAGGCCCGCGCAGCCGGCGAGCACGGCGATCGAGGCAGCGACAAGGATGCGCGACGCTAGCGCCCCGGCATTGAAGAAGTGCATTCAAACGTTCGGATCGCGTTGCTGTGGCGTTGATCGATGCAAGGCGAGCCCGCTCCTCGTGCCAGGGCGCAAGTGTGCCTCACGCTTGGGCCCATCGAATACAGTGCGCGACCATCGACTCGAGGCGTCCCGTCGTGAACCAATGAAAACGGGTTAGCCCGGAAGGGGGCTAACCCCTCGTATTGCTGGCCGGGACGGCGGGATTCGAACTCGCGAACCCCATCACGATTCGGGTCTTCCGAGGCTGTCCGTCAACGTCCGCAGGCCGTCCGCTTATTCCCTTTGAGATCAACCACTTAGATCGTGCTGGTGTTTGCAGACGTCTATCCAAGTCCGCACAGAGCGTGCAGTTCGGAGGGGTCGACTGCCGTACCTCTCAGCGCAGGGCGGATCCGAGCGAGTCCGCGTAGAGCTAACTGCTAAGTCAGTAATACCACTTGGCAACGAGTCCGAGCGCGTTGACGCTCTCCCACCACGGCAGGCGATCGACGACATTCGCCGTCATCGCATGACGGGCTCCGTATGGCCGAAAGCCGTTGTTGGCTAGGAAGCAACCCACAGCTCGTCGGTGGCGACGTCAGATCGCCGCGAGCGCCCGCGACAGATCCGCGGTCAGGTCGTCGATGTCCTCGATCCCGACCGAGAGCCGCACCAGCGCGTCGCCGATGCCGAGCTTCTGGCGCGAGGTCAGCGGGATCGTCGCGTGGGTCATGATCGCCGGGTGCTCGATCAGGCTTTCGACGCCGCCGAGGCTTTCGGCGAGCGCGAAGACCTCGCAGCGCTCGAGGAAGCGCCGCGCGCCGGCGAGGTCGGTGTCGAGGTCGATCGAGACCATGCCACCGAAACCATTCATCTGCCGCTCGGCGAGCTTGTGCTGCGGATGCGACGACAGGCCCGGGTAGCGGACGCGCGCGACCTTCGGCTGCGCCTCGAGCCAGCGCGCGAGCGCGAGCGCGTTGGCGCAGTGCCGCTCCATGCGCAGCGCCAGCGTCTTGACGCCGCGCAGTGCCAGAAAGCTGTCGAAAGGCCCGGCGATGGCGCCGACCGCGTTCTGCAGGAAGGCGAGCCGCTCGCGCCACTCGGCCTGGCGCTCGTCGTTGCCAACGATCGCGACGCCGCCGATCACGTCGGAGTGCCCGTTGAGGTACTTGGTGGTCGAGTGGACGACGACATCGAAGCCGAGCTCGAGCGGCCGCTGCACCCAGGGGCTCGCAAAGGTGTTGTCGGCGACGGCGATGAGGCGGTGGTCGCGCGCCACCTGTGACAGCGCGGCGAGGTCGGCGAGCTTGAGCAGCGGATTGCTCGGCGTCTCCACCCAGAGCACCCGCGTCTCGGGCCGAATCGCGGCGACGACGGCATCGAGATCGGCCATGTCGACGAAGCTGAAGTCGGTGCCGGCACTGCGCCGGCGCACGCGCTCGAACAGGCGATACGTACCGCCGTAGAGGTCGTCGCTGGCGACGACATGCGCGCCGGCGTCGACCACCTCGAGCACGGTCGCGATCGCCGCCAGGCCCGACGCGAAGGCGAACGCCTGCGCGCCGCTCTCGAGGTCGGCGACGCAGCGCTCGAAGGCGAAGCGCGTCGGGTTGTGCGATCGGCCGTAGTCGTAGCCCTTGTGCACGCCGGGGCTGCTCTGCACGTACGTCGAGGTCGCGTAGATCGGCGGCATGATCGCGCCCGTCGTCGGGTCGGGCGACTGGCCGGCGTGGATCGCGCGGGTCGCGAAGCGCTGCCGGGTCGTCGCTGCCAGCGCCGTGTCGTCTCGTTTCATGGCCGGGCCTTTCGCAAGTGGTTGAGCAGGTCGAAGCGGGTAATGAGCCCGTGGAAGCCGGAACCATCCGCGATGATCGCGACGAGCCCCTTGTCGAGGACCGCGCGCAGCGCCGGCAGGCCGGCCGAGGGCGGAAGCGTCTGCAAGGCGGTGCTCATCGCGGTGCGCACCGCGTCCTCGTAACGCGACGGATCGTCCTGCACGTGGAGCAGCAGGTCGGACTCGTCGACAACGCCGACCAGCCGCTCACCGTCGAGCACGGGCAGCTGCTGCAGGTCGGCCGCGCGCATGCGCCGGAACGCGTTGAGCAGCGTGTCGTCCGGGCCGACTCCGACGACGCCGCCCTCCTCGGCCCGGCGCGCGATCAGGTCGCGCAGGTCGCCGTAGCGACGCTGCCGCAACAGCCCTTCGTCGATCATCCAGGCGTCGTTGTAGACCTTGCTGAGGTAGCGCGTGCCGGTATCGCAGACGAAGCTGACGACGCTCTTCGGCTCGGTCTGGGCGCGGCAGAAACGCAGCGCCGCGGCGAGCAGCGTGCCGGTCGACGAGCCGCCGAGCAGGCCCTCGGCCTTCAGCAGCTCGCGCGCCATCGCGAAGCTTTCCTCGTCGGGGATTGAGTACGCGTGCTTGATCGCCGACAGGTCTGCGATCGGCGGCACGAAGTCCTCGCCGATGCCTTCGACCGCCCACGAGCCGGCCGTGCCGTGCGTACCGGTGACGACCTGGTCGCGCAGGATCGAGCCGGCGGGATCGGCAAGAACGAACTCGACCGCGGGCTGCGCACGCCGGAAGAATCGCGTCAGCCCGGTGAGCGTGCCGGACGAGCCGACGCCGACGACGATGGCGTCGACGTCGTGGCCCATCTGCTGCCAGATCTCGGGGCCAGTCGTCAGCTCGTGGGCGAGCGGATTGGCCGGATTGTTGAACTGGTCGGCGAAGAACGCGCCGGGGATGTCGGCGGCGACGCGCGCGGCGAAGTCCTGGTAGTACTCGGGGTGGCCCTTGCCGACGTCGCTGCGCGTCGTGTGCACTTCGGCGCCGAGCGCCTTTAGGTGCAGCACCTTCTCGCTCGACATCTTGTCGGGAACGACGAGGACGACGCGGTAGCCCTTGGCGCGCGCCACCAGCGCGAGGCCGAGCCCGGTATTGCCCGCGGTCGCTTCGACGACCGTGCCGCCGGCACGCAGCCGGCCATCGCGCTCGGCGGCCTCGATCATCGAGACGCCGATGCGGTCCTTGATCGAGCCGCCGGGATTCTGCGATTCGAGCTTGAGGAACAGCGAGCAGCAGCCGGTGTCGAGGCGCGTCACCTCGACCAGCGGCGTGTTCCCGATGAGGCCGAGGACGGCGGGGCGAAGGCTCGAGTCCATGGTGGGTGACGGTAATCCTTTTCGGAGGCGTCGCGCACGGCGGCACACTTCGGCTGCAATGGCGCGGCTCGAACTTCCTCCGTCATGATCGGCCCTGCTACCGCCGCCGGGAGCTGACGCCGCACGCGAGTTGCTCATCGACGCCAAAGCTCTAGCGCCGATCCTCTATGAGCGCATCCAGTGAGGCGCATTCCCCGAAGTCTGTGAAGGTTGGTGTCCGCAGCGCGACTTGGTCACATGCCGCGGTGCAGGCGTGGATCTCCGAGCGACTGGCTGCACGCGAGCGACTGTCCGATGTGTGGCCGCAACAGCTCTCCAACTCGAGATTTTTAGGACATCGCTAGGACACGGCGACGGCACAACGAAAACGGGTTAGCTCCGCGAAGAGCTAACCCGTTGTTTTTGCTGGTCGGGACGGCGGGATTCGAACTCGCGACCCCTTGCACCCCATGCAAGTGCGCTACCAGGCTGCGCTACGCCCCGTGCTGCGGATTATAGGCAGCGGCTGGTCGCTGCCCGGGCAAGCGCCCGATCGAGAGCAACCTCGGCGCACAGGGCCCTCGCGCCCGTCGCGACCGCATTGCCGCGCCCCCCTGTCAAGAGGGGGAGCCGGAGGTCCCCCGCTTCAGAGAATTTGTCCGCTTCACCACAAGCGCCTGTACGGGCTTGCCCACACGAATCAAGCGGAGACACCGTGACCCCTCTTTCATTTGCTCAGCGAACCCGCCCCAAGCGCGCATTCGCCCCTTCGACCCTTGCCCTCGCGGCGACGCTGGCGCTCGGCGCCGGCGAGGCGAGCGCGTTCGACATCGACGTCGGCAATCCCGACCTCGCGATCCGCTTCGACAACACCGTCCGCCTCAACTACGGCGTCCGGGTCGAGTCGCGCGATTCGAAGATCGGCAACTCGGCGCTCGCCGACGAAGGCGACTACAGCTTCGACAACGGCGACGCGATCGCCAAGCGGATCGACCTGCTGTCCGAGTTCGATCTCGTCTACAAGAAGCGCTACGGCCTGCGCGTCAGCGGCGCTGCGTGGTACGACGGCGCCTACGGCGACACGAGCAAGTCCAATCCCAACCCGCCCCTGGTCGCAATCCCGAGCTATATCGGCAACCAGTACAGCTCGACCGTCAAGCGGTTCTACCACCAGGGCGGCGAGCTCCTCGACGCCTTCGTCTTCGGCGGTGTCGACCTCGGCGAGGTCCCGGTCCAGGCCAAGCTCGGCCGGCACACGATCTACTGGGGCGAATCGCTCCTGCTCGGCGGCCACATGCACAGCGTCTCGTACGCGCAGGCGCCGCTCGACCTGCAAAAGGGCTTCGCGACCCCCGGCACTGAAGTCAAGGAACTGTTCCGGCCGCTCAACCAGCTGTCGATGCAGGCGCAAGTCACCGACACGCTGTCGGTGGCCGGCCAGTACCTGCTCGAGTGGGAGTCGGCGCGCTACCCCGAAGGCGGCACCTTTTTCGGCCCGGTCGACTTCGTCTTCAACGGACCGGACCGGCAGTTCATCAATGCGCCTGCCCAGTTCGGCGGCAACGGCTTCGCCCTTCGCGGCGCGGCCTCCGAGCCCAAGCAGCATGGCGAGTTCGGCCTGACGGCGCGCTGGAGCCCGCAATGGCTCGACGGCTCGATGGGCTTTTACTACCGCAACTACGCCGACAAGCTGCCGCAGGTCCTCCTGACCTCGGTGCCGGTCGCGTCGCGCCAGTACAACCTGATCTATGCCGACAACATCCAGTTGTTCGGCACCAGCATCGCCAAGAACATCGGCGGCATCAGCACCAGCGCCGAGATCTCGTACCGCAAGAACACGCCGCTCAACGCCCAGGTGCTCGGCATCGCCGTCGGCCTGCCCAGCGAGGGCGACACCAAGGGCCCGCGCGGCGACACGTGGCACGGCCTGGTGAACGCCATCGGCACGATTTCCAAGACGCCGGTGTTCGACGCCGCGACCTGGGCCGCCGAAATCGCCTGGTCGCATCTTGCCAGCGTCAACAGCGGCGCGAACCTGTTCAACGGCGTCGGCTACGCGCCTTGCGCCGGCAAGGACAAGTGGGACGGCTGCTCGACCCGCAACTACGTCGGTATCGGCGCCTCGTTCAACCCGACCTGGTTCCAGGTGTTGCCGGGAGTCGACCTGTCGGCGCCGGTGACGTACGCGATCGGCATCAGCGGCAACGCAGCGACCACCTTCGGCGGCAACCAGGGGCTCGGCAACTACAGCTTCGGCGTCGGCGCCGACGTGCTGCAGAAGTACCGCTTCGACCTGAAGTACATCGACTGGCTCGGTCGCTACCGCGACAACGGCACCGTCGTGACCTCGACCAACGGACTGACGACGTTCCTGCGCGACCGCGGCGCCGTCAGCCTGACCTTCAAGACCACCTTCTGAGGAGTTCTCCATGAACCGCAAACTCAACTGGTTCGCCGGCCTGATGGCCTTCTCGGCGATCGCCGCCCATGCCGTCTCCGCTGACGAAGCCAAGACGCTCGGCACGACGCTGACCGCGGTCGGCGCCGAAAAGGCCGGCAATGCCGCCGGCACCATTCCCGCGTACAGCGGCGGCCTGACCACCGCCCCGGCCGGCTTCAAGCCGGGCGACGGCGTGCGGCCGGACCCGTTCGCGTCGGAAAAGCCGCGCCTGCAGATCGACGCCAAGAACATGGCCGCTCATGCAGCGCAGTTGACCGAGGGCACCAAGGCGCTGATGCAGAAGTACCCGACCTACCGCATCGACGTCTATCCGACGCATCGCACGGTAGCGTTCCCGAAGTTCGTCGCCGACAACACCGCCAAGGCGGCGGTCAGCGCCAAGACGCTGAACGAAGGCCGCTCGATCGAGGGCGCGCACGCCGGCTTCCCGTTCCCGATCCCGAAGACCGGCAACGAGGCGATGTGGAACCACCTGGTGCGCTTCAACGGCCAGGCCTACGAGGCGAAGTACCGCAACCTGAACGTCGACGCGAGCGGCCGCGCGACCCTCGCCACCGAGGGAATGAGCACGCAGGAATTCCCGTTCTGGGACAGCAGCAAGCAGTCGGCCGAGACCTACTGGCGCATCAAGCTGGTCTACAGCGGCCCGGCGCGCCGCGCCGGCGAGGCGCTGCTGCTCATCGACCCGCTCGATATCGGCAGCAAGGACCGTCGCGCCTGGACCTACCTGCCCGGCCAGCGTCGCGTCAAGGTCGCCCCCGACCTGAGCCACGACACGCCCAACCCCGGCACCGCCGGCGCGACGACGTTCGACGACACCTTCATCTTCAACGGCTCGATGGACCGGTTCGACTTCAAGTTGGTCGGCAAGAAGGAGATGTACGTCCCCTACAACGACTACGCGGCCGTCTACCAGGCCAAGCAGGACGACCTGCTCAAGCCGAACCATCTCAACCCCGACCTCATTCGTTGGGAACTGCACCGCGTCTGGGTCGTCGAGGCGACGCTGAAGGAAGGCAAGCGCCACATCTACAGCAAGCGCACCTTCTACCTCGACGAGGACTCGTGGGCGGCGGTCGCCAGCGACGAGTACGACGCGCGCGGTCAGCTGTACCGTGCCGGCTTCGCCTACATGACGCCGAGCTACGACCTGCCTGCGCCGTACACCGACATGTTCGGCCACTACGACCTGGTGTCGCGCGTCTACTCGCTGACCGGCTTCATCGCCGAGACCGGCGGCCTGCGCCACACCAAGCCGCTCGCCGAGCGCGAGTGGACGGCCGACTCGCTCGCCGGCAGCGGCGTTCGCTGACGCAGCACGGAGGATCACGGTCATGCAACGGCGCACCCTTCTGAAGGCGCTCGCCGCGGGCGGCGTGCTGCCGCTTGCCGCCCGCGCCGCCACACCGGCGGGCGCCGGAAGCTGGCGCGATGTCCTCGACACGCCGGCGCAGCGCAGCCCGCTCGCGCCGAAAGCGGTCCTCACCGGCCTGGCGCGAGCCGGCAAGCGCGTCGTCGCGGTGGGCCAGCGCGGCCATGTGCTGCTCAGCGACGATGCAGGGCAAAGCTGGCAGCAGGCCGACGTTCCGGTCAGCGCCGACCTGGTCGCGGTGTCGTTTCCGAACCCCGAGTCGGGCTGGGCGGTGGGCCACGACGGCGTCGTCCTGCACAGCACCGATGCCGGCCGCACCTGGACGCGCCAGCTCGACGGCCGCACGCTGGGCGACGTCCTCGTCGGCCACTACGGCAAGAGCGGCGACGACAAGTGGCTGGCCGAAGCGAAGCGCTTCGCGGCACAGGGCGCCGAGAACCCGTTCCTCGACGTCTGGTTCGACGATGCCAGGAACGGCATCGTCGTCGGCGCGTTCGGCCTGGCTCTGCGCACCGGCGACGGCGGCTCGACGTGGGCGCCGCTCATGCATGTCATCGACAACCCCAAGGCGCTCCACCTCTACGCGGTGCGCCGCATCGGCGGTGAGCTCTTCATCGCCGGCGAGCAGGGGCTTCTGCTCAAGCTCGAGCGCGACAGCGGACGATTCGCAGCGCTCACCCTTCCCTATGCCGGAACGCTGTTCGGGCTGGTCGGCAAGGACCGCGTCGTCGTCGCCCACGGCCTGCGCGGCAACGTCGTGCGCAGCGCCGACGGCGGCCAGAGCTGGCAGAGCGTTCCGACCGGCGTCGGTGTCGGCCTGACCGCGAGCGCGCTCGACGAGCGCGGCCGGATGGTCATCGTCAGCCAGGCCGGACACGTGCTCGTGAGCGGCGACCTCGGCGCGAGCTTCGCGCCAATGAAGCTGGAGCGGCCGACCCCGGCCTCGGCAGTCGTGAGCGCCGGCCCGGGTGCGCTCGTGATCGCCGGCCCGCGCGGCGCCCAGATCCTCCCCCTCGCCTGAAGGACGCCTGCCATGCACGCCCCCAGCCCCGCGATCGCGCCCGAGACGCTCGAGCGGTTCGACCCCGCGAGCGGCTCGCTGCTCGAGCGCTCGGTGTTCAACCACCGCAAGGCGGTGATGCTCGCCTGCGCCGTCGTCACCCTGCTGCTCGCGATCCTCGCGGCGACCCGGCTCACTCTCAGCGCGAGCTTCGAGAAGATGATCCCGCGCAGCCATCCGTACATCCAGAACTACCTGGAGAACCGCACCGAGCTGCGCGGCCTCGGCAACGCGCTGCGCATCGTCGTCGAGAACCCGAACGGCGACATCTACGACCCGAAGTACGAGAACACGCTCAAGAAGATCCACGACGAGGTCTTCCTCACCCCCGGCGTCGACCGGGCCTGGGTGAAGTCGCTCTGGGCGCCGGGCGTGCGCTGGACCGAGGTCACCGAGGAGGGCTTCCGCGGCGGCCCCGTGATGCCGGACAACTACGACGGCAGCGCGGCCGCGACCGAGAAGCTGCGCGCCAACATCGCCCGCGCCGGAATCGTCGGCAGCCTGGTCGGCAACGACTTCAAGTCGACGATGCTGGTCGTGCCGCTGCTCGACATCGACCCGAGCACCGGTCAGCGCATCGACTACCGCGCCTTCTCGCACGCGATCGAGAAGATCCGCAGCGGCGTCGAGGCCGACGGCAGCGCGCGGATGCACGTGATCGGCTTCGCCAAGCTGGTCGGCGACCTGATCGACGGGCTGATGCAGGTCGCGCTCTACTTCGGCCTGGCGGCGCTGATCGCCGCCGTCATCATCTGGCTCTACACGCGCT
>Ga0068860_100000795_pt1 | contig 35417 bp, 32 predicted proteins | sample KBSSwiS32_FD_66597 | JGI IMG/M metagenome (GOLD analysis project Ga0068860, IMG submission 66597) | Switchgrass rhizosphere microbial communities from Kellogg Biological Station, Michigan, USA - KBS Switchgrass S3-2 | ecosystem: Host-associated > Plants > Roots > Rhizosphere > Soil ... | reverse complement strand
ACTAGGGCGTGTCCCGTAATTCATGGCGGCGCCGGACGCCGCCCAGATCACGCGCTGGCGGCGTTGCCGACACTGCAAAGACGCCCAGTCTGTGTGCGCGCCGGCGCCTGGCCAGCGCGCGCCTGGACGACGCCGGCATCCACCAGCAATTACGGGACACGCCCTAGCGGCGGGCCGGGCACGACGGAGAGCGGCCGATGACGACCACCACCACGACCACGGCGGCACCGCGCCGGAGCGAGACCCGCTCCTACACGGCGCGGAGCCGGCGCCGGCGGGACCTGCTGCGCAACCTCGCGTTCCTCTCGCCCTGGCTGCTCGGCACCGGGCTGTTCTTCCTCTACCCGCTGCTCTCGACCGTCTACTTCTCCTTCACCAACTACAACGGGTTCAGCCCGCCGACGTTCGCCGGGATCGACAACTACCGCTACGTGCTGCGCAGCTACCCCTTCTTCTGGCCGGCGCTGCGCAACACGCTCTGGTTCGTTGCGGTCATGGTGACGCTGCGCACGGTCTTCGGGATGGGCATCGGCATGCTCGTGGTGCGGCTCAAGCGCGGCGCCAACCTGTTCCGGACGCTCTTCTATGCGCCGTACCTCGCTCCGCCGGTCGCGAGCACGCTGGCGTTCGTGTTCCTGCTCAACCCCGGGACCGGACCGGTCAACACCATCCTGCACCGGCTGGGGCTGCCGGAGCCGGGCTGGTTCAACGACCCGACGTGGTCGAAGCCGGCGCTGACGCTGCTCGCGCTGTGGGGCATCGGCGACCTGATGGTGATCTTCATGGCCTCGCTGCTCGACGTGCCGAAGGAGCTCTACGAGGCGGCGGACCTCGACGGTGCGGGGGCGGTGGGCAGGTTCCGCTACGTCACCCTCCCCCACCTGCGGCCGATCATCGGCTTCTCGGTGGTCACCGGCGTGATCGCGACCATGCAGTACTACACCCAGCCCATCGTGGCCGGAGAGGTCGCCAGCGGGCACATCCAGGGCTCGGGTCAGCAGTTCGAGCCGGGCTACCCGGAGAAGTCGACGCTGACGCTGCCTCAGCTCGTCTACAACCTCGGCTTCCAACGGTTCGACATCGGCTCGGCCTGCGTGATCGCGCTGGTGCTGTTCGCGCTGAGCATGGCGTTCGCCGCGATCCTGATGCGCCGCGGCAGCGTCTTCCTCGGCGGTGACGCATGAGCGTCCTGGCCAAGCGACGGCTGGAATGGGTGGCCGTCCACGCGTTCGCGATCGCCGCGACCCTCTTCTTCGTGCTGCCCTTCGTCTTCGTCGCGCTGACCGCGGTGATGACCGACCAGCAGTCGCTGTCGCGCGACCTGTGGCCCCACCCGTTCCAGTGGCACAACCTGGTCGACGTCTGGCACACCCCGGGGTTCACGACGTGGTGGCGCAACACGCTCGTCTACGCGGTCGCCGGCACCATCCTCACGCTGCTCTCGAGCATCCCGGTGGCCTACGCGCTGGCGCACTTCCAGTTCCGCGGCCGGCAGCTCGCGATGATGATGGTCATCGCCACGATGATGCTGCCGCCGCAGGTCGTGATCATCCCGATGTACCTGGTCTGGGCCAAGCAGCTGCACCTCACCGGCACCCTGTGGCCGCTGATCGTGCCGCTGGCCTTCGGTGACGCCTACTCCATCTTCCTGCTCAGGCAGTTCCTGGTCACGGTGCCGCGCGAGTACCTCGACGCCGCCAAGGTGGACGGCGCAGGCGAGCTGCAGGTGCTGCTGCGGGTGGTGCTCCCCATGTGCCGGCCCGCGATCGCCGCCGTGGCGCTCTTCCAGTTCTTCTACTGCTGGAACGACTACTTCGGCCCGCAGATCTACGCCAGCGAGAACCCGGGTGCCTGGACGCTGAGCTACGGGCTGCAGACGTTCAAGAGCGCCCACCACACCAACTGGAACTTCACCATGGCCGCCACGCTGCTGGTGATGGCGCCGGTGATCGCGCTGTTCTTCCTGGCGCAGAAGGCCTTCATCGAGGGCGTCACGCTGACGGGGGTCAAGGGATGAGGCTCGACTCATGAAGATCGCGGTCGTCGGGGGCGGCTCGACGTACACCCCCGAGCTCGTGGACGGGCTGGGGCGGCTGCACGACCAGCTGCCGGTGGACGAGCTCGTGCTCGTGGACCCGGCGTCCGAGCGGCTCGAGCTCGTGGCCGGGGTCGGGCAGCGGATCCTGTCCCGGCTCGGCTGCCCCACCCGCGTAGTCACCTCGACGACGCTCGAGCCGGCCCTCGACGGGGTCGACGCGGTGCTGCTCCAGCTGCGGGTCGGCGGCCAGGCGACGCGCAACCAGGACGAGACCTGGCCGCTGGAGTGCGGCTGCGTGGGTCAGGAGACGACCGGTGCAGGCGGGCTCGCGAAGGCGCTGCGTACGGTCCCGGTGGTCCTCGACATCGCCGAGCAGGTCAGCAGCGCCGCTCCGGACGCGTGGATCATCGACTTCACCAACCCCGTCGGCATCGTCACCCGCGCGCTGCTGCAGGACGGTCACCGGGCGGTGGGGCTGTGCAACGTCGCGATCGGGTTCCAGCGCCGGTTCGCCGCCCAGCTCGGCGTCGCACCGGAGACGCTCGAGCTCGACCACGTCGGGCTCAACCACCTCACCTGGGAGCGCGCGGCCCGGGTCGACGGCGTCGACCGGCTGCCGGAGCTGCTCGCCTCGGGTGCGGCGGAGATCGCGGAGTCCGTTGGCCTCACCCCGGAGCTGCTCGTGGCCCTCGGCGTGGTGCCGTCCTACTACCTGCGCTACTTCTACGCCCACGACGAGGTGGTCCGCGAGGAGCTCCGGGCGCCGTCGCGGGCGGCCGAGGTGGCCGAGATCGAACGCCGCCTCCTCGAGCTCTACGCCGACCCCGAGCTCGACGAGAAGCCGGAGCTGCTCGGGCAGCGCGGCGGGGCGTTCTACTCCGAGGCCGCGGTCCAGCTCGCGGCCTCGCTGCTCGGCCACCTGCCGGCCCGCCATGTCGTCAACGTGCGCAACGACGGCACGCTGCCCTTCCTGCCCGACGACGCGGTGATCGAGGTGCCTGCCGACGTGGACCGCTCGGGCCTGCGACCGGTGGAGCTCGAGCCCCTGGCACCCCTCTACGCCGGACTGGTCGCCCACGTCACCGCCTATGAGCACCTCGCTCTGGAGGCGTCGCTCCACGGCGGTCGGCAGCGGGTCTTCGAGGCCCTGCTGGCCCACCCGCTCGTCGGCCAGGTCGAGCTCGCCGACGGACTCACCGACCGGCTGCTCGCCCACAACCGGGAGCACCTGTCGTGGGCCTAGACGAGAGCCGGGTGCCGAGCGTGCTCGCCATCGACGCCGGCAACTCCAAGACCGACGTGTGCGTCGTCTCAGCCGCAGGGGCACTGCTCGCCACCGCCCGGGGCGGCCCCTTCCGCCCACACCTCGTCGGGGCACCGGCCGCGGTGGCCTCGATCGCGCCCGCCGTCGACGAGGCCCTGGGCCGCGCCGGCTCAGTCGAGCTCCGGCACGTGGCCGCCTGCCTGGCCAACGCCGATCTCCCCGTCGAGCACGAGGCGCTCGAGAGCGCCATCGCCGCGATCGGCTGGGCGCCGTCGTGCGAGGTCGTCAACGACACCTTCGCGCTGCTGCGCGCCGGCCTCGACACGGCCCGCGGCGTGGCCGTGATCTGCGGCGCCGGCATCAACGGCACCGGCATGCTCCCCGACGGGACCGTCGTGCGGTTCGCGGCGGTCGGGCACATCTCCGGCGACTGGGGCGGCGGCGGCCACCTGTGGCAGGAGGCCATGTGGTGGGCCGCCCGGGCCGAGGACGGCCGGGGACCCGACACCGCGCTGCGCACCGCGCTCCCCCACCACGTCGGCCTGGACACGATGGCCGCGCTCATCGAGGCCGTGCACCTCGGGACACTCCCCGAGGAGCGCTGCATGGAGCTCACGCCGCTGCTGTTCGAGGTCGCGGAGACCGGCGACCGGGTCGCCCTGGACGTCGTACGACGCCAGGCCGCCGAGGTGGTCGCGCTCGCCGCCACGGCCATCCGCCGGCTGGGGCTGCTGGGCGAGCCCGTCGAGGTGGTGCTGGGCGGCGGCGTGCTCACGGCCGGACACCGTCAGCTGCTCGACGAGATCGACCGGCTGCTGGCCGCCGAGGCGCCGGGCGCCACGGCTCGCGTGGTCGAGGCGCCGCCCATCCTCGGCGCGGCGCTGCTCGGGCTGGACCGGATCGACGCCGCCGCCGGTGCGCACGAGCGGCTGCGGGCGGAGTTCCGCGGCGAGCGGGAGCTCGCGGGCTCGGGCTGACGGGCTGACGAGGTGGCTCAGCCGCGCCGGTCGGGCCCCGCGTGGCGGCCGAGCAGATCCCGGGCCAGCTCGAGCAGGTTGGTGGTGAGCTCCTCGTCGTCGTAGCGCTCCAGCTCCGGCGCGGCGCCGATCATCATCAGGGCGCCGCCGACCATGGCGCCCGCGACGTCGCTGCGCGCATCCGGGTCTGGACCGACCAGCAGCGCCCGGATCCGGTCACCGACGTCGAGTGCCGGGTGGTTCCGGGCGAGCTCGGCGGCGGCGGGGTCGGCGCGGAGGATCGCCGCGATCCGGCGGTTGCCGACCGCGAGGTCGACCAGCGAGGTCAGCATCAGCTCGCGCCGAGCCTCCGGTGTGGGCTGCGCCTCGGCCTGCTCGATGCTGTGGTGCAGCGACTCCATGGCGGGGGCCAGCACCGCGAGCACGATCTCGTCCTTGGTGTGGAACTGGTGGTAGACGGCCGCCTTGGTCACCCCGATCCGGTCCGCGATCATCTGCAGCGACGTACCGCTGACCCCGTGCTCGCCGAACAGGTCCAGGGCGGCGGCGAGCACCCGCTCGCGGGCTCCCCCGGCCGGTCGCGGCGCGGTCGACGACGTGGGCATCCGGACTCCTCTTCTCGCGGACCATCGGGCCAATGGGGGCCGCTCCGCGAGGACCCTAGCCGATCGGCTTGCCACCATCCTAGCCGATCGGCTATCTTCGTTACCTAGCCGATCGGCTACCTCACCCGGCTCCCTCTGGAAGGACCTCCATGGCCACCGCCCTCCACCGCCTCGGACAGTTCGCGTTCGACCGCCGCTGGCTCGTCATCTTCGTGTGGGTGGCGCTGCTCGGCGCCGTCGGCGTCGGCGCCTCCCAGCTCTCCGGGCCGACCTCGGAGGCCTTCACGATCCCGGGGACCGAGTCGCAGCGGGCGATCGACCTGCTCGAGCAGCGCACCGGCGCCGCCCCCGACAACGGCACCGCGCGGGTGGTCTTCAACGCACCCAACGGCAGCAGCCTCGACTCCGGCGCCGCCCGGCAGGCCGTCGAGTCAGCTATCACCGAGCTCTCGCAGCTCGGGCACGTGGTGAGCGTGAGCGACCCGTTCGCCTCGGGCGCCGTCTCCGCCGACGGCAGCACCGCCGTCGCGAGCGTGACCTACGACGTGCAGGCCGCCGAGCTGACCGACGCCGACCAGCAGCGGCTTTTCGACGCCGGCGACACCGCGACCGCGGCGGGGCTCCGCGTCGACTACGGAGGCGACGCCGCGCAGGCCAAGGTCGGTGAGAGCCCCGCAGAGCTGATCGGTCTGGCGGTCGCGGCGCTGGTGCTCGTGCTCACCCTCGGCTCGCTGGTCGCGGCCGGCCTGCCGCTGCTGACCTCGATCATCGGGGTCGCCTTCGGGCTGCTGGGGCTCGGCGTCGCCAGCGGCTTCACCGACGTCAGCAGCTCGACCTCGACGCTGGCGATGATGCTCGGCCTCGCGGTCGGCATCGACTACGCCCTGTTCATCGTGTCCCGCTACCGCCACGAGCTCGCGCAGGGCCACCACGCCGCCGAGGCGGCCGGCCGAGCGGTCGGCACGGCCGGCAGCGCGGTGGTCTTCGCCGGCGCCACCGTGGTCATCGCCCTGGCCGCGCTCGTCGTGGTGCGGATCCCGTTCCTGGCGACGATGGGCCTGGCGGCGGCCGGCACGGTCCTGATGTCGGTGCTGATCGCCCTCACCCTGGTGCCGGCCCTGCTCGGCGTCCTCGGTCGCCGGGTTCGCGGACGCGACCCGGAGGCCGCCGGTGCGGCCGGCCGGCCCGCCCGCGGCGAGCGCTGGGGCCGGTTCGTGGTGCGCCGGCGGGTGCCGCTGCTCGTCGCGACGGTCGCCGGCCTCGGCCTGCTGGCGATCCCCGCGACCGACCTGCGACTGGGGATGCCCTCCGACGCCACCGCCAACCCGGGCACGACCCAGCGGACGGCGTACGACGAGATCAGCGCGGCTTTCGGTCCCGGTGCCAACGGGCCGCTGGTTGTCGTCGCGGACCTCACCGCGACGGCGCACCCCGCCGAGGCGGCCGCGCAGCTGCACGACGATCTCGCCGGCGTCGCGGGCGTGGCCTCGGTCGGCGCGGCGCAGCTCGACCCGGCGGGCGACACGGCCGTCTACGCGGTGACTCCAACGACCGGCCCCGACGACCAGTCGACCGTCGACCTCGTGCACGCCATCCGCGACGACGCCTCGGCCTGGCAGGCGAGCACCGGGACCACCGTCTACGTCACCGGCGCGACCGCCGTGGCCATCGACGTCTCCGATCGGCTGTCCGGCGCGCTGCTGCCCTACCTGCTGGTCGTCGTCGGCCTCGCGCTGCTGCTCCTGCTCGTCGTCTTCCGCAGCGTGCTGGTCCCGCTCAAGGCCACCGGCGGCTTCCTGCTCAGCCTGTTCGCCACCTTCGGGGCGGTCGTGGCCGTCTTCCAGTGGGGCTGGCTCGGCGGGCTGCTCGGGGTGCAGACCACCGGACCGGTGCTGAGCTTCCTGCCGATCATGCTCGTCGGCGTGCTGTTCGGGCTGGCCATGGACTACGAGGTCTTCCTCGTCACCAGGATGCGCGAGGCCCACGTGCACGGGGCCGACCCGGACCAGGCGGTCGTCGACGGCTTCCGGCACAGCTCGCGCGTCGTGGTCGCCGCGGCGATCATCATGTCCAGCGTCTTCGCCGGCTTCATGTTCTCCTCCGAGACCGTGGTGAAGTCGATGGGGTTCGCGCTCGCCGCCGGCGTGCTGATCGACGCGTTCCTGATCAGGATGCTGGTCGGGCCCGCCCTGATGTCGCTGCTCGGTCGCCGGGCGTGGCTGCTCCCCTCCTGGCTGGACCGGGTCGTCCCGAGCGTCGACGTGGAGGGCGAGAGCCTGACGCAGCGGCCCGCGGCGGGAGCCAGGGAGCTCGAGACCGTCTGACCGTCGCGCTGAGAGGCTGCGCCGGCCACTGGCTGGAACCCGGCTACCGCAGGAACCGCCGCAGCCGCTTGCGGTAGTCGGGGTCGGCCGCGGAGGAGCCGAGCGACGCGAGCAGCTGGTTCACCTCGATGACCACCGTGTCGGCCCGCTTGATCGCCCGGAACTCCGTCTTGTTGCCGGCCTTGCCGCGCCACAGGAAGCGACCGCGCTCGAACAGGGGCATCAGGCTGTCGAGGGCGAACATCGTGAACGAGTCGCCGATGACCACCGTGTCGCCGGGCACGGTGCGCCTGGCGGGCCGGGAGTTCCACGTGTAGTCGTAGGTGAGCTGGGGATAGCCGCCCCAGACCTGGTCCGCCGACGTCCGCGCCGTCCTGACCTTCACCCTCGTGGTCGGCATCGCGGTCTCGGCGGTCTCGAGCTCCAGGTTGCCGGCGAAGTAGTTGAGGTTGCCGACGCGCTGTTCGGTGCCGAACACGTAGGACTGCAGCCGGGCCACCTTCGGTGCCAGGCGACGGGCCACGGCCTTGGCGAAGATCGAGCCGCCGACCGTCGTCCAGTGCGTGTCGGTCTTGAAGTAGCTCTGGTGCCGCGAACCGGCCAGCCTGGCGCGCAGCGGCAGGAAGCTGCTGTCGTCGACCCCGTCGAGCGCTCGGCGCACCATGTCGAACCCGGCTGAGTCGCAGGCACCGTGCGGCATCGGCTCGGGCAGGTCGTCAGGCACGACCGTCGTCTTGTCCGGCGCGATCGTCCAGACGACGGTCCGTCCCGAGTGCTCGATCACCCGGGCGAGCCTCGCGACCTGCCGCAGGCCGTCGGCGGTCCCCGACCCCAGGCCGCAGGCGACGTCGAAGTCCGGGCCGTAGTAGAGCTCGCCGTCGCGGCCCGGCACCGTCAGCGGAGCGGAGTCGTACGTCGTCCCGTCGGGTCCGATGAACGAGCGCGGGTGCTCGGCCAGCCGCGCGGGCCCGTCCGCCGCGGCGGGCACCGCGGCCGGGGCGGCCAGGACGAGGACCGCGAGGCCGCCTGCGAGCGCGTTCGCCGAGCTGAACAGCTGCACGGCAGCACCGTACGGCGCGAGCACCGGCCGCCGGGTCGCTGCTCCCTCGGCAACGCAGCCGGGCCTAACCTTCGAGGCATGTCCGGAGCCGGCCCCGACGACGCAGAGGTGCTGCCGTTCCGAGACGCCGCGGAGTTCGACGCGTGGCTCGCCGAGCACCACGATCGGCACGAGGGCGTCTGGCTGAAGCTCGCGAAGGTGTCCTCGGGCATCGCCTCGATGACCAGCGACGAGGCGGTCGACGTCGGGCTGTGCTGGGGCTGGATCTCCGGCCAGCGGCTCGGCCCCGACGAGACCTGGTACCTGCAGAAGTACGTGCCGCGCCGGCCTCGGAGCAACTGGTCGGCGCTCAACGTCCGCAAGGTCGGCGAGCTCTCCGAGGCCGGGCGGATGCGTCCGCCCGGCATCGCCGAGGTCGACGCGGCCAAGGCCGACGGCCGCTGGGACCGCGCCCTGACGGGGTAGGTCACTCCTGCAGCTTGTGCAGGATCCGCGCCAGGTCCGCTCGGTCGGCCGTGGTGAGCCTGGCGAACATCCGCTCCGACTCGGCCGCCCGGGCCCGGCGTACCTCCTCGGCCACCGCCCGGCCGCGGTCGGTGAGCGCCACCCGGGTCGCGCGCCGGTCGGCCGGGTCGGGAGAGCGGCGGACCACGCCCTTGGCCTCGAGTGCGTCGACCACCTCGGTCGCGGAACGGGGCGCGATCTTCAGCAGCTCGGCCAGCTCCTTGGCCCGCACCCCCCCGGGCCCCTGTCCGGCCAGCACCCGGATCGCGCGCACCTGGGACGGGGTCACGTCGTGCGCCGCGAGAGCGGTCAGGGCCGCAGCCCGCAGCCGCCGCGCGACCAGACCCATGGCCTCACCGAGCGCATCAGCGGGGACCTCCTCGGGCTTGTCGGGGGTCACGGGAACACGGTAGCAAGGTTTGGTGTTGTAGCCTCACGATGAGGTAACCTCACTAATTGCCTCCCCATTCTCCCAAGGAGGTCCACGTGGACTCCGTCCCCGCCCAGACCATCGCCCGCGGCCGCTTCCGCACCCCCGAACGGCCCACGGCGGCCGAGCGGCAGCAGGCGCGCGAGGTCTCGCTACGACGCATCGGCGGGCTGTTCGCGCCCCACCGATGGAGCGTGCTCGCGGTGGTCGGCATCATCGTCGCCTCCTCGGTCGTCGGGCTCGCCTCGCCGTTCCTGCTGCGTGCCGTCATCGACACCGCGCTCCCCCGCCAGGACCTGCACCTGCTGGTCGTGCTCACGGCCGGCATGGTCGCGGTCGCCGCGGTGACCGCCGTGCTCGGCGTCGTCCAGACCTGGGTCAACACCCAGATCGGGCAGCGGGTGATGCACACGCTCCGCACCGACGTGTTCGCGCACCTGCAGCGGCAGTCGATCGCCTTCTTCACCCGGACCCGCACCGGCGAGGTGCAGTCGCGGATCACCAACGACATCGGCGGCATGCAGAGCGTGGTCACCTCGACCGCCACGTCGATCGCGTCCAACCTCACCACCACGGTCGCCACCGCGGTCGCGATGTTCGCGCTGTCCTGGCGGCTGGCGCTGATCTCCTTGGTGGTGATGCCGCCGGCGGTCCTGCTGAGCCGCCGGGTCGCGCGGATGCGGCGCGAGATCACCTCCGCCCAGCAGCGCGAGCTCGCCGACCTCAACGTGGCGATCGAGGAGGGGCTCTCCATCAGCGGCGTCCAGCTCGCCAAGTCGATGGGCGCCGGTCCGGAGCTGGTCCGCAGGTTCACCGAGACGTCGGCACGGCTCATCGACCTCGAGCTGCGCTCGTCGCTGGCCGGACGCTGGCGGATGGCCTCGATGAGCGTCCTGTTCGCCGCGATCCCCGCGGTGATCTACCTCAGCGCCGGGCTACCCATGACCCGCGGCACCATGACCATCGGCACCTTGATCGCCTTCACGGCGCTCCAGGGCCAGCTGTTCCGTCCGCTGATGGGGCTGCTCAACACCGGCGTCCAGGTGGTCAGCTCGCTGGCCCTGTTCCAGCGGGTCTTCGAGTACCTCGACCTGCCGGTCGACATCGACGAGCCCGCCGACCCGGTCGACCTCGACCCGGCCTCGGTGAGCGGGCGGGTGCGGTTCGAGGGCGTCGGCTTCACCTACCCGGACGCCGCCGTCCCGGCGCTGGTCGACGTCGACCTGGACGTTCCTGCCGGCAGCACCCTGGCGCTCGTCGGTGAGACCGGCTCCGGGAAGACCACCCTCGGCTCCCTGGTGGCCCGGCTCCACGACCCGACGACCGGTGCGGTCACCATCGACGGCATCGACGTACGCCGGATCCGGCTGGCCGACCTCGCCGAGATCGTCGGCATCGTCAGCCAGGAGACCTACCTGCTGCACACCAGCGTGCGCGAGAACCTCCGCTACGCCCGTCCGGAGGCGAGCGACGCGGAGCTCGAGGCGGCCGCCAGGGCGGCCCGGATCCACGATCTGATCGCCTCGCTGCCCGACGGCTACGACACCGTGGTGGGCTCGCGCGGCCACCGCTTCTCCGGTGGCGAGAAGCAGCGGCTGGCGATCGCCCGGACGCTGCTGCGCAACCCGAGGGTCCTGGTCCTCGACGAGGCCACCAGCGCGCTCGACACCGAGACCGAGCGCGCGGTGCAGGAGGCCTTCGACACCCTCGCGGCCGGCCGCACGACCATCACCATCGCCCACCGGCTCTCAACGGTCCGCGACGCCGACCAGATCGTCGTCCTCGACCACGGCCGCGTCGTCGAGCGGGGCACCCACGAGACCCTCCTCGAGGAGGAAGGTCGCTACGCCGCACTGGCGGCGTGAGCCCCCGGCCGACCGGGCGGCCCCACGGGCGGGCAACAGGGGCGGGTAACAGGGGTCGTAAACGGGAGCCGCCCGCCCGGGCGAGCCCGGGCGGGCGGTTTGCTGTCGACCCCCATTGCTGGCGTTCGGCCCGCCCCCCACGGCAGTCCGAGCGCCGACGACGGTTCATCTCACCCCGTCAAACCCACTTGCCGGAAGGACTTGTCAGAAGATGACAACAGTTGCCCGGCTAGACAAGTTCGAGGCGCGGGAGCACCCGCTCGCACACCGCTGTGGTCCAGGCCACCGGGTCGTCCCCGGCCGGCGTCAGGGTGACCATCGAGACGCCCTGCGCGGCGTAGCCCTCCATCGCTGACAGGAAGCCGTCGGGGTCCTCGACCGGGTCCGCGCGGCCGATCATGGTCTTCTCGATCCGGTCGTAGTCGCGGCCCAGCCGGTCGCAGTGCCGGCGCAGCACGGCCAGCTTGTGCCCGACCTCGTCCGGCGAGCCGCCGAAGACGTTGCACGCGTCGGCGTACTGCGCCACCAGCCGCAGCGTCTTACGCTCCCCGCTCCCGCCGATCATGATCGGCGGCGGGGTCTGGACCGGAGGCGGGACGTTGACCGGCTCGTCGAGCCGGTAGTGCGTGCCGGCGTAAGGAGTCTGGTCGCCCGACCACATCTGCCGCACGATCTGCAGCGTCTCCTCCAACCGCTCGAACCGCTCGCTCAGCGAAGGGAACGGCACACCGAGGCCGTCGTGCTCCCGCTCGTACCACGCCGCGCCGATCCCGAGCATCGCCCGGCCCCGCGACAGGACGTCGAGGGTCGTCACGGTCTTGGCAAGCAGGCCGGGGTGGCGGTAGGTCACGCCGGTGACCAGCAGGCTGAGCCGCAGCCGCTCGGTGACCGCGGCGAGGTAGCCGAGTGCGGTGTAGCCCTCGAGCATCGGCTCGGGCGGTCCGCCGAGGACCTCCATCTGGAACCAGTGGTCCATCACCGTGAGCTGGGCGACCCCGCCCTGGTCGGCGACCCGTGCGGTCTCGGTGAGCCGGTCGGCGAGCCGGTGCTGCCAGTCGGTATGGGTGAAGTTCGCATAGTGCACGCCCAGTCGCATGCTCACGACCGTACTCACGGGTACCTCTGCCCCCTGACCGACGGTCCGCTGCCCGACCAGGTCGCCCAGCGGCCGCGATGGTCCCCGGCGTTCCCAACACCCGCCACGCCGGGAGCGCCGTTGGGAATGTCGGGAACTATCCCGCCAGCCAGGCCAGGGGGCGGCGCAGGTGGGAGGGAAGGATCGTCGACGAGGAGCCGCGGGCGGAGTTGAGCTGGGGCTGGGTGAGGAAGAGTGCGGTCGAGAGATCGGCACCCGAGAGCTCCGTGTCGCGGAGGTCGGCACCTAGCAGGTCGGTGCGATCGAGGACGGCGTCGCGCAGGTCGGCCGCGATCAGCAGGGCGCCGCGGAGGTCGGCCCGGGCCAGGTCGGTGGAGCGCAGGTCCTGGCCGACCAGGTCGTTGCCGGCGTACGACGGACCGCCGCCGCGCACCGCACGGCTCACGCCACGCAGCTGCTCACCCACCAGGGCGGCGAGCCGGTCCAGGTCGGTGTCGAGGATCTCCGCCGGCGCGAGCGAGGTGCGGCCAAAGACCTCCTCGCGCAGGCTGTCGAGCTCGGCTTCGAAGCCGAGCGCCGAGGCCTGGTCGAGCAGCACCAGCATCTCGTGCAGCCGCTGCACCACGGCGAACACCGCGAACATCTCGGCTCCCCCATCGGCACTGTCGCGCCAGGACGCACCCCCGTAGACCACCTGGGTCACGTGCTGGCCGGCCCCGAAGCACTCGTAGGCGGTGCAGCCGGACATGCCGGCCTCGCGCAGGGAGGCGTGGATCCCGCAGCCATAGGAGGTGCCGAGGTGGCGGCACGGCTCGCCTGCGTCCTTCGGGAACGCGAACCCGTGCGAGGGCCGGAACGGCAGCGCGACGCAGCACAGGCCGACGCAGCGCGTGCAGTCCGGTTCGAGAGTGGTCATCGCCACATGGATACCGTGCTCGCATGGGACTCGCGACGACACCCCGGCCGCTGAACGACGGCACCACGATCCCCGCGGTCGGCTTCGGCACGTCGGGGCTGAAGGGCGACGCGGCCGTCGACGGCGTGCTCGGCGCTCTCGAGCGGGGCTACCGCCTCATCGACACGGCGGTGAACTACGGCAACGAGGCCGAGGTCGGTGAGGCCATCCGTCGCTCCGACGTCCCGCGCGACGAGATCGTCGTGACCAGCAAGATCCCCGGGCGCCACCACGCCTTCGACGACGCGATCGCCAGCACCCAGGAGTCGCTCGAGCGGCTCGGCCTCGACCGGATCGACGTCCACCTGATCCACTGGCCCAACCCCGACCGGAAGCTCTACGGGGAGGCCTGGCGCGCGCTGGTCCAGCTCCGCGACGACGGGCTGGTCCGCTCCCCCGGTGTCTCGAACTTCACCGGGGAGCACCTGCGCACCATCATCGACGACACGGGCGTCACGCCGGTCCTCAACCAGATCGAGCTGCACCCCTACTTCCCCCAGGACGAGATGCGGACGGTGCACGAGGAGCTCGGCATCGTGACCGAGTCCTGGAGCCCGTTCGCGCGCAAGCAGGCGGTCTTCGACGAGCAGCCCGTGCACGACGCCGCCGCGGCGCACGGCGTCACCCCCGGGCAGGTCATCCTGCGCTGGCACCTGCAGCTCGGGGCGCTGCCGATCCCGAAGTCCAAGACCCCGGCGCGGCAGGAGCAGAACCTCGACCTCGACGGCTTCGAGCTCACCGACGGCGAGATGGCCGCGATCTCCGGGCTGGCCCGGCCCGACGGACGCTGGTTCGGCGGCGACCCCGAGACCCACGAGGAGCTCTGACGGCGGCCCCGACGACGCCCTACCTGCGCGTCGACCTCGACCGGCTCCGCCGCAACGTCCGCCGGGCCGCGGACTGGGCCACCGCCAACGGCGTGGCCCTACGGCCCCACGCCAAGACCCACAAGTCGCCCGAGATCGCCCGGCTCCAACTCAGCCACGGAGCCGCGGGGCTGACCGTCGCGACCATCGGCGAGGCGGAGGTCTTCGCCCAGCACGGCTGCACCGACCTGTTCGTCGCCTACCCGCTCCACCTCGACGAGCGCGCCGCCGACCGGCTCGCGGCGCTGGCCCGGCGCGGCCGGATCGCGATCGGCGTCGACTCCGTGGAAGCCGCGGCCAGGGCCGGCCGCCTGGTCGCGCCGTACGGCGTCGAGGTCGTCGTCGAGGTCGACTGCGGCCAGCACCGCACCGGCTGCCCGCCGGAGCGGGCCGGCGCGGTGGCGCTCGCCGGCGGCCGCGCCGGGCTGACCGTGCGCGGTGTCTTCACCTTCCCCGGACACAGCTACGCACCCGACGCGGTCGCAAGCGCCGCGGCCGACGAGGCCCGCGCCCTCGCGACCGCGCGGGCGGCGGTCGAGGCCGAGGGGCTCGAGGTGAGCGTGGTGAGCGGCGGCTCGACGCCGAGCCTCGGCGCGCTCGACACCGGCGTGGTCACCGAGGCCCGGCCCGGTGTCTACGTCTTCGGTGACGCCCAGCAGTGGGAGCTCGGCACGATGGCGCCGGAGTCCATCGCGCTGACCTGCCGCGCCACCGTCGTCAGCCACAGCGGCGGCCGAGCCGTCCTCGACTCGGGCGGCAAGGCACTTGCGGCCGACCGGGCGCCGTTCAGCACCGGCGCCGGCCGGCTGCTGCAGCACCCCGACGCCCGCATCGTGCACCTCTCGGAGCACCACGCCGTCGTCGACCTCGCCGGCGCCCCGCTCCCGGCGGTCGGCGACCAGGTCGACGTGGTGCCCAACCACTGCTGCGCCGCCGTCAACCTCGCCGACGACCTCTGGGTCGAGGAGGCGGGCGTCCTGCGCTCCTGGCCCGTGGCGGCCCGGGGCCGGAACGGCTGAGCGTCTTCTCTAGTCTGGCCCGCATGTCGAAGCGCCTGCTCCCCGTGCTCGCGATCCTCGCTGCGACCACCCTCGCGGCCTGCAACGGCGACGACTCCAGCGACAGCACCGCGAAGGACACCTCAGCCGCGGCACCGAGGGACCGCGGTACGCCGACCGGCACCGCCGACCCGGTCGACACCACCTGCGACTACGCCGACAACGCCGGCTCCGCGGCCAAGGAGGTGGACCCGCCGCCCGCCAAGCCGACCGTCGGCGGCACGGTCGAGGCGACCATGGACACCAGCGTCGGCGCGTTCAAGCTCACGCTGGCCGCTGACACGGCCCCGTGCACGGTCAACTCCTTCATCTCGCTGGCCGAGCAGGGCTACTTCGACGGCACCACGTGCCACCGGCTCACGACCGAGGGGATCCTGGTGCTGCAGTGCGGTGACCCCACCGCGACGGGCAGCGGCGGCCCGGGCTACTCCTTCGCCGACGAGCTCACCGGCAGCGAGACCTACCCCACCGGCACCCTGGCGATGGCCAATGCCGGCCCCGACACCAACGGCTCGCAGTTCTTCATCGTCTACGGCGACACGCCGCTCCCGCCCAGCTACACGGTCTTCGGCACGGTCGACGACGCGACCGTCGCCGCCATCGAGAAGGTCGCACAGGACGGCACCGACGACGCCTACGGCCAGGGCGACGGCGCCCCCAACACCCCGGTCGACATCAGCTTCGTCGGCTTCTAGAGGGGGAAGCTGACCCCGCTGAGCCGCTCCGACTCGGCCCACAGCCGCTTGGCCAGGTCGGGGTCGAGCGCGCGCTGGCTGCGACCGACGCCGGTCACCCAGCCCCGCATCTCACGAACTGCGTGCGGGCCGACGTAGGTGTTGCCCGGCACGTCCATCGTGGCGGCGTAGAGCGTCGGCAGCGCACCCTGCCACGCAGGCATCCCGGTCAGCCTGTGGCCGAACGCTCCGATCGCCGTCTTGACCCGGTTGCCAGTGCTCGCGGTGATGTTGGTGGCGGTGGTGCCCGGGTGCGCCCCGGTGGCCCGCAGGGTCGACCCGGCGGCGGTGAGCCGGCGTTGCAGCTCGGCCAGGAAGAGCAGGTTGGCGAGCTTGGAGTCGGCGTACGCCGCGTAGGCCCGGTAGGGCCGCCGCTCCCAGCTCAGGTCCGAGAGGTCGAGGTGACCGTGCCGGTGCGACGGCGAGCCGACCACGACCACCCGGTCGGTCAGCCGGGGCAGCAGCAGGTTGGCCAGCGCGAAGTGTCCGAGGTGGTTGGTGGCGAAGTGCAGCTCGACCCCGTCCGGCGACAGCCCGTAGGGCAGCGCGAGCGCGCCGGCGTTGTTGACCAGCACGTCTACCGCGCCGACGCCGTCGGCGAAGGACCGCACCGACGCCAGGTCGGCCACGTCCAGCAGGGCGACCTCGACGTCACCGGTCATCTGCCCGGCCGCGGCGCGACCCTTCTCCAGGTTGCGGACCGCCAGCACGACGTGCGCGCCGCGCTCGGCGAGCGCCTTGGCCGTCTCGAGCCCGATGCCCGCGCTGGCGCCGGTGACGACGAAGCGGCGCCCGTCCTGCCTCGGGACTTCGCGCCAGTGGTCGACCCCGGCCATCAGTCGCTGGTCCGCCGCGGCTCGAGCTCCCCAGCGACGTAGCGCACCGGGTCGCCGAGCGTCACGGTCCGGCCGACGGTGCAGAGCCTGTCCTGGATCTGGGCCAGCGTGCGCGGCAGGATCTCGCGGGCCGCGTCGCCGCCCTCGCCCGTCGGGAAGGTGACGTCGTAGGTCACCGTGAGCCGCACCAGGTGCGAGCCGCCCTCGTCGCGGACCTTGTGGCCCTCCGCACGCGCCTGAAAGGTCTCGAACGGCGCGCGCTTGCCGGTGATCAGGTCGAGGTCGGCGGCACCGCAGCCCACGAGGGCCGCCAGCAGGAGCTCCACCGGCGTGAAGTCCGGGTCCTCCCCAGGACCGATCGACACTCCGCCCCCGCGGGCGTTGGTGGCCTTCCAGCGGCGCTCACCGATCTGGTGGAGGTCGACGCTGCGCAGCGTCTGGTCGCTCAGCTGGGGTCCGGGCTCGGCTGACATGGCGCCAGCCTGCCAGAGGCGGCGACACGCCCGGATGTGCGGTTGCCTTGAACGATCGGCCGATCGGGGGTTGCGTGGGACCTGCGGGTCCCTTCCCCCGCAACACGACGGACCCCGAGCCATGGGCTCGGGGTCCGTCGGTGGACGGGCACCTCGTGGGGGGATGTCTCCGTCCGACCGCCGTCCGCTCGGGGGGTGTGCGGAAGCGGCGGTGTCAGAGGGCGCCTCGGGTAGGCGTCAGTGGCTGCGGTGCAGGGCGCGGCGCAGCCGCGTCAGCCTGGTGGGAGCGCCCGCCCGCTGGGAGGACCGGGGATGAACCCGGTCGGTACGGCCCTCGTCGACGAGACGGGACAGGTACAGCTGCGCGGACATGGTTGCTCCACTCCTCACGCTCCGGGGAGCGTCGTTTGGTAATTGGTAGATCGCTATTGCGACCCTTACATTCTACGACCGCGCCGCCGCCGCCCCAACTCGGCGTCGCGGTGATCTCCGACACCACGCGGGGTATCCACAGATCGGGTGGAACCGACCTGGAAAGGCGACGGCGGGCCCGACCTGGAATGGTCCGGCCCGCCTCTCGTGGGAGCCTTTATCGTACGTCGCCACCACGGTGACGACCAGTCACGGCCAGTCACGGCCGGGCGCCCGGCCTCGGACTGTGCCGAACAATCGCGGGGCGCCCCTTGCTCAGCACAGTCCTAGGCTGTCTGGGTGCCCAACCCGTACGCCTCCCTCCAGCGCACCGAGGCGCTGGCCCGCCGCGACCTCCTCGACGTGACGTCCTACGACGTGGCGCTGGACCTGGCGTCCGACGAGGCCACCTTCGAGTCGGTGACGACACTGCGGTTCCGCAGCGGCGCCGGCGCCACGTTCCTCGACCTCAAGCCCACGTCCCTGCAGAGCATCCGGCTCGACGGCCGGCCGCTCGACGTCGACCTCCTCGAGCGCGGCCGCTTCCCGCTGGAGCTGACCGAGGGCGATCACGAGCTCGTGGTCGAGGCGACCATGCCGTTCCGCAACGACGGCGAGGGGCTGCACCGCAGCATCGACCCCGCCGACGGCAAGCACTATGTCTACGGCATGTCCTTCATGGACGCCGCCCCGACGATCTTCGCCTGCTTCGACCAGCCCGACCTGAAGGCCCCCTACACCTTCCACGTGCGCGCGCCCCTGGACTGGGTCGTCATCGGCAACGCGCCGGGCCGGGAGGTCGAGAAGGGCGTCTGGGAGTTCGAGCAGAGCCAGCCGCTGTCGACCTACTTCGTGACCATCGTTGCCGGCCCCTACCACGTGGTCCGCGACGAGCACGACGGGATCCCGCTCGGGCTCAGCGCGAGGGCGAGCATCGCGGCCGACCTCGACAAGGACGCCGACGAGCTCTTCACGCTGACCAGGCAGAGCTTCGACGAGCTGCACCGGCTGTTCGGGATCCGCTACCCGTTCGGCGACTACCACCAGGCGTTCGTGCCGGAGTTCAACGCCGGCGCGATGGAGAACCCCGGCTGCGTCACCTTCCGCGACCCCCTGATCTTCACCAGCCGGGTCACCCGCGGCATCCGCGTGTTCCGGGCCAGCACCCTGGCCCACGAGATGGCCCACCAGTGGTTCGGCAACCTCGTCACTCCCGCCTGGTGGGACGACCTGTGGCTCAACGAGTCGTTCGCCGAGTACATGGGCAACCGGGTCGCCGCGGACGTCACCGAGTACTCCGAGGTCTGGGTCGAGGACTCCTACTCCCGGCGTCAGTGGGGGCTGGTCGCCGACCAGCGCCCGAGCACCCACCCGGTCGCCGGCAACGGGGCCGTCGACGCGAGCGCCGCACTGCAGGACTTCGACGGCATCTCCTACGCCAAGGGCTGCGCCATCCTGCGCCAGCTCAACGCCACCGTGGGCGACGACGTCTTCTTCCGGGGTGTCATCGACCACTTCGACCGGCACCGCTTCGGCAACGCGACCATGCACGACCTGTTCGCGAGCTGGGAGCGGGCCGGCGCGGGCGACCTCTCCGGCTTCACCGACAACTGGCTGCGCACCGCAGGCCCCGACCTGATCGAGCTGGACCGCTCCGCGGGCGTCATCCGGCGTACGCCGCCGCCGGAGCATCCGGCCGACCGCCCGCACCGGCTGCGCGCGGCCGTCGCCGCCGACGACGGCTCGTGGACCGACCACGTGCTCGAGATCGAGGAGCCGGAGACGCCGTTCGACGCCGGCGACCGGCCGGTGCTGCTGGACCCCTACAACGACACCTGGGCGCTGCTGGTGCCCGACAAGCTGACCATGGACGCGCTGGAGAGCCTGCTGCCGCGGGTCACCGACCCGCAGCTTCGCGCCGGGGTCTGGAACAACGTCCGCAGCGCCCTGCACAACGCCCGGGTCGACCCGGTCGACGTGCTCGAGATCGCCGTGCGGAGCCTGCCGGTCGAGGACACCGAGGACACCGCCCGCCGCACCATGGCCTGGCTGTTCCGCTGGGTGGTGCCGCTGCAGCCCGACCCGGCCGCCGCCCTGGCCCAGCTGCACGAGGCCGCACGGGGGAAGCTCGAGGCCGCCGCACCCACTTCCGAGGAGCAGCTCTCGGCGTTCCGGGCCGCGATCCACACCGCATCAGACCCGGATCTGCTCGCGGCCTGGCTCGGCGAGGAGGACCTCCCCGAGGGGCTCCCGCTCGACCTCGACCTCCGCTGGCGGGTGCTGGTCCGGCTCGCCACCCTCGGCGAGGTCGACCTCGCCGAGCTGGACCACCACCTCGCGGCGGACCCGACCGCGGTCGCCAAGATCCAGCACGCCGGCGCGCACGCCTGCCTGCCCGACGCCGACGCCAAGGCCTGGGCGTGGAGCTGCTTCACCGGCGAGACCAACCTGCCCAACTACGAGCTCGAGGCGGTGGGGCTCGGCTTCTGGCGAGGCGGCCAGGAGGAGCTCACCGCGGGCTACGTCGACCGCTACTTCGCCGAGCTCCCCGACACCGTCGCGGTGCGCAGCGGCTGGGTCCTGGCCGAGGCCGCCGAGCACTTCTTCCCGCGGACCTCGATGACCGGCGAGACACTGGCGCGGGCCGAGGCACTGATCGCGGACGGCGACCTCGACCTGTCGCTGCGACGCCGGCTGGTCGACGAGGCGGACACCCTGCGGCGCAAGCTCGCCGTGCTCGAGGCCTACCCACGCCCATGACCCTCTCGTCGTCGCGCCGCCGGCCCGGACCGACCGTCCGGGTGCGCGTGCACGAGCTGACCACTCAGCAGGAGCGGCGCCACGAGGACCGGCTGGCCACGGAGGAGCCCCTGGAGATCCGGCTGGCGTGGCCCGGCGCGGCAGCGAGACGGGTCTGGGTGACCATGCGCACCCCGGGCCACGACTTCGAGCTCGCCGCGGGCTGGCTGGTGCACGAGGGGCTGGTCACCGCTCCCCCGCACACGATCGCCTACTGCACCGACGCCGAGCTGACCGCCGAGCAGGAGTTCAACGTGGTCACGGTGACCCTCGACCAGCCGCCGACGCGCGACCCGGGGCACCGCCACGCCGGGTCGGGCTCGTCCGCGTGCGGGGTCTGCGGGAAGGACACGATCAGCGAGGCGCTTGCGGCCCCCACGGCGCGGCCCTGGCCGGGGCCGCTCCCCGGGCCCGACGTCGTACGCGCGCTGCCCGAGCGGCTGCGCGCGGCGCAGCGCCTCTTCGACGCCACCGGCGGCGTCCACGCGGCGGCCCTGGCCACGGCCGAGGGGGACCTGCTGGAGGTCCGCGAGGACGTCGGCCGGCACAACGCGGTCGACAAGGTCACGGGCGCGCGCGTGCTCGCGGGCCTCTCACCCGGCGAGGCGGCCATGGTGGTCAGCGGCCGCGCTGGCTTCGAGCTCGTGCAGAAGACGGTCGCGGCCGGCGTGGGGGCGCTGGTGGCCGTCGGGGCGCCGACCAGCCTCGCGGTGCGCCTGGCGAGCGAGGCCGGTCTCGGCCTCTACGGGTTCACCTCGACCGAGCGGACCGTGCGCTACGCATGATGCGGTGACCGCTTCTTCACCTTCTTGACCTTGAACGGCACCGACGCCGGCGTCGGGTCGACGTTGCCGGCCGGCTGGCTCGCGCGGACCTGGAACGTGTGCATGCCCACCCGGAGCCTCTTGGTCCGCACCGGGTACGGGCTGGCACAGGGCTTGTAGGCGCCGTTGTCGACCTGGCACTCGAACGTCGCGCCGGCCACGGGCGAGCCGAAGGTGAACACCGCCTTCGTCCCCCTGGTCACCTTGGGCGGACCGAACAGCTGGTCGGTGTCGGGTGCGGGCAGGGCGACGTTCTCACAGCCGCTGAGCAGGTCAGCGCGGTCAGCCGTGACCGAGTCGGTGCCGGGGCCGCACTCGACGACATCGCCGAACCCGTCGCGCACCGAGAAGGTGTCGTTGCCGTCGCCACCGGCGACGAAGTCCGACCCCGGGCCCGGGTCGGCCACGTCGTCGCCCGCGCCGAGGTCGGCCACGTCGGCGCCGGGACCTCCGACGAACGTGTCGTTGCCGGCCCGGCCCGAGAAGCTGACCCGGCCGCTGTAGCCGTGGCTGTCGACGGCGTCGGCGTTCCCCCCGTCGGAGGCGGTGACGTCGTAGGCCTCGATGCTCGACGTCGGAGTGATCCCGTTGATGTCGGTGTCGGTGAGCGTCAGCCCGACCGCCACCTCCGAGCCGGAGGCGGAGTAGTCCATGACGACGGTGTCGACGCCGGTGCCTCCGTCGATCAGGTTCGCCGGTGCACCGACGATCAGGTCGTCGCCGGGGCCGCCCTGCACGGAGCCGGACACGTCGACGAACGTGTCGTCGCCGTCGCCACCGCTGGCGCTCCCGGCGCCCTCGACCCGGTCGTCGCCTGAGAGCGTGGACACGACGTCGTCGTTGATGTCGGCGGTCACCACATCGCGGACCTCGCTGCCCGTGAACGAGTCGACGGAGGAGTCGTCCAGGTCGACCAGGGTCTCGACGAGGCCGGGAAACGCCAACGTCGTCAGCCCGCCGAGGTTGACCGAGTCGCTGCCGCCGTTCGCGTCGACGACGACGAACGCCACGGCGTCGCACGCGAGAGGGGGTAGCGGCGCGACGCCGTTGACCGATGCCAGGTTGGAGTTGTCGCAGCTGACCGTGATGGGGTCACCGGCCGCGTTGCTGACGACGGTCACGGTGTCGATGCCGTCGGTGGACGCCGTCACCACGGCGAAAGCGGGCGCCGTACCGAGCAGGAGCGCGACGCTCGCTGCGGTGATGGTCGTCGCCGCGCGTCGCGCGAGGGCGCGACCGGAGACGAGGGGGGTCATACCCCGCAGGGTAGGCGATGACGGCCCTTCGGGCGTGTGGTCCGGGGTTATGTCGGTGCCCTGGGTGACGATGCCTCCATGACCACCGCACTGCTCCTGCTCGTGGCCCTGACCCTCGGTTTCGGGGTCGGGGTGCTGGTGGGGCGCCGCCAGTCGTCCGGCGCCGGCCCCCGCGAGGTGGCGCAGCTCCACCAGGCGCTCGCCGACTCCCGGGTCGCAGCCGCCCGGGCCGAGGCCGACATGGCCGTCGCGCTGGCGCAGCGTGAGGCTGCCGTGGCCCGCTCGGAGGAGATCGAGGCGGGCCGGCAGACGATGGTCGAGCAGTTCCGGCTGCTGTCCCATGAGGTCGCCGAGCAGCAGCGCCGTTCGGTCGACACCGCCGCCCAGCAGCGGATGCAGGCGACCGAGCAGCTGCTCGCACCCGTGGCCGCGACGCTCAAGGAGTTCCAGGCCAGGCTCACCGACGTCGAGAAGGAACGCGTGCAGATCGCGACCGAGATGAGGTCGCAGGTCCGGACCGTGCGCGACGCAGGCGAGGCCATGCGCCGCGAGGCGGCCACGCTCGTCAACGCCCTGCGCAAGCCGCAGGTGCGCGGGTCGTGGGGCGAGACGACGCTGAAGAACGTCGCGCGGCTCTCGGGCATGGTGGAGCGCTGCGACTTCGACCTGCAGGTCACCACGCAGTCCGACGACGGCGCGCAGCGTCCCGACATGCGGGTCAACCTCGCTGACGGCAAGCACGTCTTCGTCGACTCCAAGGTCCCGCTCAGCGCGTTCCTCGACGCGGCGGGGTGCGAGGACGGTGAGGCGAAGACCCAGCACCTCCTCCAGTTCGCCCGGCACATCCGCACCCACGTCGACCAGCTGTCGTCCAAGCAGTACTGGAAGGCCGCCGAGTCTCCCGAGTTCGTCGTCCTCTTCCTCCCGAGCGAGGAGTTCTTCTCCGCGGCGCTCGAGCAGATGCCCGACCTCTACGAGTACGCCGTCAAGAAGGACGTCGTCATCGCCACCCCGACCACGCTGATCGGCATGCTGCGCGCGATCTCCTACGGCTGGAAGCAGGCCGCGCTGGCCGACAAGGCCGCGGAGGTCTTCAAGCTGGGTCGTGAGCTGCACGAGCGGCTGGGTCAGATGGGCGCGAAGTTCGACAAGCTCGGGCGCGCGCTGGCCTCCTCGGTCAACGCCTACAACGAGACGGTCGGGACGGTGGAGTCCAGGGTGATGGTCTCGGCGCGCCGCTTCCGCGACCTCCAGGTCAGCGAGGGTGACCTGGCGCCGATTCGGGCCCTCGACGCGCCGGTGCGCAAGGCGCAGGCCGACGAGCTCACCGCCCGGCCCGTCCCGAGCGTGGCCGAGCTCGTCGAGGCGGACGCGGAGGGGCTCTGGTCCGAAAACGACCAACGGCGCGAGGCCTAGCCTGCTGACATAGCCTGCTGGCATGGCCTTCGGTGACGCCGGCTCCTACGCGCGCTTCATGGGTCGGTTCTCCGAGCCGCTGGCGCCGCTCTTCGCCGACCTGGTCCGGGTGGCAGACACACCGGGCGACCGGGTCCTCGACGTGGGCTGCGGCCCTGGAGTGCTGACCGCAGAGCTGGTGGCGCGCTACGGCGCCGAGCGGGTCGACGCGATCGACCCGACCCCGGGCTTCGTGCTGGCGACCCGGGAGCGGCTGCCCGGTGTCGACGTGCGAGAGGGGCCGGCCGAGCAGCTGCCCTGGCCCGACGACAGCTACGCCGCCGCGTTCGCCCAGCTGGTCGTCCACTTCATGAAGGACCCGGTGCGGGGCCTGACCGAGATGGCCCGGGTGACCAGGCCCGGCGGCATGGTCGCCGCGTGCGTGTGGGACCACGGCGGCCGGCGCGGCCCGCTGACGCCGTTCTGGGAGGCCGTCGACATCCTCGACCCACGCCAGCGCGCCGACGGTGACCGGCTCTCCATGGGATCGCGCGAGGGCGACCTGCTCCGGGTCTTCGGCGATGCCGGCCTGGTCGACGTCCAGGGTGGCGAGCTGTCGGTGACGGTCCGGTTCGGCTCCTTCGAGGAGTGGTGGGCGCCCTACACCGAACCCGCCGGCTCGGTCGGCGACTACCTCGCCACCCGCAGCCCCGCGCAGATCAGCGAGCTCGAGGAGCTGCTGCGCTCGCGCCTCCCGGACGGCCCGTTCGAGCTGACCGCCTGGACCTGGACCGCCACCGGCCGCGCCTGACGCCCCACCACGCCGACCCGCCCGTACAGAACCGGCGGGTCGGCGTCAGCGGGTGGATGCCCAGTCGGTGAGGTCCAGCCCCCAGTCGGACTCGAGGCGGGCGAGCTGGGGCCGGTACATCACCTGGAGGGACTCGCGGAGGCCGGCGGGCCAGTCCCAGTCGGCTCGGGAGCTGGAGCCGGAGGCCTCCTCGATGCCGGCGAGCGGCACCGGGTCGAGGCCGAGGCGACGCCAGACGTCCTCGACGGCGGCGTGTGGGGCGCGGCGGACCTGCTCGTAGACGAGCACCACCATCCGCTCGCGGCCGACGGCGGCGGCCCAGGCGGCGAGCTGGTCGGCGTAGAAGCCGGTGAAGGTCTGCATGGTGATCGGCACCGGGTAGGGCCAGGGCGACGGGTTGCCCGCGGCGGCGCGGGTGGCGGCCAGCCGCATCGCGGAGCGGAACCGCTCGACGGGGTCGCGCAACAAGACGAGCACCGGGCCCTCCGGCACCAGTCGGGCGGCCGCCGCGGGCACCGAGGCGTGACGGAGGTACTGCGGCGTCCACTCGCCCCGGCGTACGCCGTCGGCAGGGAACAGCGCGAGGTAGTCGTCGGCCGGCAGCACCCCGTCGGCGACCTTGTGCAGCAGGTGCTGCTCCTTCTTGCCGTTGGTGCCGAGCCCCACCTGGGGGTGCTGGGTGAGCAGGTCGGTGAACCAGGTGGTCCCGCTGCGCTGGGCACCGATCCCGAGCCACGCCGGCCCCGCGGCTCCGGATACTGACATGAGCGCAGCCTAGGAGGTGGGTAGGTTCGACCCATGCCGGAGATCGATCCGAGCTTCACCTCCCTCCCCTACCGCGAGCTCGGCGCGGTCGCCCTGGGCCGGGCCCAGGAGCTGGGCGCCGACCACGCCGACTTCCGCTTCGAGCGGATCAAGCACCAGCTCCTCGGCGTCCGCGACGGGATCCTGCAGACGGCCCTGGACGCCGACGACGTGGGCTTCGCGGTGCGGGTCATCCACCGCGGGTCGTGGGGCTTCGCCGCCGGGGTGGTGCTGACCGCGGACGAGGCCCGGCGGGTCGCCGAGACCGCGGTCGCGGTGGCCGAGATCGCCGCGGAGATGACCAGCGCCCCGGTCGAGATCGCGCCGGAGCCGGTCTACGCGGACGTCACCTGGGTCTCGTCGTACGACGTGAACCCCTTCGACGTGCCGATCGCGGAGAAGGCGGCCCTGCTCATCGACTGGACCGAGCGGCTCCGGCAGGGGGCCGCGGTCGACCACGCGACGGCCTCGGTCGGGCAGGTGCTCGAGAACACGTACTACGCCGACCTCGCCGGGACCGTCACGACCCAGCAGCGAGTCCGCCTCGACCCCGGGGCCGAGGCGATGGGGGCGGGCGCGGACACCTTCGACTCGATGCGCACCATCGCGCCACCGGTGGGGCGGGGCTGGGAGTACCTCACGACCGGCCTCTACGACTGGGACGCCGAGCTCGACGAGATCCCCGAGCTGCTCGCCGAGAAGCTCAAGGCACCCACGGTCGAGGCCGGCCGCTACGACCTGGTCATCCACCCCTCCAACCTGTGGCTGACCATCCACGAGTCGATCGGCCACGCCACCGAGCTCGACCGCGCGTTGGGCTACGAGGCCAACTACGCCGGCACGTCGTTCGCGACCTACGACAAGCTGAACACGCTGCAGTACGGCTCCAACGTCATGAACGTCACCGGCGACCGCACCGTCGAGCACGGCCTCGCGACGATCGGCTACGACGACGAGGGCGTGCAGACCCAGAGCTGGGACATCGTCCGCAACGGCGTGCTGGTCGGCTACCAGCTCGACCGGGCCATGGGTGCCATGAAGCCGGAGCTCAACGGGGGCCGGTCCAACGGCTGCGCCTTCGCCGACTCCCCCAGTCACATCCCGATCCAGCGGATGGCCAACGTGTCGTTGCAGCCCGCCGAGGACGGCCCGTCCACCGAGGAGCTGATCGGGCGGGTCGAGCACGGCCTCTACGTCGTGGGCGACCGCTCCTGGTCGATCGACATGCAGCGCTTCAACTTCCAGTTCACCGGCCAGCGCTTCTACAAGATCTCCGGCGGCGAGCTCACCGGCCAGGTCCGCGACGTCGCCTACCAGGCCACCACGACCGACTTCTGGGGTGCGATGGAGGCCGTGGGCGGCCCGCAGACCTGGCAGCTCGGCGGTGCCTTCAACTGCGGCAAGGCCCAGCCGGGGCAGGTCGCCGCCGTGAGCCACGGCTGCCCCACCGCGATGTTCCGAGACATCCGGATCCTCAACACCACCCAGGAGTCCGGCCGATGAACCACCCCACGGAACCGCTCGCGGGAGGCGCTTCGCGCCGTGCGGCTCTCGCTTCCTCGAGGACCCCGGAAAGGCGCAGCTCGCGACACGGCATCAGCCCGCAGTCCCTCGTCGAGCACGCGCTCGCGGCGTCGATGGCCGACGACTGCGTGGCGATCGTGCGCGACTCGACCAGCGCCAACCTGCGCTGGGCCAACAACACCCTGACCACCAACGGCGTGATGCACGGCGTCGCCGTCTCGGTCGTCTCGTTCGTCAAGCAAGCCGGCGGCATGGGCGTCGGCTCGGTGTCCGGCAGCGCGACCACCCAGGCCGAGGTCGACGAGCTGGTTCGCGCCGCGGACGCCGCGGCGCGGGCTGCCGGGCCGGCCGAGGACGAACAGGAGCTGGTCGCCGACCGCACGTCCGCCGACTGGGCCGACGAGCCGGCCAGCACCGGCATCGAGGTCTACGACACCGTCGCCCCGGCTCTGGGTGAGGCGTTCGGCCGCGCCGGCGCCGCGGGCCGGATCCTCTACGGGTTCGTCAACCACGAGGTCACCACGACCTATCTCGGCTCGACCACCGGGCTGCGGCTGCGGCACGTCCAGCCGACCGGTCACTTCGCCTGCACCGGCAAGACGGCCGACCTGACCAACAGCGCGTGGGTCGGCCGCGCCACCCGCGACTTCGCCGACATCGACCCGCTCGCCGCCGAGCAGGAGCTCGCCCAGCGGCTCGCCTGGGGTCACCGGCACGTCGACCTCGAGGCCGGCCGCTACGACACGATCCTGCCGCCGACGGCGGTGGCCGACCTGATGATCGACGCCTACTGGTCCGCCGGGGCGCGCGACGCCTGGGAGGGTCAGTCCGTGTTCAGCCGCCGCGGCGCCGGCACCCGGATCGGCGAGGACATCGTGCAGCCCGAGGTCACGCTGTTCTCCGACCCGGCGTACGCCGGACTGGAGTGCGCGCCGTTCTCGATGGCGGGCGCGTCGAGCAATGAGAGCTCGGTCTTCGACAACGGGCTCGAGCTCGGCCGCACCGACTGGATCCGTGGCGGCGAGCTCACCGCGCTGCGGCAGACCCGGCACACCGCCGAGATGACCCAGCAGCCGGTCACGCCCGCCGTCGACAACCTGGTCCTCGAGGTCGCGGGTGCCGATGGCTCGGTCGAGGACCTCGTCGCCGGCACCGAGCGGGGGCTGCTGCTGACCTGCCTGTGGTACATCCGCGAGGTCGACCCCCAGACGCTGCTGCTCACGGGGCTGACCCGCGACGGGGTCTACCTCGTCGAGAACGGCGAGATCACCGCCGCGGTCAACAACTTCCGCTGGAACGAGAGCCCGGTGGACCTGCTCCGGCGCTTCTCGCACGCGTCCGCCTCGGTGCCGAGCTTCAGCCGGGAGTGGGGCGACGACTACTTCTCGCGGACTGCGACGCCCGCGCTGCGGGTACCAGACTTCAACATGTCGAGCGTGTCGCCGGCTCAGTAGCGCCGTCCGGGGGGCTCGACGGCGTACTTTTCAGACCATGGAGGCAACCATGGACGAGGCCACCGAGCAGCAGGTCCACCCGCTCGACGAGCCCATCACCCAGCCGATCCAGCGCGATGCCACTCCCGAGCCCGTCGTCCGGCGCCGCCGGGGCCTGGGCGGCAACCGCCACCTCGGCAGCATCGTGCTGTCCTTCCTCGGGGTCCTCGGCGCCTACGGCGCCCTGGACTACGGCTTCTACAAAACCCTCGGGCCCGACCTGACCGTCTACCAGGGCGGCGAGGTCGGCGACCCCGCGCTGGTCGCCTTCGGCGCGGCGGCGGCCTGCATGTTCGTCGCGGCGCTGGCCGGACGGATCTCCGGGCTCGGCCCGCTGCTCGCCGGGCTGGTGCTCGGGGTGGGCCCGTGCGCCTGGATCGTGCTCGACCACGCGTCGTACGTCGACCGGATGAACGACGTCCCCAACATCTGGGGTGACCACACGACGTTCGGTCTGGTCGCGGCAGGCGTGGTGATCTACCCCGTCGTCGCCGGGCTGCTGCTCGGCACCGCGGTCGCCGGCCGCTGGCGGCGTCCGGCCCTGGCGACTACCACCGACGCTTCTTGAGCCTGCGCCACACCCGCTCGGCCTCCTCGAGCAGCTCGGCCTCTCGATCCTGCTCGAGGGCGTGCAACCGGCCGTAGGTGAACGCGCTCTCGCCCGCGGCGGTCGCCACGCCGGCCAGCTCGAGCAGCACCGACCGGGCCACGACGGTGTCCTGGCGCTCGCCCAGGACCTCGGTCAGCTCGGCCGCCGCCACCCGCGCACGCTCGGTCGCGCGCGGCCACACGGGCTCGAGGGTCTCGTAGGCGTACCTCATCCGCTTGGCCGCCCGACGCAGCTCGTGAGGGTCCTCGGCGGCCTTGTGGATCCGGCGGAGTCGGTGCCACTCGTGGCGCACCAGCCGAGGCAGGACGTCTCGTGCCGGTTCCTCGGCCAGCGGCGTCCACGGCGGCTCTGCGACCAGCCGGTCCAGGGCCGACCGCAGCGCCTCGTACCGCCGCGATGAGAGCGTCTGTGAGACCACCCGCCGCTGCTCGTCGAGAATGCGCGCACGCCGGCGTTCGAGGCGAGAGGCGACCGGACCGACCACGAGGTCCTCGTCCTGGCGTTCGAGCAGCAGCTCGAGTCGTGCGGTGACCACCTCGGCGTCACGGGTAGCGCCCAGCGACCGGGCCAGCCACTGGAGCTCGTCGCGGATGGGGTCGGTCAGGTCGCGGTCGAAGAGCGGTCGGTACGTCGCCAGGGCGGCTCGCAGCCGACGGCAGATCTTGCGGAGGCTGTGCACCCCGTCGCCTCCGCCCCGGTGCAGGACCGGGCCGAGCAGCTCGAGGGCCTGGACCTGCTCGGCGATCCGGGCCTGCAGTACCAGTCGGGCGGGGCCTGTCTTGGCCGGGGCCGGCACCGGGCCAGGGACGCTCCCGGCGCCGCCATCGGCCTCGAGATGCGAACGCATGCTCCGTTCTACCGCGTCCAGGTGAACAGCGCGGTTTCGCCGCGATTCGCGTGACCCGAGCGCGCCTGGCACGTAGGGTCCGCGCATGACTCGTCGCGTTCTCGGAACCTTACTGGCTCTTGCCTTCAGCCTCCTCGGCCTGGGCGTCCTACCGGGCGCGACGCCGTCGGCCCACGCGGTCACCGGCTCGCCGCCGGTCACCACGCCCGACGCGGTCACCGTGCTGCAGGGCAACGGGGCCACCGTTCAGCCGGTCAACAACGACCACGACGCCGACAACGACATGCTCGCGATCTGCCGGCTCGGCAACGAGCACTACCGCGGGCTCAGCGCGGACTTCTTCGGCTACGACTGGGAGGTCTTCGCCAAGCCCTCGGCCAAGCCCGGCACCTACACGTTCACCTACTACGCCTGCGACTTCAGCTACCTCACGCCGGGCACCATCACGGTCACCGTCAAGGAGCTGCCCGAGATCAAGGTGGCGAAGATCGGCAGCCGCCCCGGCAAGCTGCGGGTGACCAACCCCTCGGATCTCAAGGTCCGCTTCCTCTGGGGCTCGTTCAAGGAGGACCGTCCCGACGGCACCCTGCTGCTGGACAAGGGGGCCTCTGCCGTGATCTCGGTCCACCGCACCCGCATCGACTGGCTGGCCATGAGCCGCAAGGGTGACGTCTTCCTCGGCAGCGGCCACGTCGACGGGATCAAGCTCGCCGGCGGCGCCGGTCGGGCCGTCGGACACGCACCGCTCAGCTCTCGGATGGTGCAGCTGTGGCGCCACGCCTGAGCCTCGCCGTCGGCGGCGCCATCCTCACCGTCCTCGGGACGGTTTCCTCGGCGTACGCCGCCACCGGGTCGCCACCGGTGACCCACCCCGACAGCGTGACGGTCCGGGCCGGTGAGGGCACCATGATCGACCCGGTCGACAACGACGGCGACCCGGACGGTGACTCGCTCCAGGTCTGCCGGCTCGGACCGGACCTCCCTCGCGCGCTGTCGCAGTCCATGATCCAGGAGGGTGACCTGGTCGTGATCGCCAACAGGCACGCCCGGGGGACCTACGAGCTGACCTACTACGCGTGCGACGACAGCTACCTGACCGCGGGCACGGTCACCGTGACGGTCAAGCCACCCGCGCCGACCTTCGACATCCGGCCGGTGGATGGGCTCCCCGGCCGGGTCCGGCTGGTGAACACCTACAAGCACCGGACGTTCCACTGCGCGTGGGGACCGCTCGGCGCCAAGCACCCCGAGGGCCGCACGACCGTGAAGCCGCACAGCACCGAGGTGATCACCGTCCGTGAAGCCGAGGCGGAGATCGACTGCGAGAGCGCGCACATGGGTGTCTCTGCGATCTTCGCCCGGAGCGGGCCGCGGGTCGAGGTACACCGAGAGACCGGCAGGTCGAGCAGGGAGAACGAGACACACCCTTAGTCGGCGAAGCCCTCCGGCGGCGGGCAGGCGCAGACCAGGTGCCGGTCGCCGTAGGCCTGGTCGATCCGACCCACCGGCGGCCAGTACTTGTCGGGGTCCGGGCCGGTCGGGAACGCCGCGAGCTCGCGGTCGTAGGCCCGGTCCCACTCCCCCGCCAGCGCCCGCGTCGTGTGCGGGGCGCCGCGCAGCGGGGAGTCCTCGGCGGCCCACTCCCCCGCCGCGACCCGGTCGATCTCGGCCTTGACCGCGATCATGGCGTCGCAGAACCGGTCGATCTCGGCGAGGTCCTCGGACTCGGTGGGCTCGACCATCAGCGTCCCAGCGACGGGGAACGACATGGTCGGCGCGTGGAAGCCGTAGTCGATGAGCCGCTTCGCCACGTCGTCCACGGTCACACCGGTATCCCTGGTCAGCCCGCGGACGTCGAGGATGCACTCGTGGGCGACCAGCCCGCCGTGGCCGCGGTAGAGCACCGGGAAGTGCTCGCTCAGCCGGGCCGCGACGTAGTTGGCGCTGAGCACCGCTGCGGCGGTCGCCTTGGTGAGCCCCGCGCCACCCATCAGCCGGATGTAGGCCCAGGAGATCGGCAGGATGCCGGCCGAGCCGTAGGGGGCGGCGCTGATCGGCCCGATCCCCTCACGCTTGGCGGCGTCGGGGTGCATGCCGTGCGAGGGCAGGTACGGCGCCAGGTGGGCGCGCACGGCGACCGGCCCGACGCCGGGCCCGCCGCCGCCGTGCGGGATGCAGAACGTCTTGTGCAGGTTGAGGTGCGAGACGTCGCCGCCGAACTCCCCGGGCTTGGCGAAGCCGAGGAGCGCGTTGAGGTTGGCGCCGTCGACGTAGACCTGGCCACCGTGCTCGTGGACGATCCGGCACAGCTCGGTGATCGAGTCCTCGTAGGCGCCGTGGGTCGAGGGGTAGGTCACCATGATCGCCGCGAGCGCCTCGCCGTGGGTCTCGCACTGGGCGCGCAGGTCGTCGAGGTCGACGGCGCCGTCGTCGGCTGCCTTCACCACGACCACGCGCATCCCGGCCATCACGGCCGAGGCGGCGTTGGTGCCGTGCGCCGACGAGGGGATCAGGCACACGTTGCGGTCGGGCTGACCGTTGGCGCGGTGGTACGCGCGGATCGCGAGCAGCCCGGCGAGCTCACCCTGCGAGCCGGCGTTCGGCTGGATGGAGACCCGGTCGTAGCCGGTCACCTCGGTGAGCCACCCCTCCAGCTGCTCGACCAGGCGGCGGTAGCCGAGGGCGTCCTCCGCGGGGGCGAAGGGGTGCAGGTCGGCGAAGCCGGGCAGGCTCACCGGCTCCATCTCGGTCGTCGCGTTCAGCTTCATCGTGCAGGAGCCGAGCGGGATCATGCCGCGGTCGAGCGCGTAGTCGCGCGCCGAGAGACGGCGCAGGTAGCGCAGCATCTGGGTCTCGGAGCGGTGGCTGTTGAACACCGGGTGCTCGAGGAACGGCGTACGGCGCAACAGCTCGACCGGCAGGGCGTCGGGGGTGCGGGTGTCGACGTCGGCGAGCTCACCGGCCTGCACCCCGAAGGCGGCCAGCACCTTCTCGAGGCTCGCCTGGTCGGTGCGCTCCGAGCACGAGATCCCGACCTGGTCGGCGTCGACCAGCCGCAGCTGCAGTCCGGCCTCGTGCGCAGCGGCTACGACCTCCTGGGCACGCCCGGGGACCCGAGCCAGCACGGTGTCGAAGAACGCGCCGTGCACCACCTCGACACCGCCCTCGCGCAGCGCCGCCGCGAGGACGGCGGCGCAGCGGTGGGCGCGCCGGGCGATGGTCCGCAGCCCCTCGGGGCCGTGGTAGACGGCGTACATGCTCGCGACGACCGCGAGCAGCACCTGGGCGGTGCAGATGTTGGAGGTCGCCTTGTCGCGGCGGATGTGCTGCTCGCGGGTCTGCAGGGCCAGCCGGTACGCCGGGCGCCCCTCGGCGTCGGCGGACACGCCGACCAGCCGGCCGGGCAGGTGCCGCTCGAGGCCGGCGGCGACGGCCATGAAGCCGGCGTGCGGGCCGCCGTAGAACAGCGGGACACCGAACCGCTGGGAGGAGCCGACCACGACGTCCGCGCCGAGCTCGCCGGGTGACTCGAGGAGCGTGAGCGCCAGCAGGTCTGCCGCCACGACGAGCTTGCCGCCGCGGGCCGAGACGTCCTCGGCCAGCTCCCGCGGGTCGAGGATCCGGCCGGAGGCGCCGGGGTACTGCAGCAGGACTCCGCAGACGTCGCCGGCGGGCACCCCGTCGGCCAGGTCGGCCACGACGACCTCGATGCCCATCGCCTCGGCACGGGTGCGGACCACCTCGATGGTCTGCGGCAACGCGTCGCTGTCGACGACGAACGGGCCGGTCGCCTTACGGTCGGCGCGACGTACGAGCGTCATCGCCTCGGCGACCGCGGTGCCCTCGTCGAGGAGGCTGGCGTTGGCGGTCGGCAGGCCGGTCAGGTCGCCGATCACGGTCTGGAAGTTGAGCAGCGCCTCGAGCCGGCCCTGCGAGATCTCGGGCTGGTAGGGCGTGTAGGCGGTGTACCAGCTCGGGTCCTCGAGCACGTTGCGGCGGATCACCGGCGGGGTGATGGTGGCGTGGTAGCCGAGGCCGATCATCGGCTCGCACGGGTTGTTGTCGGCCGCGATCGCGCGGAGCTCGCGGGCCACGGCGTCCTCGCTCTGCCCGGCCGGCAGCTCCAGGTCGCCGGCGGTGCGGATGGCGCCGGGCACGGCGGCGTCCATCAGTGCGTCGAGCGAGTCGAAACCGAGCCGCGCCAGCATCGTGTCGATGTCCTCGGGGCGCAGCCCGATGTGCCGGTCGACGAACGGCAGGGCGGCGTCGAGCTCAGCGAGCGAGGGGTGGTCTGACACAGGCGGGCTCCTCAGGACGGGTCTCTTGGGGCCCTCCCCCTCTGTCGCGTCGGCCTTGTGGATCCTGCGGGGCGATGCTTCAGAGTTGCCTGGTCCGCACGGTCCTGGCGCCTGAGAGGTTCCGGGGAGGATTTGCCCCTTCGGCGCTCCGGGCGGCCGTCGTTTTCACGGTCTCCCGAAGACTCTCCCGTGCGGGATGGTCAGCGTGGCCAGCCTACCGGGCCGCGCCCGACAACCGGTGATCGCGTCGCCGGCGCGGGACGAAATGACGCTGACCCGCCAGAAAGTTTCTGACGGGTCAGCGGAGATGTGGGCCGGGCAGGTCAGCCAGCGGTGCGGGCCGCGCGACGCGCGGCCAGCTCGTCGCCGGGCGACGGCGTCGCGTCGGCCGTGGTGCGCTCACTCGGCAGCTCGGCGAGGGTGCCCTCGATCTCGCGCCATACGCCGCCGATCGCGATGCCGAAGACGCCCTGACCGCCCTGGAGCAGGTCGATGACCTCGTCGTTGCTGGTGCACTCATAGACCGAGGCGCCGTCGCTCATCAGCGTCACGCGGGTCAGGTCGTCGGTGCCGCGCTCGCGGAGGAACTGCACCGCCGTACGGATGTTTGGCAGCGAGATGCCGGCGTCGAGCAGCCGCTTGATCACCTTGAGGATCAAGATGTCGCGGAAGGAGTAGAGCCGCTGCGACCCCGACCCCGAGGCGCCGCGCACCGTGGGCTCGACCAGACCGGTGCGCGCCCAGTAGTCGAGCTGGCGGTAGGTGATGCCGGCTGCGTTGCAGGCGGTCGGTCCGCGGTAGCCCTGGTCGCTGGGCAGCGGCGAGACGTCGTCGGTGAACAGCAGCCCCTGCTCCTCCGCGGCCTCGACGGCCAGCGCCGCATCGACGGTGTCACGCAGCTCGGCGGGTGTGTCCTGCTCGTTCACGCGTTCTCCTCAGCGGGGTCTGGTCTCGTCCAGCGTAGTCCGCCGGGGGCGGCCACACGGTCACAACCACAATGGTGGAGTTACAACGAGGACAGTTCACGGTACGGCCAGCACCGAGACGGGTCAACGACCGACGCCCGGTGTGTCTCACCCTCAGGCAGAACTTGAGGGTTGGGGGGCGTCATGTGCTTCGAGGAGTCTGCTCGCTGTGTTGGATACCCCGGCGAGCTTCGGCCTGGATGTCCCCGACGACGCGGGCTTCGCCCGCAACAGCCCCGGACGCTCGCTGACGCTCGCACCGGGGCTGTCGTCGGGGCCACCAGGCCGATCGCCG
>Ga0068860_100000791_pt1 | contig 35445 bp, 47 predicted proteins | sample KBSSwiS32_FD_66597 | JGI IMG/M metagenome (GOLD analysis project Ga0068860, IMG submission 66597) | Switchgrass rhizosphere microbial communities from Kellogg Biological Station, Michigan, USA - KBS Switchgrass S3-2 | ecosystem: Host-associated > Plants > Roots > Rhizosphere > Soil ... | reverse complement strand
GTAATTGGGACGGGCCCGGAAGCCATGCTTTCACCCGGTACTCGGAGCGCAAAACTGCGGGGGCCTACATTGTTTTCAATTCTCCAGGAAATCGCTGTGCCAGAGCTTACGCCAGCGTCCTGCCAGTCGAGGACGGGGATTCGTTGTGCACCAGGTTGCATTGGGAATTCGGCAGCACCTTGCGACCTCGTGCCAGCGAAAATTTCGTCTAATGAACGACCCAGCAGTTCGCGAATTTTTTTCAACCGATGACCGCGTGGTGCGGTCTTGCCGGTCACGTACTGCTGTACCGACTGCGGCTTTATTCCGAGCTCTCGGGCAAATTCAGATTGGTTTAACCCGGCATCTTTGAGGGCGGCTTCAAAGAGGGCTCCGCGTTGTTCTTTTTCGGCATCAGTCAGGCTCATGGGGGAATTTTACAGGCTTGTCCTGTAACTAGCATTGCAGGAAACGCTTGCATGTATTAAGTTTATTCCTGTAACGTTCGCTGAAATTGAATTGAAGGTCTGGCAATGAATCCGGAAGAAGCTCTCGATTTGGCAGTTAAGTTGGCTGGCGGCCAATCCGCGCTGGCGCGCTTTTTCAAGATCAAACCCCAATCGGTACAGCAATGGGTCGAAAACGGCTTGGCGCCAGATCGACGAGTCCTCGGCATTGAGGTTGCCTGCGGAGGTCGCGTGTCGCGATATCAATTGCGTCCGGATTTGTACCCAAGTGAGCCACTGCAATGTGTAAGTCCTCTTGTTGATTCGACTCCAGCAATGATGAGCCGTGCCGGCTGATCGCACCACGCCTGAAAAATTTTGAATAAGACATCGAAGGAGAGAGCGCTTGAACAGCAAAGACCGGGCAGAGAAAACAATTTTAAGTTTGGAAATGTCGCTGTATCACGCGGCACATTCATATCCCGGCGGCGTTGAAGCGCTGGCGGCATTGATGCAGATGAGCGCGGATCTGTTGCGGAAAAAGCTCAACCCAAATATTTCCACGCACAACCTGAATTCGCGCGAAGCGCAAATGATCACCGATCTGACGCGCGATCAACGCATTTTGCAATCGGTTTGCAGCATCTTCGGCGCGGGTTATTTCATTCTGCCGCAGATCGAGGGCGACGACGGCACCTTGTTCAATCGCTCAGCCGAGGTAATGCAAGAGGTTGGCGAGTTGATGGAAACCGTGCGTACATCCATGGCTGATGGCCGTGTCGATCAAGACGAAGTGCGAGCACTCGATAAATCGTTATTGGAATTAATCGTCGTTGCGAAATCTCTCGTTGAAACCGCTAAAAAAATTGGCGGTGCGAAATGAAACTTAAAAAATTAAACCTGTTGCAACGAATTTTAATTTCTCCATCGCAATTCAAAGCGCACTACTTGGTGGCGCGCGGCTATGTCGGTGCATTGCGTGCAGTGCGAATCGCGCTAGCGTTTACATGGGTTCATATCACGCACGAGACGATTTAAGGGAGTTGCAGAAACATGGGAATTTTAAATCCGTGGATGGCATTAAAAGCGATGCTTGATGATGTGCGATCACAAAGAGTTTTATACAAAGAGGGTACGCAAATGAATAAAGAGAAAAGCGAAAACGCAGTAGCGATTCGAGAGCATTTATCACTTTTAGGATTTAAGGTTAAGGATCGCGTAACTGGTTTCGAAGGTGTCGTTACTTCGGTAGGTTTTGATCTTTTTGGATGCATTCAGGCCATTGTAAACCCCGGTATGGGTGGTGATGGCAAGCTCGGTGATTCACAGTGGTTCGATGTAAATCGTTTAGAAAAAACGGCATCGCAGGTTATGAATCCGCCCAATTTCGATTACGGTCCAATTGCGGAAGGAAGGCATGGGCCTGCTGAAAAGCCGGCTTTTTTTAAGGTTTGAAACAATTGCGCGGCCTCCCTCAGAGGCCGTATTCGCTTGCACCCCAATGATCGATCCACGAAAGCGTAACCGTGGAGTGCAAGCGAATGCGATGCAACTAAAACGATTTAGCAGGTGACGCTTATGGCCAGCAGCATTTTGTCAGACCTCGTTTCCAATCCCGATATTTGCGATGAGTTGCTCAACGATTTGGACCATGTCGCGCAACAGCACGGGAAGTTTGAATACGGATTACCACTTCACGACGAAAGCCTCCGTGCGCATATGCGCGAAACGATTTATCGGTGGGCAGCGCAGGCGGAGGAAAATTTCTAATGCGCGAATATTCCCTAAACGATTTGCGAGTGGCTTTGGATTTTTTGGATTGCAACGATCGCCAAACGTGGGTTCGCGCAGCGCTCGCTTTAAAGTGCAGCTATGGCGAAGACGCGTTTGCCATTTGGGACGATTGGAGCGCCGGTTATGGCAAATATGATCCCAAAGTCGCGCGCAATGTTTGGAAGAGTGCCAGGGCCGGCAAGCTCACTGTTGGCAGTATATTTAAGGAAGCTAAGGACAAAGGCTGGATACCTGATGCAGCAATTCAGGAAACCGAACAGATCAAGCGTGAACGCGCAGAGCGTGCAGCGCGTCGTGCGGCGCAGCTTGCGCAGGAAGAAATTGACCTCGCGCGCTATCACGAATTAATCGCCGGCCACAGCGCCGAAATTTTCGACCGTCTATACAAGGTCGGCACATCAAAATATCTCGGTGATAAAGGCGTGCAGGGCTATGGCGTGCGATTTGCCCATGAGCCGATGCTGTCCGTCATTCGCAAGGATGAGATCAGCGCGCAGTTGATCACCGATTACGCGCAGATCCGCAAGTTTCTCGACGAAGCCAATGCGATCCCACGCGAGCTCCGACCTTATTCATTTCGTCATTTCAAGCGCGGCGCATTCGCGGTGCCGATGCGCGATATCGATGGCAAGTTGTGGGCCTTGCAAATGATCTGGCCGACTGGAAAAAAAAGCTATTTCTACAACGGCCGCAAATCCGGTTGCATGCACATCATCGGTGAAATTACGCCTGATGTGCCCTGCGGTATCGGTGAGGGTTACGCGACGATGGCCAGCGTACACGCGGCAACGCAGTGGGCGACCGTGTGTGCATTCGATGCCGGTAATTTATTGAGTGTCGCGCAAGGGTTCCGTGGGCGGTATGCGGACCAATCAATAATGATCTGCGCGGACAACGATGTTGAAACCGAGGGTAATCCCGGCGTTGCAGCGGCCACCGCAGCGGCGCAAGCCATTGGTGCGCGGATCTGCATTCCCGATTTTTCAGCTGTGCAGGCGAGGGCGGCGTGATGACAAACGGACCCGAGCGCAGCGATAAAAAAACAATAGATTATTTTGACCGATACGAAGCGCGTGTGTTTTGGATTTATAAAATCGCCGCGTGGTTCTGCTTTGGTTGCTTCCTGTTTATGGTCGGCATGCTCGGCGGCCTCGTTTGGCTGGCGGTGCGGGGATGAGTACTTATCGCCGGCATCCAACGGGAAATGGTGTAAGTGGCCAGTTAAGAAGTCGGCTCCCAGCGTAGGTAATTGAGGTTCGAGCATGGCTAAGCCGAGTTATTACAAAGAACAGCCCGAGCTAGTTGATATGCCGATCGGCAAATTTAACGTGATTGGCGATGCCAGCGGCAGTGTGCGTGTATTCGAGCGGACCACCGATGGTGCGAAGTTGGTTTTTGAAGGCGATCCCGATGCAGTCGAGCAGCTCGCACTTGCGCTGCGCTCGGTCGCTGTTTGTGTGAGGAAAATGTAATGGCAGCGCAATGGGCTGACGAATATTTAACGATGATCAGCGATTGCGAAAAGCGCGAATCGCAGCTCAGCGAATGGGAGATTGCATTTATTAACTCGCTGCAGTTTCGCATCGAAAAAAGAGGGCGAGCGCCGACGCCTCCACAGGTTGCCAAGCTTAATGATATTTGGGAACGAGTGACACGGAATGGATAGCAACTCAGATTGCGAGTTCAGTCCCGGTTCGCTTCCACTCCAATTGCTTGTTGATTTCGAGCATAAGAGTTTGCAGGGTCTCGAAACGCGCCAACAATGGCCTAGTATTGATCGTCGAGAAATTTGCCGACTTTCGCTGAAAGGCTTTCGATTCTTCATCGCAGGCGCGGTTATGTTGATCAATCTTGAAAATGAGGTCGATCATCGCGGGCGGCGCTGCAGCGAGCATATTCCAGTTGTTTATCAAATCACGAAATCCAGTTTGCTCATGCAATTGAAAATAATTCCAGCCGGTCGATTGCAGTTTGTCAGTTGGTTGCTTAATGGCATCCAATCTCTCGTCGATTTCCTGAGCCAATTTTCGCATAGCTTCTGCCGTAAAAAGCCCTATCGCTCGCATTCTTTGCAGGCGTTCGCTATCAGCTCGTGCTTTGGCATTCGCATGTTGTCTGGCTGGAACCCAGATAGCTATGGCAATGCCAATCAGCGAGCCGCTCGCTTGTACCCAAGAGGCTGGGTCATCGGTAAGCGATATCAACTTGGCGAAGCAGATAGCAACGAAAATGACGATTGCGCAGGACGCAAGCTGTGCATAGGTAATTGTTTTCAGCGCCAGACGGAGTTTCTGAGAGGTGTTTTTCATGCATGAACATCCTGTGCTATTTCGTAATCCGGATAGTATCGCCGATCGGCAGGTCGCATAAAACCGAAGAGTGCGTGTAATGGATAAAACCAAAATTGAATGGTGCGATTCGACATTTAATCCGTGGATCGGCTGCACGAAAATTTCCCCAGCGTGCGACAACTGCTATGCCGAGCGCGAACGCGCTACTAAAGCATTGGACGTTGAGTGGGGGCCAGGTAAATCACGGCATCGCACAAGCGATGCGAACTGGAAAAAGCCTGAGCGGTGGAACGGTATTCAGTTTTGGCAATGCGTCGGCTGCGGTTGGCGCGGCGGTGATGATGAGCGCCGCGACAGCCCGTTTGTTTTGTGCCCTGTTTGTGCGTGCGAAGAGTGGTTGAAGCCTGCGCGCCGCCGTGTATTTTGTGCCTCGCTCGCTGACGTATTCGACAACGAAGTGCCGTGGCAATGGCGACTTGCTCTTTTCGGTTTAATTCGCGATACACCGAATCTCGACTGGTTGTTGCTAACAAAACGAATCGGCAACGTGAAGCCAATGCTCGACGAAATTCAAGTACACGGCCCGATTGGTGATGTGTTTCCGAATATCTGGCTCGGCGCGACGATCTGCAATCAGGAAGAGGCTGATCGCGACATTCTTAAACTATTAGCCGTTCCAGCAAATATCCGCTTCCTTTCGATTGAGCCACTCCTCGGCGAAATGCGCATTGATGACATCGCCGGGCCGAACGGTGTTGGCATCATAAAGCCTCTCGCTGGAATTTGGTGGAAGCCGATCGAGAATAAACTCGGTCTGCACTGGTCATGGCATCAAAAAATCGATTGGGTAATTGTTGGCGGTGAAAGCGGCAGCGGTGCGCGTCCGATGCATCCCGATTGGGTTCGCTCTTTGCGTAATCAATGCATGGCGGCAGGCGTTCCGTTCCTGTTTAAGCAGTGGGGCCAATGGGTCGATGCGAAACAGTGCGAAGGGCTGTGGGCTGACCAGCTTTACACGTCAGATGGAGGCTACCGATACACCGCTTCGCTGGTTGCGCATGATGGATCTATTCATGGCGATTGCCGAATTGCCCCTGACGGATGCGTGACAGTGCGAAGCGTTGGAAAAAAGGTTGCTGCGCGTTGGCTCGACGGGCGCGAGTGGAGCCAATTTCCGAATCGCGCGGATAAGGTGGAGTAATGGGTGCTGTAATTTCTGAGTGCGGTAAATATCGTTATCAATTAACCCGGCCATCGACGCTCGAATACCCGGATCGCGGCACTGCGCTTTTTATCATGCTAAATCCGAGCACCGCAGATGCAGATATTGATGACCCAACTATTCGGCGATGCAGGAGGTTTGCAGAGCGTTGGGGTTGCGCTGGAATCGCGGTCGCAAACTTGTTCGCTTTGCGCAGTACCGATCCGAAAGCATTGCTGGTCGCTGACGATCCCATTGGCCCCGATAACGATATGTATTTGCGAGCGCTAGCGCGTGAATATGAGAGCGTCGTGTTTGCTTGGGGCGCGAATGCGCCGGCAAAAAGAGCAGCGGAAGTAATTCAAATTTTCCAGCAAACCGGCGGTCACACGCGGCGCATGTGGTGCTTAGGGAAAACGAAAAATGGCGCACCGAAACACCCGCTTTATATCCGCGCAGATCAGCCGCTTATTGAGTTCGTTGCGGCAGCACCGCACGTAGGTGACGAATGAGCAGGAGCGGGTACACCGATGATTGCGAGAGCAACTGGTCGCTTATCTGTTGGCGAGGCGCTGTTAAATCGGCCATTCGCGGGCGACGCGGCCAGAAGCTATTGCAAGAGCTAGCGATGGCGCTTGATGCGATGCCAGTTAAGCGGCTGATCACTAACGATCTGGAAAACGCGGAAGGTGAATTCTGCACGCTGGGTGTACTCGGTGCAGCAAGAGGCTTGCGCGAAGAATTTAAGAAAGTTGATCCAGAGGATAGCGATGAAATCGCAGCGTTATTTGATATAGCACCAGCCCTCGCGCGCGAAATCGTTTACGAAAATGACGAAGGCGACGTTTGGCGAGAATACACGCCCGCGCAACGTTGGTCGCGTATGCGTGAGTGGGTGGACGACAACTTAATTAAATCCGCGCCGCAATCGGAGAAAAGTGAATGAGTGAATTCGAACGCGAAGAACGTTATATCGTGGTAAAGAGAAAAGACATTACCCTGGAGCAAGAGCGCGGCCTACGCCATTATCTGAAGGACTCAAATATCCCTATGCGCGAATGCGTTGTTGTCGAGCACGATTGGCCGGAATATGAAGTTGTGTGGAAGATGATCGAGGCGCGGATGACTGGCACCCCAGCCAGCGAGGAATGAAACGTGAGATTTGTCGTGTCGGATACAACCATGATTCTCATGTGCGGTTTCTTTTTCGGCGCTGGCTTTTTTCTTTGCCTTGCTGTCGGAAAAATGCCATATCAAAAGATGCTTTCCGAATGCGAAAAACCATTACTGCGCAATCAGCATTGTGCAATTCGGGTGGAACCAGTGAGGAATGAAACGTGAGTGATCCATTAGATTTGATTCGCGACATATGCCACGACGCCCCTGACGATGCGCTATCGCAAATTGCTGCAATTGTTTGTGGTGAAAGCACAGCCCCGCAGCCGAGTGGGCAGGCCAGCAATGTTGGCCCGTGGATCGATATCATAGAAGTTACTCGCCACTGGCCAGATGATTTTCCAGATTACAACGTATTGGACAAAGCTTCGTGGCCGGTAATGAATTACCGAATAATCCCAAGTGCGGAGCACGCTTTTGCTGAGACTGTGCGCGATGCTGAGAGATATCGGTTGCAGCGCGATGAATTGCTAGCTGCCGTAACAGTCTGTCGAGACTGGCTTGAGTCTCAGGCCAAAACCATTAGCAAAGGCTGCGGTTCCCCGTTCGAATTAATGGCTGTACGCGAACAGAGAGATTTGTTGGACGCAGCGATCGCTCACATGTCTGAGTAAATTTGATGATGAGATCGCGTGAACAATCTTTGGTTAATTCACAGGTGGAAATTAATCGCGCGGTCTTTCTGATGAATGCGCGCAGCAACCGCAGCCATTATTCATTGCTTACTGAAGATGAGCTTTCCGATGATGCGATTCTTTGCCATATCGACGACGCGATTAAGAATTTGCAGGAAGCGCGTAGCGGTTACATGAAGCAGACCGAATTATTTTAGATTGATGAATATCAACATCAACGGGCGAAGGTAATCAACTATTCATGGCTAAAGCACCTACCGATTTTAATGACCTGCATGTACTGGCTGGTCTTGATGTTGTTCGGCAGCAGTTACTCTCGGCGCTCGATGCTGAACAACAGTGCATTCCTTCCGAGGGCGACAGCGCTATTGGCACCGACGAAAGTCATTTTCCCCCCTCGGATGCGCTCCGCGTACCTGATAATTCGGATGAGGCGCGCAGCGATTCTTCGGGCGAAAGTGACCAGATTTTTGAGGAGTGGTATCGCCGACTGCATCGCTCGGAAAAAGGCAAAATTTTACCCGTCATCCACAACGTAACTGCCATCCTTGAAAATGATGGCGTATGGAAGGGCGTGCTCGCTTACTGTGATTTTTCCTATCGCGTTTTAAAGCGACATTTACCGCCGTTCGCGCAAAGCGAGCTGGGCGAATGGACTGATGCTGACACCGCGCGCCTGCGCATCTGGCTTGGCCAGCGTTACGGTATTTCGCCGCGCGCAGCGGATGTTGACGACGCCGTTATGGTTGTTGCTAGTGCCAATCGATTTCATCCGGTGAAGGATTATTTAAATTCGCTGACGTGGGACGGTAAATTTCGCCTCGATGGCTGGCTTGCAACGTACCTCGGCGCGAGGGCGTTGGATGATGATGAGCATGCGCGCCAGTACGAGGAGGAGTTTATTCGCCTTTCTGGTCGGTTCTGGATGATCGGTGCGATCGCACGCGTGATGATCCCGCCCGTGAAGATGGATAACGTGATAATCCTCGAAGGCTTGCAGGGGTTGGGAAAATCGACAGCGCTAAAAATTCTCGGCGGTGAGTGGTTTAGCGATACGCACTTCGCGCTCGGTGACAAAGACGGTTACCAACAAATGAGTGGTGTGTGGATTTATGAGTTGGCCGAGCTTGATGCGCTTAACAAAGCCGAGGCCACGCGAATTAAACAATTCCTTGGTGCACGTGAGGATCGGTATCGGCCGTCGTATGGCCGGCGCGCGCAGAATTTCGTGCGACAGTGTGTGTTCGCCGGCACCACCAATCCGACAGGCGCGTATTTGAAAGATCCTACGGGTAACCGGCGATTCTGGCCGGTGATGTGTACGGCTGCGGATTTCGACAAATTAAACGCCGATCGCGATCAGCTATGGGCCGAGGCGTATCAGCAATTCCGCTTGGGCGCGCCATGGTGGCCCGGCGAGCATCAGCGCGATATTTTTGTTGATGAACAAGAAAAGCGTTACGACGCCGATGCGTGGGAATCTATTATTGAGGATTATTTGCGTGATCCTGTGCGGCGCGCCGATGCTCACACGATCGCTGAAATCATGATGGGCGCACTGCGCATGGAGCCCATGCAGATAAAACCACCCGAACAAAAGCGCGTTGCGGCGATTTTATCCCGGTTGGGTTGGGAGCAATTTCGACCAAAACATTCAGATGGTTCGCGCACTCGCAGCTATCGAGCGCCTCAAAATTGGTACAAATAAGGGCCGCGTCCGGACGCGGCAATTGTGGTGGACGCGCGCGGACCTAGTGGCACTAAGGCGCGTCCATGAGTCCACCATGTCCACCACTTTTCGCGCGCACGTGAGAAAAATTCCATGACGCGTTAATCGCTATTTTCATTTCTCTATGTCGTGTGAGCGTTGTTGTTGTGTGTGCGTATATATGGTGGACATGGTGGACTCATGGACGCGCCTTAGTGCCACGTGGCTTAGGCGCGTCCACCAAGTTATTTTGTGGTGGACGTGGTGGACATAATTAAAAGTGAGGGTGATTGATGATTGAATATGTTGATGTCCGGTGCAAAGAATGGGCGGAACAGGTTTTTGGCGGATTGCCGCGCCAAGCTCAGGTTTCGGTGCTTGATGACCGTGTGCGCAGCTATTGTGATATGGGTGACGATGCGTACGAGATTGAGCGCATTATTTGCAAAATGCTTCATCCGTGGAAGCAGTTAGTAAAAACGCATTACTTACATCCCGGCAACGTTGAGGAGCGCTATAAACACTTGCGGATGGGTAAGGAAAAATATTACAAACTGCTCAATGAAGCACATCAACGCATTCATCTCGATCTGCAATCGGCGATGGAAAAAATATTTTAAAAAACTATTGAATCATCAGGACGCCGAGTGTAGTTTGTCCGGCATGATGTAGATCAGTGCGCCTTGAGCGTATAACGAAGAACCCGGCCCACAAAGCCGGGTTTTTTATTGCCCGTGTTTTATGTCCTCGCCAGGTCGCGATAGACCCTTTGCCCGGTTGCGATCTGTGCGAGGGCGCCATACTCCTGCTGTGATTGCACACCCGCTTCGGCGGGTTTTTTATTTGCGAGGCCATATGCCGAACTCCGAACCGTCGACGCTGATCAACCTGTTACTTCAGGTGCCGGGGTTTGGCTATATCTGGTTTCTTGTGCTGGCAGTTTGGGGCGGGACGGCGAGCTATATCAGCAGAATCAGAAAGCACAAACTCACGTTTTCGCTGATCGAGTTAATCGGCGAGTGGGCGATAAGCGGTTTCGCTGGCGTGATTACGGCGTTGGTGTGTTACTCGTTTCATTGGGACTTCGTGTTGGTTGCCGCAGCTTCCGGAATTGCTGGACACATGGGCGGGCGTGCTATTGGCATGCTGGAATACTGGCTTGCTAATAAAATTCCTTCGCGCAGTTGAATATGATTCCGATTCCCGGCGTTAAATATTTTTGTCTCGAGGAGTTGGTCGATAAACCGCTGATCGATTTTTACGGCGCAGGTGCATTGAAGTTCGTTGATCGCAGCATGGCCCTCTGTTTGGATCGCCTGCGTGATGCAGTCGGTGCGATCACGATTAACGATTGGCATATCGGCGGTAAATATTTCGAGTCTGGTGTGCGCATGCCGATGAGCGTTACCGGTGCGCGATTTAGTCAGCACAAGTTCGGTCGTGCATTCGACCTGAAGCCTAAAGCAATTTCGATCCAGCAGCTATATCAGCACATTACGCAAAACGCTGACCGATATCCTCAGATCACTGCAATCGAGAATCCTCTTCACACGCCGACGTGGTTGCACGTTGATGGTCGCTGGCATGAAGGCGACGGCATTATTTTGGTGGAGCCATAATGGACCCGATCACTGTTGCATTTGGCCTTGCGCAATTCGCGCCACAGATTCTCAAATGGTTAACCGGTAGCGATAAAGCTGCCGATGCGGCAGCGACCGTCGTGGACATTGCGAAGAAAGTAACTGGACGTGACGATGATGTCGTCGCTGCATTGAAAGCAGATCCCGCATTGGCGCTTAAATTTCGTCAGGCTGTTATGGATAACGAGGCGGATCTGGATAAGGCATATCTCGCCGATCGTCAGGATGCACGCAAGCGTGACGTACAACTCGCACAAGCAGGCGTAACGAATAGCCGCGCCAATGCAATGGTAGCGATGGATGTTATCGGTTTATTGTTTGGTCTTGGCGGTATGCTTTTGCTGGGCTACTACAAAGCAAAATATCCTGAAGCGATTAGCGAAGGCGTGTTCGGCGCGTTGCTCGCACAGCTGTCGACGATCACATCCTACTTCGGCTTGTGCCTACGTGATGCCCATCAGTTTGAATTCGGTTCGAGTCGTGGTAGCAGAATCAAAGATGATATTGCAGCGCAGCAATCGCAGGCCGCCAAATAATTTCATGGGTCCTCCCGCAGCTTTAAATATTGCGGGTTTGCAGCGCGCGGTTTTTTGACAGATTTGGACGGCTATAGGGGGTTCCGGCTCCGGTAAGTAGTTGATATTTAAAGCTGTCAAAATGTTGTCTGTCTAAAATTGCCCATATATTAAAAACACATAACGTTGTTTCGAGCGATTTCGCTAATGCCAACTCAATCTGAGATTGCTAATCACCTCGATATGAGTGAGCGCAACGTGCGTGAGATTCTCAATGGGCTTGGCTTGTCGTCACAGCGCAATTCGCTCGACGAAATTCGCGTCGCGTATATCCGAGATATGCGCGACAAAGCTGCCGGCCGTGGCGGCGAAAATTTTGCTGCGCTAACAAAAGCACGTACCGACGACGCGGTCGCATCGGCGCAACTCAAACAGCTGCAGATAGCTGAGAAAGCCGGGCAGCTCGTTCCTATGGAAGAAATCGAACCGCGCTTAACGGCAATGGTTACGGCGGCACGACAGGAATTGTTGTCGCTACCTGAAAAAATAGCTGGAGAAATTCGCGCATTGCATGGCATCGATGTTGATGCGCTGCTGATCGAACAACACATCCATGACGCTCTTAACCATCTCGCTGGAGACCTGCAGGGCAACGACTGCAGCGATGTTTCGGCGAGTGCGCGCAACGTTCGCACCGCCGCCGAAGATATCGACGACTGAGTGGGCGCGCAAATACCGCTATTTGGCGGCCGAATCGTCAGCACTGCCCGGTAAATACAACGTCGATTTAACACCGTGGATACCCGGCATGCATGATGCGCTGGATGATCCGCAGATTTACAAAGTGGTCTGCATGAAGTCGGCACAGATCGCATGGACCGATGGAGTAATTAATAACTGGATTGGGCGAATTATCGATGTCGATCCGAGCCCGGTGATCGGTTTATTTGCGAAAGCCGATGCGGCAAAAGAATACGCGCAGGAAAAGTTGGCGCCGATGGTGCTCGCAACGCCGCGACTCAATGAAAAGATGGATGTTGCGACCAGCCGTAAGGACGGCAATCGTGCATTGTTTAAAAAATTCCCCGGCGGATTTTTAAAACTGGTCGGCTCGAATAGTCCGAGCAACGTTAAATCAACGCCAGCGCCGCGTGCGTTTGTCGAAGAGCCGGACGACGCAGCGCAGAATGTTGGACAACAGGGCGACTCGATTAAGCTGCTCGAAGAGCGGATGAAAACCTATCACCGCCGAAAGTTGGTATTTGGCGGCACCCCGTCGATCAAAGGGCTTTCCGCGATTGAGGGCGGATATTTAATATCGGATCAGCGAAAATTTTTTGTCCCTTGTCACGAGTGTGGCAAAGAGCACGTGCTGCATTGGGATAACGTTAGCTGGTTAGAAGAGCCAGGCCGCAATCACGAAATATATGGTGATGGACTTCCTGAATCGGTCGTGTACGGATGCCCGCATTGCGGTTGCACGTGGAACGATCACCAAAAAAATCGCAACGTAAAAAATGGCCATTGGGTTGCTACAGCGGAATCGCGTGGTGTCGCTGGATTTTATATTAACGAAATTTATTCGCCGTTTCCCGGCTCGAAACTAGCGCGACTTGTCGAGCGATATCTGGAGGCGCAGCACTCCTTAAATCTCGGCGACGAAACCGACATGATCGTTTTCGTTAATTCAGCACTGGGCCTGCCATACGAAATAGAAAGCAAGGCGCCCCCGATCGATGATCTGCGTGCGCGCTCCGAGGATTACGAGGAACTCACAATTCCTGTCGGCGGCCTAGTGCTGACGGCTGGCGTAGACGTGCAACACGACCGCTTGGCAGTAACGCTCTGGGCCTGGGGCCGAGGCGAAGAATGCTGGCTGGTGTATTGGGGCGAGTTAATTGCAAAAACTCAAACCAGCGACAAGAACGATCCGGTGTGGGAAGAACTGGACAAAATGTTATTCACTCCGCGTAAAACATCGCGCGGTTTTCAAATAATTCTTGCAGCCGCATCTGTTGATTCTGGTGATGGGCAAACCTCCGACACAGTTTATTGGTACTGCCGCACTCGCCAAAAACGCGGCGTGATGGCAACGAAAGGCTCGTCGGACGATTACGGACGCCGCGAAATATACAGCTCACCGCTGCGAGTTGATCATCGCAGCCGCACCAAAACCAAAGCAGATAAACACGGGCTGCAGGTTTATATCGTTGGCACGCATAAGGCGAAGGATCTGCTGATTAGCGATAAAGGGCGCGTTACGCTGCGCGGAAGCGGACCGGGCCGAATGCATTGGTATCAAGATGTGCGGCAGGACTTTTTTGAGCAGCTTACGAGCGAAGTAAGAGCGCCATCAAAGCGCGCGCGCGGTCGCATGCAATGGCAGAAAAAAACCGGTGTGCGTAATGAGGCGCTGGATTGCACGGTGCTGGCAGCGCATGCAGCGCGTGCGCTCAAAGTGCATGTGTGGGGCGAGGCTAAGTGGGCGGAAATAGAAAACGGGTTGCAGCAAGTTGATTTGTTCAATGCACCGGAACAACCAGCCCAGCCAGCGGCAAAACCGCGTGCCGGTGATTGGATTGGCGAAACTGAGGGGTGGATACGGTGAGTATTGCAACTGACATGGTAGCGCTGTACGTAGCAGCGGAAAAGGCGGTGCTACAGGGTCAAAGTTATACGATCGCCGGCCGCTCGCTGACTCGCGCCAACCTTATTGATATCAGAAATGGTCGCAAGGAATGGGAGGCAAAAGTCGCTGCCGAGAATTCAAAAGCGCAGGGCGGTTCATCGTTATATAGCGTCGCCGATTTCACCTAATAAAACCTTCAAAACACACCCGCTTCGGCGGGTTTTTTATTTCAAGGATAAATCATGAAAGCAATCCGCATTGTCGCGGCCACGTTTGCCTGCGCACTGCTATTCGGTTGTGCAGCAAAACAACCCTACAACTCAGGTCCGGTTTACATCCAACCGGCGCCTGGCGAACTCAATTTAATCGTCAAGTGAGGCCATGAAATGAAACCTTTAACCCGAATCTTGTTGTGCATTGCACTAATTATCGCTCCGTCGCTTTCGCACGCTGCGGCAGGTGCATGGACGTTAACCAATGCGTTCAAGACGCGCATTCTCAACGGCGGCTCGATCGATCTCGATACAGACACGATAAAGTTTGTGTTGGTCTCTTCGTCGAGCAACATCGTCAGCGGCCCCGCTGATTGCTACACAGGGGGCACCGGTACTGCGCTGACTGGCGAATTGTCGACGGCGAACGGTTATACCGCTGGCGGAGTGACGGCAACTAGCCTCTCGATTAGTGGCACATCAACCGTTACGTATGACACTGCGGATGCGGTATGGACAGCGTCGGGTGGCTCTATCGCGGCGCGCTATGTCGTATTGATTGACACCACGGTCGCTTCAAAAACAGCAATTGCATATGCGCTGCTGGATACGACGCCTGCTGACGTTACCGCCACCACCGGCAACACATTCACCATTGGCGTGACTAATGTGTTCACTCTTGCACAGCAATTTATATTCGACGTGATGTATCCGTCGCCGCTGCAACAAGCTGCGAACGACGAAAACTACGTCATGCGCAAAGCGGGTTAATTCGCCATGCGTAAATTCCTCTCCGGGATATTGCTGCTCGCTACATCGCTGGCGATCGGCGGCAATAATTCCGGCTGGACCAATAGCGGCGGCTCATTGTCGACGCAGGCGAAATCGATCGGCGTCGCGGCAGTAGCGGCTGGCGGTTCACTGCTGTTCCAGGACGATTTCAAATCCAGTTCAGGCACGACGTATTCATGGGGCTCGCTGCCCATGACCAGCCTGTCGACGTTCGTAACGCAGGCAGGTTCGAACTGGCAGTACAACGACGATTGCTGTAGCAACGCGCAGGGCGGCATCATCGCGTGGCCAGCGGATGGCACTAAAAACGCCTGGTTCATGAAGTACGTTTTGAGCGATGACCTCAATGTCATCTCTCACGCGTTCGACCCAGGTCACGTTTCGTCGGGCACGCTACGTCCTACTGAAATCTATGTGCAATGGAAAGAATATCGCTCATCGACGTTTGACGGGGGCTCGACCAAAGACTGGCGCGTGAATCTTTTTACGGCCGGGCACTGGGGTAACACCCATGATCAGCCGTGCGATAACCCTACCAATGGAGATATTTGCGGCGCTGGCGTCGACCTATATGGCGGATGGGGCAGTTCTACGTCGGCAACAGATTCGACGACGACCAACGCCATAGACATGACCGGCATGAATATTCAGGGGGCGGGCTTCTCGCAAGCTGGCGACCCAAACACTATTTGGTCACAGAGTTATACGTTTACAAAAGCTACGGTCCATACGATCGAGCTGCACATCAAGGTCAACACGCCCGGCAACGCTGACGGCGCCGCAGAAATGTGGATTGACGGCACGAAGTTAACCAATAGCCGGACAAATGTGCGTTTCACACCTGCAAGCAAGTGGGACAGCGCGGGATTAGGGCAATCGTATATCGATGGCTTTCAGCTTGGCATGACTGCTAGCAACAACGGGTTTGCCTTCGCTGGCGTGTCCACCCGGTACATTACCGACTTCAAAATCAGCACGTCGTATATTCCATAACGAGGCCGCGCGATGAAGCGAATTATTTACGGCCTGTTTGCAACGCTGCTGATCGGATTATTCAGCGATGATGCCGGCGCCGCGATTGCAGTCGGCGCGAAGCGGATCGACCATTTTTCCAGCGTAACAACGGCCACCACTACGGGGATCACAACGGCTGCATCGGGTAGCACGTTTGTCGTTGCGGTATCGTTTGACCATACAACACACGTCATCACAGGAATCAGCGATAGTAAATCGAACACGTACACGCTCGCAGGAACTGCAGGTGATTTTGGTTCGGTCTACTACTGCTCGAATTGCACGGGCGGCGCGAGCCATACAGTCACCATCACATTTGATGGTGCGGAATATCCGATTGTTCATTTTCTCGAAATCACCGGCGCGGCAACATCGTCCTATGATTCAGCTGTTACTGCAAAAGCCGAAGTTGGCTCTAGTCCATTCACGGTAACGAGCGGTACGTCGACGCAAAATAACGAGCTTATCTTTTCGTTTATCGCGTCGAATAGCGGAAACAATCCGGTCAGCTATTCGGAGTCATCGGGTTTTACAATTCAGCAGCAAGACGGCGATGGCGGCAATTATTGGACGTCGGCTGTTGCCACTAAAATTGTCAGTGCAACAGGGACGTTTGCGCCGTCCTATACCGGCTCTGGCATTAGCGGTAGCACCAACATTGTTATTGGCATCAAAGAAGCATCCGGCGGTAGCGGCACAACAGCAAGCCCATCCACGGCGTCTTTAGTGCTGACAGGCGCAACACCGAGCGTCGCCGTTACCAACAATAAAACCGCATCACCTTCGACAGCCACGTTAGCATTAACCGGCGCAACGCCAACCGTTACAACGTCCGGCAATAAACTGTCCACGCCAAGCACGGCATCACTCGCACTCACCGGCGCGACGCCATCGCTGACGGTACAGAATTACACGTGGTACACGCTGCCGAATCCGGGTGGCTATGACAGCAATTCGATACTCGCCGGCCAATCGTATCCGACCGGTTCGTGGTTGCGCGTCGTCACCGATTGGGCGCACATCACGTCGAACTATGCGACCGGGCCATTACAAAACGATATTAACGATTATTCGACGGCGGCGAGCGGGTATACCGGCAGCGATAGCGCAACCTATGAAATCAAAACGCCAGCGCTGAGCACATCGCAATACACAGTCACCGCCACGATCAGCGGCTCGATCAATATCGGGCCGTCAACGGCATCGTTATCGTTAACAGGAGCGACGCCGGCCGTATCGATCTCGAACAACAAATTGATGTCGCCAACAACTGCGGCGCTGGCATTCACGGGTGCAACACCGAGCGCCACTGTTACCAGCAACCAGTTCGCATCGCCTGTCACCGCATCGCTCACGTTGACTGGCGCGACGCCGACAGTCAGTGCATCGTCGAGTGCGCTTTCAACGCCCAGCGCCGCATCACTGTCGCTCACTGGCGCCGCGCTCGCAGTGTCGGTAACCAACAATAAAACGGTTTCACCGTCCACGGCGGCGCTCGTTTTAAACGGCGCGGCACCGACGATTGCAACAACGCAAAACGTAGTAGTTCAACCGGCGACTGCCGTTCTGGCGTTCAGCACACCGCCGCCCGTCGTTTTAATTAATGGCCAACCGATCGGCGGAGTTACTCGTCCGGGACCGGCAATTATCAATGGCGCCATTCGCGCGCTGCGGCGCAGGTAAAACTATGAAGTGGTTTGATTCAGCCATTGCTGCAATATCGCCGCGGTGGGCATTTCGTCGCGCGCAATATCGTACGGCACTCGATGCCTATGAAGCAGCGCAGCCATCGCGCCTGCGAAAGTCGGGTGCAGATAATCGCAGCGGCGATGCCGTCGTGGGTTTGGCAGGCGCCGCGCTGCGCGGTTACGCGCGTCAGCTCGAGCAAAATTACGACGTCGCGAAATGCGCTCTCGATGTATTAGTTAACAATGTCATAGGGCCCTATGGCATTCAACGCGAGCCACAACCGCGCCGCACCGACGGCACAATTCATGAAGAGTTTGCCGATCAGCTGATGAGCCTTTGGCGAGATTTTTGCCGTGCACCGGAGGTGACGCAGGAATTTGATTACGCCGCGATGGAACGGCTCGCAGCGCGCAGCTGGTTTCGCGATGGCGAAATACTGGTGCAATTTGTTGAAGGAGTGTCACCTTCTATTTCGCATGGCACATCGGTGCCGCTGTCTCTGGAGTTAATCGAAGCCGACCAACTGCCGTTCGAATACAACGATGATGTGCTTGGTATTACGCAAGGCGTTCAGCGCAACACGTGGGGCCGCCCTGTCACTTACCATATTTATAAAACGCATCCGGGCGACACGCGCATTACGCTCAATCTGCAAACCAAACCCGTATCGGCCGACAATATTTTGCATCCCAAAATAGTGTCGCGTATTCGTCAAGCGCGCGGCGTTAGCGTATTCGCGTCGGTGATTCGCCGACTTGAGGATTTGAAGGACTACGAAGAGAGCGAGCGCATTGCCGCACGCGTTGCAGCTGCGCTCACAGGCTTTATAAAAAAGGGTACCAGCGAAGATTATAGCCCTCCACCCGAAGGGTCGGCTGATCGCGGTTTCTCGATGAAGCCGGGCATGATTTTCGATGGACTGCGCCCCGGCGAGGATGTTGGCACTATTGATAGCAATCGGCCGTCAGCATTGCTTGAACCATTTCACCAGGCGATGGTTCGTAGCGCCTCCGGTGGTGTCGGCGCCACGTACAGCAGCGTTTCGAAAAACTATAACGGCACCTATTCCGCACAGCGACAAGAGTTGGTCGAGGGTTATTCGTCATACGCAGCGCTCACCGAATGCTGGGTCGGTATGTTTTCGCGCCCCGTATGGGAGCGCTTCGTGCGCATGGCGGTTCTGTCGAACCGTATTCGCGTGCCGAAGGATGTAAAACCTGAAACGGTCGCGCACGCCGAATTTTTTGGCCCTGCAATGCCGTGGATCGATCCGGTGAAAGAAGCGGAAGGCAACAAAATTGCGGAGCGTGCTGGCCATAAATCACCGCAGGAATCGATTCGCGCACGCGGTTCCGATTGGCGCGATGTGTACAAGCAAATTCATGTCGCGCGACAGATGGCAGAAAAACTGGGGCTGAAATTCGATACAGACCCAGCGAACGACAAACAAAACTCACAGGCCCCCGCAAATGCGGGGGCTTCTGTTTCTGGCGATGGAAACTCAGGAGATTCACAAAATGCCCAAACCGTTTGAGCTACGCGCTGCCGGGAATGATCAGCCGGCGGAGTTGTTGATCTATGGCGATATCGGCGATAGCTGGTGGGGCGAGTCCGTCACCGCGCGCGATATTGTCGAACAGCTGCAATCCGTTGATGCCACGGAAATCATCGTGCGCATCAATAGCTATGGCGGCGCAGTCTCGGACGGCCTTGCCATATACAACGCGTTGCGCTCGCACAAGGCGAGCATCACGGTCCGTATCGAAGGCGTGGCGGTATCGATCGCATCATTAATTGCGATGGCCGGCGACACGGTTGAAATGGGCGAAAACGCCATGTTTATGGTGCATGCGCCATGGGGTGTTGCGCAGGGAAATTCCGCAGATATGCGCGAATTCGCCGATATGCTCGACAAATTCGCGCAAGCGATGTCGGGTAGTTACGCGCGCAAAACCGGCAAGCCGATCGATGAGTTATTGCAGCTGCTCGTTGATGGCGCTGATCACTGGTACACCGCTGCCGAAGCGAAAGATTTTGGTTTCGTCGATGAAATTACCGGCGATCTCGCGGTGGCCGCGAGCGGTTTCGACAAATCCCGTTTTCTTGCTGGCCCGATGGCAACTGCGATTCGTGCTCAGCTCAACAAAAAACCGAGCAAACAAACCCCGGCGGTCGCCGCCGTTCATCCCCAGCAAAGTAAGGAGGGCATCATGCCTGACGCAATCGTTCCTGCGGCGCAACCAGTGGCCGCGCAAAAAACCGAAGCCGAAATTAAGGCTCAAGTGCAACAAACCGAGCAAGCGCGCCGCGATGCTATCGTCGCTGCATTTGAACCATTCAAGGCGCGCGCAGGCGTTGCTGATTTATTGAATGCATGCACGTTGGATATGCGCATTTCGGAAGCTCAAGCGACTGAAAAGCTGCTGGCCCACCTCGCCAAAGACACCGCGCCACTTGCGGCGGGTGGACGCATTGAGATTGTCGAGACCGCGCAACAGAAATTCTACAAAGGTGCGCAATCTGCATTGCTCGCACGTTCGCGACTCGGCGCTGATGAAGCGATGAACGAATTCCGCAGCTACTCGCTGCTGGAGCTTGCTCGCACTTCGCTGCGCATGGCCGGTGTCGATGCGTCGCGTATGGATAAAATGCAAATTGTTGCCGCTGCCTTCACCCATACCAGCGGCGACTTCGCCAACCTGCTCGCCAACATCGCCACGAAATCGATGATGAAGGGCTATGAAGAAGCTGGCGAAACCTTTCAGCGCTGGACCAATGTCGGCACGCTGCCAGATTTCAAAGCAGCGAAACGCGTTGATCTCGATATGTTCCCAGCGTTGGATAACGTTCCTGAAGGTGGGGAATATAAATACGCCACCGTCGGCGATCGCGGTGAGACGGTGCAGTTGGCGACATATGGCAAGCTGTTTTCGATCAACCGTCAGGCCATTATCAACGACGATCTGTATGCATTCACCACGGTGCCACGCAAGATGGGGCGCGCAGCAATCCGCACCGTCGGCAATTTGGTGTACGCAGTGCTGACCGGCAACCCGAACATGGCGGATGGCGTTGCGCTGTTCCACGCCAGCCACAACAACCTCGTATCCAGCGGCACAGTCATCAGCACTCAGAGCGTGGACACAGCACGTGCAGCAATGATGAAACAGCAGGACGGTAGTAAAAACGCAACGGCGCTCAATATTCCATTGCGCTTCTTGTTGGTGCCGGTCTCTCTCGGCGGTCTCGCGCGCTCGGTCTCCAGCTCGGAAGTGGAAGTCGGTGCAACCGCAAAAAACAACACGTCGCCGAACTACGTACGCGGCATTTTCGAAGTGGTCGACGACGCTCGACTCGACGCTGCCAGCGCAACAGCGTGGTACTCGTCGGCAGATCCCGCCGTTAACGACACAATTGAAGTGTCGTATCTCGATGGCAACCAGACGCCGGTGTTGGAACAACAGGCTGGTTGGAGCGTCGATGGCGTGGAATTCAAAGTCCGCATGGATGCTGGCGTGAAAGCGCTGGATTATCGCACCCTGTCGAAAAACGTCGGCGCTTAATCGCGTATTGATGCAGGAGCGTTCGCTCCTGTATTCATCTTTATTTTTTGGAGATCTGAGCAATGAAAAATTTTATTGAAGATGGCCGAGTAATGTCGGTCACAAACGGTACGGGCGCCACAGTCGTTGCAGGTGGCGGCATTTTGGTAGGCGCATTGATTGCCATTGCGTTAAGCGATATCGCCAACGGCGCATCGGGCCCGGCAAAACTGGACGGTGTATTTAGCCATGCCAAAAATACGGGCGCATCGACAGGTGGCGCGCAAGGCGTCAATGCGTATTGGGATAACACCAACAAAAAATTCACCGCAGTCGCCAGCGGCAACACACTGGTCGGTAAATTTTTTGCAACGTGCCTTGACGCGGATGCTACCGCCCAAGTGCTGCTCAACGTTTAATTGCACTGAGGGAAGGATATGTTCGCGGAAGATATGTCAGTTTTTTTCGATACGCAAAACGGCTTTGCGGTTGAAGCGACGATCGCTGGCATATCCTTCTCTGCCATTTACGATTCAGCGTATTACGACGCGGGCGGCGTCGCGACGAAAATCGAAATGTTGATACTGCCCGATGAGTCTTTGCCTGCTGGAGCGGTTGTGGGAGTGCCAATAACGATTGGTGCGCCTATTAATAAAACGCTCACGCTTCGAAAACCCGAGCCGGATAATAACGGCTTAACCACGTTGATTCTCGAATGACTATCGAACGCGATATCGCCGTTCTGCGCCGCAACGTCGGCGATGTAACGGCTGAATTACGGAGCGCCTCCGCATTGGTGCTCAACAAGGCTGCCACGCGCGTGCGCCAAATTGCCGTGCCGCAGGTGTCGGATGACGTGAAGGTGCCGGCAAAAAATATTCGCGATCGCATCAGCACGCGGCGAGCAAGCGCGGTTAATTTAAAAACCAGTTTACGTATCGGTCGAAAACAAATTACCGCTTATGGACTCGGCGCCCGCGTCGTGACGCAAGGAAAAAATAAAGGCGTTATTGCTGGGAAAGGCCAGTTTGCACATCGCTATGAGCGGGCCTTTATCGGTCATCGCCGCGGTGATGCTCGTTTTCAAATATTCCAGCGCGTGGGATCTGCACGTTATCCATTGATCGTGCCCAAAATCGATTTGGCGCCGTCGATCAATAAACGATTCCCGTCCGCTGCCCAGCAGGTGATGGATACCGAATACGATGCCATGATGCGTGATGAAGTTCGCGCGCGCCTGCAGAAATATGGAGTCTCGCAATGACAGCGCGAAAGCAAATTCGTGACGCCGTCAAGGCGGTGATTCAAACCTACGATAGCAATTTGACGGTGCGTAGCGGTCGCGTGCTTGCATTTCAAATATCTGAACTTCCCGGCATTAGCGTGTATTTCGATACGGGCAATTCTGAAGTCGTCAATATGCGTGGCGATAGCATTGCTACTGCCGTCATGCGCGTCGATATTACCGATTCGAACAGCGGTGGCGACGATGCGCTCGATACCATTGGCGATGCCATTGTTGATGCCGTCCTCGCCGATTCCACGCTTCGAAATCTGTGCAAAAAAGTTCGCCAAAGCGGTTTTGATTATGCACGTGACGAACAATCCCCTTACGTGACGCTATCTCTTTTGTTCGAAGTAATTTATCTGACGTAATCCGAATTTTGATCCAACCGGGCCGCCTAGTGCGGCCTTTTTTATTTCAGGAGAAAAGCAATGAGTAACGCGATTTCGACACAGGGCACTCGGTTCGAGGTACAGGCCGCAGCGGCGGGTTCTGCGAAAACAATTACTGCCATCACCAAGGCAAATCCGGGCGTTTTTTCATCGACCGCGCACGGTCTTAAAGTGGGCGACGTGGTTGATCTTGCGGCGATTGTTGGCATGGTCGAATTAAACGGCCGCACCGGTATCGTTTCGCCGACAACGCTAGCGGCTGGCACGTTCACGCTGCTCGATTCGATCACTGGCCTGCCTATCGATACCACTAGCTATACCACGTATACCTCGGGCGGCACGGCAACGCCCAAAACGTTTGTCGAGACCATCGAGCACAAGTCCTATCAATATCAGCCTGCAGCGCGCGCCGAAATTGAAAAGACCAGCATGGTCAGCACGGCGAAAGAATTCAATTTGGGTTTGAAAGATTTCGGCACGCTGTCGGTCGGCATGAACATCGTCAAAACGGAGGCGGCGCAAATTCGCATGAACGCAGCACTGAATTTGCAGGGTTTGTGGTTCCGTCTGACCGATCCACTCGGCGTGCCGACGTTGTTTCAGGGCGCTATCAAAAGCTTCAGCGAAAGCGGCGGTGTCGATGCTATCGCTAATGGTTCGCTGGAAGTTCGTCTGTCCGGCGAAAAAATCATCGCGCAATAACGGGTGAGTCATGCTGAATAAAAGTGACATTCTGCAAAAAACTGCTTGTGCGGTACGCGCTGAACCGGTACCCGAATGGGGCGGTTCTGTGCGCCTGCGCGAATTAACGGTGCTCGAGCAGCTCGAATTGCAGCGTGAAATGCGCGAGTTGGTAAAGGATGTTCCGCGCGATGGCGAGGGCAAAATCATCGCTGCGCAGATCGACCGTAAGCAATCACGCATCACCGCGCTGAAATATCTCGCCGTGGCGATGCTCGACGATGCTGGACACAGCATGTTCAGCGTGGAGGAATTGCAATCCATGTCGAGGTCGCAAGAAGACGTGCTTGATCGTCTATGCGAAACGGTTCTCGCCGTGAATACGTTGCAATCAGATGCCATCGAGCAAGACGCAAAAAACTCCGAAGCCAGCCCGAACGTTACGTAGTTCATCGGCTGGCGTTAGACCTCGGAAAGCACCTTTCAGAAATTGAAGCAATGCCGGCGCCGGAATTTCGGCGCTGGTTGGCGTTTTACAAAGTTCGCGACGAAGTGCGTAACGATGCGCTGCCGCCGCAGGAATTCAATTCGCCGCACGAGCACGCTGCGGCCATTCGCAATTTATTTGGGAAGTGATTTATGGCGCTGGGTTCGCTAGTTATTGATCTAGCCGCTAACACTGCAAAGTTTTCCTCCGATATGGAGCGTGCGGTGCAGTTAGCCGAGCGCGGCCTGAAGAATATCGAATCCGGATCGGAATTCGCCAGGCGAGCGCTTGAAGCGGTCGGCGTGGCGTTGACGGTCAATGCGTTTGTCGAATCGATCAAGCATGCTGCTGAATACGAAGACAAGCTCGGCGAGATTTCTGAAAAAAGCGGCATTTTGGTAGAAGACCTCAGCGCAATGCGTTTCGCTGCGCGGCAGACCGACACGGATTTCGACGCGCTGGCCGATGGCCTGAAAAAATTCCGCGTAACACAAACCGAGGCATCGGAAGGCAATAAGGAATTAATCGGCCTATTTGGACGCCTTGGTGTTAGCGTCAAAGATATTGATACGCTCTCGCAGAAAGATTTATTTCTCAAAACCATTCAGGGTATCAGCGAGCTTGGTAAGGAATCCGAGCGCACGACAGCATTGACTAAATTGATGGGTAAAAGCGCCGATGATCTCGGTGTGTTTGCCAATCAAGGTGCTGCTGGAATTCAAAAGCTGATGCAGCGCGCGCAGGATCTAGGACTCGTTGTAGATTCGCAGGCCGTTCGTGCTACTAAAGCGATGAACGACAACATAAAAGCCATGGAGGACTCGGCGGGTAAGCTCAGTCTCACGCTGCTCGACAAGCTGTCGCCGCATTTGCAGCGCATTACGACTGACATGCTGGAAGCTTCGAAAAATGGCGGTATTTTAGATACGGTATGGAGCGGACTAAAGTCTACCGTCGATGAGCTGTATCAGTCTTTCAATAAAAATGACGAATTTAAATCTCTCAATGAAAATATCGCTCGCCTGCAAGAGCAGCTCGCGTCGAATAAATCTATTAGCGATGGTGGATGGTTTAATAAATTTTTATCGGGATACGATCCGGATGTCTTCAAAGCAGACTCCGATGCGATTCAAAAAACGATCGATGAGCTCATCGCTAAGCGCGACAAATTGCTTGCTGCTCCACAAAAGCCCCAGGCTCCTAGCGATGACTCCTCCGGCGATAATAAGCCGCTGGGTAGCCGTACTTTAGCTGGATTGGCCGAGCAGCAGGCAGCGACGGAAAAGCTCGCAGCAGCAGAAGAGGCCCGCAAAAAGAAAATCGCCGACGTCGTTCAGCAACTCGAACGGCAGTCTGCCACCGTCGGTGAGTCAACAGCTGCAGCGAAGGTTTATGAGCTGCAACAGCTCAAGGCGAGCGATGCCGATGTGGCACGCGCGAAATCCGCACAGCGTTTAGTCGATGCGTATAACGAGCAGCAGGAAGCCTACAAATCGCAAGTCGAATTGCTCGAGCGTGCATCACAGCTTCGTGAAGAATCGCTGTCACCGGAAGAGCGAGCAGTTGAGGCGCTAAAAGATAAATATGGTGAGCTCGATAATGCGGTAGCGAAGCATCTAATTTCGCGTGATGAAGCCGATAAAACGAAAGGCGGTCTCAGCACCAATTTTATGTCGAGCATTGATGACTCGTTAAAAACCGATGAAGAGCGTCTGAAGGATTCATACGATCGTCGTCAATTGATGCTCGAAAAAGCACACGACGACGGCCTGATCAGTGAAGAAAAATATCAGGTCACGCTGAATAAATTACGCGATCGCTATGAAGCCGACAGCATTTCGATGCGGCTGCAAAATGCAGAAACGTTAACTTCTGCGTTGGCCGGCATCGCCGAAGCGGCTGTGGGTAAGCAGTCGGGCATTTATCGCGTTCTGTTCGGTGTTTCCAAGGCGTTCGCGCTGGCAGACTCCATTGTAAAAATTCAGACTGGTATCGCAAATGCCGCTGCTCTGCCGTTTCCTACCAACCTCGGCGCGATGGCAAGTGTCGCCGCAGCCACTGGGTCGATTCTCACGACCATCAAATCCACGCAGTTGGGCCAGGCGCATGGCGGTTTGGATTACGTGCCAGAGGACGCGACGTACATTTTAAAGCAGGGTGAACGCGTTTTGGCGCCAAAGCAAAACCAAGACCTGTCGAAATATCTCGCCAACGGCGGTGGCGGCTTAACCGTCAACATCATCGAAGATTCCAGTCGTGGTGGCCAGGTGCGTCAAAACGGCGATCAGGTCGATGTGTTTGTTGCCAAGGTCCGTGAGGCCATCACCGCCGATGTGGTTCGCGGTGGCAATAATCTATCGCGCGCATTGGAAGGTACTTATGCGTTAAATCGCGGGGCGGGGGCACGTCGCTGATGTCTGTCGCATGGCCCACCACATTACCGCAATCGCCGCAGCGCTCTGGCTACTCCTTCCAGGAAGGTGACGGCCGCGTTGCCACCGATATGCAGCAGGGACCGCCGCGCTATCGTCGCATGTACACCAATGTGCCGACGGTTTTTCAGCTGGTGTTTTCGATGACGGCTGCGCAGAAGGCTGCATTCGACACGTTCTATGACGGTACGCTGGCGGGCGGTACTATTTCGGTCAATATTCCGGTGCGCACCTCAGGCGGCAATACCACTGTCGCTGTGTACATCCAAAAACGTTCCGCCGTACAAATTGATGATAGCGATGCGTTTATGGTTGGCCTGCAGGTGATCACAGCATGACGACGCTGCTCGATCAATTATTTGCCAGCAATCCGCGCGCATCGATTTATTATTTGACGCTCGAATTCAATCACTCGGCTTTTCGCGATAGCAGCAACAACCCAACCTCGATTCGCCTGGTGCAGGGATTTACTGCGCTGACTGCGACGCTCGAATCAAACGCGCCGAAAAATCCAAGCACGGCGGTAGTGTTTCAACCCGCCGCGTTCGATGTGAAATTGCCGACTAAAGACGGCAGCGGTCGGCACGATATGAATATCGTGATCGATGCCGCTAGCGGCGAAGTGATCGATCAGTTGGAGCGCGTCGCTGCAGCAGTGCGCGAACCGATACAAGTTATTTTTCGCGAATTTGTGTCAACGGATTTATCGGCGCCGCAGTCCACGCCGATTAAAATGATCGCCGCCAATCCATCGGTCACGGCAACGCGCGCCACTATTTCCGCGACGTTTGCGGATTTAATCAATAAGTCATTTCCCTCGATTCGCTACACGCTCACAACACATCCCGGTCTCGCGTAATGCCCGCGCCATGGTTCCATCGCTATCTCGGCCTGCCGTGGGTATCGAAGGCATCCGGGCCCGCTGCATTCGATTGCTGGGGTTTGGTGGTGTGGTGTTTGCGCGAGCACTTCGATATCTGCGTTGACGATCACTCAGATGTAGCCACGCACGATCATCGCGGTTTTGAGCGGGCGGCGCTGCGCGAAATTAACGGCGGGCGCTGGCTGCTCATCGATCAGCCTGTCGAGGGCGCGGTGGTGTTGATGTCGCGCGCGCGCTTATTTCATCACGTGGGATTGTTCACCGCCGGCGGCGTATTGCACTCGCTCGATGGTGCGGATTGTTGTCACGAATCGCTTACCCATTTAACGCGTTCCGGAGTTATCCGATTTGAGTTCCGCTTGCATGAAAGCCTCGCTGCGCGTTCTCGCTAGTCCTTTTTCGTGGGAGGGCAGCGAACGTTACGATGTCGAGGCTGGCCAATCGCTGAGCGCGATTTTTGCGTCGCTGTCCGATAACTTTCGCGCGGGCGATGATTATTGCAATGTGCTCGTCGCCGTCGATCGCGAAACGATTCCGGCGCAGCAGTGGCCGAATTTCATCGTGCGCGATGGCGCGGAAATTATCGTAGCGCCACGGCCGCAAGGTCTCGATCCTATTACCTGGTTATACATCCTCTACGCAGTGTTTGTCGTTGCGGCCATTTATTACGCATCGACGATTCAGCCGCCCGATCTCAATCAACAACTCACACCCGATGCGAGCCCCACGTATTCACTGAATGCGCAGGGTAATAGTGCGCGTCTCGGTTCGCCCATTCCTGCGCGCTACGGCCGCTTTCGGATTTATCCGGATTTCGCGGCGGCACCGTTTCGCGAATACATCGATTCCGATCAGTATTTGTATCAGTTATTCGCGATTGGCCAAGGCTCTTACAGCTACACCGATTTGAAAGTGGGTGATACGCCTATCGGTAATTTTGCCGATGTCGAGTATGCGTATTACGAGCCGGGCCAGACGGTAACGCTATTCCCCGCCGATGTGCATTCCGCAGCAGAAGTCAGCGGCAATGGCATTACCTTGTTCGCGCCGAATGATTCGAATTATGTCGGTCTTTCCGGTCCATTCACCGCCAATGCTGCCGGCACTACCACGCAGAAGTTAGCGGTGGATATCGTGTTGCCGCGTGGATTGAGTTATGCCAACGATGCCGGCGGTCTCGATGCCACCACCGTGGCAGGATTATTCGAATATCGCAAAATCGACAATGCCGGTGCACCGTTGGGCAGCTGGACATCGCTGGCGGCACCCAGCTACACGCTGGCGACTGCCGATGTGCAGCGTTACACGATTACCGCCACCGTCCCAGCGGGGCGCTACGAAGTGCGCGCGCACCGCACTAACAACAGTTCCGATGATTACCGCCTCAACGATGAGATGGTGTGGGCAGGGTTACGTGCGTATCTGGATGGGGCGCAGACGTTCACGCATTCCACGCTTGCCATCAAAATGCGCGCGACGGACCAGCTCTCCGCGCAAGCCGAACGCAAAATAAACGTTGTTGCTACGCGTAAGCTGCCGATATGGACCGGTTCCGCATGGTCGGCACTCACTGCTACCCGTAACCCCGCGTGGGCCTACTGCGATGCGCTGAAGGCCGAATACGGCGGCCGCTATTCCGATAGCCACCTCGATCTTGCCGCCATCAAAGCAGCGGCCGATGTGTGGGCTGCGCGCAACGATTATTTCGACGGCCAATTCGATACCACGACGACGCTATGGGCTGCGCTGCAACAGATCGTCGCGGTGGGTCGCGCGGTGCCCTATCAGTATGGCGAAATCTTTTCGATCATCCGCGACAGCGGCAGCCCGCCGGCCACGTATTTATTTAATGGTCGCAATATCGAACGCGATTCGCTGACCGTCACTTATCAGACGATGGATGTGTGGGGCGACGATTCGGTCGAAATCGAGTACGTCGATCCTTCCAGCTGGAAACCCGAAACCATTCTCTGTGCGATTCCTGGCGTCACGCCGTCGACGCCGCGCAAAGTAAAATTATTCGGTTGCACCGACAAAACCCAGGCCAATCGCGAAGGTATGTTTATCGCGGCGAAAATGGCTTTTCGCTCGGTGGTAGCCGAGTTCGGTACCGAGCTCGACGGTCGCGTGCCGCAATATCTCGATCGGCTTATCGTCACTACGGAAACCTATTCGTGGGGCTCCGGCGGTGAGGTCATCGCGGTGGCAGGGCAGGTACTCACGCTGTCCGAGCCGGTCGTGTTTGGATCGGGCACGCACTACATCTGGCTGCGCGATGATCGCGGCGCGGCATCCACGCAATATCAGGTTGCGTCAGTTGCTGGCCATCCTAATCAAGTCACGGTCACCGGCACGCTGCCGGCATGGCTTTACACCGGCCACGATAAGGAGCGCACCTATTTCGCGTTTGGCCACGCCAACATCATGCCGCGCCAGATGCTGCTCGACCAGGTCGAAGCGGGCGATGGATTAAAAGTAAAAATTCGCGCAGTGCTCGATGACCCGCGTGCGCATCAATACGACGCGCTGGTGAATGCCGGCACCATCGTGACACCCGATCCTGCGCCGCCGATCCCGCCCGGCGATTTATCGATTAATTCCGTGCGCATCACACGCGGCGGTACCACGCAAGAGCCTGCATTACTTGTGTCATGGGGCCTTGTGCCCGATGCAGTGCGTTACTTTGTCGATGTGTCGTATGACGCCGGCAGTTCGTGGGAGCGCGTGTATACCGGCGATTCGCCGCAAGCCGGCTTTAGCGTCCATACCGGTTCGGTCATTATTCGCATCGCGGCAATGTCTGATGTCGTCGGGCCGTGGTATCAAACCACTATCACCGCCGGCGCAGGCTTTGATACACCGGCAACACCGACAGGTCTGCAACTCACCGGTGGCGTATTTAATACATCGGTGCTGGCGCTGCAGTGGTCCACCGATATCACCGCAGCAAAATGGCAGGCGGATTATCGCAATCTGTCCGGCGTTGTATGTTTTTCGCAAACGGTCACGACGAATAATACGACGCTCGATGTAAAAACTGCGCGGCTGAATAGCTTGGGTCGCGAGTTCGATGTGTTGCTGTACGGCGTCAACGCCAACGGCGTGAAGTCGTCAACGCCCGCCGTTATCCGCGTTAAAAATAATCAAGCTGCAGCGATATCCAATTTCACCGCGACGGGCTTGCTCGATCGCGTGCTGCTGGAATGGACATCCTCGGCCGAAGCCGATATCGCCGGCTATCGTTTATACGCCAGCCAAACAGCCGGGTTCACGCCCGGCGCCGGCAACCTGGTCGACGCGAATATTTCATTTTCGATGTTCGTGTTCGGCATCACGCAGGGCGCAACGTGGTATTTCAAACTTGCTGGATTTGATACCTGGGGTGAATCGGATGAATTAAATTTCACCGCGCAGCGCTCGGCGGTGGGATCGTTAATTGTTTCCACGCAAATTGGTAACGATGAAATCAAAACGCCGAATCTAGCGGCGAACAGCGTTATCGCATCAAAAATATCGGTATCGTATCTCGCCGCAATCTCCGCCAACATGGGGGATTTAACCGCTGGCACCATCACGCTCGATTCAGCGGGATATATCAAAGGCGGTACCTCTGCTTATAAGACCGGCAATGGCTTTTGGATGGGTTACAACGCCGGCCAATACATGTTTTCGCTCGGGCATTCGAGTTCACCCGGCGTGCATTGGGACGGCTCGAATTTTTATATTCGCGGCGCGGGCGGTGCAACGGTATTTAGTAGTGGCACTGGTCTCGATTATTCATCGATCACGGGGACAAAACCGCCGGCTGATGCAACGAATGGGGCGACATTTGGTGTCAATATTGGTGGTACGTTCAACCCTTCAACTTGGATCGCAGCCGCATCCATTACGCGGGCTATGATCGGTGCGTTAAATGTCGGAACTGCGGATATTGTTGACGCGAATGTCACAACGCTAAAAGTTGCTATGAATGCGGTTACGGTGCCTGTTGGGCAATCGCTTCTCAGTCGATTGAAGTCGAAATCTTATCCGCCCGGCACAAACGTGGGGTGGGACGCGCTCAGCGTTACGCTCACTAACCCTGACACGGCAAATGCAATAAAAGTACTGCTTGTTGCCCACAGCGATGGCGCGCAGAACGTCGGTACTAACAATGTTGCGGTAGCTATATCGAATGGCTCCTATGCAGCAATAGAGTTGGTTAAAAACGGTTCGGTGATTTACACCATCGCCAACACCATAGGAGACGGCAGTACCATATTTGACGCCGCTGGCGGAGACACCAGCTACGTTGACGTCTTAGCGGCCGGTGCCACCGCCACGTACTCATTGCGCATTCACTGGGGTTTTACGATCACGAACTACCTGATGACAAATGGGATTCAGTCACTTGCTGCGGTGGGGATGGCTCGATGACATATCTTGCTTACAGTCCCGATACGGGAGAAATCGTACTGCATGTTTTTGCTCCAGATGATTTATTGGCTGCGAATGTCCCCGAAGATTTAACCGTAATTCCTGGGGACGAAGATCCGCGTTTATATCGAATTAATCTCGACGCTACACCACATGCAGCCATCGCAAAAACAGAAATCCCCTATGCGCTCGATCATTCCACGATAAGCGCTGATGGATCGGACACTGCCACGTTGTCCGATATTCCTGCTGGTGTTTCGGCCTGGTTCGATGGCGAACAATACGACCCCACGGCCGGCGAGCTCTCGATCGTTGCGGATCTGCCGGGGCTATATCGGATCGAGCTTATACATCCGCTTTATCTGCAAACCGTGGTTGAGATTACTGCCGAATGACAATCATTAATGTGCAGCGTCGCGCCGCAAAAATCGCTGAGCAATCGAAGCGCATTACTAAAATTCGCGATGCATTGCGCGATGCCGATATCACGCTCGAAGCTGGTTACGCGGTGCAAGCCGATCGCGATTCCGTGTTGATGATGCAAGAGACACTCGACCAGTGGGACACCATCACGCATATGCGCGATGTTAACGGTCATCAGCTCTGGAAAGATGCCAACAATACAATTCGCGCATATTCGCAAACAGGGTTCGCGGATTTTGTTGCTGAGGTGCGGCAGAAGCGAGCCGCTCGCATGGACCAGAATTTTGCGTATGCAGAAATCTTGCGAGCGCAGTTACCGTTGGCTGACGATCACGCTGTTTTTACCGAATCAAATTGGCCGGGGCAATGACATGGGTGCGCTGATCAAGCAGTGGCTTTGGAATATCCTGCATGCCATCGATATTTTGCTGAACGCAATCACCGGCGGAGATCCGGAGGAAACAATCAGTTCTCGCATGGGCAAAGCCATCGCCGCTGGCCGCTGCAAATTGTGCCGCCCGATTTGCCACGTGCTGAATAAATTATTTCGTCAATTAAATCACTGCGCCGATGCGGCGGAAAAGCATATTGAAGAGGGTGCGGACGAAGTAATTAAATTATGAGATTTCGTTTTTATCCAAACTGATATTTTTGTCGTTTTCAGTTAATCGGCCTGATATCCGAGATGCTGGAAAAAATACTCGCATACAAGGCATGCGGGTTTCCAGTTGGAGACTCGTATGGCGCAGCCCATCATTCCGTGGATCGGCGGCAAGCGAAAGTTAGCCGATCACATCATTCCGCTATTTCCGAAACATACCTGTTACGTCGAACCGTTTTGCGGCGCCGCTGCTTTGTTCTTTTTGAAGCCGCCGAGTGCTGTTGAGGTATTAAACGACGTGAACGGCGATTTGGTTAATTTATATCGAATCGTCAGATTCCATCTGGAAGAGTTATATAAGCAATTTAAATGGACTTTAACTAGCCGTGAAAATTGGAAGTGGCTTCATTCGACGCCGCCCGAAACATTGACCGATGTACAGCGCGCAGCGCGATTTCTTTATTTGCAGAAGCTCGCTTTCGGCGGAAAAGTTACGGGTCAAAGTTTCGGAACCGCGACAACAAGTCGACCGCGCTTCAATCTGCTCACTCTCGAGGAGGATCTAGCGGAAGCGCATTTTCGATTGGCGCAGACTACAATCGAGCGCTTAGATTGGGTTGACGTTATTGAGCGCTATGATCGCCCCCATACTCTCTTCTATTGTGATCCACCGTATTGGGAGACGGAAGGTTACGGTGTTGAATTTCCGTGGTCACAGTACGAATTGTTGGCAGGGCTGGCGAAATCGATCGAAGGAAAGATGATAATTAGCATCAATGCACACCCTGAAATTAAAAAGCTATTTTCTAATTTCCCACGCATTGAAGTTGAATACGAATATACCGTGGGCGGATCTGATCGGCCGGCGTCATGCACTGAGTTGATATATGGCTCTTGGGGTGACGTGTTGGTGCGTCAATCGGACGTACAGAGCTCCCTATTTTGAATCGCGCTCAGTTATTTCCTTGCGAAATATACTTGCTTTATAGAGGGATTCAATGAGCGCGTCGATCACCTGACGAAATTCAGCCGGCAAGCGCAAATAGCGCAGAACTATCACGCGAATAATAATTCGCGTAGGTAACTGTTCGCTTAGCGCTGAAAAATGATTGCGCGCGATTTGGGGCAGCAGAATATCGTTCGGAGTAATACCGAGATTTCGATAGAGCTGAATCAGTTCTGATGCATATAATCGCCGCGATCCCATCTCCATTTTGTAGTACCCATCCAGCGGCATATCCATTTTTGCCGACATCATTTGCGGGCTCAGCTTTAATTGCAGGCGAATTCTTCGTAGTCTTTTTCCGGGCTCTATTTTTCGTTGCGACATATTTTTTCAAGCTCGCGAAGCGCTGCAATGATTGGTTGAAATGCCCAGGGCGGCAAAGCGATTAATTTTTGCAACGTTCCCGGTAAAATATTTCTAGAAGAAAAGGGATTGCCCTCGGGTGGGAGTAAAAAATAATTGGGGTCGCGATCGGTGACTGTGCAGATATTTAGCAACAATTCGTGGCTAATATCTGCTCCCGTGCGAATCCTTCGATAGTGTCTTTCGCTAATGCCGATCGCCGCAGAGAAGCTTTTTCTGCTGATACCGATAGCCCTGCGTTCCTGCTCGATGCGCTCGCCCACATTCATCAGCAATGTGTTCAAGACGGACATTTCTCGCGAAATTAAAATTTAAAAACGGCCAGGAATCGCGATGCGCGAGCTTGTCCTGACATCTGTCTGACACCTATATTTATTTCCGGTTTTTATAAGAACGAACTGCGCTATACGCCGCAGTGTATTTGTTAACGCAGGGTGGAAAAAATGGATCGAGGGCAGTGGAATGTTGTGGCCCTCCAACTGGATCTGCTTGGTAACAGTCCGGCTGTGAGTATGCGCAACGATATCAGCGGTGAAGTAGTAACGATCAGCCCGTCGGGCGTTCTGGATTTCAACGCAAGCGGGAGTTCGATATACGCCTCTGGGTATTTGCAGGGGTATTCGGATAAGCATTTCGACCCAGTGATGGGCGAGGGAATCTCTCGAATTGCTCAGCAACTGCGGTACTTCTCGGGCTGTGAAAGGCTGGCAGCAGAGATGGTGCCGGGCGGCTGATAAGCCGCCCACAAGGCGGTGCGGCCCCGCTGCCTTTCCCTTTCAGGTGTTGTATAGCAAACGGACGCCCGGCGTAGAGCGGGGCGGCCTTTGCGTCGGCCCGACGGCCTTGTGGGTACTTCTGTGCCGTTATCAGGCGGCGCGGGGATTATGCCATGTCATTCGGCGAATTACCGATCTCAATAAGCCTCGGGCGCCAAAAAGCCCACCATCGCCATGCCGGGTTTTTAATTACTTTTGGCTTCGGCGGAATGCCGGGTTTTGTCTGAGTATCAACGTAAAGCTGATCTAGCGTTTCGCCTGGGCGGCGAACGTTGTAATTGTCATCCACGGTCGAGCTCCTTTAGTAGTTGTTGCCCGAGTTGGATATATAAAACGTATCCTACGGGCAACCGAGGCTGACGAAGCCGACTTTTTTGCTTGCGGAAGGAGTGGTGGACATCGAATGTGCTCTGCAAAACACCGCAAAGTGCGGCGCG
>Ga0068860_100000790_pt1 | contig 35448 bp, 29 predicted proteins | sample KBSSwiS32_FD_66597 | JGI IMG/M metagenome (GOLD analysis project Ga0068860, IMG submission 66597) | Switchgrass rhizosphere microbial communities from Kellogg Biological Station, Michigan, USA - KBS Switchgrass S3-2 | ecosystem: Host-associated > Plants > Roots > Rhizosphere > Soil ... | reverse complement strand
TTCATTTTGATATATTTCTTTGATCGCCGGATTTCAGGAAAAAAATCGTTTTCACCTTCATTGGATTTGTTTTCACCACTTTACCTGCACCAGGCAATACCCGCCAGTCGGGCGGCATATCTTTTGGCGACTTATGCCAAAAAGAAACATGAGCAAATATCTGCGTGCGCTAAAAAAAGGGATTAAGCCTTTTCATCTTCTGCTTGGCATTTATCTGACCATCGTTGTCGTGGGAATAGTTTACAGGCGACTATCTTAAAACATGTTGGAGTAAGAGTTGAACCAAATGATTTTTTTTCACCGATAATTTAAATAAAACATCAATGCTTACGATCATTCTAATAGTTGCGGCGCTTCTTTGCTTCGCGCTCTTTTTTAAATCGATTGACTTCTTTGATAAAATCTGACCCTTCAACATTAAAGGATTAAATCTAAATATTATGACACTCCTTTTTATCGTCTCGATTTTCGTTTTTGTTTATCTGTGCTACGTGTTAGTTAAACCCGAAAAATTCTAAAACTTGAACCTATTGGCGCTTTTATCAAAAGGTTTATAAAAATGATAAGACAATGAACACTGAAATTATTGGAGTAATTACTATGTATGTTCTGATGGTGCTACTGGCCATCCCGCTTGGTCGATATATAGCCAAGGTATTTGAAGGGCAACGGACCTGGCTGGATCCCGTTTTGAACCCGCTCGATAAATTATTTTTTAAGCTCGGCGGGGTTAAGCCGGAAAAGGAAATGAACTGGAAACAGCATTTACTTGCACTCCTTACCATCAATCTTGTTTGGTTTATATTTTCCATGTTTGTTCTGATGAACATGAGCTGGCTACCGATAAATCCGGATGGCAATCCGTCTATGTCTGCAGACCTCGCCTTCAACACAACGATCAGCTTTATTTCTAATACAAACCTGCAACATTATTCTGGTGAAAGCGGTGTTTCTTATTTGGGTCAATTGGTATTGATGCTTTTTCAATTCATCAGTGCCGGGGTGGGAATAGCTGCGTGCGCAACAGTATTCAATGCAATGAAGGAAAGAACAACTGAGAAGCTGGGGAATTTTTATAACTACTTTGTAAAATCCTGCACGAGAATATTATTACCATTATCAATAGTGGTCGCAATTATTTTGGCATTTAATGGTATGCCGATGACCTTTAAAGGAAAAGAAACTTTTCTTTCTCTCCAGGGTGATACAGTCAACGTAAGCCGTGGACCCGCGGCTGCGATGGTCGCAATTAAACAACTTGGAACAAATGGCGGCGGATTTTTTGGTGCCAACTCCGCGCATCCACTGGAAAATCCGAATTACTTTACCAATATGGTTGAGAATATCTGTATTGTTCTAATCCCGATTGCTTTAATTTTTTCTTTGGGTCATATCCTGAAAAGAAAAAAATTGGCATGGATGATCTTTGGAGTGATGACGGTTGGTTTTTTACTTTTCCTAATTCCGTCCCTGTACCTGGAGATGAAGGGAAATCCTGCAATCGCTCACATGGGTATCACGCAGAACTTAGGTAGTATGGAAGGAAAAGAAGTACGGTTTGGTCCGGCAGCCTCAGCTTATTGGGGGATAACCACCACCGTTACATCCAACGGTTCCGTAAATGCAATGCACGACAGTTTCACTCCCATCACGGGTATGTTTGCCATGATGGGTATGATGGTTAATTCCTTTTATGGCGGCGTAGGCGTCGGCTATCTCAACTTTTATATTTATATCATCATTGCTGTTTTTATATCAGGTTTGATGGTTGGAAGAACTCCTGAATTTTTAGGGAAGAAAATTGAGGCAAAGGAAATGAAGATCGCAACGATCGTTGCCTTGTTACATACTTTCCTGATTTTAGTTTTTACGGCACTGTCCTCACATTTATATGCAGGCGATCCAAAAACTTATGCCGGATGGTTGAATAATCCCGGCAATCACGGATTTTCAGAAATGCTTTATGAGTACACGTCTTCATCGGCCAATAACGGTTCCGGTTTTGAAGGATTGGGTGACGGAGTTCCTTTTTGGAATATCACCTGCGGATTGGTAATGATCATTTCACGTTATCTGCCGATAATCGGACCTGTTGCAATTGCCGGTATCCTTGCAAAGAAAAAATATGTTCCCGAAAGCGCTGGAACTTTAAAAACTGATACGACAACTTTTGGTATCATGGTTCTTGCCGTAATCCTGATTGTTGCAGCATTATCATTTTTCCCTGCACTTTCACTGGGACCAATAGGAGAATATTTTCACTAAAATATAAAACGAATTTTCAATCATGGCAAAACGCATACGTCAAAATAAATTATTCGAATCATCTCTTGTAAATGAAGCGTTGAAACAATCGTTTGTCAAATTGAGTCCACGCATCATGATACATAACCCGGTGATGTTTACAGTGGAGATTTGTACTGCATTCATGCTCGGTGTTTGCATCTGGATATTTGCAGGAGAAAAATCGCAGGGCAGCCTGCCATATAATATCATCATTTTCCTGATCCTTTTTTTAACGCTTCTATTTGCAAACTTTGCCGAAGCAATTGCCGAAGCAAGAGGTAAGGCGCAGGCTGATAGTTTACGCAAGACAAGAGAAGACACTCCGGCAAAAAAAGTTTTCGCGGTAGGAGAAATATATGTGGATGAAGTGAAAATCGTCCCTTCTTCACAATTAAAAAAAGGTGACGTCTTTATTTGTGAAACCGGTGATACCATTCCTATGGATGGAGAAATCATCGAGGGATTGGCGACGATCGATGAAAGCGCTATTACAGGTGAAAGTGCGCCGGTAATAAGAGAGGCAGGTGGAGATAAATCGTCTGTTACCGGTGGAACAAAAGTGTTGAGTGACAGGATAAAAGTAAAAGTAACAACTTCTCCTGGAGAAAGTTTTCTTGATAAAATGATCGCGCTGGTAGAAGGTGCATCGCGTCAGAAAACTCCAAATGAAATTGCCCTGACCATTTTACTTGCCGGTTTCACAATCATTTTTGTTGTCGTCTGTGTAACCTTGAAACCATTTGGCGACTATGCCAGTACGCCTATCACCATGGCAGCTTTTATTTCATTATTCGTATGTCTCATTCCCACTACTATTGGTGGATTGCTGAGTGCGATAGGAATAGCTGGTATGGACAGGGCCTTACGCGCAAATGTCATCACCAAAAGTGGTAAGGCTGTTGAAACAGCAGGCGACCTGGATACGCTTTTACTCGATAAAACCGGTACGATCACCATCGGGAATCGCAAGGCAACCAGTTTCTGGGCCGCTAACGGTGTTGATGAAAAAGTTTTCGTTGAAGCATGCGCGTTAGCTTCGCTGGCAGATGAAACGCCTGAAGGCAAATCCATTGTTGAGCTCAGTGGCCTCAATGCGAATACATTCAGCACGAATGGGGCAAAATTTATTCCCTTCACTGCAGAAACAAGAAGCAGCGGTATTGACATGCCGAATGGAATACATATTCGTAAAGGAGCCTTTGATGCGATCAAAAATATGATCGGCAAATCAGGCAATCATTTTCCTGTTGAAACAGAAGACAGGGTAAAAATTATTTCTTCTAATGGAGGTACCCCATTGGTCGTAAGCCAGGATAATACTGTACTCGGTGTTATCGAACTACAGGACATCATTAAACCCGGCATCCAGGAGCGTTTTGAACGCCTGAGAAAAATGGGAGTTAAAACCGTGATGGTAACAGGCGATAATCCGCTCACTGCAAAATATATTGCTACCAAAGCAGGCGTCGATGATTTTATTGCCGAGGCCAAGCCCGAAGACAAAATGAATTATATCAAAAAAGAACAGTACGGTGGAAAACTTGTTGCCATGATGGGAGATGGGACCAACGATGCTCCAGCACTCGCGCAGGCAGATGTTGGCGTGGCAATGAATAGTGGCACGCAGGCCGCAAAAGAGGCCGGCAATATGGTTGACCTTGACAATGATCCTACCAAACTGATTGAAATTGTTGAAATAGGCAAGCAGCTGTTAATGACAAGGGGAACACTTACAACATTTTCTATTGCAAATGATGTTGCAAAATATTTCGCGATAGTACCCGCATTGTTCATTGTATCCATTCCGGGATTACAGGCTTTAAATATTATGCGGTTACACAGTCCCGAAAGTGCGATTCTTTCTGCAGTAATATTCAATGCAATTATTATCCCACTGCTGATACCTCTCGCATTAAGAGGAGTAGCTTATAAACCGATCGGCGCAAGTGCGCTGTTACGTCGCAATTTGTTTATTTATGGATTGGGAGGAATAATAGTTCCATTCATCGGAATCAAATTGATTGATTTATTAGTAGCTATCTGGTTTTAATAAAATTGATTTAAATAAATTTAAAATGAAACAAAATATATTACCGGCTATCCGACTCACCATCGTCACAATTATATTTTTCTGTGTAGTGTATACAGGGTTCATCTGGATCGCTGCGCAGGCAGCACCTGCAAACGGTAACGGCGAAACAATTAAAGTCAACGATAAAGTGGTTGGCTATGCACTCGAAGGACAATCATTTACGCAGGATAAATATTTTTCGAGCAGGCCATCTGCTGTCAACTATAACGCTGCCGGAAGCGCCGGAAGCAATAAAGGTCCTACCAATCCTGATTATCTGAAAGACGTGCAGAGCAGGATCGACAGCTTTCTTGTGCACAATCCTTCGGTAAAAAAAGAAGAAATCCCTTCTGAACTTGTGACAGCCTCCGGCAGCGGACTGGATCCCGATTTATCAACAAAGGGAGCATATGTTCAGATTGCAAGGATTGCAAAAACCCGGAATTTGAGCGAAGATAAAGTCCGCGCGTTGGTAGATCTGCATATTGAAAAACCTTTGCTTGGATTATTCGGACCTGAAAAAATAAATGTATTGAAATTGAATATCGACCTGGACAAATTGAATTAAGTTCTTTATAGACCAGTTGACTCAGTTATAGCCTCGTGCTACACACTTTTCAGAAATTTAAATCAATTTGATTTAGTTATCAATGGTTCGATTAGCAGTAAATTCGGTATCGGTTTTAACGGAACCGTACAATCAGTGAAATCGTCTGCCCTTGATAAATCGGCTAGCTGGTGGGGCACCGCTCTTTATTTAAACTTCGATCCAACGTCAAACTTTGGATTGACGTTGCGTGGGGAATATTTTCCGGACAAGGACGGCGTGAAAATAAATCCTGTTGATCCTGCTGAAGCCCCGGGACTAAATGTTTTTGATCTTACTCTTTCTGGATTATACAAGGTTGCACACAACCCGACGATCATCTCTGGAATACGATTGGATAATGGTTCGAAAAACTTTTTTTATAAGACAGATGCAAATACATATAGTAAGAACACTTTTAGTGCAATGATGGCAGCAGTTTATCATTTCTAAATTTATGACATGGAAGAAATCAATATTTCTTTTTATCAATAATACTTTATGCCGGAAGACGAAAAAAATGTAGAGCACTTTTTAAATCTTATCCGCCAATCGCGGCGGGGTAAGTTTAAAATCTATATTGGCATGAGCGCCGGTGTGGGAAAAACTTTCCGGATGTTGCAGGAGGCTCAAACATTATTGCGCAATGGTGTGGATGTTAAGATTGGTTATATAGAAACACATGGCCGCAAGGAAACACATACATTACTTGAAGGTTTACCAATAGTTCCGCGACGCAAATTATTTTATAGAGGCAAAGAACTTGAAGAACTGGATGTGCAGGCGATCCTGAATTTGCACCCTGAAGTGGTGATCGTTGACGAGCTGGCACATACGAATATCGAAGGAAGCAAAAACGAAAAAAGGTGGCAGGATGTAATGGAAATCCTGGACGCCGGCATCAATGTTATCAGCGCCGTTAATATTCAGCATATAGAAAGCCTGAATGAACAAGTCAAAGAAATTACTGGCATTGATGTGGCCGAGCGGATTCCTGATAGTGTGCTCAAGCAAGCTGATGAAGTCGTAAATATTGATCTCACTGCTGACGAACTTGTAACCAGATTAAAGGAAGGAAAAATTTATACTCCTGATAAAATTGAAAGGGCATTGAAAAATTTCTTTCAGTCAGAAAGAATTCTTCAGCTGCGCGAGCTGGCATTGAAAGAAGTTGCCTCGCAGGTGGAACGTAAAATAGAAACAGAGCTGCCTCGTGGCGCACATTTGCGCACAGAACGTTTTATGTCGTGCATCAGCAGCAATCATGATATTGCACGGAAGGTGATACGAAAGACAGCGAGACTAGCTACTTACTATAATTCCAAATGGTATGTTCTCTATGTTCAAACACCCAAAGAAGATGGAGATAAAATCGGGTTGGCTGCGCAACGGCACCTGATCAATAATTTTAAACTAGCCACCGAACTCGGTGCCGAAGTGATTAGAACTAAAAACAGCAATATAGCGAAGGGCATTATCGAATCAGCGGAGCAAAAAGGGATCACTACAATTTGCATTGGTAAGCCGCACCTGAACCTATTCAACGTAATCATGAGCACTGCAGTATTCAATCAATTATTGACTAAGCTGTCAGAGGCAGAAATTGACATTGTAATTCTTTCTTAATATGGCCATGCGATTAAAAACTAAATTGTCACTCGGATTAATTTTCCTTTTCATCGTGATACTTTTATTCGGCGTTCTCGGAATCGCCAATATTAATAAGTTGAGCAATGACTCAAACCTCGTTTTGAAAAACAATCATGAATCTCTGCTCTATTGTAATAATATGCTAAAGGCACTTGAGAATGTAAAAACCAGGAAGGATGCAATACAGTCCTTTGAAGACAATCTGAAAAAACAAGAAAGTAACATTACCGAGATTGGGGAGAGAGAAGCAACGCAGGAACTTCGTAAAAATTTCAATGAGTTATTGCTTAACCCGGACGACCCTTCAAATTATGGGGAAATCCGTCAGTCTATCATTCAGATCCAGGATCTAAATGAAATGGCAATCCTGCGAAAAAATGCCGCAGTTCAAAAAACTGCGGAAAATGCCAAACTATGGCTCACCGTAATTTTTACAGTTCTTACGCTGGTGGCATTTACATTTATTTTCAATTTACCTGGTATTATTTCCAAACCTATCAGCAGTTTATCGGAAGGAATCGCAGCCATCGCCAATAAAAATTACAAAAAAAGAATTCACCTGCAACAGGAAGATGAGTTCGGAGATCTTGCCAATTCATTTAATATCATGGCAGCAAAATTGGATGAATATGAAAACAGCAATTTATCCAAGATCAAATTTGAAAAAAGCAGGATTGAAACCATCATCAACCAAATGCGCGATGGAATTATTGGTCTCGACGATAAAAAAAATATTCTTTTTCTCAATGCAGTCGCAGAAAAATTACTTGGTTTGAAAGAGGTCGATATCATCGGCAACTACGCGCCGGATATCGCTCTAAAAAATGACCTGATGCGGACATTGCTACAGGATGATAAAGACAAAAAGGAGTTGAAGATTTTTGCTGAAAATAAAGAAAGCTATTTCAATAAGGATGTACTCCAGGTCACCAATAACGAACAGATGATTGGTTCTGTGATCGTACTCCGGAACATCACACTGTTTCATGAACTCAATGAAGCAAAAACCAATTTCATCGCAACGGTTTCTCACGAACTGAAAACTCCCATCTCGTCTATCAAAATGAGCGCCCAATTGCTTACCGACGCGCGTGTTGGTCCAGTGAATAACGAACAGCAGGAATTAATCCGAAGCATTCGCGACGATTCGGAAAGATTACTCAAAATAACAGGAGAATTACTCAATATCTCACAGGCCGAAACGGGTCAGATCCTTTTAAACATATATCGGGTAGATCCCAAAAAAATAATCGAGGCGGCATTGGATGCAATCAAAAAACAAGCTAAAGAAAAAAATATAAAACTTGTATCAAACATTCCTGAACAACTGCCATTTGTCCAGGCAGACGATGAGAAAACGGTTTGGATACTCACAAATCTTCTTTCCAATGCAATCCGGTATTCTTATGAAGATTCAACTGTAATGATATCCGCACAGACAGGTGAAAAATTTGTAAAAATAACTGTGCAGGATAATGGACAGGGAATTCCGGCCGCCTATATTGGAAAAATATTTAACCGTTACTTCCGTGTTCCAGGTACAAAAAAAGAAGGCACCGGATTGGGGTTAGCGATCAGCAAAGATTTTATCGAGGCACAGGAAGGAACGATCTCAGTCGAAAGTGAGTTAGGAACAGGAAGTAAATTTTCATTCACTCTGAAGTTGTCATAAATTTTTTCTATGTGTCTATGTGGTAAAATTTATTTTCACCACACAGACACATAGGCACATAGAAGAGAAAATCATTTTATCAATTCAGCAATCGCATGTTGAACTTCGTCTGTCAGAAATATTTCGTGCCCGGCATCCTTCACTGTAATCAACTTCGCGTCGATATTATTTTTTTTCAGCAATTCATAATAGTCAATACTTAGCTGTGTCGGCGCAACATCATCTTTTTCTCCACTAACAACGGTCACTTTCGTTTTCTTATCAATTCCGTTCACCAATTTATCCGGAGAAAGGCTTGTTACCGGTTTGCCCCAAATATTATTCTTCTGCAACGCCTTCATATGTGCCCGCCAGGCGTCCAGATAGCAAGGGGAAGAAACAATCACAGCTGCATTCGCAATGCCCGAATAACGGCCAACAATATCCGCTGTGATAGCCGATCCACCGGAGTGACCGGCAATGACAATATTAGACGGATGATATAAATTCTTAAGATTGTTAATTGCAGTGGAAATATCATCGATGACTTCCGGCGTATAATTATCTCCTGTTGTCAATCCTTTCCCGCCGGGAGAATGATTTTTTTGCGGATCCGTATATCCCGGTCGCAGCAATCCAATGGCTATCGTATTTGTGTTTTTTTCAGCGATTAATCGGGCAAGCTCATATTGGTATCCCGGATTATTAAAAGGTGCATCCCCATGAATGATCACAACCAGATTTGGCTGATTCGTCAACGACGCACTTCGAAATGTTTTTATATGTAATGAATCACGCCGCGTTTTAACCCAGTCATCCGTATTCGTTCTTACTGAACTTTGTGCCTTTACTTCTTGAGTAAGCAATATCGAAAAAAGAAATGAAGCAATCCAGAAATATCGATGAACTTGATGCAAATACAACTCCATATTATTTAAAATACTTTTGTAGGATATAAGAGAATTTGATCTTCTTAAAAAACAAAATGCTCATGACGCGGGATTGGGCTCCTCCACGGTTATCTTGTTCTTTTTACGTTGCTTGATTCTTTCAGCAATTCTCGTCACAAGTGGCCAGACAATAAATGGGATATAAAACCATTGCATACGGATTATTGATACAATGATTACCATCAGGAACATCAGCGCCACATTAAAAGAAATCATTTTTGCCTTTGCCGCGGCCTCCGTTCCGGTAAGTGATGAGAAATTGTTTTTGTGATTAAACACAACCTGTAACATCAGGTAATAGGTCAGGTTGCAGAAAAATAAATTTATAAAAAACAAAACTGTTTTGATCTGCGGAGGGTTATCCCATTCAAACATGAATGAAGTGCTAACCGGAAGCATCATGATCGAGAAAAGAAATAATAGATTTATCCGAATAAGACGTTTATTGTAATTAGTGATATGCTCATACAATTCGTGATGCCGTATCCAAAGATTGCCAATCGACCAGTAGCAAATCAATAGTGCAATTAAATGCAGATATGCACGTCCTCCGTATTTTATCAGGAGGTCCTTTAATGAGGTATCTTTTCCAACAGCTGGAATTTTTATTTCCAATATCATCAACGTAATCGCAATCGCAATAACCGCATCACTAAAAAAAGCAATGCGATCAATTTGAAATTGCGTGCGACGATGTTCGCGTTGATTTTGCTGAGAATTTTCCATTTTGGAGCCACTGTTACTTCACGCCTTTTTCAGAATCCCATGAACCTTGTTGTTTCCTGATATACAAAATCTGCCCGGTATGATATGCATTGTGTGTTCCGATATGTGCAATCGTAGAATACCAGGATTGCAATTTAGCGTCATCGGCAGCTTCAACTACTTTCTCCCATTCGGTCAACACATCATCTAATTCTTTTACTGCTGCGGTCCATGATTTTTTATCAAAACTTATTTCGAAAGTCTCATTATTATTTCCGCTAAAATTGTCAGGTTTATCTCCTTTAAATTTTGCCAGGCTTTGTTTGTTCCAAAAAATTAAATGATTCACGAGCTGTCCGATGGAATGGTTTGCATTTCCTTCTTTCCACATCGCTTGTTCCGGTGTAAGACCCGCAACCGCCTTCGACGCAGGCACGAACCAATCCTGCACATTGTGAGTGGTCTTCAACTGTTCGAGTAAAATTGATTTGATTGTGGGAGTAGTTTGATTTTGCGCGTACGTCAAACTAATGCCGATACAAAAAATGGCAAGAATTATTTTTTTCATACAATTCAGTTTGTTACTGAAAGGTAAGGCAAAATGGTCAACGGAGTTGGTGTGTGGTTGGCCCAATAAGTGATAGTTACCATTTCTAATCTATGTGCCTATGATCCTATGTGGTAATTTTTTTTCACCACATAGGATCATAGACAATAGATTAGATAGCTCATCATCCCAATTTACATTTCAACCATTCAACTGCTCAACTTATCACCTAAACGCTTAACTTTATTCATCTCCTACTAGACCTTATTCTTAAACCCTTTCATCAACATGACACAAATTGCACCGTCTCAGCGACTTTATTCGCTTGATGCTCTCCGTGGTTTTGATATGTTCTGGATCATGGGAGCAGAAGAAATCGTTCACGGCCTCGCCAAGGTGACCGGCTCTCCGTTCTGGCAGGGCTTTGCAACACAACTCACGCATCCGGATTGGAATGGCTTTCATTTTTATGATCTGATCTTTCCACTTTTTCTCTTCCTCGCGGGCGTCGCGACTCCATATTCCGTGGGGCGTGATCTCGAAAAAGGAAAACCGCGGAGAGAATTATTGGCACGAGTTATCAGAAGAGGACTGACCCTGGTCGTGCTTGGCGTCATTTATAATAACGGCCTCCATTTGCGACCGCTTTCTGAGGTTCGCTTTGCAAGTGTGCTCGGTCGAATCGGACTCGCATACATGTTTGCAAATATCATTTACTTATACACGAAACAACGAAGCCAAATAATTTGGTTTTGTGTTTTGCTTATCGGTTACTGGTTACTGTTAAAATTCACCAGTGCACCAGGTCACCCGCGCGGAGACTTGACTATGGAAGGAAATTTCGCTTCTTACGTTGACCACACCATTCTTCCGGGCCGACTTTATCTCGGTATCCACGATCCCGAAGGATTATTCTCTACGATTCCGGCAATAGGCACCGGGTTGCTTGGAATTTTTACGGGAAATATGTTGAAGAACAGTCCACTCACAGGACAGAAAAAAACTTTGCGCATGATCATCGCCGGTGTTATATTTCTTGGGCTCGCTCAATTGTGGAATCTTGATTTTCCCATTAACAAAAATCTTTGGACGAGCTCCTTTGTCCTTCATGTAGGTGGACTCAGTTTATTGTTTCTCGCTGTGTTCTACTATATCATCGATGTGTTGGGATATAAAAAATGGTCATTTTATTTCCGGATCATCGGGATGAATTCAATCCTGATTTATATGTCCGGCCGGTTTATCGACTGGGAATACTCCACCAAAGGATTTTTTGAATGGCTTGGCCAACTTGTTGGCGATCCCTGGAATATTGTTGTAATGGCTATTTGTTACGTTATGGTCAAGTGGGCTTTCCTGTACTTCATGTATAAAAAGAAAGTTTTCTTACGCGTATAAAAACCTGAATTCTGCTTTCGCTGTCTTTATTGTCTTTGTGTCTTTGTGTGAAATTGTTGTTTCACACAAAGACACAATGAAATAAAGAAGAATTCCTGGCTCAACTTCATTTCTCGTCCCACAATCGTAAAATAAAACTTCGGAAATCTTTTCTTTAGGAAACTTGCCGTCGCGAAGGACATCACCAGCACGATGAACAACGAGAATAGATTAAAAAATAGAGAGAAATATTTATTGAGCAGATAATGTTCTACGCCGAGCTTGATCAACGAACGTTGTACAACGGTGAAATAGAACATATGTATCGCAAAAAGGAAAAACGAATAGTCCTTATACTTTCTCAAATACTTCATCACCCAACTTTCAGGATTCGCGTCCATCAAATTAAATACGGCGATCACAAAGAAAAGATTAATACAGATTTTGTATGGAAGAGTCCAAAGCCCAGTATAATCCAGGTCAGATGTTTTCGTCGCGATAAAAAACAAAACCGGAATAATTATAATCGATGATGCATACCTGGACATGTAAAACCTGACGTTAACCTTCGGCATATATATTTCATTATACCCGAAAAATGCGCCTAACAAATAAAATGGAAGGAACCTCGCAGAAAAATAAATATTGTAGTTGAACGCATAAATCAAAAAGATGCCGATAAATATGAGTCCGAACACGTACCGGTTCTTTAATAAATAATATATCAGGTAATTAAAAGGAATAATAAATATCAGGTTTTGCAAATACCAGAAATTAGCCAGCGGTGGATTTGCAATCGTTTCCAGGAAATCCTGAAACGTCAAAGGTTTTACAGGTTCATACCAAAAAGCATTATGAAAAAGATAGAGGTATGATTTCTTGATGAGAAAATAAATAAGGAAAAATGAAAGCGACCAGCATAAGTATGGGATCACCAAACTGTGAAACCTCGTCCTTACCTTTTTTACATAATCGAACTTGCTCTTTGTTCTGTAGAAAAAAAGATATCCCGAAATCAGCGAAAGCGTGGGAGAAGTTAGTTCGAACCAAAAATCAATCAGGCTCTTATCCACACTGCTCATAATCAGCGCTACACTAAGCATCCAGTGATTCACTAAAATCAGATGAATGATCAGAAACCTGATCTCATCGATGTGCTGTAGGTTGCGCTTCATAGTTAGCCGGTCTAAAGGTGTAGGGGTTCGTGTGAATACTAAGATAATACTAGAAACTGAGTTGTTTAATTTTTATTGTTAATTAATTGTTGCCAATTACTCATTTAGAGAGATTAAGCCTTATTAAAATGAGCGAAAACTAAAGCTGTGTTTACATCATACATAAACCGGTACTGCACTGTACTATTAAACCAGCCTCAGTGAAGCTGGTTCTATTTTGTGCTTTGAATGAACCAGACATTGCGTATAAATCACAACGAACGTTTTTTCCCTTGTTCCAAAAACAAAAAAGTCACCAACAGGTGACTTTCAAACCATCTCACGATACAGACAACATGTATATATTAAGCTGCTTTTTTCTGGTTCTTTTTTCTTTTGCCAGACAAGCAGGCGAGTAAAATCTGAGTGGTTACATACTTTCCTTTAATAAAATACTTCGCTTTCATAACCTCTGTTTTAATGATTCAATTTTATTTCAAATGTTGCATCCCGCAACTACAAATAAGACGCGAGGTGATTGAAATAGGTTACAGACGAAGTATAACGTGAAAAAAGGGAGTGGAGAGTGGCACAGTGTCCGCTCTCTACTCCCTTTTCTTTATTCTATATTTTATTCTATCTAATAAGGAAAGATAATCGTGTACGAAGTTCCATTCGCAGTCGTCACAACTGCTTTAAAGTAGTAGTTACCTGTTCCTGGACAAGAAGTCGGTTCTCCATTTGCATCGAGGCCATAGGTGACGACAGAAGTAATATTATCTGAACGCAGAATCGTGTTTTGTCCTGCAGTCAACCGGAAATCACAATCCTGGCGAATAACTTTTGGTTGCGAAATAAGCGATTCAAATGCGATTCCAAATCGGTTCGTACCCCATTCTGCAACATTTGAATTGTTAAGACTGTCAGTATGCAAACCAGTTGTTGTGATCACGATACCGTTATCATAAGAAAATACGCGTTGCTTGAAAACGCTCCATTGACGTTGTTTGCCGCTGGCAAATGTGATCGATAAATCGCCCTGGATCTTGTGCGTGATTGATTGCAATGATGCAAGGTTTACCAATAACCCACCGGTAACGTTTGTAATTGTTTTTGTGCCATCGAGTACTATGCTTTTCTTATCACTCATACGCGTAATTTTCAAGCTCTGGATACTGATGGTTACTGTTGCACCTGCATCACCCCAATGTACACCTGCAGGAATTGAAATCACAACAACTCCTTCACGTTTGCGATTTCCCCAGCAATTTGTTCCATTGTAAGTGATAGTAACTGTTCTTGGATCTGAGGTAGTGTTTACCTCAACTGTTGCATCACAGATGAGTCCTGTGATCGGACCAGTGATGCCATCCGATTTTTCTGTAGTGTTAATAGTAGTTGTACCTGATTCAACGGAGGCGCTTCCATTGCCTGCTAATGAAGCCTGGCTATACAAGGCGGTATTAACATCGTTGGTAACTGCTTCGTCCTCGTCTGAAACCTGGGCTTGGTCATCAGCCTGGGTTTGCAAATCATTTTGACTGTTGTTAGAAGATCCGCCGTTTGCTGAGTTGTCTTTTTTGCATGCGAAAAATAAGCCCATGCATGTTGTTATAAGAACAACACGGAACAGATTGATTGTTTTCATACGCGTTTTTTTGATTTGTCCTAAGAATCAATTTAACGCTCACGGTTTAATCATTATTTATAGTTTTTTTAAGAAGCCTGTTTTCAAATCTCCAAAACGCGCTACCACACTGGTTTTCAGCGATTGGATTTTTTTCTTTAACATACAAATAACACAAGGGAAGGTCGCAATTCACCCGTTTGTATAATTTAAAGATTCAATAGAAATTCTAATTCGATGCAGCGCTATCAGCGGTCATAGTCGAAATGTCAAGATGCATTTGACACAGTTTTTATCGGATCTTTTTCAATTCATAATCTTTTTCCTCGTGCGAAATAAATTTTACGACCCTTCCGCTTGCATCTTTTACAAAGTCAACTTCAAGGGCTGCGATCTTTAAAAAAAATTTTGTTTTAGAAATAGCATATATCGGTACTTTGAGAAGATTGTTTGTCGCACTTTCCATATAAAGTCCCCCGTTTTCAAATCCAACTGTTACTTGGTGATTGGCATCCAACTGGTACACACCAACAAATTGTTTCAGGATTGATTCATCGACATTGATGAATGTATAATTTTTCCACTTCGCCCATTTTGTATTATCCAACGCCGAAGAACGGTCACCACAATCGTCGGATATTTTTTTAATGAACATCGAATCTTTTCTTAATGAATATTCATATTTGCCAACAACCAAATTATCACAATCACTTTGACCGTCAATTTTCTTTACCGTAAAAGTATTTTTATCAACTACTAAACTCATCGACTCAACCAGTGAACTATCGGAAACAGTAAAAACATCGAATTTGTCTTTTTTGAAATCGAGCATAACGACCCGGGGATTGTCTCCTAGAATATTGCCTTTCCACTTTGTATTCGTTATCTGCGCAGTTGCTAATAGAAAAATGAATGAGGCTAAAAATCCAAGCGTAATTTTTTTCATAAATAATCCTGTTTGTTTTTTGAACTATTAGTTTTACTCGCGGGTGACCTTTATAAAGAACCCGTCGGTGTCGACTTTAAAATCATCCTTCGACATATTATCAATCTGTATCGTTTGCCACTGAGCAGTTGGATAAATGAAATCGAACTTGTCCTTCTTTGCTGTTACTTTAATCGGGATGTTAAAATCATTGACATCGGTCTTCCATCGATATCCGACTTGTAGTGATGATCCATTTTTACGTACCCGTAATCGAATTTCCGGGATTGCCGGATATCTTAGGTATTGATCAAAGAATCCGGTAAGATTTCTTCCGGTGGATTTATTTATATAGGAGACGATGTCGTTTGTCGTTACAGTCCGATATTTAAATTGACTTTGCATTCCGCGCAACACGGAAAAAAATAAAGAATCATTGTCCAATACATTTCTGAATGTGTGGATCATCAGCGCTCCCTTCGAATACATATCACCCAGTCGAAAGTCATTGACATCATAATGACCAATAATTGGTTCCTCATTTTTAGGAAGATCACCTTTTAAATATTTTAGCGCCACAGCCTTATCATAAAACGTTTCGTAACACAGCACCTCAGCATAGGTGGCGAACGCCTCATGGATCCAGAGATCGGCAATATCTTTACATGAAATGCTATTGCCCCACCATTCATGTCCGGCTTCGTGCCACATTGTTCGAATTGATTCGGCCGAATCATAATTGTCACTTAAGACTGGGTTGTTAATAGAACCAATGCTGACTGCTCCCTGATGCTCCATTGGATATAATGCTTCCATTACAGTAAATCCATCGCGCTTAAAAGGATAAAAACCAAAATCCTTTGTGTATAATCCCAGCATTGATCTTACATGCGAGAAAATTTGTTTTGCCCTGTCAGCATTGTAGCTCAAACAATAGTAATTGATTGCGAGTGAATCCTGGTCGTAAACAAATTCATCAGTCAAATGAATATAGTCGCCGATGTTCACTGCCACATTATAATTGTTGATCGGGTAACTCACGTACCATTCATAACGGGTAAGATCACCCGCGATATCCGATTTGCTCAACAGCTTTCCATTTGAAATTTCAGTAAGTCCACGAGGCACCGTCACATTTATTTTCATACTATCAGGTTCATCCGACAAATGATCCTTGCATGGCCACCACAAACTCGCACCCGATCCCTGGCAAACCGATTCCATCCATAATTTTCCATTCTTATCATAGTACCAAAGAAAACCGCCTTTCAATGTTGCCGGATCAGGTAATTGTGGCTTACCGGAATAGTAAACTTTAATTTCTTCGATGGTATTTGCAGAAATTGTTTGAGGAAAATCGATGAACACCGCATCATATTTTCTGACATACATCAATGGCTGATCATGAAAAAGGATTTTTTCAATGCTCATGTTTGCGAACAGATCTATTTGCATCTTGTCAAACGCCTGCATTGATTGGAACCGGATCGTATTGCTGCCGCTTAACGATTTAGTCGAAGGGTTGATAACAACATCGAGGTTATAAAATAAAACATCATAACAGCTCCGCAGCGGCGTCAACATTCCGCGCAAAGTATCTGCAGCCGTAAATGGAGTCTTGGTGCCAAAAATATGTTTTGAAGTTTCATTGCTTGCGCCAGAAATTTTCAGGCATGTAATCGGGCCCTTTCGGGTCGTAATGACTTTTCTTACGATCCCCGATTCATCAAGTTTAAAATCGCAAGTCAACGAAAAATCATTTCGCTCAAATCGAAAAATGTTATCGGAAAGGCGAATTAAATTATGTTTGCTTTCGACTCCGGATTGAAAACTCAAAATCCCATTTTCATTTCGTACTGTCAGAATTTGACCATTGTTGCCTTTGAGCCGATATTGACCAACAAAAGTATCGGGACTTCCCCGAACAGTAGTGGCCGGTGTGTCAAAGCGGTCCCATTCAAAAGTTGGAAGGATTTGAATCCATTTTAGTTTTTCGACGTTGCCGGAACTATCCGCAGCAAATTCAATAAATGCATCGGGCCGGACTTTCTTCGCCTTAAATCGATTTTCTGAAACGCGGTCCAATTCAGTTTTTCCTTGTCCCTCGATTTCGATCATAAGCCGGCCGTTCTCTTTCTTAATATTAAATCTGAGAATAGAATCGATCTCAGGCACGTAACTTCCCAACAACTTTTCATCCTGTATAATTTCCGATTTTTTTTGACCAGATATCGACCCACAGATCCACATCATTAGTCCGAGCAACAAATATTTTTTCACAGCAAATTTTTTGAAGCAAAATAGCGCGGTGAGTTGTCCGAACCTACTCAAATCCGGATTTGACTAGTGATTACCAGGAAAAATCATGGAATTTCTATCGATGCGTCCCTGAACTCAGATGGTGAAACGCCCGTGGCCTGTTTGAATGCCCGCTGAAATGTTGCCAGCGAATTGAACCCGCATTCGAAAGCAATACCGGCAATCGTGAGATGTTCATTGGATTCATCCTGCAATTTCCCTTTGAAGTCATTGATCCGGTATTCGTTTACAAATTCATTAAAGCTTTTGTGAACATGCTGGTTCAAGACAGCCGAAATCGTTTTGGACGGGATCACGATATGTTTCGATAATACCTGCAGGTTCAGCGAAGGATCAAGATATAATTTATCTTTTTCCATCGCATGGGTCAATGCAAGAACCGTTTCTTTGATCGATTGAATTGGGAGATTTGTAGTCGCCCCATTTGATTTTTTTGCGGGAATGAATACATAATTATTTCCCGCAGTATATCCTTTAATTCCCAACCAATATATTAAGATGGCTAACGGAATATACACCGGATACCAATCGAATTTGCTTAACATGAAATCTGTGTACTTCGGAATCACATAAGGAACCAGGTAAATAAACCAAATAGCCTGGAATACCAGAAATAAACGGACGAATTGCCGAAGCCATCTAACATTTAGCGTCTGGCCAGCAAACGCGGGATCGTTTTTACGCTTCAGATCGTTCAAAAAGCGGATTGAAAATATAAGATATGCGGTGATTGAAATCCATCTCGGTATATCCGCATATACATTATAGTCGTCAATAAGTGTCCCCAAATTGAAACCGAAAACCAAACTGTTGGGTTTGATCGCACCGGAAATCAATGCGACAATGTATATCAGCGCCATGATCTGTGGCACCAGGTCAATGATGATAGGATAAAAATGAACTCGCTCTTTCCCTGATATTCTAAACTGCGGATCGACAAAAGATCTTATATAGAAAAAAATAAGTGGACCCATCGGCATTACGATAACCATTGGAACAATAGCTTCCAACACTCTTGTCCACCCGGAATAATCAAACCAACCCTGCAGACTCGCATACAATTTAAAGCTGGCAAGCGCCATCAGGAATATGAGCTTCGACAGAATTCGGTTTGAGTAAACAGATTTTTTTGAAGAGAAAAGAAGAGTACTTACGATAAAACCCTGCACAGTGCCGAGCAAAATAATCGTTTTCAAAAATCCGGTTAGAAAGGTCATGATACAGTCCTGGTTTCAAAATCAACAATATCGAATTTACAGAAAACACTTGAATAGGTTGAGGGAAAGACTTAAGCCCAACCTTAATTCTTAGCCTCGTCGCTAACCGTACGACATGACTTTCAGATAAAAGTTTATCCGTAACGTAAGAAAGTTCGTTTTTTTACGTTCGATGTAACGTAGATTTTCAGTTATCTAGTCCAATACCTAAAACAACTGTTGATGAGATATATCTTGTTATTTGCATCAGCCTTCCTTTTTACCCAGGCTTATTCGCAGAAAACCTGTGTTCAAAAGTCAATCCTTTATAAATTCTATCAGGGCATTCCGGCCACGGACTTCACCCAACCGCTCGGTAATCATCCTGAGTTTGAGTTCCTGCAAAAGATGCACGGCGTGACGACGGTCGAAAAATTTATTGAAGCAGTATATCTGCCGGAAAACAAGACCAAGTGGGGAAGGGAATTCAAGGCCTTTGATGTATTGCTTCGCAATTCCGGGTTTACCAATGGCTATAAAGACCTAAGCCTGAAGAATGTCGAAAACGTTTTTATCAAGCCAGGTACAAATGGGAACCTCGGTTTTTACGACAAGGAAAAGGATCGCATCAGTTATATCTATATTAAACTAAATCCGGCTGGAGAAGATGCACAAGGTATCGCAGCATGGAAACTCACTAATAAGAATGGCTGTTATCTCTATATACTTCATACTTGTGGAAACGCATGGTATCCCAATGAACCCGGGGCTCCCAATGTAATGGTATCCGCGAGACCTCGTGCTAATAAAAACATTTCTGCCACAAATCTGACGGGCACAAATCCCGAAGCTTGTAAAGTGGTCACAGTCGAAACAATTACCAAACCCGTTGAGCAAAAAAATGATTCGGCTGAAAGACCTCTTCACATCACCATTAATTTCTACCAGGCAGATCTAACTCCAAATAAGAAAAAGAAAAGTGGTTTTGATACGAGCGTTCACCTGATTCACCATGTGGATACAACAAGAATGTTTAAAGATCCGGAGGGAAATCAATTTAAAGTGTATGCGAATCCAGAGACAAAGAGGATCATTATCTGTAAAGACACATTGGTAAAATTGTACACACAATTACAATTCGACTCATCCAGTGCAGCGAAAGCCGGTGAAGCAACATTCAAATTCTCTGATACAGTTTTTATAGAACCGAAAGAAACAAAACCTGTTTGCAAAAACAAAATCGAAATCACGCTGGACGGAGGTATGTCGTTTAGTGCCATTCCGCGGTTAAATAACGCGGCTCAACATACGCAGACAGACGGCGCACATATGGCAGCAGAATTTACAATTTCACAAATCTTCAATGATTGGCTTCAGGCTGGTATATCCGCATCATATCTCACACTGTCTTACCAGGATGATCTTCCATATCCTGGCTCAGTACCGGGAACTTATAATACCGTTTATTTGGGAAATCCGATCATCCCCGTTCAGCTTTTTGGAAAATTTACTTTTGGAAAGCCCATTGGCTGGCAAGCGAACCTCTCGTTGTCTGTCGGTTATTCAATTCCTACCAAAGCCAAAATAGTGAACAACGGCACAACGCTGACGACAGATCCCGGAATACAGGGCGCGCCGACGGCAGGACTTAAAATGGGAGTCGCCTATTTCTTTACATGTAAATTCGGATTAGGACTTTCATTCACCGGTCAATACTTTGCTAATAAAGGTGCATTGCGCAATTACAATTTATTTGCGTTGCCCATCACCGGCGGTGTAAGAATAAGATTTTAGTTTGTCGCGAGTAATAGGAAAAGTCATGTGTCTACCTTCTGCTTACTTCCTACTGTCCACTGCCATCTGCAGCGACCATCAACTAATTTTGGTCTATATTCGTACAGATAACTTACTGCTGTGAAAAAAATAGTCTTTTTCCTGCTTGCAATTTGTTTTGCCATCTCTAACCTCCATGCACAGACGAATAAATGGAGTGTCGCGGCATCGTTTGGAATTGCATCCCCGGTTGGAAAATTTGGTAACACAGATTTATTCGATTCCACATCGGCATTCGCAAAAACTGGTTTTGCTATTAATGTAGAAGCTGTTTACAGGTTCAATAAATATATTGGTGTATCCCTTCTTTTTACGGGTCAGCAAAATTCCGTTGATACCAAAGTCATGGGTAAAAAATTTGAAAAGGCAATACCAGGGGCTTATTTCGCAATCAGCAGTGGTGACTGGAATATTGGAAAAGTAATGGCTGGCATCAATCTATCGCTTCCACTCGACGACGAGGGAAAATTCAGCGTTTACCTCCGTCTAATGGCGGGCGCTTTGAAAACAACGCTTCCAAAAATTACTGTCACCGAAGCATACTATTCTGATAGCCTCGGTAATATAGCATATTCTCAATTCAGTCATAGAGAAGAGCCGCTCGCCTGGACCTTTGCTTACGCAGTCGGCGTGGGATGCAAACTCAATCTTTCAAAAACATATTTTGTACAAGGAAGCATTGATTACTCGGGTTCGTCTCCAAAAGTTCCTAATTACCCGGTAGGCGCCCGGGCAGTTAATCCCGGAATTTATGGGATATCGGGTAGCCCATTCCCCACTTATCTCCCCAATTCAAATTATCCAAAAGACTACAAGCAGCCAATACAATCATTAACATTCACCCTGGGAGTAGGTATAAACTTTTAATTTGATCAGAATTTAAGATTTTTTATTCTGGATTACCCCCTACTGGCACAATTAGTGTGCGACTTTTACTTCAACCGATTGCCATGACAAGCTATTATCCCACACTCTCAATTATTGCCGCGGCCGGATTCAATTCATTCCGCGAACTGTACCAGAGAATTTCAAAAAACGGGTGCCAGCATGACGAATTTTTCTCCATCTTTTATGTCACCCAACAGGGCGATTTTCAAAGGCTGGAAGTTCCCGTCTGGAAAGTACTGTATAATGCTATCATGGAAATATCCTACTCAAAACGATCCCGCCGTAAATAGGAAAATTCTTTAATTATTCGATCCTCATACTAAGACTCTTTGAAATTATTTTTTAAACATTTGATTAAATTATTTGTTTAAATCAAATATTTCATTTTATCTTTGTGCCGTCATTAAATAAACACATGAAGAAGAACCAGGAAGTATCGACCGAAGAAAAGATCAAAGAGGCTGCAAGAACTGTATTCATGAAGAAAGGTTATGCGGCGACCCGGACACGTGATATTGCCGAAGAGGCCGGCATCAACCTCGCCCTTTTAAACTATTATTTTAGAAGTAAAGAAAAGCTATTCGAGATCGTGATGATGGAAAAGATGCAGAAGCTATTCGGCGGCTTGGTGGGAATTATAAACGATGAATCAACCACACTCGAAAAAAAATTGGAGCAGCTGGTGAATTACTATATTGATATGCTGAGTTCAAATCCCGACCTTCCCATTTTTGTGTTGAGCGAATTGAGGACAAATGGGGACCATCTCGCCAAATCATTACAAGCTGGAAACCTATTACAGCATACAGCTCTTTTTAAGCAATTGCAGGTAAACCGTCCGGATGTAAATCCATTGCATTTTGTGATCAATATCCTCGGTACAACGATATTTCCATTTGTAGCAAAACCGATGTTCCAGGCCGTAGGAAATGTAAGCGAGAAAGACTTCGCCTCTTTAATGGATGAGAGAAGAAAGCTCATTCCAAAATGGATCCGGGCATCGTTGCAAACACAGTAAATTTTTTTGTCTATATATTAAACAAATGATTAAAACGTCTGATAAATAAATCGAGTATTATGAAGAAGGTATTAATATCTGCTGCTCTGGTATTCTTTGCTTTTTTTGTGAAAGCGCAGGCACCCCTGAAAATTGAAGAGTGTTATCGACTCGCCAGGAAAAATTATCCGCTGACAAAACAGCACGCACTCATCGAAAAAACAAAAGAATATTCAATCGATAATGCCGCAAAAGGATATCTGCCCCAGGTGAGTATTTTTGGACAGGCCAGTTATCAATCGTCTGTTACAAGTATTCCTATTAAAATAACCGGGCAGGAAATTCCAACCCTGAGTAAGGATCAATATAAAGTTTATGCGGAAGTCGATCAGAACATCTATGATGCCGGCAATATCAGAAATCAGCAGCTCACCTATGAGGCCGATGCGATTGTTGATTCGCAAAAGCTCGAAGTCGAATTATATAAATTAAATACAAGAATCAATGACCTGTTCTTCGGCGCATTATTATTAGATGAGCAGATCCTGCAAAATGAGTTGCACAAAAAAGATATTGAACTTGGTTTAAAAAAGGCCGAAGCGTCCATAGCGAATGGGTCAGCATTAAAAAGCAGCGCGGATTTGTTGAAAGCTGAATTGCTACAGGCAAATCAAAAAACAATTTCATTAAAATCTTCCCGTAAAGCATACATGGATATGATCGGTCTATTCATCAATCAACCTCTTGATGAAAATGCCACACTGGCAAAACCCGCTCCCATCGCGGTTTCCCAGGAAATCAGAAGACCGGAATTGCTGATGTACGATTATCAAAACCGCAGCCTTGATATCCAGGACCGTCAAATCAATTCCAGTATTTTACCACATGTGAATTTATTCGTGCAGGGAGGCGCCGGCCGGCCGGGATTGGATATGTTGAAAAACAGTTTCGACCCTTATTACATCGGAGGCGTGCGTTTGAATTGGTCGTTGGCCGGGCTCTACACACAGAAAAAACAAAAATCCATCGTCGATCTGAACCGGAGGAGTATCGATCTTCAAAAAGAAACTTTTCTCTTCAATACAAATTTCGATTTAAAGAGACAGAATGCCGATATCACCAAGTTTCAACAACTGATCGCATCTGATGATGAAATTATAGAGCTGCGCACGCACGTAAAAAATGCTTCGCTGGCGCAGTTAGAAAACGGAGTTATCAGTACAAATGATTATTTACTAGATGTCGATGCAGAGGACCAGGCAAGGCGAAGTAAAATATTCAATGAAATTCAATTATTGATGACGCTGTATGAACAAAAAACAACAACAGGCAATTAAAAAATTAAAATAACAAAATCAATCATGAAGACGCTAACAATCATTTTTGCAGGTGCCGTGTTGCTCGCTTCCTGCTCTGGAAATAAAAATGCATATGATGCATCGGGAACGTTTGAAGCAGTAGAGACAATTGTTCCGGCAGAAGCATCAGGCACTATCGAAAATCTCAGGGTGGAAGAAGGGCAAATATTAAAGCAAGGCGACCTCGTTGGTTATATCGACAGTGTTCAGCTGTATTTGAAAAAGAAGCAACTCGAAGCGCAGATCAAAGCCACAGGCACAAAAATGCCAAATATCACAGCGCAGACGCAAGTATACAAACAGCAATTGCAAGTGGCCCAAACCCGTCTCGACGGCGCATTGCGTGAACAAAAACGCATTCAAAATCTCGTCAAGGCTGATGCGGCCACAACTAAACAATTGGATGATATCAGCACCGAAGTAGATGAAGCGCAAAAACAATTGCTGGTCATTCAGCAGCAGGACGCGGCGCAAACTTCGCAGTTACAAACGCAAACATCGGGACTTCGTGGAGATGTTTTGCCAATGGTTGTGCAGATTGAACAGATCAACGATCAGCTTAGCAAATCAAGAATTATTAATCCCATCGACGGTACAGTGCTGGTAAAATATGTCGAGCCCAACGAAATGGCCACAGCCGGAAAACCGCTTTATAAAATTGCCGATCTCTCCACAATCATCTTACGTGCATACGTAACCGGAGATCAGTTTGCAAAGATCAAACTCAATCAGAAACTCACCGTGCTCGTCGATGATGGCGCTGGAAAATATAAATCCTACGAAGGTATTATCGAATGGATCAGTGACAAGGCAGAGTTCACGCCAAAAACAATTCAGACAAAGGACGAACGCGCTAACCTCGTGTATGCAGTAAAAGTCAGAGTCAAGAATGACGGCTATTTGAAAATCGGAATGTACGGCGAAGTAAAATTTTAAATCATGCAATCAGTTGTTTTAAATAATATCACGAAAACTTACGGCAAAGAAAAAAAGATTGCGGTAGATAAGATCTCGCTGGATATTAGCAAAGGCGAATTATTTGGTTTGATTGGTCCCGATGGCGCCGGTAAAACCAGCATCTTTCGCATGCTCACGACGGTACTACTTCCAGACGGCGGCAACGCAACAGTTGAAGGCTTCGATATTGTAAAAGATTACAAGAAGATTCGAAACATCGTTGGATATATGCCGGGTAAATTTTCCTTGTACCAGGATTTAACCATCGAAGAGAATCTCCAATTTTTTGCTACAGTGTTTGAAACGACAGTTGAAGAAAACTATGATCTCATCAAAGACATCTACGTACAAATAGAAAAATTTAAAGACAGGAGAGCAGGAAAATTATCAGGCGGAATGAAACAAAAATTAGCGCTGTGCTGCGCATTGATTCATAAACCCGCAGTTCTTTTCCTGGATGAACCCACAACCGGTGTAGATCCGGTTTCGCGACGTGAATTCTGGGAGATGCTGAAAAGATTGCAGGCTCAAAAAATTACCATCGTCGTTTCTACTCCATATATGGATGAAGCAAAACTGTGTGATCGCATTGCACTGATGCAGGAAGGAAAAGTTTTGTCAGTCGATACACCGGAAAACATTGTAAAATCTTATCCCGATCCGTTGTACGCGATCAAAGCAAACAATATGCACGCACTGCTCAAAAACATCGCTGCATATGAAAAGACACTCAACAGCTACGCATTTGGTGAATATGCACATGCTTCATTCAAAGAAAAAACGATCGATGAAAACGAGGTCAGGAAATATCTCGAAGGTCACGGCTTATCTAATGTCGAAGTAAAGAAAACAGAAGTGACTATTGAAGATTGTTTTATCAAATTATTAAAAAGCTGATCATGGAAACAGTCATAAAGACAGAAAAACTCACTAAACGCTTTGGAAGTTTTATCGCTACAAACGAAATCACGTTTGAAGTACATAAAGGAGAAATATTTGGCTTTCTTGGCGCAAATGGAGCGGGCAAAACAACTGCGATGCGCATGCTTTGCGGTTTATCCATTCCATCTTCCGGCGACGCACAGGTAGCAGGATTTGATGTATACAAACAAACCGAGCAGATCAAGAAAAATATTGGTTATATGAGTCAGAAGTTTTCATTGTATGAGGATCTGACCGTATTAGAAAATATAAAATTTTTTGGCGGTATTTACGGACTAAGTGATGAGCAGATAAAATCAAAAAGTGAATCGCTCATTCAAAAACTGGGATTGCAAAATGAAGCGAAGAAATTAGTAGGAGGACTACCGCTTGGCTGGAAACAAAAATTATCCTTCTCCGTTGCGGTACTGCACGATCCTAAAATTGTATTCCTTGACGAACCAACCGGCGGAGTTGACCCGCTAACCCGCCGGCAATTTTGGGAATTAATTTATGACGCGGCAGATACGGGTGTAACCATTTTTGTAACTACACACTATATGGATGAAGCTGAATACTGCAACCGTATTTCTATCATGGTGGATGGTAAGATTGATGCATTGGATTCACCAGCCAATTTGAAAAAACAATTCAATGCAAATTCAATGGACGAAGTTTTTTATCAACTGGCAAGAGGAGCAAAGCGGGCCGACTAAAATATTAAACCATGAAACAATTCATGTCATTTGTCAGAAAAGAATTCTCACACGTTTTACGTGACCGCAGAACACTGCTCATTTTATTCGGAATGCCGCTTGTACAAATCCTGATCTTTGGATTCGCACTCACCAATGAAGTAAAGGACTCAAAGATTGTTGTTGTCGACTATGCGCGTGACGATGCATCACAGGCAATCATCTCAAAATTCGAAGCGAGCCACTATTTCGAAATTGAAAAATCGGCCATGAGTCATGATGATATTGAAAAATCGTTCAAACAAGGGAAAATAAAAATGGCCATTGTCTTCCCCGCGAATTTCAACGAGGACCTGTTGCATCAAAATAAGGGACAGCTGCAAATCATCGCAGATGCATCGGATCCAAATACAGCAAATACAATTACCAATTATGCTTCCTCGATTATCAGGGATTATCAATCGCAACTTGATATGACCACGTCCGTTCCATACCAGATCACTACGAAAACAAAAATGTTATACAACCCGCAATTGGCAGGCGCACCGAATTTCGTTCCCGGTGTGATGGCACTTGTCCTAATGCTCGTTTGCGTAATGATGACAGCCGTATCGATTGTAAAAGAAAAAGAAACGGGTACCATGGAAGTGCTCCTTGTATCGCCTTTCAAACCGATCCTGGTGATTTTCTCAAAAGCAGTTCCCTATTTGCTGCTATCGCTGATCAACGTAGCATCGATTCTTTTATTAAGCGTGTTCGTGCTCGACCTTCCTGTTAATGGCAGTGTGTTTTTGTTGTTTGCCGAAAGCATTCTTTTCATCATCACATGCCTGACGCTTGGAATTTTTATCTCCATCAAAACAAGTTCACAACAAGTAGCGATGCTAATCTCATTGATGGGAATGATGCTGCCTACCATTCTCTTTAGCGGATTCATGTTTCCTATTGAAAATATGCCTAAGGTATTGCAGGTAATCACCAATATTGTCCCGTCGAAGTGGTATTATATCATCGTGAAATCAATTATGATCAAAGGACTCGGCTTTTCTTTTATCTGGAAAGAAACGCTGATACTGCTTGCGATCACATTGTTCTTCTTAGTAGTCAGTTTAAAAAGTTTTAAAATTCGTTTGTCATGAGAACAATCAAATTTCTATTGCAAAAAGAATTCAAACAAATATTCCGCAACAAGGCAATATTGATGTTGATCATGGTGATGCCAGTTGTGCAGTTATTGATCCTCCCATTAGCAGCAGATTACGAAGTAAAGAACATCAATCTCGCTGTAGTCGATCATGATCATTCCACCTATTCACAAAAACTAATTTCTACTATTACAGCAACGACATACTTTAAATTGACAGGCTACAATGCATCGTACGATGAAGCGTTCAGGATGATAGAACTGGATAAAGCAGATCTCGTATTGGAAATTCCACAGGGATTTGAACGCAATCTCGTTCGCGAAAATGTACAGGAACTGTTTGTCGCCGTGAATGCAATTAACGGCACGAAAGCAAACCTTGGTGGCGCATATCTCAATACCATTATCCAAACCTTCAACAATGACATTCGAGTCAAATTAACTGAGCATGATAATTCCATTCAACAAAAAACTGTTGACATCACAGTATCCAACTGGTTCAATATTTTTATGAATTATCACGTCTTTATGGTTCCCGGAATTCTTGCAACGCTTGTAACAATGATCGGAGGCTTTTTAAGTGCCTTGAATATTGTAAAAGAAAAAGAAGTAGGAACAATCGAACAGATCAATGTGACACCAATTAAGAAATCACACTTCATCCTGGGTAAGTTGATCCCGTTTTGGGTACTTGGCAATATCGTTTTCACACTGGGATTAGCGGTGACATGGCTAGTGTACGGAATTACGCCCGTAGGAAGTTTATTGGTGTTGTATTCTTTTGTGTCGATTTACTTACTCGCGATATTAGGTTTTGGATTGTTGATCTCAACTTTTTGCGATACGCAACAACAAGCAATGTTTATCATGTTCTTTTTTGTAATGATATTTATTTTGATGGGAGGATTATTTACTCCGATTGAGAGCATGCCTGCTTGGGCACAAGTAGTTTCCCGGTTTAACCCGGTGAGTTACCTGATACAAACAATGCGTATGGTGATTTTAAAAGGAAGCGGTTTCAGGGTTCTTCTTGGCAACATCGGCATCATCGCCATCTTTGCGGTGGTATTAAATGTATGGGCAGTGCTAAACTACCGTAAAGTTTCTTGATGTATTCTTCGTGTCTTTGTGTGAAATTTTTTCGCTCCTTCCTTTGCGCCTTTGCGCCTTTGCGAGAGAATATTTCTCGCAAAGGCGCCAAGGCGCAAAGGAAGGAGCAAAACAAATCTACTAAGCATACTAAATTTAAAAATCATTTTTAATAGTAAATAATTCAACCTTTTCACCGCGTCCCCGTAATTCATTTTCCCCTAGAGACTCAACACGAAACGAAGATTGAAGATTGAGTTTTTTTGCCAGGTCACCTGAAATAATGATATCGACCGAGTGCGTGTTACAAAGTCCCTGGATCCTTGCGCTGGTGTTCAGGACATCGCCCGTAAAAATGATTTCTTTTTTAATAACACCAATCTCACCGGTGGTTACCTTTCCCACATGAAAACCTGCCTTGAATGATGGTACAATTCCAAACCTTTGCTGATATTTCCCGGCTTGATCGAGAATCGATCTCTTCATCGCAAAAAAACATTCTATACAATTATTATTTTGCAATCCATCTTTCAGTTTCCATGAAACAACAACTTCATCACCGACGTACTGATAAATCTCTCCCGAATAGTCAACAATGGATTCCGATAAATCGGCGTAATACTCTCTCAACATTTCGAAATACTTTACGTGACCTAAAGACTCTGCGATCGTAGTCGATGACTTCATATCCAAAAACATGTAGATCCTTTCTTCTTCAATCGGTCGATGATATTTTCCGATCAAAAAATTATAGAGCACTTCGGGCCCGATATTTTCACTGACTTCATTATAGAATTGCGTCAACACGATAATCGACGCGACATAAATGCAAACGCTCCAAAAAGAAAAAGAAAAAAAGAAAATACTGAGATTATTCCACACACGCTGATCTAAAATACTACTTCTGTACTCGACTGCATTTGCAATCAGTGTTAGTCCAATTAAAAAGGATAATATGATTACAAAATAAATGAGCGACTTGTACAGCACCTTTTTCGTAAAACTTTTTTGAATAAACCATTTGTTGAAGTATTTGATTTCAATCGCTCCAATCAATAAGCCCGTCACCAGCGACCCAATACATGTGATAATAGTTGTTCTTTGAAAGTTATACGGATTGCCGGTTGAAGGATAGTAATTCAGCTTCCCGATGATTCCGTGCTGGACCTCTACGTAGACAACACTAAACACCAGCCATATCGCACCAAATGGAATGATACGCGCAATATTCCGTTTGGTTTTGGGAGATAACATGCAGTTGGAGTCTGGTGTAGCAGTAAAATACAAAAAAATTCCGCCGGAGGTTGTGGTCCGGCGGATCAATTTTCAAACTACTATATGTACAACCTACTTATGAAGGCGTCGGTGGCATTAATCTTTCAGCAAAAATGCGATGGAGTTGAGAGTTGTGCAATGGTATTTTTGTACCAGCTTCTTCTTTATATTTTGAGTCCCTTTATTTGGAATTTTCTGGCTTCACACAAAGAGCCACTCCGCGAACCTCGGTGTCTTTGTGTGAAACCAAAAGCTTCACCAAAAGAAACTCTAAATAAACAAGGACCAGGATCTCCTAATGAATCAAACTCTCAATCATTCGCACTCCCTCCTGGCTCACCCATCCTCTTTCCGGAAAATCTTTTGCCCATTCCAACGGAGTTACATTTCTTGCAACATACCAACCCGGTTCTTCAACCCAGTCAAGAAATTTTCGGAGGTTTACCCTGACATGAATATCCGCGCTTAATTCCAACAAGCGTTTGATCATATAACCATCACGCTGACGCCCGTTTACATACGCATCGCTTACGATTGCATTGAACAATGGGGTGTGTCCACCAAATCCTTCATTGTCGATCAAAGCAGCAGCATTTACATCAGCCCCTTGCTCAAGTAACCAACCAAAAATTTCCCGCTCGTCAAAATCAATCGACAAATGCAGTAAAGTTGTTCCGTCAATCGGTGTACCGTGCAAGCCTGACCGAAGATCGTCTGCGCATCCAAGTTCCGGTGGATAAATTTCACGATAGCTGAATCGTTTTCTAATTAATTCAGGATCACGTTTGAAATGTTTTTTGAGAAGATCCAAATCACCACAATGAAAAGCCATCATCGGAGTATCGCGCCACTGGTATCCTCTTGCTTTGAATCGTTGTAGAATTGCATGTTTTCCTGAAGGATGTCGACTATATGTTTCTAACACCATCGCGAGTGGCGCGAGCTTATCACCTTTTTTGTCTGTAAACGCAGCACCCGCATCATCCAAAAAACCAAATCCGCGTTCATTCAACGTTTCACAACATCCCATAATAATTCCGGCATCCATGACTGCGCCATGATCAAGCAACCATTTTGCTGTTTCTAAATCACCGTGCAACAAAGCACGGCCAAATGCATGTTGAAAATCTTTTGCACCGAGCGCCGCAATTGTTTTGACCATATCAAGGCGATTCATATTTGCAGCATGACTCATCGGTGGTCCCCAGTTTCCACTCGCAACAGGTACATGCAATAAATTGGGATAGGCTGTGAGCAACTGTGTAACCGCGGATTTATCATTGTTGCGAATGGCCTGATGAATCAGTTGAGCTGCCGTATTACCGGTAATGCGTTCCTTGAGTTGCTTCCACGAAGCGAATCCATATTCGCGCGCAATCACGAACTGTGCATCGCTCAATTTTAATTGTGTCAAAATCTTTTCATCCGTTTCAGAACGAAATTTCTGATGCTGACGCCGGACACGATCAAATGCTTCTGTTGATTTTGCTTTGCATTGTTTCAATAATTCGCGTGCTTGTTTCTTTGGAACATCGAGATGAGGCTGTGCGGGCAGGCCGCGGGAGACTGTAGTCATAACTTTACTTCTTTAGTTTGCCATGTCCGCATCAGGCAGAAGTTAAGTTAATAAATTATGTGTTCGAGAACCACACCGGTGGGCTATGCCCATTTCCGCGGACGGGATGCTTCCGGATAGCGATGTGAAGGTAAGACATTATGAACTGTTTTAATAGCAAATGCGCGAGGGCTCCCCGCGCATTTGCTTGTATTTCCTAAATACTTGTAGATATGTCTATCTATGTCTCTCACGATTTGGTTGCTGAGCCTGCGGCTGCGTATGCATTTGTCTTTGTTGCATTGGTTGAAAATGTGACTGACGTTGCATTTGTTGCTGCTGCATCTGGTGCATTTGCTGTTGTTGTATACGCTGTTGTTGTACGTGTTGTTGCATTTCACGTTGATAATCTCTTGGCATATTCATTTGTCGCCGTGGCAGACTTTGCGGAGTCTCTCGCGGTATACGCATCTGTTGTTGCTCATGAATCGGCGCGCGTCTTTCTGGTTGATTTATTTCCGGGTGACTATTCGGAAACCGGTTAGTTGTATGGTTTGGAACCACAACATTATTATTTAAGTGCGAAGCCGATCCACGAGTTGTTGGCTGATTTGAAGTGTATGATTGATTAGTTCGGGTCGCATTCATTACAGGCGTTGAAGGATGTCCGCGATTTACAGAAACATATTGGTTTCTGTTGCGACTCGCATCGCGCTGTTGTGCCATCTGAACCGAAGTTTCACGTACGTGATTTTCCCGCATGACGACCTGCTCGCGCTCTGACGGTCTCGCGACTACTCCTCCGATACCATTAAAACTTGCACGATTGCTCACTCTGTTATTGACCACAACACTTCTGTCGACATAAGTATTATGGACGACTGTTGTATTTACATTAACCACCGCTGTATTGTATCGGAAGTGACTTCCCTGCCAGCTTCCTCCAACAAATCCAACACCCCAGTATCCGTAACCATAACTTACACCACCGTAAAAACCTACATGAGGTCCCCAATAACCAGGGTGCCACCTATAAATACCTCCTGTATATTCCCAATAACATGGTGTCCACAAATAACCGACCATTGGCGGACGAACCCATTCGCCGGGAACCCAATAATAGCCGACTTCATAGTCATAGGCCCAATAACCCGGTACCCACAGGTAGCCATCATATGGACAAGGAGGCTGCTCATATACAACCAGCGGCGGAGGAGCAACGTTCGCAGTAATGCTAACGTCAATGCCCACCTGCGAATACGATTTTACCGCACCGATCAAAATAAGTACAGAAAGGATCAGAATAATTTTAAAGCGTTTCATAAAATCACAGTTTGATGCAACCTTATGATTCCAAAAGACAGTCCACGCTTAATCCTCAACCGCACAAGATTTGTTAAAATATATGCGTGGAGAAATTTGCACAGAAGGCAAATTTAGGCGGGAGAAAAAATGAAATGTGAAATTATAAAGGTTTGAAGGGACCGCCGGCGTCGGCGTCTAAAGTTATACACCTAGTTTCCCACTTCGTGAATAACTTCATCAATAAATATATTTTGACGCAAAGTATCTTCACACCAGTCCTGCTTACTCTCAATTTTCCGGTCGTGTTGCAATGTTGCACACGCTGATCAACAGCTAAACAAAATGCACATTATCGGAAAAAGAAAACTAATACTTTATATAGTTAATTAATCCTCCCTGAGAATAATTCCTCCGATTCATGCTCCGCATGAAATCGCAAACGCTAATCAAATATCTGAAGTAGCACACATTAAATGACAAGGATGAAATGACGATTTCATTCTTCATCATCTTATGTGGAAAGTCATGTCCGTTAAAATCTGTATGTCTAAAAATTAAAATCATTAAACCAATGCCAATTATCTCCATTGCCATTCAAAAAGGCGGGTCAGGTAAAACAACTACTACCATCAACCTTGCTGCCGCTCTACAGAGATCAGGAAAAAAAGTTCTTCTAATTGATGCAGACCCGCAAGCAAATTTGTCTCAAGCACTCGGCATTGAAGACGAACCTGAATTTAATCTCTATACCGAATTGAAAAAGGAAATGCTGGGCGAAACAAGTAATATCACGAAAGCGATATTAGAAATCAGTCCGGGTTTTTCTGTTATCCCGGCTTCTATTGAACTCGCCGGCGCGGAAATAGAACTGGTAGGAGTTTATTCCCGTGAACATATCCTCAGCGCGCTGATCGAGCCGATTGTTGCAGACTACGATTTTATTTTTATCGATTGTCCCCATGCGATCGGAATGCTTACCATTAATGCACTTGTCGCAAGCGATCATGTTCTAATGCCGTTGCAAGGCGAATTCCTTCCATTAAAAGGAGTGCACAGTTTCATGCGACACTACGACATTGTCAGAAAAAAACTCAACAAGAAATTAAGCCTGCTGGGTTTTGTACTCATTAAATATGACGAACGAAAATTGATGAACACACGTGTACGGGAAAGCCTTGAAAAAACATTTGAAAACAAGGTATTCAAATCAGTCATTCGGACAAACATACAATTGGCGAAGGCGCAGGAGGCTGGTACCGATATTTTCCATTTTGACAAATATTCCAATGGAGCGACGGACTATCGCAACATGGCTGAAGAATTTTTAACCAGGCTGGAATCGGATGGTGCCGTTGCTGAAAATGTGCAGGTGTTGGAAGCAACAGTTAGCTAATATCAACACCAATTCAATGTATCTATAAAGACCCAGGAATTTTTCTGAGTCCATCTCAGCGCGGGTGGGATCGGACTAGCAGAATAACCTTCGTTCATTCCTTTGCGCCTTTGCGCCTTTGCGAGAGAATATTTCTCGCAAAGGCGCAAAGGCGCAAAGGAATGAACGCGCAAAATTTAAGGCATCAAATCAAAAAAGACCCAGCATTCTTTGCTGAGTCTTTCGTGGTGTGGGGCGGGATCGAACCGCCGACACAAGGATTTTCAGTCCTTTGCTCTACCGACTGAGCTACCGCACCATTTTTATATTAATCCTTTTCCGCCGCGGCGGATACCGCACCATTTCACCCCCTTTTTGCCAACAGGGCAGCAAAAATAGGGAAAAAATAATCACGGATCACACAGATCGGCGAAATCCGCCAAAATCCGCGAAATCCGCGATCACATGCCGTATTCATTCAGAAACTTAATCCTCATAATCTTCAACTGCTCCCAGGTAAAATCTCCGTCAGCTAATTCCTGCTGAGCCACCTGCAAACTGCTTGTTTCACAGCCCTTGAAGTAATCGATAATTTCATCCTGCTCATCTTCATCGAGCATCTCATCGATCGCATAATTAAGATGGAGCTTGGTACCGCTCGCCGCAATTGTTTCCATGTCCTCAAGCAATGCATCGAGGCGCATGTCTTTATTTTTTGCGATCGTTTCGAGCGGAATTTTTTTATCGACCTGTTGAATAATGTAAACCTTGTTGACACTTTTATTCACCACACTCTTCATCACAAATTCATCCGGCTTCTCAATATCATTCTCCTCCACATATTTAGCAATGAGTTCTATGAACGGCTTTCCATAACGGATCGCTTTCCCTTTACTTATGCCCTGGCATTTTTCCAGCTCTGCAATGGTTGTCGGATATAGTGTGGCCATATCCGTTAGAGAGTTCTCAAGGAAAATTACAAATGGAGGCAAACTTTTCTTCTTTGCTTCTTTCT
>Ga0068860_100000787_pt1 | contig 35457 bp, 34 predicted proteins | sample KBSSwiS32_FD_66597 | JGI IMG/M metagenome (GOLD analysis project Ga0068860, IMG submission 66597) | Switchgrass rhizosphere microbial communities from Kellogg Biological Station, Michigan, USA - KBS Switchgrass S3-2 | ecosystem: Host-associated > Plants > Roots > Rhizosphere > Soil ... | reverse complement strand
TCCTCCGCCGGAGTCCGCAACAGTGGCCTTCGACCCGAGCCGGCGGGATCAATTTCGCCAAGGTGGACCCTGCTGCGAGCGCGGGTCGGCGACGGCGGCCAGGACCCGCCGGCGCTCGCCTCTCCTAGCGGGTCGGCAGCGGATCCGAACCGGATTCGTAGTGCTCCCAGCCAGGCTCTCCCCCGCACCGAGTCAGGAAGGAGAGCAGATGACCACGGTCGCCCTCGATGGCGCGACACATCCCGCGCCGCCGCTCACGCAGGCGTCGACGGTGCTGGCTGCCGTGCGAGCCCGTGCGGAGGCGAGCCCCGCCACTCCGGCGCTCGCGTGCGGGCAGGACGTCATCGGGTACGCCGAGCTGTGGGCTCGGGCGCAGCACCATGCGGCGACGCTGCGGGCCGGGGCTGGGGGCCGGCCCGGTCCGGTCGCCGTCCCCGCCGTCCATGACCCCGACACCGTCGTCGCGCTGCTCGGCTGCTGGCTCGCGGGCGGCACGTACTGCCCGGTGGATCCGGCCTTCCCGGCCGACCACGTCGCCGGGCTCGTGTCCGCCCTGGAGCGCAAGCCACTCGACGCCGCGGCGTACGTGCTGTTCACCTCGGGCTCGACCGGGCGGCCGAAGCCGGTCGCCGTTCCCCACCGCGCGCTGGATGCGGTCGTCCCCGCCCTGGTCGACCTGTTCGGGATCGGGCCGGACGACAGGGTGCTGCAGTACGCCTCCCTGAGCTGGGACACCTCCTTCGAGGAGCTGCTGCCGACGCTGGTCGCCGGCGGCGCGGTGGTCTTCGACTCCGACGCGCACTCCGGGAGCTGGCCGCGCTTCCTCCGCGCGGTCGGACGCACCGGGGTCACGGTCCTGGACCTGCCGACCGCGGTGTGGCACGAGCTGGTCCTGCATCTCGTCGAGAGCGGCGAGCGGCTCCCCGGGTCCGTACGGCTGGTCGTCATCGGGGGCGAGGCCGTCGACCCGACCCGGCTCGCCGCCTGGCGCGGCCTGCCCGGGACGGGCGAGGTACGGCTGCTCAACACCTACGGCGCCACGGAGACCGCGCTGATCACCCACGCCGTTGACCTGCGCGGCCCCGAGGCGACGGCGACCGACGGCGCACCGATCGGCCGACCGCTCGGTCACGTCGTGCAGCACGTCACCGACGACGGCGAGCTGCTCGTCGCAGGCCCGAACCTGGCCGACGGCTACCCGGGCCGGCCGGACGCCACCCTGGCCCGGTTCGTCACCGTGTCCGGGGTGCGGTGGTTCCACACCGGTGACGTCGTTCGCGTCGGGCCGGACGGCCTCCTGCACCACGCCGGTCGGCTCGACGACCAGGTCAAGGTGCGCGGGATCCGGGTCCACCCGGGCGAGGTGGAGTCGCACCTGCGTCGCCACCCCGGCGTCGCCGAGGCGGTGGTCACGAGCGTCGAGCGGTCCGGGCGGACCGTCCTGGTGGCCTACGTCGTGCCGTCGGACCCGCTGCCAGCCGACGCGATCGTCGAGGCCGAGCTGGTGAGCGAGCTCCGCGAGCTCCTCCGCGCCCGAGCCCCGGGCCATCTCTGGCCCGCACGCATCACGGTCGTGCCCGACGTCGCCCGCACCGCCAGCGGGAAGGTCGACCGCCGCGGCACCCACCGGCTCCACCACCCACCGACCCCCGAGGCCGAGGAGGCCACTCGATGAGCTCCCCGACGATCGAGGCCGGCGCGCCGGTCATCCGTGCCATCTTCCGCCGCGTGCTCGAGGTCGAGGACGTCACCGACGACACCAGCTTCTTCGACGCCGGGGGCGACTCGCTGCTCGCGACGCGGGTGCTCAGCGCGATCGCGCGCGAGCTCGGCGTCGAGCTCACCTTCGACGACTTCGTGATCGCTCCCACCCCGGCCGGGCTCACCACCCAGGTCGACAGCCGGCGGTCATGAGCCCGGGCACCGCCTCGCGTGCGGTCGTCATCGGGGCCGGGCTGGCCGGGCTCACGGCGGCCGACCAGCTCCTCGCCGCCGGCGTGGAGGTGGTCGTCCTCGAGGCCCGCCAGCGGGTCGGCGGTCGGGCCCGCGGCATCGAGGTCGCGCCCGGCGAGTGGGTCGACGCCGGCGCGGCCTACCTGGGCGAACGCCACACCGAGCTGGTCGACCTCCTCGCCCGCCTGGGACTCAAGACGGCACCGACCGCGATGGAGGGCGACAGCCGGTTCATGTTCGGCTCCGGCGGCAGCACCCGGCACGGCCGGTTCCCACCGCTCAACGCCGTCGCCCTGGGCGACATGTTCGAGCTCCTCGACGAGCTGGTCCGCGAGGTCGACCCGCACAGCCCATGGCTCACCGCCGGCGCCGACCGGCTCGACCAGCTCACCGCGGCCGACTGGGCCGACCAGCACCTCCGGCACGAGGACGCGCGGCTGTTCTTCCCGCTGTTCCTGGGGGAGATGATGGCCGCCGACCCCGCTGACGTCTCGATGCTGCACGTGGCGTTCTACCTCCGCGCCGGGGGCGGGATCAGCTACCTCAACGACTTCGAGGGCGGCGCGCAGGACAGCCGCGTCGACGGCGGCGCACACCGCATCTGCGAGCTGCTGGCGGAGAGGCTGCCAGCGGGCACTCTCCGCCTGGGCGAGCCCGTGGTCGCCGTCCACGACGCCGCCGACGCCGTGACCGTGCACACCGAGCGGGCGTCGTACGACGCCGACGCGGTCGTCGTCGCGGTGCCACCCCGGCTCGCCCAGGAGCTCGACGTCGTCCCGGCCGTGCCGCACCCCCGCGCGACCTCGCGCACCGGCCGCGGCTGTGCGGTCAAGGTCCAGCTCGTCTACCCGGAGCCGGTCTGGCGCCGCGACGGCCTGTCGGGGTGGTCGGTCAACGCCGAGGGCCCGCTGCTGTCCACGGTGGACGACTCACCCCATCACGGCAGCGCCGGTGTGCTGACCGGCTTCGTCACCGGAGCGGCGGCGCACGCCTACGCCACGCTCACCCACCGCGAGCAGGTCGAGGCCGCCACCGCGCAGGCGGCGCGGATCTTCCCGGACCTGCCGCCACCCCTGGCCGTCCACGTCACCGACTGGCTCGGCGAGGAGTGGTCGCGCGGCTGCTACGCCGCCCTGTTCGGCCCGGGGGACTGGACCCGGCTCGGGCCGCACCTCACCCGCCCGCACGGCCGCATCCACTGGGCCGGCACCGAGACGAGCACCGAGTTCTTCGGGCTCATGGAGGGCGCCGTCCGTTCCGGTCGGCGCGCCGCCGCCGACATCCTCTGCGCCACCCAGCCAGAAGCAGGAGCACGCTCATGACCGATCTGCTGTCCGCCCCCGTCACCGACCCGGCCGTCGACCCGACCGACCGGACCCCTTCGCCCATCGCCCCGCTCGAGGTTCGTGAGGCGTTCATGGTCGACCCCGACCTCGGCGCGGGGAACTTCCTCGACAAGGCACTCGCCGCCAACCCGAACCGCTCGGTGCCCTACGCGTTCAGCCACCACCTCGACCACCGCGGCCAGGTCGTGCTGACCGGACACAGCCTCGAGGACCTGGCCCGGCTCCGGGACCGGTACGCGCGGTGGTACTGGGCCAACGGCGTCCGCGCCGGCGAGCCCGTCGGCGTGGTGATCGCCGAGGGGCTGCCGCCGCTGATTCACTTCCTGGCGCTGTCCGCGCTGGGCGCGATCCCCGCCCTCGTCAACGACGCGATGGCGCCCGACATCATGGTGCGCTACCTCGACAAGGTCGGGGTGGTCGGCGTGGTGGCCGACGACCCGACCCGCCTCTCGCTCGCCTACCGCGCGGGCGAGGCGCGCCGCCCGCGGTTCGTGGCCCTCGCCTCCGAGGTCGACGCGGGCCACCCCGACGTCGAGCTGCCCGAGGCCTACCCCTACCGGCACCGGCCCGACGACATCGTCGCGCTGATCCACTCCTCGGGCACGACGGGGATCCCGAAGTCGACGATGCTGGGCCACCGGCAGTTCTGGGAGCTCAAGCAGCCGCGGATGACCCGCTTCCCGGCCCAGCCCTATGACCGGCTGATGTGCCTGATGCCGCACACGCACGCCGGCGGCCTCAGCTACTTCCTCACCGCGACCCTGCTCGGGCTGCCCGTCGTGGTGATGGCCGACTGGCGTCGCGAGGTCGTCGAGCCCGTGATGGAGGCGTTCCGGCCCACGATGCTGGCGTCGTTCCCGCGGACCTTCGTCGAGCTCGCGACGGGCGACCTGCCGGTCGCCGGGGCGGCCAGGGTGCACTCGTGGTTCAACACGGGCGACTCGGCGCACTACGGCCACATCCGCCGGCTCGTCACGCTCGGCGAGCGGCCGGCCGGGCTGATCAAGCCGTGGCTGCTGCCGCGCGAGGCGGCGGAGGAGGGCGCGCTGCCCGGGTCGCAGTTCATCGACGGGCTCGGCTCGTCCGAGATGGGCATGGCCAACTTCGGGCAGGTCACGACTCCGGAGACCGAGCGCAACGACCGCTGTGTCGGGATGCCGCTCGAGGGCGTGACGGCCGGCGTCGTGGACGAGCGCGGCGACGAGGTCCCGGACGGCACCGTCGGACTGCTCGGCGTCAAGACCGCGTCGCGGACCCCTGGCTACTGGAACGACCCGCGGCTGACCGCGTCGTTCGAGCTCAAGGGCTGGTGGCTGACCGGTGACGTCGCGCGCCGCGACGCCGAGGGCCGGTTCTACCACCTCGACCGGACCGTCGACGTCATCGACACCGCCACCGGACCCGTCTACAGCCTCCCGCTCGAGGAGGTGCTGCTCGCCGACTGTGCCGACCTGGTCCTGGACTGCTCGGTGGTCGGGATCCCCGCCGAGGACGGCGCCCGGCCGGTGGCCGTCGTGAGGCTCCAGGCCGAGGCCGCCGACGCCACGGCCGAGCTGGTGCGGGAGCGCGCCAACCGGGAGCTCGCCGCTGCCGGCCTCGCGCAGCTCGCCGCGGTCGTGATCGCACGTACGCTCGAGGAGTTTCCGCTCGGCCCGACGGGCAAGGTGCTCAAGCGCGAGCTGCGCACCCGGCACGCAGGGCTGCTGCGATGACCAGCCCCGAGATGACCAGTCTGGAGCGGATGGTCTGGGTCTTCCCCGACCGCGAGTCCACCCGCGCCCAGGCCATGTGGCACCCGTTCTTCTGGGACCTCTATGCCGAGGTGGCGGCCGAGCTCGGCCTGCAGTGGTCGCGGTGCAGCCCCGACGCGGTCACCGTCGACGGGCTCGATGCCGGCAAGCCTCGGGTCTTCGTGGACGAGCAGGAGGTGACCCCCGACGACACCCTGTTCATCACCGCGCTCTACTCGCTGCCCTACCAGGCGATGGACATCTGGAACCAGCTGTCGCTGTATGCCGTGCTGGAGCAGGCCGGCTTCTACCTGCCGTTCCCGCCCTCGCTGTCGCCCATCGCCAACGACAAGGGCGCGACGATGCTGTTCTTCGCGGACTCGCCGGTGCCGCCGATCCCGACGGTGCGCATCGGGACGGGCCGCGACGTCAGCAAGCACCTCTACGAGGCTGCGACGTCGGGGCTCACCTACCCCGCGATCCTCAAGCCGGCCGGCTGGTGCGGCGGTGGCGGGGTCAACATCGCGCACAGCTCCGAGGACGTCCGCGGCCTGGTCAGCCTCGCGCAGGGCGGTGACACCACCATGGTCGCCCAGCCCTACCTGGGCGACGGCACCATCGACTACCGGGTCTACGTCGTCGACGGGGCGCCGTACGCCACGATGCAGCGCACTCCGGAGCCCGGCTCGCCGGTCTCCAACGCGAGCCGCGGGGGCGACATGTCCTTCCCGGCGACTCCTCCGGAGCTCGTCGAGGCCACGGCGTACTTCGCGGCGAAGCTGCCGGACGTCCCGTTCTTCTGCGTCGACTTCCTGCACGACGGCGAGCGCTTCTGGTTCTCCGAGCTCGAGCCCGACGGCGTCATCGCCCCCGAGTGGTCCGACCCCGACCGCACCCTCCAGCGCGACATCACCCGCGCCCGCTGGACGGCCTATCGCAACGCTCACGCCCGACACCAGGAGACCCTCCGATGAGCACCACCAGCTTCTCCCTCTCCGGCGACGCCGCCCGGCCCGCCCTGCACGTCGCCCAGGGCAACCTCAAGCGGCTCGCGTCCGTGCCCGCCCTGGCCGGCCGCTACGACGGCCACGACACCGTCGCAGATCTGGGTGACGTCGCGGCGCTGCCCGTGATGGACAAGGACGACCTCAACCTGGCCCTGGCGGCCATCGAGCCGAAGGCCGAGACCGGAGCCACCTGGCTCTTCCAGAGCGGCGGCAGCACGGGCGCGCCGAAGGTCGGCTACGCCCCGACGGGCTTCTACATGACCGGCGTGCACGCCCACTGGCAGCCACTGACCCGCGACGACGTCTTCGTCAACGCCTGGGGAGCGGGCCGGATGTGGGGCGCCCACTTCCTGGCCGCGGCCTTCGCCGACCTCTCGGGGTGCCGGGTGATCAGCGTCGGCTCGGTGACCCAGGAGGAGTACGCCGACTGGCTCGGCTTCTTCGCCGACCGCGAGGTCACCGCGATCGGCGGCACCCCCAGCGTGCTGCGGCTCTGGTTCGCGAAGGCCCGGGCCGAGGGGATCGCGCTGCCGGCGCTGCGCAAAGTGCTCTGGCTCGGCGAGGCGTGGCATCCCCAGCTCGACGACGACCTGGCCGCCGTGGCGCCCCTGGCCCAGCGGTGGGGGATGTTCGGCAGCACCGAGACCTGGGTGGTCGGCACCAACACCCCCGACTGCGCCGTCGACACCTTCCACACGCTGCCGGACCAGCTCGTGCACGTCGATGCGAACGCCGTGCTCGACTTCACCACCCTCAACCCCGACATGCTCAACCCGGTGCTGCGCTACCAGACCGGCGACGCGGGCGAGCTCGTCGCGTGCCCGTGCGGCCGGCCCGACCCGGCGATGCGGATCCTGGGCCGGCGCGACTCCGTCGTCCAGGTGCGGGGGCTGGGGCTGCACGTCGACGACATCGTGGCCCGGGTCGAGAGCGACCCGGGCGTGGCCAGGGCACAGGTCCTGATCACCCAGCAGCGCGGGCGGGTGTCGGACGTCGAGGTCCGGGTGCTGCCGACCGCCGAGGCGACCCCGGACCTCGAGGCCCGGCTGCGCGAGGAGCTGTTCGGCTCGACGTTCACGCTCAGCACCGCCTTCGTGCACGACCCGGAGTCGTTCCAGGTCCGGGTCGTCGACTCGCTGGTCACCAACGGGCGCACCGGCAAGACCGCGAACTTCGTGGTGCGGGACGAGCCGTGAGCACCGCCCCGGGCGGACCCATCACGGCCGACCAGCCGCGGTCACTGGGTCGCCGGTTCAACCTGATCTGGACCGGTCAGTCGGTGAGCATGGTGGGCGACAAGGTCACCATCTTCGTCGTCCCGACCCTGATGATCTTCGCCCTCCACGCGTCCGCGCTCGAGGTCGGCGTCGTGAGCATGGCGCAGTACCTCGGCATCCCGCTGCTCGGGCCGGTGGCGGGAGTGCTGGTCGACCGGTGGGACAAGCGGCGCACCCTCATCGGCTGCGACCTGGTGCGGCTCGTGGCGGTGGTCGTGATCCCGGTGGCCTACTGGCTCGACGTGCTGAGCACGCCGCTGCTGTTCGTCTGCGTGGCCGCGATCAGCGGCGCGACGATCTTCTTCACCGTCGGCTACCTGGTGGCGGTGCCGGCCGCCGTCGACCCGGCGCTCGAGAAGGCCGGCCTGGTCCGCGCGTACTCGCGGCTGGAGGGCAGCCGGACGGTCGCCGAGGTCGGCGGACCGTCCATCGCGGCCGGCCTCTACGGCGCGCTGGGGGCGTTCGCGCTGCTCATCGACGCGGCGAGCTACGTGGTCTCGGCGTGGTGCTTCCGGCAGATGCCGCCGTGGGGGGTGCGCACCGAGCACCGCGGGTCGATCTGGGACCGGCTGTCGCTCGGGTTCCGGCTCAACTGGGCCGATCCGGTGCTCCGCCGCGTCGTCCTCGCGGCTGTCACCCTCAACAGCGGCGGTCCGATCTTCGTCACGGTGCTGCCGATCCTCGCCTACCGCGGACTCGGCCTCTCGGCGGGCGTGTTCGGTCTTGCGATGTCGGGCGCCGCACTGGGCGGGGTGCTCGGGGCGGTCCTCGCACCGCGGATCGGCGCGCGGCTCGGGCTGGGCCGGACCCTCGCTCTCGCCCTGCTCGCCCACAACCTGGTAGGCCTCGGCATCCTCGCCGCGCCGACCCTTCCGGCCGCGCCGGTGATCGGGCTCACCATGGGCTGCTACGGGTTCTTCATGGCGTGCATCAACGTGTGCAGCGCGCCGATCCGCCAGTCGCGGATGTCGGCGGAGAACCAGGGCATCATGCACGCGGCGTTCCGGACCGCGACCTGGGGAGTCATCCCGCTGGCGGCTCTGGTGGGCGGCGCTGCGGTCAGCCTGCTCAGCCCGCACGTCGGCGTCCTCGACGCGGCGCGGATCACGATGGCCGGCGGCACGCTGCTCGCCGCGTTGTCGTTCGTCTCCGCGGTGCGGGTCCAGCCCGCCCTGGACCGGGCTGCCAGCCAGCCCGCCACGCCCGCGGTGGCCGCCGCATGACGCCGGAGCGGCGGGTCCTCCTGGTCACCGGGACCTCGACCGGCATCGGCCAGACGACCGCTGTACGGGCGGCCGCGGCCGGCTGGCGCGTCGCCGCGACCATGCGCGACCCCTCGCGCGACGGCGCGCTGCGCGACGCCGCACGGCGCGCCGGCGTCGAGGTCGAGGTGCTCCCGCTCGACGTCACCGACCCTGGGTCGGTCGCCGGCTGCTTCGACGCGGTCCGGGAGACCTACGGGCGGCTCGACGCCCTGGTCAACAACGCCGGCATCTCCAACTTCGACGCGACGATGGAGATGTCCACGCTCGAGGCCCTGCGCACGGCGATCGAGGTCAACTTCGTCGGCGCCGTCGCGGTGAGCCGGCTCGCCATGCCGCTGCTGCGCGCCAGTGGTGGGCGGCTGGTCAGCATCGGCAGCGTGCATGGCGTCGTGGGCCAACCGTTCAACGAGGCGTACGCCGCGGCCAAGTTCGCCCTCGAAGGCTTCATGGAGAGCCTCGCGCCGGTCGCGGCGGCGCACGGGGTCGCCGTCTCGGTGGTCGTACCGGGCTATGTGTCCGACACCGAGTTCGGCCGGTTCCCCGACATCAACCGGCGCACCATCCAGGCCGACTCCGGCCCCTACGCCGCCACCTTCGGCGACTACGTGCGCTGGGTGGTCGAGGAGGGCTGGGAGGGCGCCGCCCAGTCGCGCTGGGAGGTCGCCGACGTCGTCGTGCGGACCCTGGCCGACCCGCGACCACCGTTCCGGGTGCCGAGCAGCCCCTGGGTCCGGGCCTACCTCGCCGACAAGCTCGCCGACGTCGACGGCAGCGCGGTCCAGGCCTTGGCCCGCACCTGGATCGGTGCCGCCGAGCCCGTGCCAGCCCACTGAGAAGAGGAGACCCCGATGCCCGCCCTGCCGTTGCGAGAGCTGATCGCCTTCGCCCGACGCAACTCGCCGTTCTACGCCGACCTCTACGCGGGGCTCCCGGCAGACGTGGCCACCCTGGCCGAGCTGCCCGTGGTCGACCAGGCGGCCTTCTGGACGGCCAACCGGTGGCCCGACAACCGGCTGCTGACCGGGCCGCTCCTCGATGCGGGCGTCTACACCTCCGGCGGCACCACCGGCACGCCCAAGGTCTCGCCGTGGTCGCGCACCGAGCACTTCGACTCCACCTCGGCGTTCGGTGCTGGGCTGGTCCGGGCCGGGCTCAGGCCCGGACACCGGGTCGCCAACCTGTTCTACGCGGGGCACCTCTACGGCGGGTTCCTCTACATCGAGGCGTCCCTGCACAACGCCCCGGTCGACAACGTCCGGCTCCCGGTCGGTGGGCACGTGCCCGACGCGGAGGTCGCGGAGCTGGTGGACAGCTTCGGTGTCAACGTCCTCGCAGGTACGCCCATGAAGCTGGCGGGCGTGGCCGAGGCCGTGCTCGACGCCGGGTCGACGGCGGACACCGTCGAGCTGCTGATGTTCGCCGGCGACCTGCTCTTCGACGACGTGCGTCCGCTGCTGCACAAGGCGTTCCCGGAGGCGACGATCGCGTCCCTCGGCTACGCGTCGGTGGACGCCGGCCTCGTGGGCTGGCCGGTGCCCGGCGACGACGTCCGCGTGCACGAGGCGGTGCCGGACCGGACCGTCGTGGAGATCCTCGACGAGGTGACCGAGGAGCCCGTCACCGAGCCGGGGGTGCGCGGTCGCGTGGTCGTCACCAACCTGTTCCGGACGCTGATGCCGATCATCCGCTACCCCGTCGGCGACCTCGCCGAGTGGGTCGACGAGGAGTGCCGGGCCTTCCGGCTCGTCGGCCGCACCCACGAGGGGGCACGGGTCGCCAACGTGGCGATGGCCTACGTCGACGTCCACGCCGCGTTGATGGGCGCGGACCGCGACGGCGTCATCTCCGGCATGCAGATGGTCGAGCGGCGGTGGGACGGCCGCGACGGCCTGCTGCTGCGGGTCGCGACCCTCGCCGAGCTGTCCGAGGGTCACCGGGCCGAGCTGGCCGACCGGCTGGTCGAGGCGGCGTACCGGGCCCGGCCGCTCTACCCCGCCACCGTCGCCGATGGGCACATCCACCCGCTGCGGGTCGAGTGGGTCCGCCCCGGCGACCTGGTCACCCACCCGCGCACCGGCAAGCTCGTCCAGGTCGTGGACGAGCGGCCGCACGGCTGACCCGGCCGCGGCGACCCACGACCACCGAGGACCGAGATGAGCCACGACGCCGACACCGCATCCCTGATCTGGTCGCGAGCGATGGCGCTCTACGCCGAGGACCGCACCTGCCAGTCCCTGGGGATCGTCGTCTCGGACATCGCCTCGGGCTGGGCCCGGCTGCAGATGCGCGTCGACGAGACCATGCTCAACATGCACGGCACCGTGCACGGCGGCTACCTGTTCCTGCTGGCCGACGCCGCCTTCGCCTACGCCGCCAACACCCACGGCCCGGTCGCGGTCGCGCAGAGCGCCCAGGCCGTCTTCCTGCGCCCGGCGCTCTCGGGCGACCTCCTGGTCGCCGAGGCCGAGGAGCGCACCCGCGTCGGGCTCAACGGCATCTACGACGTCACCGTGCGCCGGCCCGAGGACGAGACGGTGGTCGCGGAGTTCCGTGGCCACAGCGTCCTGCTGCCCGGGAAGCCGGGCGCCGCCGGCTGACTCGCTGCCCGCACCCCGGCTCGACCGGACCTCCTTGCCGACCCGGCCTCCGCGGATGAGGATGTGGCGCAGCCCCGGTGTGACCCACCGGGCTGTCGGACACTCACTCGGGAGGGAACTTGAGTCCGCATGCCATCACCGCCGTTGAGGCGGAACCGGCCGGGAGCCTCGACAGGAGGCTGCGCATCGACCTGCTCGGTCCGGTCATGGTCACCTCGGCCGGGAACGAGATCACGCTGTCCCCGCTGGAGCTGAACCTGCTCGTCATCCTCGCCCTCACCCCGGGCGTGGCAGTCTCGACCGAGCGCCTGGTCGACGACCTGTGGGGCGACCGGCTGCCCGTCGCACCCCGCACCCGGGTCCAGGCCCTCGTCTCCGGGCTGCGCCGCAAGGTCGGTGACGCCATCGAGACCCGCTACCCGGGCTACGTCATCGACCCGGCCCGGCTCGATCGCGACCTCGACGACTGCGAGGCCCTGGTGGCCGAGGCCGCCCGGGCCGGCTCGGCGGGGGAGCGGTTGCGCCTGCTGAGCGCGGCGCACGAGCTGTGGCGGGGCGACCCGCTGGTCGGTGTCACCAGCCCGGGCGTCGCGCCCGAGCGCACCCGCCTGTGCGAGCAAAGGCTGGGGCTGCTGCTGGCCCGTGGTGAGGCCGAGCTGGCGGCCGGTCATCACCGGGAGGTGGTCGGGCTGCTGGCCCCGGCCGTCGCCGAGCACCCGCTCGCGGAGCAGCTGGCCGGCCTCCACATCACCGCGCTCTACCGGAGCAACCGCCAGGCCGACGCGCTGGCGGCGTACGAGACGCTGAGGGAACGGCTGGCCGAGGAGCTCGGCGCCGACGTCGGTCCGGAGCTGCGCAGGCTGCACTGCCAGATCCTCCGCGGTGAGGGCCGGCCGGTGGGGGAGCAGGCGGAGCAGCTGGCCGATCCGGACGCCGAGCCGTCAGCGGGACCGGCTCCGGAGCTGCCGGGAGCAGCGCGACCCGCGCAGCTGCCCGCACCGGACGCGATGTTCCTCGGCCGCGAGGCGGAGCTCCGCGAGCTGGACGCGGCCGGCGAGGGCCCGGTCCTGGTCGTGTCCGGCCCGGGCGGGATGGGCAAGACCGCCCTGGGGGTGGCCTGGGCCCACCGCGCGGCGACCGCGTTCCCCGACGGACAGCTCTTCCTCGACCTGAGAGGCGGTCGCCGCTCGCCCAAGGAGGTCGTCGCGGCGGCGCTGGTCTCGCTGGGCGTCGCGGCGAGCGAGGTGCCGGCGAAGCTCGACGACCGGATCGCGCTCTACCGCACGGTCGTGCACGCTCGGCGACTGCTCGTGGTGGCCGACGACGCGGGTTCGGTGGCGCAGGTGCTCGCCGTCGTACCGTCCGGTCCGGGCAGCCGCCTGGTGGTCACCACCCGCCGGCGGCCGATCACGCTCTCCGCACACCACGCCATACACGAGCTCGTGCTGCGACCACTCGGTCCACGGGCGTCGCGCGACCTGCTGGGCCGCGTGGTCGGCGGTCCCCGTCTCGAGGATCAGGACATCGAGCCGTTGGTGACCTGGTGCGGCGGCTGGCCACTGCTGCTCCGCCAGGTCGCCGCGACGCTGGCCCTGCGGCCGAGCCAGTCGGTCGCGGGTTTCGTCGCGGAGTTCGCAGCCGAGTTCGCCGCGTGCCCGCAGTGGGTCGGGCTCGACGGCGACCTCCGGTCGGTGGAGGGTGCGCTGATGGCGGCCTACGACCTGCTGAGCCCGGACGCCGCCCGCCTGTTCGAGCGGCTCAGCCTCGCCACGGGCGAGTTCTGCCTGCACCGGGCGGCAACCACCGCCGGGACGAGCGCCGCCCGGGCGCGGGTCCTGCTCGACGAGCTGGTCGCCCTGCACCTGGTCGTCGAGGGCGCGCTCGACGGGTTCCGCTACGACGCCGTGGTCGCCCGGTTCGCGCGACGGCTCGCGGCCGCGAACGAGTGGACGCTCGACGGATGGGGCGCCGACCTCTCGCCCGCCGGCTGCCCGGGCTGCGCGCCGGTCGCCGGTGTTGCCCTGGCGGCGGTCCCCGTGCGCAAGGCGGCCCTGGTGTAGCGGCGGCGACCCGACGTCAGGGCCGCGGCCGCACCCGCAGGTGGGTCACCCCGCCGTCGACCTCCAGCGCGGTGCCGGTCGTCGACCCCGAGCGCGGGCTGGCGAGGTAGGCGACGGCCGTCGCGACCTCCTCGGGGGTGACCATCCGTCCGGTCGCCTGTCGGGCGTCGAGCGCCGCCCGCTCGCCCTCGGGGTCGTCGAAGCCTCGCAGCATGCGGTCGACGAACGCCGTGTGCACGGTGCCCGGGCTCACCGCGTTGACCCGGATGCCCTCGCGGACGTGGTCGGTCGCCATCGCATAGGTCAGCGCGAGCACGGCGCCCTTCGAGGCGCTGTAGAGCGCTCGCTGCGGCAGCCCGTTGAGGGCCGCGATGGAGCAGAGGTTGACGATGGCCGCGGCGGGGGAGCGCCTCAGTGCCGGCAGGGCGGCGGCCGACACCCGGGCCATGCCGACGACGTTGACGTCGAGGACGCGGCGCCACTCGTCGTCGTCGTTCTCCTCCACCGTGCCGACCGCGGAGATCCCGGCGTTGTTGACGACGATGTCGAGCCGCCCGTGCCGGTCGAGCACCGCTCGCACGGCCGCCTCCACCTGGGTGCGATCGGTGACGTCGCAGGCGACGTGATCGGCGTCGGGGGAGTGCTCGACGTCGAGAACGGCGACGGTGGCCCCGCGCGCGCGGAGCTCGGCGACGATCGCGGCGCCGATGCCGGACGCCCCGCCGGTCACCAGGCCGACCAGGCCCTCGAACTCGCCGGTCACGGCGCGGCCTCGAACCGCTGTCGCGCCCTGCCGAGACCGCTGATCCAGAGCTCGACGACGTCGCCCGGACGCAGGTAGGGCTCCCCGGGTGTGCCGAGTGCGACACCCGCGGGTGTCCCGGTGTTGATGAGGTCGCCGGGGTGCAGGACCATGAACTGGCTGAGGTACCAGACCAGGTGGTCTACGCCGAAGAGCATCTCGGCCGTCGTGCTCTGCTGGCGCCGGACGCCGTTGACGGCGAGACCGATCTCGAGGCGCTGGACGTCGGCGATCTCGTCGGGCGTGACCAGCTCGGGGCCGAGCGGGTTGAACGTCTCGCAGCTCTTGCCCTTGTCCCACTGACCGCCGCGCTCGAGCTGGAAGGCCCGCTCGGACACGTCGTGGGAGATGACGTAGCCGCCGATGTGGGCCGCGGCGCTCTCGACGTCGGGCAGGTAGCGGGCCGCGCCGCCGATCACCACGCCCAGCTCGACCTCCCAGTCGGTCTTCGTCGAGCCGCGTGGGATCGACACCGCGTCGTAGGGTCCGACGACGGTCGCCGGGTCCTTCATGAACACGACCGGCTCCTCGGGCAGCTCCGCGCCGGTCTCGCGGGCGTGGTCACGGTAGTTCAGCCCGACGCACACGACCTTGCCCGGCCGCGCGATCGGCGCCCCCACGCGCAGCCCGGCAGGCTCGACGGCCGGCAGCCGGCCGGAGCCGATCTCACCGGCCACCGCCTCGGGCCGCACCCCGGCGAAGAACGTGCCGTTGATGTCGTCGGTCAGCGGGCGCAGGTCGAAGACACCGTCGTCGGTGCAGGCGACGGGCAGCTCCTGCCCGGGCTCACCAAGCCGCTGGTAGCGCACTCGCCGCCCTACCTCTCGACCCTGGCCCCGGCGCCGCGCACCAGTGCCTCGACCTCGGCGAGCGTCGCCATCGAGGTGTCGCCGGGTGTGGTCATGGCCAGCGCCCCGTGGGCGGCGCCGTACTCGACCGCGACGTCGAGGGACCGCCCGGTCAGCAGCGCGTACGCCAGCCCGGAAGCGAAGCTGTCGCCGCCCCCGACTCGGTCGAGGATCTCGAGGTCGTCGCGCTGGGTCGCCTGCACGAGGCCGTCCTCGGGCGACCACGCGAGCGCCCCCCAGTCGTTGCGGCTCGCGCTGCGCACGCTCCGGAGCGTCACCGCGCCGACCCGCAGCTGGGGCAGGTCGCGCGCGACGTCGGCGAGCATCGCGGCGTAGGCCTCCGGTGGCAGCTCGGTCAGGTCCGAGGACGCCCCCTCGACGGCGTAGCCGAGCGCGGCGGTGAAGTCCTCCTCGTTGCCGATCATGACGTCGACCAGCCCGGCGATCCTGGTGTTCACCTCGCGGGCCCGGTCGGGCCCGCCCACCGAGCTCCACAGGCTCGGACGGTAGTTGAGGTCGTACGACACCACGGTCCCGTGCCGGCGAGCCGCCTCCATCGCGGCGATGGCGACGTCGGCGGTGCCTTCGGACAGGCCGGCGAAGATGCCGCCGGTGTGCAGCCAGCGCACGCCCAGGGTGCCGAACAGGTGCTCCCAGTCGGTGTCCTCGGGCCGCATCTGGCTCGCCGCGCTGCGGCCGCGGTCGGAGACGCCCTTGGCACCGCGTACGCCGAAGCCGCGCTCGGTGAAGTTGAGGCCGTTGCGGACGTCGCGGCCGATGCCGTCGTAGGGCACCCAGCTGACCAGGCTGGTGTCGACGCCGCCGGCCAGCACGAGCCCCTCGAGCAGGTGGCCGACCTCGTTGTCGACCAGCGCGGTGACGACCGCCGTACGCAGGCCGAAGCAGCGCGACAGCCCGCGGGCGACGTTGTATTCGCCACCGCCCTCCCACACCCGGAACTCGCGCGCGGTGCGGATCCGCCCCTCGCCGGGATCGAGCCGGAGCATCACCTCGCCGAGCGACACGGCGTCGTAGGTGCACTCCTCGCGGGCGCGCAGCTCCAGGGTCATCGGTGCTCCTCCACCAGTGCGACGGCGGCGCGGGTGTTGTCGGTGACCCGCTCGAAGTCGCCGGCGTCGACCGCGTCGCGCGGTGCCAGCCACGTCCCGCCCACGGCGAGCACGGTGGGCAGCCGGAGGTAGTCGGGGAGGTCACGCGCGCCGATGCCGCCGGTCGGCACGAACCGGGCCGACGCGAACGGCCCGGAGAGCGCGGCGACCATCGCGGCGCCACCCACAGGCGCGGCAGGGAACAGCTTGACCACCTCGCGGCCGGCGTCCAGCGCGGTCTGCAGCTCGGTGGCCGTCGCGATCCCGGGGATCAGGACGACGTCGAGGCGCCGGCACTCTGCGTCGACGGCGGCGCTGTAGCCGGGGGAGACGACGTAGCGGGCCCCGGCGGCGAGGGCCTGCTCGACCTGCTCTGGGCGCACGACCGTGCCGGCGCCGACCACGAACCCCGGCAGCGCGGCCATCGCGGCGATGACCTCGAGTGCAGCCGGCGTCCGCAGCGTGACCTCAGCGGACGGCAGGCCGCCCGCGCTCAGCGCCTCGGCCAGGGCTACGCCGCGGTCGGCCCGGTCGACCACGACCACCGGGACCAGGCGGTGGCCGGCGAGGAGCTCGACGACCTCGCTCACCGGCCGAGCCACCCGCCGTCGACGGCCAGCACGGTGCCGTGCACGTAGTCGGAGGCCCGGCTCGCGAGGAAGACCGCGGCGCCGCCGAGATCAGCCGGCTCCCCCCAGCGGCCGGCCGGGATGCGGTCGAGGATCGCCTTGTGGCGCGCGGGATCGTTGCGCAGCGCCTCGGTGTTGTCGGTGGCGAAGTAGCCCGGGGCGATCGCGTTGACGTTGACCCCGTGTGGAGCCCACTCGTTGGCGAGCGCCCGGGTCAGCCCGGCGATCGCGCTCTTGGCCGCGGTGTAGCTCGCCACGTTGACGCCGCCCTGGTAGCTCAGCATCGAGGCGGTGAAGATCACCTTCCCGCTGCCTCGGGCGACCATCTGCCGGCCGACTTCACGGGTGAGCACGAACTGGCTGGTGAGGTCGACCTCGAGCACCCGGTCCCAGGCCTCGTCGGAGTGGTCCACGGCGGGCGCCCGCTCGATCGTGCCTGCGTTGTTGACCAGGATGTCGACGGGACGGCCGCCGGCCAGGTGCTCGGCGAACCCAGCGACCGCGCTCCGGTCGGCGAAGTCGACCCGGTGCCCCTCGAAGGATCTGCCCAGCCCGAGGACCTTCGTCTGGACCTCGCTCCCGGTCGGCTGCAGGGAGGCGCTGACCCCCACGATGTCGGCGCCCGCGGCGGCCAGCGCCACAGCCATCGCCCGCCCGAGCCCGCGGCTGGCGCCGGTGACCACGGCCAGCCGCCCGGTCAGGTCGAAGCAGCTCGGTCCGACCTGCGACTCGCGGCCCGTCATGACGTCGCTCCGGACCTGCAGTCGACGAGCACCTTCATCACGCGGCCGCCCTCGGCCAGCCGCTCGAACGCCGCTGGCGCGTCGGCGAGCGCGTCGACCCTCGAGACCAGCGCGTCGACGGGGATCGCACCCTCGTCGAGGAGCCGGACGGCGGCGACGAAGTCTGCGCGTTCGTAGACGCGGGCGCCGAGGAACTGCAGCTCCTTCCAGAACACCCGCTTCATGTCGACCTGTCGCGGCTCGGCGTGGATGCCGACCACCACGAGCCGGCCGCGTGCGCCCAGCGAGCTCACCGCGAGGTCGAGGCCGGGCTGGCTGCCCGAGACCTCGAAGGCGACGGCGGCGCCGGCGCCCTCCGACCAGCCGTCGAGGGTGGCCGCGACGTCGGCCGCCCCGGGGTCGAGGACCTCGATCCCGAGTCCGGCGACGACCGAACGACGGTAGGGGTCGGGCTCGGCCAGCAGCACCTGCGCACCCTGGCCGCGGGCCACGACCGCGATCAGCACGCCGATGGGGCCGCCGCCGACGACCAGTGCGCGCTCCCCGGCCGAGAGCGCGGAGCGGGCGACGTCGTGATGGGCCACCGCGACCGGCTCGACGAGCGCGGCGTCGCGCAGCGCCAGCGTGGGTGGCAGCGGCACGAGGAGCTCCTGCGGGACGTTCCAGAGCTGCTGCATCCCGCCGGGGGAGTCGATCCCGACGAAGTCGAGCCGGTCGCAGATGTGGGTGTGGCCGGCCCGGCAGGTCGGGCAGCTGCCGCACCACCGCAGCGGCATCACGGTCACCGGGTCGCCCACCGCCCAGGCGGTGGCACCCTCGCCGAGGGCCCCGACCCGGCCCGAGACCTCGTGCCCGATGACCCCGTGGTCGGCGACCCGCTCGTCCATGTGGCCGGCGAGGATGTGCAGGTCCGTGCCGCAGATGCCGACGTAGGCCACCTCGATCCGCACCTCACCGGGCCCCGGCTGCTCCGGCGGGACGGTCGCGACCTCGATGCCGCTACCCGCGACGTACTGCGCTGCCAGCATCAGCCCTCACTCCAGACCGGACCGTCGGGGTAGCGGTGGTCGCGGATCGAGGCAGCCAGCATCTCGGTGCTGGCGCCCGGCATCGACGGGGCGACGTAGCGACCCCCGGTCACCACCGCCGGGTCGAGGAAGTGCTCGTGCAGGTGGTCGACGTACTCGATGTAGCGGCCCGTCATGCTGGCGCTCACGGCGACGAAGTCGAACATCGCCAGGTGGCGCACCACCTCGCAGAGCCCGACGCCGCCGGCGTGCGGACAGACCGGGACGCCGAACTTGGCCGCCAGCAGCAGGATGGCGATGTTCTCGTTGACGCCCGCGACGCGGCTGGCGTCGAGCTGGACGATGTCGATCGCGCCGGCCTGGAGGAACTGCTTGAACATCACCCGGTTGTGGGCGTGCTCCCCGGTGGCCACTCGCACCGGCGTCACCTTCGCCCGGATCACGGCGTGGCCCAGGATGTCGTCGGGGCTGGTGGGCTCCTCGATCCAGTACGGGTCGTACTCGCTGAGCCGGCTGACCCAGGCCGTCGCCTGGTCGACCTCCCAGCGCTGGTTGGCGTCGATGGCGACCCGGATGCCGGGGCCGACCGCCTCGCGGGCCACCGCCATCCGGCGCAGGTCGTCGTCGATGGAGGCTCCGACCTTGAGCTTGATCAGGTCGAAGCCGTCGGCGACGGCCTCCCGCGAGAGCCGGGCCAGCTTGGCGTCGTCGTAGCCCAGCCACCCCGGGGTCGTGGTGTACGCCGGGTAGCCCGTCTCTACGAGCACCTGCTCGCGCTCGGCCCGCGTGCGGCCGGCGTTGCGCAGGAGCGCGAGCGCGTCGTCGCGGGTGAGCGCGTCGGTCAGGTAGGTGAAGTCGACCAGCTCCACGATCTCCTCGGGGCTGAGTCGCGACAGCAGCTGCCACAGCGGCAGCCCGGCCCGCTTGGCCCGCAGGTCCCACAGGGCGTTGATGAGCGCGCCGCACGCCATGTGCACCACGCCCTTCTCCGGGCCCAGCCAGCGCAGCTGCGGGTCGTGGGTCAGCTCGCGGCCGAACGGACCCAGGTTGTCCAGCACGTCGTCGACGTCACGGCCGAGCAGCCAGGGCGCCAGCGCGGCGGTCGCAACCGTCTGCACGTCGTTGCCGCGGCCGGTGGTGAAGGTGAACCCGTGCCCCTCCAGGCCGTCATCGGCGTCCGTGCTGACCACGATGTAGGCCGCGGAGTAGTCCGGCTCCGGGTTCATCGCGTCGGAGCCGTCGAGGTGCCGCGAGGTCGGGAACCGGACGTCGATCGGCTCCAGCGACACGAAGCGCGCCATGGCCACCTTCCGCAGGTTCTTCGGCGGAGGCCGGGCCTCCGATTCATCGGATGTAAACGCCGCAGAATGGGCTCTGCAGCCGCAAGAACAGTCTAAGTCACGCAGATAGATCGGATGTCTGTGATCCCACCTATCGGACCAGCCGCAACCAGGCCTCCACCCCCGCGACGTGCGAGACCATCGCCGCATGCGCCAGGTCCGGCTCGCCGGCCACGAGCGCGTCGAGGATGGCCTGGTGCTCGCGGACCGTCCGGTCCTGCGCGCCGGCCTGGGTCCGACCCCGCCAGATGCGGGCCCGGTTGGTCGGCCCGGACAGCCCCTCGATCAGGGAGGCCAGCACCGCGTTGCCGGAGGCGCTGCTGACCAGGCGGTGGAACTCGATGTCGGAGGTGAGCAGCTCCTCCGGCGTCGAGTCGACGTGGGAGGCGTCGATGACCGCCTGCATCTCCTGCAGCTGCTCGGGTGTGACCGTCTGGGCGGCCATGGCCGCCGCCGCCGGCTCGAGGATCCGGCGCACGCGGAGGAAGTCGAGGACGCTGTCGTCTCGATGGAAGTCGACGACGAACGTGAGCGCGTCGAGGAGCAGGTTGGGGTCGAGGCTGGTGACGTAGGTGCCGTCGCCCTGGCGCACATCGAGGATGTTGATCAGTGCCAGGGCGCGCACGGCCTCGCGGAGCGAGTTGCGCGAGAGGCCGAGAGTCTCGGCGAGATCGGCCTCCCGGGGGAGCCGGTCGCCCGGTTTGAGCTGGCCGCCGAGGATCATCTCCTTGATCCGCAGGATGGCTTCATCAGTCAGAGCCATGGCACGAATCCTTCGCTCGAGCGGCACGGTTGACCGGATCATAGGTGGCCGCCGCGGTGCCACTGAGGACCTGGCGTCGTTGCTCCTCGGCCAGCCCCGAGATGGCGTCGAGGACGACCCGGTGCCACTGGTCGTAGCCGCCCGCACCGGTCAGCACCGGCCAGTCGCTGCCGAACATGCACCGCTCAGGCCCGAAGGCGCCGAGCGCGTGGTCGAGCCAGGGTCGCAGGGCCGTCGACGTACGCCGCTCGGGCGGTGCCTCGCTCAACAGCCCGGACAGCTTGCACCGGACGTTGGGCAGAGCCGCGAGCCGGCTGATGTCCGCGGCCCAGGCCGCGAGCTCCTCGTCCGCGATCCTCGGCTTGCCGAGGTGGTCGAGCACGAAGAGGACCTCGGGGCAGCTCCGCACCAGCTCCGCGACCTCGCCCAGCTGGTGCTGGCGCACGCACAGGTCCATCGTCAGCCCGTGCCTGGCCAGCAGCCCCACGCCCTCGCGCAGCGACCCCGCGGTGACGAACCCGGGCGGCTCGTCCTGAAGGAGCCGGCGCACCCCGGACACCACCGGCACCTCGGCCACCAGCCGCTCGAGCTCGGCCGCGCAGTCACGGCCCCTCTCGAGCGACGCGTGCGCCACGACGGCGAGCACCGGAGAGCCGGTCGTGGCCAGCCCGTGCACCCAGGCGGCCTCCGCCGCGCCCTGGTCGGAGCGGCAGTCGGCCTGCACGAACACCAGGCTCACGGGGCCGGACCCGGCCAGCGGCGCCAGCTCGGGCGCGAGGTCGTCGGGCCCGAAGTCGCGCTCGAGGGCCGGACCCGCCCCGGCCAGCCACGCGTAGTCGAACCTCCGGCGGTCCCAGAAGTGCACGTGGCTGTCGACCAGGGCGGGTGGCGCCGGAGGGGTCGGCGCCGTCGGGGGTGGCGTCGTACCGGCCGCCTCCTGGAGGCGACCGGCACGACAACCACTGGGACTGGTCAACGGCTCACTGGAAGTCGCCGAGGTTGTCCTTGGTCACTATCTCGGTGCCGGTGTCGATCGAGGGCTCCACGTCCTTGCCACTGACCGCGTCGAACGCCGTCTGCACGCTCATGCTGCCCATCTTGTCGGGGAACTGGGCGACCGTGGCGCTCTCGGTGCCCGCGGCGATGGCTTTCAGCTCGTCCGGTGCGGCGTCGAAGCCCACCATGATCATCCCGGTCTTACCGGCCGCGTCGACGGCTTGGATGGCACCGATCAGCGACGGGCTGCAGGCTGCGTAGATCGCGTCGAGGTCAGGGTTGGCGGTGAGGATGTCCTGGGCCGCGTTGAGCCCCTTGGTCTCGTCACAGTCGGCCGCCGGCTCGGCGACGATCTCCGCGGCATCCCCCAGCCCCTCCTTCATGCCGCTCACGCGGTCATCCAGCGACGGGTTGCCCAGCACCCCCTGCAGGACGGCGAGCTGCGCGCCTGCGGGCAGGTTCTCGGCGAGCCACTTGCCGGCGAGCACTCCACCGGCCTTGTTGTCGGTGGCCACGACGGAGGTCTTGCCGTCCCAGTCGGGGATGTCGTTGTCGACCAGGATCACCTTGATGCCGGCGTCGACGGCCTTCTGCAGGTCGTCCTGCACGTTGGGGCTGGTCGGCGCGATGACGATCGCGTCGACCTGCTGGGTGACGAACGACTGGATGGCGGCGATCTCGCCCTCGTCGTCGGTGCCGCTCTTGCCCTGCGCGAACATGACCTCGGCCCCGGACTCCTTGCTGTCCCACTCCTTCGCCGCGTCGACCATGATGTCGTAGAAGTCGACGGGGAACTTGGTGATGAACCCGATCTTGACGGTCTTGCCGCCCCCGTCGCCGGAGGCCTTGTCGTTGCCCTTGGAGTCGTCGCTCGAGCATCCGGCGGCGAGCAGTGCCGTGGCCGCAACCGCGGCCAGCAGGTGACTCGTTCTCTTCATCCTTCTCGTGGTCCCTTCCATTGAACAGGCGTGTCTCGCCAAGCCGTCCGCAGGGCGGTACGGCGAGGAGAGGCGGGGTGGAGTCCGTGTGCGGTCAGCCCTCACCTCCCACGATCAGCGAGACCAGCCGCGACCTGTTGTCAGGACGGGGCACCTCCTCGCCCACGACGCGACCGCGCCGCATGACCACGGCCCGGTCCGCGATCTCCATGACGTGGTCCATGGCGTGGGAGATGACGATGACGGCACAGCCCTCCGAGCGCAGCCTGAGGATGAGGTCGAGCACCTGGCGCGACTCGCGCAGGCCCAGCGCGGCGGTCGGCTCGTCGAGGATCACGATGCGTGAGGCGAACGCCGCCGAGCGGGCGACCGCCACGGCCTGGCGCTGCCCGCCGGACATCATGCCGACGCTGGAGCTCCGGTCCGGCAGGGTGATCTGCAGCCGGTCCAGCCTCTGCGCCGAGGAGCGGCTCATCTCGCCGCGGCGCATCCACCGCATCCCGCGAGGCAGCCAGGCCGGCACGGCCTCCTCGCGCCCGGCGAACAGGTTCGCGGTCGCGTCGAGGTTGTCGAAGAGGGCGAGGTCCTGGTAGACCGTCTCGATGCCCGCGGCCCGGGCCACCGACGGGCTGGACATCGAGACGGCCTTCCCCTCCACCTCGATCACACCGGAGTCAAGCCGGTGCACACCGCTGATGCAGTTGATCAGGGTCGACTTGCCGGCGCCGTTGTCGCCGAGGAGGGCCAGGACCTCGCCGTGCCTGGCCACGAGGTCGACCTCGTCGAGGGCCAGGACCGCGCCGAAGCGCTTGGTGGCGCCGCGGACCGCGAGCGCGGGAGCCGTGCTCATGTTGGCGGGGGTGTTCATGACGCGGCCGACTTCAGCACGCGGAACCGGCTCTCGAGGCGTCCGCGCAGCACGTCGCTCTCGACCGCGATGACGATGACGACGCCGATCACGATGAGCTGCAGGTAGGCCTCGATGTTGAGCAGGTTCATGCCGTTGCGGATCACGCCGATCATGAACGCACCCACCAGCGCGTGCCCGACGTGGCCGCGGCCGCCGAGGAAGCTGGCGCCGCCGATCACGACCGCCGCGATCGCGTCGAGCTCGGCGAGGTCGCCGAACGTGGGCGACCCGGCGTTGAGCCGGCCCGAGGTGACGATCGCCGCGACGCCGGCCAACAGGCCGCTGCACACATAGACCGAGATCAGCACGGCGGACCGCGGGATGCCGAGCCGGCGTGCGCCGTCCGGGTTGCCGCCGACGGCGTAGATCCAGCGGCCCCACACCACGCGGGTCAGGAAGATCGTGACCACCACCGCGACGCCGGCGAGCAGGAACGTCGAGTTCGGCAGCCAGGCGGCCAGCCAGGTCGCCGAGTCGCCACCGATGCTGCCGACGATGTCGGGCATCCCCCGGATGGGCTGCCCGCCCGAGATGCCGAGGGCCAAGCCGCGCGCGATGCTCAGCGTCGCGAGCGTGATGATGAACGGGTGCGGCAGCCGGCCGTAGACGAGCACCAGCCCGTTGACGGCGCCGACGGCCGCGCCGGTGCCGAGCATGGCCAGCACCGTGAGCGCCCCGCCGTGGCCCGAACCGAAGATCGTGGCCCCTACCACCGCGGACAGTGCCAGGGTCGACCCGACCGAGAGGTCGATGCCCCGGGTCAGGATGACCAGGAGCTGCCCGATGGCCAGGATCGCGATGACGGCCGTCTGGGACAGGACGTTGCCGAGGTTCTGGGTCGTCGCGAAGACCGGCGACAGGTTCGAGAGCACCAGCACCAGCACCCCGAGGATCAGCACCGGACCCAGACGCAGCAGGAGCAGCAGCGCGCCGACCACTCGGAGCCTGAGCTGCCCCGAGGACTGCGGCTCGGGCTCCGGCACGGTCACCTCCTGGGCTGCGGTGGTCGCTGGGTCGCTCGACGACGCGGCTTCCGGCTTCGCGTCGGGGGCGCTGAGGTGTTGCTGGTCCATCGCCTCGATGTCGGGCACCCTGGCTCGCCTCCTCGTCCGATCGCCGCGACTCTAAAGTGGTAAGACATCGGATGTCTACACCTAATGACGCGCATTATGGATCAAATTTCGCCTCCTTCGGTCGAATAGATCCGATCAGGCCGCTCGATCGGGGGCGACCGGACCCTGATCGGTCAGCGCCGGTCCACAGCTCCTCCGGCACCTCGAGCCCCCACCGGGTGACCAGGTCGCGCACCTGTCGGCGGTCCGCAGGCCGACGACGACACTCGCCACCGCGGAGTGCCGGCGGGCGAAGGCGCCGAAGCCTCCGATGACGCGTTCGGACCGCAGCTGGGACAGCGCCGGAGCGGCCTCGTCCAGCGCCTCCCGGGGGTGCCCGTCGGGGTCCTGCATCAGCACCAGGTCGATGCGATCGAGGCGGTGCGAGCTCACCGAAGCGGCTCGGAGTCGAGTCGCCTGCCTGCGTGCGAGGGCCGGATGTGCGGGCCCGCCCGCCGGGGCAGGCTGTCGGGTGTCTGGAGCAGCGCGATCGCCTCCTCGTCGACGGTCACGCCCAGCCCGGGGCTGTCGCCCAGGACGAACTGGCCCTCCTCGATCTGCAGGTCCACGGTGAGCCCGGTGGGCGGGACCAGGTCCTGGAGCTCGGTCGTCATGTGGTTGGGGACCGCGGTCGCCGCGTGCACCAGCCCCAGCGGCGTGGTGCCGATCGGGCTGACCGGCAGGTCGTGGGCGTGGGCCAGAGCCGCCACCCGCAGGAAGTGGGTGACACCCCAGCCGGCCGCGGTCTGGACGACGTCCAGGGCTCCCGCGTCGAGGAGCGGACGGAACTGTTCGAGCCCGCTGAGGTTCTCCCCGGACGCGACCGACGCGCGGACCGACCGGCTCACCGTGACCATCCCCTCGGCGTCCCACCGGCGGACCGGCTCCTCGACCCAGATCAGGTCGAGGCTGCGTTCGAGCTCGGCCACGTGGCGTACGGCCTGCTTGCGCGACCACGACTCGTTGGCGTCGAGCATCAGCCCCGGCCGGGTCTCCGGGTTGGCGTCGGCGAGCACGTCGCGGACCAGCGTCAGTCGCGCCAGGTCCTGCCGGACGTCGAGACCGCCCTTGAGCTTCGCCACCCGCAGGCCGTGCTCTGCGTAGGTCCGGTACGCCGCCGCGAGCTGCTCCTCCGAGAGCGCGATGTCCAGCCCGGAGGCATAGGCCGGCACCGTGCGGTCCAGCCCCCCGAGCAGCCGCCACAGCGGCTGGCCGGCGGCCTTCGCCTTGATGTCCCACAGCGCCGAGTCGAGCGCGCCGATCGTCCCGAAGACGGCGCCGGCGTGGCCGGCCTTGAACACGTGGCGCAGCATCCGGTCGTAGAGCGCGACCGTGGCCCGGGGGTCCTGGCCCTCGATGGCGGTGAACACCGTGCCGAGCCCCTGGTGCGGGCCGAGGCCGACGCCGGTGATGCCCTCGTCGGTGTCGACCAGGATGATCGGGACGGACAGGCGCCCGTCCTCGAAGACGCCGTTGGCGTCGCCCACCGGGCGACCCCAGTCATGGACCGTGGTGAGGGTCCGATAGCCGGTGATCCGCATCTCAGCCGACCTCCGGGGCGGGTCGGCGGTCAGCCCTGGGAGTCACTCCTTCACCCCGCCACCGACCAGGCCGCGCACCAGGGTGCGCTGCGAGAGCATGAAGACGATCGCGACCGGGATCACCGCGATCAGGGTCGCGAGGGCCAGCTCGGGCCGGAAGATGCCCACCTGCTGGCCGCCTCCGCCGGTCGCCGGGTTGAAGGAGGGTGTGGACGAGAGCAGCGTCGAGAGCCCCACCTGGATCGGGTACTGCTTGGAGTCGCCGAGCACGGTGTAGGGCAGGAAGAAGTTGTTCCAGTCCGAGACGAAGCTGAAGAACAGCACCAGCGCGACCACCGGCTTCGCCAGGGGCAGCGCGATGTGGCGGAAGGTGGCCCACTCGCCGCACCCGTCGACGCGTGCGGCGTCGAGGAGCTCGCGGGGGATTGCGGTCGAGTAGTAGATGTAGGCCAGGTTCACCCCGAACGGGAAGAACGCGAACGGCAGGATCACCGAGAGCACGCTGCCGATCAGGTGCAGCGCGTTGAGCTCGAGGAAGATCGGCAGCACCAGCGCCGCCGCGGGCATGATCATCACCACGAGGGTGATCGTCAGCACCACCCGGCGCCCCGGGAAGTCGCCGAGCGCGAGCGCGTAGCCGGCCGGGACTGCGGTCACCAGGACGATCAGGGTGGCGCTCACGGCGTAGATCAGTGAGTTGCCGATCCAGGTCAGGTAGATGTGGTCGCTGAAGCCGTTGAGGTGGTGCCAGGCCGTGGCGACGTGGTGGAAGCTCCCGAAGGTGAACGGGCCGCGGTCGACCAGGTCGCGGTCGGACTTCGTCGGGGCGAGCACGAGCCAGAGCATCGGCGCCACGAAGAAGACCGCGAAGGCGGTGAGGATCGCGAGACGGAGCCCGCGGAGCAAGAGAGCCATCAGTCAGCAGCCTTGAAGAGTCCGGTGCGGGAGATGATCACGAACGCGGCCAGCAGCCCGACCACGAGGAGATCGACGGCGATCGCGGCAGCGGCGTTGAAGTCGGCGTAGCGGAAGGCCAGCTGGTAGCCCAGCTGGTTGGACGACCATGTGTCGGGCACCATGCCGAGGCTGGCCTGGTTGACCAGCTGCGGCTCGACGAAGAGCTGGGTCCCCGTGGCGAAGGACAGGATCACCATGTAGGCGATCCACTTGCGGATCAGCGGCAGCTTCAGCCGCAGGGCCAGGGTCAAGGGCCCCGCGCCGTCGATCCGCGCCGCGTCCTCCAGCTCGGTCGGGATGGTGTTCAACGCTCCGTAGAGCACCACGACCCAGCCGCCGGCCCCCGTCCAGAATGCGATCATCGCGAAGATGAACGGCAGCTTGCCGGGCGCGATGGACTCGACGAAGTGGTGCGCGCCGAGCACGTGGTGGACGAAGAACGACCCCGGGCTGACCGAGGGGTCCAGCATGAACAGCCACACCAGCACCGAGGCCGCTCCTGCCAGCGCCCCGGGGAAGTAGTACATGAACCGGAACATCGAGGAGGCCCGGCTGGCGCGGCCGTGGAGGAGCAGCGCCAGCAGCACCACGAACACCATCAGCAGGCTCAGCCACACGGTCGTGTAGACCAGGACGTGCTCCATGGCCGGCACGAAGCGGTAGTCCTTCGCGGTGTCGGTGAAGTTGCGGAAGCCTGCGAAGCCGCCGCTCGCCTTGGTGAAGGCGAGCTTGAGCGCATAGAGCATGGGCAGGATGCCGAAGAGGACGAGGAACAGCAGGTAGGGGACGACGAAGGAGAAGGCCCGCCACCCGTGCAGGCCGCGCGAGCGCGCGACCTGCACGGACGAGGAGCTCAGGGCAGCGGCGCCGCCCTGGTCCTCAGTGGCGGAGGTGCTGCGGTGCTCAGTTGCCGGCGACGTCATACCCAGCCGCTTTGGCAGCGTTCGCCAAGGCCTCGCCGAGCGGCTCCAACAGCGAGCTCAGCGAGTCGCCGGCGACCAGCTTCGACACGACCGTGTCCGACCAGACCGGCTGGTCGGGATAGGTGACCAGGCTCCAGCCACCCCAGATCTTGTCGGCAGCGTCCTTGAGGGCCGGCGTCGGGTCGGACGCGAAGAAGGTGTCGGCAGCCATTCCCTTGAGCCAGGTGTCGGCAGCCGGCGCGTACGCCGGGTAGCCGGGCCGGGCGTCCGCGCCGGTCGGGTTGAACTCGGTCGTGGCGTAGGTGACGAAGTCGGCCGCCGCCTTGGAGTCCTTGGCGTGCTTGGAGATGATCCACGGCCCGCCGCCGACCTGGCCGGTGGTGACCTCGGAATCGCCCTCCCACTGGAGCGGGGGAGCCGCGGTGATCTCGCCGGCCGGCATGTGCAGGGTGTCGTTGAACACCGCCTTCGCGTACCACGAGGGGCCGGGCATCATCAGCACCTTGTCGTCGTCGCCGCCGTACTGCTTGGCGAAGTCAGGGGTGAAGACGCCCAGCGGGGGCAGCGTGCCGTTCTTGATCAGCGGGTCGACCAGGTCCGCCATCTCGGTGCAGTGCTGATCGGTCGCGTTGATCGTGACCGAGTTGCCGTCGACGCCCGACAGCGGGCACTGGTTCGCCCACAGGTAGATCCAGTGGCTGTAGGAGTCGCCGATGTTGCCGACGATGTAGCCGGGATGCTCCGTGGCGACCTTGGCGCCGAGTGCGGCCCAGTCCTGCCAGGTGGTGGGCACGGTGTAGCCGAACTCGTCCATCTTCTTCTTGTTCACCCACAGCACCACCTGGGCGATGTTGTCCTGCACGCAGACCTGCCGGCCGTCGACCGTGCACTGTGCGGTGGACGTGGCCGGCCACTGGCTGAGCACGGAGTCGGGCATCAGGTCGGTGATCGTCGCCGCGAAGTCGAAGGGCTTTTGCCCCATCCAGACCGGGTCGTTGGCCTGCTCGCTGAAGATGACATCCGGCCAGCCCTTGCCGGCCTTGTTCCAGAGCTGGATCTTCGACTGGAGGGTGGTGGCGCCGTTCCCGTCTCCGTCGAAGGTCACGATGTCCATCTTCACGTCGGGGTGGGCCTTCTGGTAGGCCTTCGCCACCGGGAGCCGGGCCGCGTCGACCCAGACCGTCAGGTCCGCCTTGGAGGAGCCACCTCCTGACCCCCCACACGCACTTACGAAGGCCAGCACCATCACGGCGACGGCGGGCCAGAGACGTCGATGTTTCATCGCGCTGCTCGCTCCCAATCAAGGGCCATGGCTCGGGACCAGGGCCGGAATTTGGACGAACATAAGTTGTCTGACGTCTGATGTCAATCGTCTACGCTTAGACTTCAAGGAAGCAGGCGAGGCCCGGCGCGTCGCCGGCACGACGGAGGACCAGATGACGAGTGCAGGGCCGGCGGCACCCACCGATGGCGGGGGGCTCCCGGACTGGGCCCGGCGGCCCGCGAACCTCCCCGGCGCCCTCGCCGGCGAGCTGGTCGGACGGATCGTCCGGGGCCAGTGGGCGCCCGGCTCCGCGATGCCCTCGGAGCCGGCGCTGTGCGAGAGCTACTCGGTGAGCCGCACGGTGGTTCGCGAGGCAGTGAAGATGCTCCAGGAGAAGGGGCTGGTCCAGGTACGACGCGGGTCGGGCACCGTGGTCAACCCCCAGGTGATGTGGAACATGCTCGACGAGCTGGTGCTCACCGCGAGCATCGCCGAGGACAGCGGGCTGGACGTCCTCGACGATCTCGTCGTCACCCGGCGCATCCTCGAGTCGGACATGGCCAACGTGGCGGCCCGCGACGCGGACCAGGACGTGGTCGACCAGCTCGAGCGGCTGGTCGACCTGATGGACGAGCTGGTCGACGACCCGACGGCGTACGCCGTGCAGGACCGGGCCTTCCACGACCTGATCATGCTGACCTCAGGCAACCGGATCTCGCGGGCCGTGGTCCGGGCGCTGGAGAGCCAGGTGGTCAACACCGCCCGCTACCTCGGCGAGGTCCGGCGCGACCTGTGCGTGGCCTCCAACCGGGGCCACCGCAACATCTACCTGCGCATCGCGGCCCACGACCCCGAGGGCGCATCGGCCGCGATGTTCACCCATATCACCGAGGCCTGGCTGGTGCGACGCGGTGGCTCCGGAGACCCCGTCCGCCTGCGCCGCTGACCCCCCTGCCGTCGCGATAGTCCGTGACGAAATGGTTGTGGATGACACGTTGTCCACAACCAAAGCGTCACGGACTATCGGGGCGTGGGGGTCGGGAGGTGCCGAGGGCGGCGGCCGCGGCGGCCACCAGCAGCAGTGCCGCGACCACCCACATCTCGCGGAAGCCGTGCATCGCGGCCGGCCCGACGTCGTCGCCCACCAGCGCGAACAGGATGCTCACGCCGACCACGAAGCCGATCTGGCGGGCCATCGTGATGACGCCGCTGCCGGTGGCGGCCATCGACGGCGGGAGGTCGTGGGTCGACCCGGCCATCAGGTTGGGCAGCGCCAACCCGACGCCGATCCCGCCGATCAGCCAGCCGGGGAGGTAGGCGGTCAGGTAGCCCGGGGACTCGCCCATCCGGGTCGCGAGGACGACGCACCCGGTCGCGCAGACGAGCGAGCCCACGGTGATCAACCTGCTCGGTGCGGCCGTCGGCAGCAGCCGTTGGGTGAGCGCCGCGGTCACGGGCACCAGCATCGGACCGACCGCCACGGCGAAGCCGGTGCGCAGCACGCCGTAGCCCCAGACCTGCTGCATCCAGAGCACCCCGACCAGGAGGTTGGCCGCGAAGCTGATGTTGAACACCAACATCGCGAGCACCGACCAGCGGAAGGTGCGGACCCGGAGCAGAGCGGGGTCGATGACCGGTGACGGGTGTCGCGACGAGCGCAGGGCGAAGAGCACCGCGAGCACCACGGCGAGCCCGAACGCCGTCCAGGTGCGGCCGCCGCCCCAGCCCCACTCGTGGCTCTTGACCAGGCCGAGGGCCAGCAGCCCAGCGGCGCCAGCGATCAGGCCGGCACCCAGGAGGTCGGGCCGTGGTGCCTCGTGGTCGACGGGCTCGTCCCGCACCACCCGGGCGGCCGCGACCAGGATGAGCGCCCCGACCGGCACGTTGATGAGGAACACCCAGCGCCAGGAGAGCTCGGTGAGCAGGCCTCCGACGCTCGGGCCCAGCGCCGCAGCGACCGCGCCCACCGCCGCCCAGACGCGCACGCCGACCAGCCGGCGCTCGGGCGGGAGGGCGGACAGGAGGATCCCGAGGCTGGTCGGCGTCATCGCGGCCGCGCCGACCGCCTGCAGTGCGCGGAACCCCACGAGGACCCACACGCCGCCGCTCAGCGCACAGGCCGCGCTGGCCGCCGTGAACACCGTGACGCCGAGAAGGAACAGTCGGCGCCGGCCGTAGCGGTCGGCGAGCCGGCCGAAGGGCACCATCAGCGCCGCGACCACGACGGCGTAGGCGTTGAGCACCCAGCTCAGGTCGCCGGGGGAGGGCCCGTCGGCGCGGCCGACGCCCAGGTCGCGCCCGATCGCGTCGAAGGCGACGTTGACGACGAACAGGTCGAGGCTGGAGAGGAACGCCGCACCGACGGTGACCAGCAGCACCGCCCGCACCGCCCGCCGGGCCCGGGCGCCCTCCGTCTCCGGCTGACTCTTGGTTTGCATAGCCAGCACGGTAGAGGTCTGACTATGCGATCCACAAGCCAGGATCTAGGATCTGTGCATGCCACTTCGTCTCACCGGCCGGCTCGCCCGTCGGCGCGGACCCGTCGGTGACCACTGCCCGATCGACCGCACCCTGCAGGTCGTGGGCAGCCGGTCCGCGTTCCTGCTGCTGCGAGAGGCGTTCTACGGGAGCACCCGCTTCGACGACCTGGTCCGGCTCACGGGCTTCACCGAGGCGGTCGCGGCGAAACGGCTCCGGGAGCTCGTCGACCACGGGCTGCTCGAGCGGCGGCCCTACCAGGTGCCCGGCCAGCGCACCCGCCAGGAGTACGTGCTCACCGAGCGCGGCCACGACCTGTTCCCGGTCCTGCTCGCGCTGGGCGAGTGGAGCCGCAGGCACTCGCCGGAGAAGGGCGGGCCGACGCCGGTGCACGACGGCTGCGACGCCGAGGTCCGCGTCGTGCTGCAGTGCGACGCGGGACACCGGATCGTCGAGGACGAGCTGGTCCTCACCACCTGATCCGCAGTCCTGACCGTCACTGCCATCGTGACGGCGACTGTCAAAGTGGCTACGTTCGGCGGCATGGGCGTCCTCGACGGCAAGGTGGCACTGGTGACCGGCGCCGGCCAGGGGGTTGGCCGCGGCATCGCGCTGGCGCTGGCCAAGGAGGGCGCGCCGGTCGCGGTGGTCGACCGCAACGAGGCCACCGCAGCGGAGACGGTCAGGCTGGTCGAGGCCGCCGGCGGTTCGGCGTCGTACGTCGTGTGTGACGTGAGCAGCTCGGCCGAGGCCGCCGCATGCGTCGACTCGGTCGTCGCGACCCACGGCACCGTCGACATCCTGGTCAACAACGCCGTCGACGCGCGGGTCGGCATCCCCCTCGAGGAGCTCGATGACGAGGAGTTCCTGATCTCGTTCGCGACCGGACCCTTCGCGTCGTTCTGGTTCATGCGGGCCTGCTTCCCCCACCTCGAGGGCGACGGCCGCGTCATCAACCTGCGCTCGGGAACCGAGAACCAGGCGATGGCGGGCTACGGCGCGTACGTCGCGGCGAAGGCCGCGGTCGGCGGCCTCACCCGCGCGGCGGCGCGGGAGTGGGGCCGCAAGGGGATCACCGTCAACGCCCTGGTCCCGTTCGCCCTCAGCCCCAGCGCCGAGGCCGACCTCGCGCGGCAGCCCGGTCGTCTGGAGTCGGTCTACCGGCAGCTGTCGATCCCGCGGTCGGCGGACGTGGAGGCCGACGTCGGCCGCGCGGCGGTGTTCCTCGCCGGACCGGACGCCGCGTTCGTCACCGGCTGCACGCTCACGGTGGACGGGGGAGGGTCGTTCTTCGCCTGAGGAAACCCGCCCATGGTGGAAGTTACTGTGATCTTGACAGTGACTGTCACGCGTGGCTGAATCGGCTCATGGCGATCCGAGTGGTGCAGTGGGCGACCGGCGGGGTCGGCAAGGCGGCGATCCAGGCGGTGCTGGCGCACCCCGACCTGGAGCTGGTCGGCGGCTGGGTGCACTCGGCGGACAAGCACGGCCGGGACCTCGGGGAGCTCGTCGGCACCGAGCCGATCGGGGTCACGGCGACCACCAGCGTCGACGAGATCCTGGCGCTGGAGGCCGACTGTGTGGTCTACAGCCCGCTGCTGCCCCGCGAGGACGAGGTCGTCGCGCTGCTGCGCTCGGGCAAGAACGTGGTCACCCCGGTCGGCTGGGTCTACCCCGACCCCGACAACTGCAAGGCCATCCTCGAGGCGTGCGAGGAGGGCGGCAGCACCCTGCACGGCACCGGCATCCACCCGGGCGGCATCACCGAGCGCTTCCCGCTGATGGTCTCGGCGCTGAGCGCGGCGATCACCCACGTGCGCGCCGAGGAGTTCAGCGACATCCGCACCTACAACGCCCCCGACGTGGTGCGCCACATCATGGGCTTCGGCCTCTCCCCCGAGGAGGCGATGGCCGGGCCGATCATGGACCTGCTCGCCGGGTTCAAGGCCTCGGTCCGGATGGTCGTGGCGGAGCTGGGCTTCGACATCGACGCCGACATCGAGACCGTTCAGGAGGTCGCTGTGGCGACCGCGCCGATCGACTCGCCGGCCGGGGTCATCGAGCCAGGGCAGGTCGCTGCTCGCAAGTTCCACTGGCGCGCGCTCGTCGACGGGACGCCGGTGGTCGCGGCCAGCGTCAACTGGTTCATGGGGGAGGCGCAGTTCGACCCGCCGTGGAGCTTCGGCCCACAGGGCGAGCGGTTCGAGGTGGAGATCACCGGTGACCCCGACGTACGGCTCACGTTCAAGGGGCTGCAGCCCGACACGATCGAGGAGGGGCTGGTCCGCAACCCGGGCATCGTCGTGACCGCCAACCACTGCGTGAGCGCGATCCCCTACGTCGTCGCCGCCGGCCCCGGCATCAAGACCTACCTCGACCTGCCGCTGCTCGCCGGCCGCGCCGCGCCGCAGCTCGGCCTGGGTCGGGCGAGGTGATCCTCGACAGGTTCCGGCTCGACGACCGGGTCGCGATCGTCACCGGCGGCGGCCAGGGGATCGGGCGCGGGATCGCGATCGGCCTGGCCGAGGCAGGTGCTGCCGTGGTGGTCGGCGCCCGCACCCGCGCCGACCTCGACGAGGTGGTCGCCGAGGTCGAGGGCGCGGGCGGCCGTGCGCTGGCGGTCGTGACCGACGTGCTCGTCGACGACGACCGGCGCCGGCTGGTCGAGGCGGCTGTGGACCGGTTCGGCCGGCTCGACGTGCTGGTCAACAACGCCGGCGGCACAGGCCCCCGGCCGGCCATGGCCACCTCGGAGCGGTTCTTCGACATGGCGATGAAGTTCAACGTCACCTCGCCGTTCCTGATGAGCCAGCTCGGTGCCCAGGCGATGGTCGACACCGCCGGGAGCGGCTCGATCGTCAACATCTCCTCGCGCTCCTCCGACATGGTGCTGAGCTCCTTCGTGGCCTACGGCGCCGGCAAGGCGGCGCTCAACCAGATGACCCGCAACCTCGCCGCCGAGCTCGCACCACTGGTGCGGGTCAACGCCATCGGCGTCGGTGGCGTCGCGACCCAGGGCCTCGACGTCGTCCTCACCGACGACGCGCTCCGGGCGCAGTTCGAGGCGAACACGCCGATGGGCCGGCCCGGGACCCCCGAGGACATCGCCTGCGCCGCGCTCTTCCTGGCCTCGCCCGCGTCCGCGTGGGTGACCGGCAAGCTGCTGCACGTCGACGGCGGCTGCGAGCGGCCGGCCATCGACGTGCCCGCCCCCAGGTTGCGACCGCGCTCGTGAGCAGCGCCGCCCCTCGGGTGGTCGTCGCGGGGCTCGGCGACAGCGGCCTGCTGACCGCGACCCACCTGGCCCGGCACGTCGATGTCGTGGGCATCTCGGCCAAGCCGGAGCTGGTGAGCGGGCAGGAGCTGGGGCTGCGCCTGGCCCGTCCCGACGACTGGGCCCGCGACAACCGGGTCGCGTTCGAGCGCTACCGACGGCTCGACGGCGTACGCCGGCTGCACGGCTCGCTGACCGGCGTCGACCTCGACGCCCGCGAGGTCACGGTCAGGCTCGCCGACGACAATGTCGTGGTCGAGCCCTACGACGTGCTGGTGGTCTCGACCGGCGTGACCAACGGCTTCTGGCGCACCGGTCGGCTCCAGTCGCGCGACCAGATCGACGCCGACGTCCGCGAGCGCCACGAGACGCTGGCCGCCGCCGGCTCGGTGCTGGTGGTCGGAGGCGGAGCGGCCGCGGTGAGCGCGGCCGCCAACCTGCGGATCCGCTGGCCCGACAAGCGCGTCGGCCTCTACTACCCCGGGCCACGGGTCGTGCCCAGCCACCACCCGCGAGCCTCGGCGCGGGTCGCCGCCGAACTCGGCCACCTCGGTGTGGGGCTGCACC
>Ga0068860_100000784_pt1 | contig 35692 bp, 48 predicted proteins | sample KBSSwiS32_FD_66597 | JGI IMG/M metagenome (GOLD analysis project Ga0068860, IMG submission 66597) | Switchgrass rhizosphere microbial communities from Kellogg Biological Station, Michigan, USA - KBS Switchgrass S3-2 | ecosystem: Host-associated > Plants > Roots > Rhizosphere > Soil ... | reverse complement strand
TTGGATCGAGGGCGATCGCGTATAGCGGCGCCTCGGTGTCCGAGAACGCGGCATAGAGGTACACCGCTCCGGTCGGAGCGACGAACAGCTCGGGATCGAGCGCGCCCCGGTACCCGTCGAGCCCACAGCTGAACGGTTGCGGTTCCGCGGTGTAGGGCCCTTCCGGATTGGTGGCGGTGGCCCGCCCGATGCACTGAGGATTGCGGGCCACTCGAGCCCCGACGAAGTTGGCGGCAAAGAACATGACATAGGTGTCGCCCAATCGACGCACCGTCGGCGCCCACACCACATCGCTGGAGGCCCAGGCCGGCCGCTTGGGCATGGCCTCGCTGGTGACCGCGTCCCACTGGGGAACCGTGAACGACTTACCGAGATCGCTCACCCGGCGCACCGGCACGTGCAGCTTGTCGGTGTTGGAGCCGAACACGTAATACGTGCCGTCGACTCGCAGCACCGAAGGGTCGCCGATGATCGGCATCGTCGGTGTCACCGGGGTCTGCCGGTTCACGGTGCCGAGCGGCGGGGCGGGTTGGCACGCGACGAGGACGAAGCCAAGCAGGGCCACCCCGATTCCAACGATCCGTCGCATCCGTATCTGACCTCCGGCCGATATCGCGGTCGGCCCGCTGTTCTACGGCACCTGCCGACCCGAGCTTGATCGGCGGCGGCGGGCCACGGCATCCCAGGGGGGACCGGGTGCCGGGCCACAGCCACGCTCATGATCCTAAGAACACCGAAACGCTCTCGAGTCGAATCTCGGTGAACGCTGAGTAAAGCCACAAGAACGACGCATGCCGCTTGATGGCGGACCCGCCAGTGGTGGGCCGCCCGGGACTCGAACCCGGAACCAGCGGGTAAACCGTTTAGCGCTAAAGACCTGGTAGCGGCCGGTGCCGGCTCATGGCAAGGGTAATTCAAGACGGTCAGTACCGTCTTCCGATTCGCCGAAACTCTCGACAGCCTAAAGCCGGGAGTTCATCATGTACCGATTAGTTGAGATGTATTTGACCGACCGCGAACGGAGTGGCTCCTTATACGCCGACTCGATCGTGGTGACCCGCAGCATCCTCGGCCGATGGCACCGCTTCGTCGATGACCCACGGCCACGACACTGGACGCGCACCGACGTCGAGCTTTGGCTTTCGAATCCACAACTGCGACCCAACACCCAGCGCTCCTACCTGTCCAAGCTGCGACCCTTCTGCCACTGGCTCATCGAGCACGGCGACCTATCAAAGGACCCCACCTACGGCGTCTACGTGCGGAGGGCACCAAGGGGCGCCCCCAGAGACCTCCATCCGGCGGACATCACCCGCCTCCTGAAATCGCTACCCGACCAGCGCGCCGTGACCATCGTGGTCCTCATGGCCCAGCTCGGCCTACGAGGCGGCGACGCCGGCCGCATCAAAGTCCACGACATCGATTTCCACCGTCGCCTCCTCAGCGTTCGAGCCAAAGGGGGCCGAGGAGAAATCACCCACACCGAACCCATCACCGATGAAGCATGGGAAGTTCTGACCGCCTGGCTCGCCACCACTGGCTACACCGCCGGTCCCCTGTTCCGCTCCTACCAGCCACCTCACCTAGGCCTCCGGCCCAGCACCGTCAGCGAGCTCGTCGGTGACTGGATGAGGGCCGCCGGTCTGAAACGGTTCCCTTACGACGGCGTCTCAGGCCATGCATTGCGTCACTCGGCCGCCCAACACGTCCTCGACCAGGGCGCCGAGCTTCGCCAGGTCCAACACATGCTGGGCCACTCGTCGATTACTACCACGGAGAACTACATCCGGCGTGACCCGCCGGGGCTCCGCGAAGCCATGGAGGGTCGTAGGTACCTCGCGCTGGGTTGAGTGAGTTGGGAGAAGGCCGGCTGCACACCATTGCCCTCCCCCAACCCCCTGAACTATCCGCTGAAAAGGCCGCTTAAGTGAACCCCTAACCGGTATCCGCACCGGAAGGGAAACCAGTTCGAAACACATCACGAATGGCACCCGGTCAACCAGGATCGGGGTACCGTCCGCATTTGTGAACGAGGACACAGAAGTAGAACGCCTGCGGGCCGAGCTCGCAGCGGCAGAAGCTCGCGCGCAGCACACCCAAGCCGCTGGCAACACCCCGGATCGAATCGCCGACCTCCGCCGCCAAGTCGACGAGGCAGGCACCGCCGAGGGCCTCACAGGCGAAGAACGTCGGCTCGTAAAGGAATCGATCGCAGCTGAGAACCGCAGCAAACCGACGTCACGAGCCATTATTTGGATCTCAATCGCCGTTGTCGCTCTAGTGGTGGGTGGAGCCCTTTGGGCCGCCAAATCAAGCGATGACGACAACTCGTCATCGACCAGCACAGTGCACACGGTTCGCTACCTCGTGAGGGGGTCAGCCCGAACGGCCGACATCACCTACGCCACCAGCAACGGCGGGACGGCCCAACAGAACGGCGTCGACGTGCCTCTCTCGCGAGAGACCGATGGCGCCGAGGGCATCACCTACACGATGACCGAAGGCGCCTTCGTCTACATCAGCGCACAGAACGGCGGGGAGTACGGGACGATCCAGTGTCTAATCCAGGTCGACGGCACGGTGGTGCTCCAGAACCAAAGCTCGGGCGCCTACGCGATCGCCACCTGCTCTGGCCGGCTCTAGCTAGGTGTTGATGCCGCTGGCAACCAACGTGCCGCCGGCACCGATCTTCCCGACGATCTTGCGGATTTCCCATGCGTGGCCGACGCCGACGCGGCCCGGCACTGCTACCGAGGCGGCGGTCGAGGACCAGAAGCGGTAGTCCTTCATCGCGTCGATATCGGTGAGCACCCAAAGCGGCGTCATGCCGGTGGCGAGCTCGTCGACCTGTTCCCGCTTCACCCTCAGCCCACCGTCGTTGTGCTCGATGAAGACGGGCTCGAGCGGGCCGTCGTCGACCAGGTCGAGCACCTCCCTCGTTGGGATGTTCAGGATCTTGCCGGCCTCCGACACAGTGATGACGTCCATCACAGCCTCCCTTCGTCGGGCCACAGACTCACGGTGAGCGTGGCGATCGCCTCTTCGCAGTCGGCCAGAGCCGAGAAGAGATGTTGTTGATCGTAGAGGTCGGCGGCGTCGCGCAGCACGGCCAATACGTCGAGGGCGTCGTTGCGGGCCAACTTGACGGGGTCGGGGCGATCACTCATACCCCAACAGTACGAGTCGGGTGTGTCGAAAACTGGTGGTGACCAGGGGAAGCAACTGTGTACCGCTTTTGTTTCTGTAGCAGACCAGCACCAGCCCGAAGGCCCTGCAAACGACGAAAGCCCCGCCGCCCACCCGTAGGTGAGCAGCGGGGCCACGTCGTTACGTCTAGGCCGGTTCCAGTTCCCGAACGCCGATCATCAAGCCTCGATGACGAGCCGATCTTTCCCTGGGCGCGGCGCCTTGGCTCGGGTTCCGCCAGCGAATGTCACGTTCCATCGCACTGCGTACTCACCCGCGGGCGGATCAGCGAGATCGGCTTCGCTCAACACGGCCGTGGCCTGACCTTTATTGGCGACCTGGTCGGCGGCCGGGGTAGCCGCAGCGGTGATCACGGTCTCGCCAAGGGTGGCTGTGAACTCGATCGTCGCTCCGGTCAGGTCAACGGGGCCCTTGGTGTCCGAGATGTAGACCGTGACCTCGGTGCCGGCGTCGCCGACCGTGGCGTACCAGTGGGCCATCGCTACTCCTGAGTGGTGAGCCGGTTGTCGATGGCCGCGGTGACGAGCTCGTTACCGCCGCAAGTGGTGAGCCGATTGTCGACGGCCGTCGTGGTGATCGGCGGGAACAGCGGTGTGGGGATGGCCACGAAGACGTTGCCAGGATTGGCGATCCAAACCTCGAGGGCCGGAAGACCGGGCCACGCGATCGCCACTGAGCCGCCGTTGGCCGAGTCGAGCTCGTCGCCCCGGGCCCCCGGGTAGGTGAGGTACGCGGCTCCGGTGGCGGCTGCGTCGGTCTCGGTGGGTTGAGCTCCGGTCAGAACGGCGTTGGGGGCACCTGGTGTCCCCGTGTCGGCTTCGAGGGCCTGCTGGCCTGCGGTCGTCACCGTCGGGGTGCCCGATGCGCCCGAGTCCGTCTCGATGGCCCGCACGCCGGCGAGGGTCACCGCCGGCCGGCCGGTGGCTCCCGTGTCGGTTTCCGAAGCGAGTCCGCCGGCGAGGAGTACGCGTGGAGTCCCGGCGCTAGCGGTCGATATTTCGACGGCCTGGGCGCCGGCGACGAACACGTTGGGCGTGCCGTGAGCTCCGGTGTCGGTTTCGGTGGGTTGAGCTCCGAGGAGTCGTAGCGCCGGCGTACCGGTCGACCCGGTGTCGGTCTCCGATGGCTGTTGACCCGGGATCCTGATCGCCGGTGTGCCGACAGCTCCGGTGTCGGTTTCGGGGGCTTGGCTGCCAGGGATCAACGTCACCGTTGACCGGACGAAGCGGGCCGGGTTGGCCGCACGTCTCCCTACCGTGGGGCTGGAGGCAAAAGTTACGGTCCCGGTGGTGGTGAACGCCCCGCCAAGGAGGCCCCGGTTGATGAGATCCCCGCTGAATGGTGCGTCGACGAGGCACCGCGACCGCAGATGTGTCGGGGCCCGGCGCGAGATCATGTTGATCTCGATGTCTTTGGCGGTGAGGTTCCCGACGAACACCCGCACCATCGCACCAGCGGCCCGAGCCCAGATCCCTTCGTAGGCGCCGAACACTCGCAGCACCGGTGTGGTTTGCAATGCCAACGCAGTGGTGGTCCCGCCGGCGTTGCTGGTCGGGTCTGGTTTCCCGTTGTAGAACTGCCGGGTCGGCAACGCGTTGGTGCTCGGGGTAATGTCGATCACCTGCGTCAGGTAGAACCATTGGCCCGACTGCGGGATGACGGTCCCCTCGTTGGCTGAGTAGACCGTTCCGGTGTTGAGCTTCGTTGCCAGGCGGAGCTGGTTGGCCAAGTAGTTGGCGTTGTCCGCCCACACCACGTCGGCCGCTGACCCGCCGATCGACCACAACGGCCTCGAGAGCGACAGATCATCGATCCGCCACCAGCCGGCGACCGTGAAACGGCCCATCTTGAGGCGAGCGTGTGTCAGCTCGGCGTAGCACGTATCGGCGGCGACCTGGATGGCCATCGGTTAGGCGACGGTGAGTGAGTGGGGCACGATCTTGACCGTGTTGGCTGAGCTCGCCAACGCCTGCCCGGTGCGGTTCCTCGCGAAGAACTGTACCGACGCGGGCGGCAGCGGGATATCGCGGATCACGGCCCGACGGCTCGTCGTTGCAGCGTCCAAGGGGAACGAGGCCACGAGCTCCGCCACCGACTCTTGGAGGCTCGGGTAGTTCGCTCCGTCAGCGCGGGCCAACATGAACACGTCGACGGTCGCCCCGGTGGACCGGGCCGAGCCCTGCGTGTTGACCACGAGCTCCATGTCGCAGAACAGGTCCCGGTTCGACGAGTTGTCGTAGGCGGCGCTCGCCGCCGTGTTGGCGTTGTTCGCCAGCGAGTTGAGCTCCGTCGACAGGACGGTGGTGAGCGACCCGTAAGCGGTGTGGGTGACTGCTCCCACTGGCTACTCCACCTTCTCGTAGCGCATCCCCGTGTACTTCGGTGACCCGTCCGGGTGGGCTTCGAAGCCGAAGAACCGGTAGCGCACGGGGCCGTCGGGGAAGTCGAAGATGATGTCGGCTCCGTCACGGGTGAACATCGGGGCGAGGTTCATACTGGCGGCCCGGGCCCGGAGCTCGCTGGCGGCGTCGGCGTCGCCAGCGGCGTGGAGCTCGTCGGCCTGGGCGTGGAGCTCCTTATGGTCGCCGACCGCCCCGTTACCGCCCGACTCGATCCAGCGGGTCGAGAACGTCATCGTGGCCGGCAACGAGCCCACGTAGGAGACCTGGCCGTCCTTGGTGCGCACGAGCTGCAGCACCGACGCCTTCGGGGCGTCACTGGCGTGTGATTTCGTCATGCTGCCCTCGCAAACCCGGCGGTGGCAACCGTGTAACCAACCGTGCCCGACGTCGGCGTGGTGACCTGGAAATCGTCGAACATCAGCGGGATGAGATCGGCGTCGGTGCCGGTCGTGGTGTCAGGGTCGTAGAACACGCCGATCTTGCCGAGCGCCTGCGATGACGTCGGTGAGAAAGACGGGTCGGCGCAATCGATGTCGACGCGATCGTTGGTGTTGTCGACGGTCACCGTCACCGAGGTGGCGGTCTGACGCGCGTAACCCGTAAACGTCGCCTCGTCTGTGGCGCCCGACACGGTGGCGGTGAGCGTGGTCTTGTCCATCAGCACCGAGTCAGCCTCGAGCCCGGCGTTGGCGAACGCCACCCAGATGATCGCGTCGTTCGCCGCCGGCAACGTGGCTAGCTGGGCAACCTTGCCTTTGGCAATGTTGGGGATGAATGCGCTCATCTCAACCAGCCGGTTCGTTCGGAACGGCGATCACGCCAGCGGCAGTCAGCACACCGATTGCGAACGCCGTCCACTTCGCCGCTTGCCCGTGGATCAGGCCCTGTGAAATGGCGAGCGACGCAGCGCCAGCAGCGGCGGCTGCGCCTTTGCGGTAGCGGGCCACCTTGTCAGTGAACGATTCCTTTGGCATTGGACTCCCTATTTGCTCTCGGGAACTGCGACTTTGCAGTCGGTGAGGGTTACCTTCGCTACGGCCTTGCCATAGTCGTCGATGAGTTGCAGCACTCGGGTGCGGGCGGCCCGCACGTCAGCCCGCGTAGATGACGCTGGCAGGAACGGGTCGATGATGTTGAAGACCAACGTCCGATTCGCTTCCCCGATGTCGATGACCTGCTGACGGAACACGTTGCCGCGCTCGCAAGCTGCTTGATCCGCAGCCACCCGGTCCTTGTTACGTTGGTCCTGGAGATGGTTCTGCGAGAAGGCTGTCGACACCGCCAACGGGAGAGCGATCAACCCTGCAAGCAGGCAGAGGTACACGAACCATTTGAGCCAGCGTGGCGCCCCGTTCGAACCGATCACCCGGTCGGGACTCATTGACGCTCCTGTTTCGATAGCAGCCGCCAGAGCCGGTCCTCACGTTCGTGGGATTCCTTCGTGAGGTCGGCGAGGATCCCCTCCCGGCGTTGCGCTTCCTTCACGGTCTCCGTCATCGACGCCATCTGGTCCTGCGCCGGGCGCGACACCAGCCGACCGTCGGCCAGCATCTTGGCGACGTAGGCCAGAGCTGTCACCGAGGCGGCGGTCCCGCCGGCGGTGAGCCACGGAGCAGCGACGGTGGTCCCAGAATCGGCAGCGAACGACGCGACGAACGCGAGCGTCCCCGACGAGGCGCCGAGGAGCATGACCGCTTTCGTGGTTATGTGCCCGTGGATCACGCGTATGCTCCGAAGAGCGCACCCCACGTGTGGACCTCGACCACTCCGTTCTCGTCGAGCCACGGCTGGTCTTGGCGTCGGTGGGTGTTCCACCAATGCTGGAAGGCGTCGACCGCTGCGACGGTGCCGTAGTCGTAGGTCCCGGTCTGCGGGATGTGGAGCTTGTCCTGAACGATCTTCACAGCGAGGCCCGTTGTGAACAGCTGGAGGGGCTGTGCGACCACCTGAGCCTTCGCTGCGGCCATCGCTGCGGCGACGCCGGCGAGGTCGACGAGCGGCGTCACAGAGCCCCGCACGACCTCGCTGATCCGTACCGCGGTCTGCCACGTGCCGGCCGAGTAGGGCCAGTCCCCACAGTTCGGGGTGAGGTGAGCGCTGCGGGCCTGGCGGATGACACCGACGTCCTCGAGAACCATGCCGACATGCCCGATCTCGATCCCCGCGAATCCAGGGGAGCGGAGCACGAGGTCCCCGGCATTGCGATCGGCGAGCGGGATGAGCCGTTTCGTGCGTTCCGCCCACGTGTAGATGGCACCGGTGTAGTCGGGCACCTCGAGCCAGGGGCCGTAGATCCAGGCGATCGCCTGAGCGCAATCGACGCCCTGGCGGTGCATCTCGCCAACGGTGGCGTTGCGAGGGCACGCCGAGTTAAACACGTATCTGGCCGGTTTGATCGCCTGTGATCGCAGCTCGAGGTCGTCGTAGCTGAACGTCATGGTTTCACCGCCTTCGACCAGTTCTCGGCGCCCATCTGGAACAGGGCGAGCACGGTGCGGACGTCGGTGACTGCTTGGCGGGCTGTGGCCACGGTGGTTTCGGCCGCCTCGAGTTGGGCCTCGGCGGCCGCGAGACGCGCTTGAAGGTCGGCGAACCCGGTGGACCAGTCGTGGAGCTCCTTTGATGTGGGAGGGGTCGTGGCCACAGGTGCTCCTCCTTTCGGTGCATCGATCACGGCGAACGCGAGTAGCGGCAGCATCAGGCGATGATCACGACGTAGTCGGTGGTGTTGTCAGGCACGACGTCCCAAGCGCTGGCGACGGTGGCGACCTTGGTGGTCGTGTTGTAGGCGGTGATCCGCCGGAACTGCTCCTTGCCGGTACCCGCCCCGGTGCAGACGACGTAGCCGGTCAGATCGAACGACGGGGCCCCTGCCCGCAGCGTGATGGAGTTCCCACCGCCAGCCTGAGCGATGCCGGCGTCGGGTTGTAGTTGATCGAACAGCGACTTGCTGAAGTCGAAAGGGTCCGCCGCCGACGGGTGCCCGTAGGTAACGACGACGAAGGCGTAGTCCTCGACCGCTTTGGTCGCAGCGTCGACGACCTGCCCGAAGATCCTCGCGGCTTGCATCTCGGTCGAGGTGAGCGTCAGCTTCCAGCCGGTCGAGCCTGTACCGCCGATCGCCGCAGGGTTATTTGTGGCGTTGGCGACGTTGCCGTAGTCCTTCGAGATCTTCGTGTCACCGGTAGCCGGCGTCCAGTCGCCGCTCGCCGCCCAGTCGGGGAAGCTGCGCTTCTGGATCACGAACGGTCCCACGTCGAACGCGACGCCGTACTTGGCTCGGAATATCTCCATCAGCGTCGCCTCCCAAGGCGTTCGGTCCACGTCATGTCGCGCACGATCAGGAAGTCCAACTTCGCCGTCTTTGGTGAGATACCGGTGTGGTTGCGGAGCTGCACGCCACCCGACGTCAGCGAGCTATCGGTCGGGGTGACGTCCCAGTTGGTGGGCTCGTTGGTGTTGTCCATCCACACCTTGTGAAACAGCGTGTTGCCGATGACTCGGGCCCACTCGAAGACCTTCACGCTGCCGGTGTAGGTCTTTGCGGCGCTATGCGTGCCGGTCACAGCGCCGGTTGATCCTCCCGTGAACTTGTAAACATCGCAGCTGGAGTCGTTCGGTTGGATCTCAAAGATGTAGCCATTAGTGGGGGCGTACGCGAGGCCACCTGTGAGCCAGTCGTTCGAGGTGCGCAACATGAGCGCCGGGTACATCTGAGTGACCGCGGCGCCGATATCCCACCGGCAGATCGCTTCGCAATCGGCGAGGGACAGCGGATTCCCTGCCGGGTCCCGCAGGATGTCGCGGGCTTCGAGCAGTCCGCTCACCGGTGTGCCGGAGCACAGCAACACGAGCTGGTCGCTCGCCGCTGTGACCGACGAGGCCGACCCGACGACGGATGTCAGGTTTGCTGCGGTGATCAGCGAGGAGAACTCGTCGCTGAACCTTGCGGTCACGGATAGGCCTGATACGGCGGTTGGTGAGCGATCAGGAAGGCCTTGATGGCGTCGGCCAGAGCGTCGGCGGTCGGTGTCGTCGAGATCCCCATGGCCGTGCAACCGGCCGGGGTGAGATCGGCGATCGCCGCCGGCGTCCAGCCGTCGAACCCGCCGCCCTGGCCCTTGTAGCCGATCTTCTTATAACGGGTTTGGATCGGGCCGCCGATGTTGACGTTCGACGAGTTGAACAGGTCGCAACCCATCCCGATGTAGAGATCGGCAGTGGAAAGATCGACGGTGGAGATGTCGTCGACGATGAGCCGCACCTGGCAGGTGGCGTAGATCGCAAGTGCATTGCTGATGTCGAACGGGGCGCCGTAGTTGGGCCAGGCGTGGATCTGGTCGACGTTGGCCACCTCGCTGATCGGGCGGCAAGTGACCGACGTGCCGCCGCCGTCAGACGCCGCTTCGGCTCTCACACCGCCCCATTGGGTGAAGCCGGCGATATTGCCTTGACCGGGACTTGATCCGTATGCGCCGTTCCAATAGCCGCCGTTCGATGCGATCACGTCGCTGGAGAACATCAGCGACCACGGGCCGGCAACCCACTTGTAGAACGCGAAGTCCTTCATCTGGACACGACACCGGTAGAGCACCCCGCCGCCGAGGGGGTCGGCGATCTCGAACCACATATTGGCTTTCTGATTCGAGAACACGAACCCCCGGGCCCCCGGATACCAGTCGTAACCACTCGGGGTCCCGGCCGGGTTCTTGTCGTGCTTGCGCCAGTGGGTCCAGGGGGCGTCAGTTCGGAACGGTGCGTTGGTGAAGTCGTTCTCGACGGAGATGAGGTCGTGGAACGCTGCCCCGGTCGGGTTGGCCACCGTGACCGTCGCCGAGCACACCTGGGTAGACCCGTCGTTGAGGGTGATCGTGGCTTCCAGCGTGTGGGTGTGCGGCGAGGCGGTAGTGCCCGACACCGCGGTCGTGTCCCACGCCACTGGGTTGCCGCCGGAGGTGCTACCAAAGTCGAAGTAGGGGGCGTTGGTGACGGTCCGGACGAGGACGCCGTCGAGCCGCCAGTCGACGCTGGTGGCGAACACGATGTCGTCGTTGTTCGCGGCGACGTCGAGAAACGGGAACTGGTTGGAAGCGACCGTGATCCCGTCGTAGGGCACTTTGAATGAGGTGTGGTCCGACGCTGCGCCGTAGACCGCATAGACGGGCTTGTCGACTGACGGCGGCTGCAGACGATCGGCCTGCTGCGAACGGGAGAGCGCCTCACCGGCGAACAGTGATTTGAACGGCTCCTCCAGGAGCGGCGCTATGTCGCCGAGGGCGATCGCTGATTCGGCGTAGTAGATCCGGTCGTCATCACCGCCTCGCGTCACGGCCCGGTCGAGTACTTGGGCTGCCGCCTCGAGCTTTACCGCGAGGTCGGGGGTGACGTTTGGTGCGTGTTTGAGCGCACGGATGTTGGCCGCTTCTTCAGCGGCCCGTACTGCGTCAGCCACGAAGGCCTCCTTGCGGGTAGTCAGCGGAGAGAGAAGCCCGGGGTCCTCGGATCGACGGTGAAGGTCGAGTAGAGGAACGCCCCGTCGAAACCGGTCACGCGTCTGGCCACGAGCCGCCTGCCCGCGGGGATGAGAACTGGCGATGCCAACATCACCGGGACCCAGAACGGGATGGAAGAGGCAGCAAGTTCCTGACTGCCGGCGGCGATCTCTGAACCGGCGGGCCCGTGACCGAATTGGATCACCCCCGCCCCGACGCCGCTGCCGTTCTGGATCGCCACCATGGCGACCACCAGAAGGGGTGAAGCCCCGATGTTGGGACTGACTTCGACCCAGGCGGTGCCGGCTTGCGTGACGTCGGTGTTACCGGCGAGCGACGCCGAGCCGATACGGGTAAGCGAGCGGGGGATACGGCTGATGTCGACGCCACGGGACCGGTGGGCGGCGACTGACCGGTGGGCGAACGAGACATAGCCGGTGTAGCCCTGGGCGGCTACTTGTCGGAACGCGACCCTCGTGAGCCCGGGGATTCGCAGGGGGCCGGTGATCTTCGTTCCGGACGTTGCGATTCCGATCTTCTCGGCGATGATTACTTCGGACCCGGCGGCTCCGAGAGCGATGTCGAACACCGCTGACGTCGTGGCCATGTTCGCCTGGGCGAACTCGAGGACCCGTTCGTCGGCGTGGGCGGTGTTGCTCCACACCGTGACCCAGGCGCCGTCGGCTATCCCGGTCGACGGCACGATGGTGAGCGGCGCGTCGATGGTGAGCGGCAGTTGCCGGCCGGCGACGGGGCGTCTGGATCTCACTGGTCGTCTTCCTCGAATCCGCATGCCCGAAACGAGACGGTGCCGAGAAGCGAGTAGACGACGATCGAGTAGCCGTACGGGATGTAGTCGGCGACGGGAAGCGGGTAATCGTCGCCGGGGGCGATGTTGCGGTCGTACGCGATCCACTCGTTGGCGGCGATGGTGGTGTCATCGCCGGCGGAGATCGCTACTCGGATCTTGTCGTCGGCGCCGCCCGTGGGGCAGCAGATGATCTGCGAGCAGACCCCTCGCTTGCCACTCGCCGAGGGCGTGTAGACCTTGGCGAGCCCTGCGGCGCCGGGGGCTTGGGGGGTTCCGAGCATCAGGACCTCACAGAACGGAGAAGATGAGAGCGGACCCGCGGCTGGTGATCAACGGTCGCCATTTCGTGGCGTTCGCGTCCCACCATTCGTGGCGCTTCGTGGTCGTGTTGAAAATCACCCGGCCATGCCATTTCAGGGCGGCGGGCAGAGCGTCGCGTTGGGCGGTGGTGACCGAGTTGAGGAGATCGTCCATGTACTGGGCGAGTGCCTGCATCCGGTCATCGATCGTTGAAGGCCCGTCGCTGCCAACGTTGTACGGGAAGCCCTTCGTGGTGGTGCCGGACATCGGGCCTCCTACGGCGGGGGTATGTGGATGAAGTCGTCGATCGTGGGAGCGTCGGGATAAGTGATCGAGAGGTCGTCGATGGTGCCGGTGAGCTCGTCGATGGTGATCCCTGCCGTCACGTTGAGGGTGAGCACCACGCCGGCCGGTTTCACGATGGCGAGCGCCCGGGCGACGGCGTCGACATCGACGACTTCGGGCCCGTAGACCGACACGTCCGTGGCCCACATGTCCCCACCGACGAAGGTGGTGACGGTGACCCGCCTCTGCCCAGCGAGCAAGGGTTGCACAGCGGCTTTGTAGGAGTCTGCGGCGCCGGCCAGGTAGCCGTTAGCGGCCTGTTTGATGATCGCCCGTTTCGTGGGCACGTCGGAGATCGCTGTGACATCACCGCCGCCGAGCGGTGCGAGCCATGCGAGAACGCCCGGCGGGGCTATATCGGGATCGAGAAGCGCAGACCTCCCGGTGGGGTTCCGGTCAGGATGCCACGAGTCGATGAGCTGCTCGAGCTCGTCGAGCTGCGACCCGATCAAATCGATCCACATGGCGAACGGGTAGCCGAGCCGCTCGTCGATCGCCCGGATCGCCGCCGGCAACATGCCCCACCAGCGCCACGTGAGGGGCGCGATCTCTGCCGGGAGTGGGGGATACAGGGAATCGACGGGGACGATCGGTGTGGGAGTCGTACCCGCCGATTGTCGGGTACGGAGAAGGAGCAGCATTAGACCGGGTTGATCACGATCGTGCCGGGCCGCACAAGGCTCGCAGGGCCGGTCAACGCCAGATCTGAGGCGGGGGTGCTGATCGTGTCGACCCGCTCGACGCCATCGACCTGATCGATGAACGAGATCAGCTCGTTGTAGTAAACGGTCGCGCCCCAGCCCCACACATCGGGGTCGAGGTACACCTGCAGCGCAGCGATCACCGCGGCCTGGACCTGGGCGGCGTCGTAGCCCGGTTTTACAACGATGCCGCCGGTGACGTTGACGTTGGTGATGTTGCGGTCGAGGACGTGGATCGTGAGCGACGTGTGCGCGGTGGCCTGCATCGCCGCCTGGAGCTCGTTCTTCTGGTCCGTAGTCAGAGCCACCCCGCCCGGGGCAGAGGTGTACACCGAGATGTGCCCGGGAGTGGTGGTCGCCCCGTCCCACAGATCAACGGCCTTGGCGCGAAGCACATTGACGTCCTCGAGCGCTCGCCGTTGGAAGTCGATAGGGAGGATCAACGTCGACCGGTTCCGGGTGGCCAACGCCGTAAGGCCACGAGAGAGGAACTCAGTCGCTCCTTCCGGTTCCCGACCGGCGCCCACGTCGTTAGTCGTGACCACCGACTCGACGATGTTCGAAGCGGTCACGATGTCGAGCTGCGTCCCGGACGGCACCCCGTTGGCCGCCGAACCGTTACTACTCGCGGTGAACTGGCCGGCAGCGAACGTGCCCGGGCCTGCGATCACCACGTCGGCGTCGAGACGCATCCGTACCTTCCCCGACGTGGTCGGTACGTCGACCTCGAACCCTTGATTGATCACCCCGCCGGTGGTGCCTTGGATCGTGACCGTCGCCGTCACCGTGGAAGGTGCGCCGGCGTCGGGTTGGATCCCGAACAGGCCGAGCACGATCGTGGCCAACGTCGACGGCATCGATCGGATCGCGTAGACGAGCTCCGACACGATCACGGCGCCGGCTTCGAGGAACATCTCCTCCGGGCTGCCCATCAGCCACTGGAAGCCGGGGATCTTCTCGGGTGCGTAGGTGCGGGCCCGGGCCATCATGTCGACCGGTCCACGGACTTGGTCGAGTTGCGGGTCGGCGTAGCGGGCAACGTCGATCGAAAGAGTCATCGCACCGTCACCTCGATCGTTTGTGCCGTGTCACCCTTCGGGGTCACGTTCACCTCGGCGGAGGCGATCGTCGGCCCGTACCGCCCGGTGACGGCCAGAATGTCCGGGGTGCTCAACCGCCACTCGGCTGGATCCGGAAGGCCGTACGACGCATCAAGTGGCCGTTCACCGGGTCGGGTGAGGATCGCCATCGCTATCTGTTGCTCGAGCCATTCGCCGGAGCCCTGTTCGACGGTCACAGGTCGGCCAGAGGGGCCGATCCGGAACGGCAACGCCAGCGACGCGGGCGGGCCGCCGTAGACGGGGTTCTCGACCCGGTAGGCGGCCAGGGACGGCTGATCGACCGGTGGGGTGATGGGTGTGCCGCCGGCGTCGGGCGGGATGACGAAATCGAGCGCCAGGACGAGCAGATAGAACACGGCCGCTCCTTCAGAGGCGTCGGATCAACTCCCAGTCGTCGACGCTCGACCCGACCGAGCCGATCAGTACGGAGTCGCCTCGTTGAAGTGGGCGTGCGGTCACGCCGTGGCTGTGACCGGAGGCGGTGGAGGTGGGAGAAACGGTGTCATCGATGAGCGGGCGCATCGGGCCGAGGTCTTTGCCCTTTACGAACCCGTCGGCGGTGGCGTACACGCCCGCGCCGGAGCCGGAGTCCACGATCTTGGAGACCTTCGCTCGCAGGATCAATGGATGCCTCCGTAGTCGACCCCTGGGATCAGGGCGGCGGCGTTGAAACGGCTCGCCGTGGCTTTGCCGATGATGATGTCGACGTTGGGGTTGGCTGCTTCGATGGTGCGGCCATCACCGAGTGAGACCGCGACATGGTCGGGTGGCTGGGGCCGGTCGTTGAAGAGCAGCGCGCCGTAAATGTGAATTGCGGCGTCGACCGAGATGATCGTGCCTTTGCGGCGGCAGTAGTCGAGTTGCTGCTGGGCGGAGCCGGGGAAATCCGTCGGGCCGCCGTTGCGTCGCACGGCGTTCCACACGAGGGAACTGCAGTCGAACACATGAGGGTCCGGGTTCGACAGATCCCGTGGTGCGTTGAGCTCGTACACCCCATGCTGCATCTGGGCCGACATCCATTGGACGATGGTTTGGACCTGGCCGCTCTTGCTGTCGGGGCTACTCGAAACGTCCGGGTCGACCGGGGTGCGCAGGACCACTTCTCCGGTTGGTTCGCCGGCCTCGACGTGGACTGACGTGGTGAGGTACACGCCCTCGGTACCAGGAAGCCCAGCCCACCGGATCGGGTGACCGGGCCGGCATTGAGCTGCGATCGATGCCAGCACGGTGACGGTGATCTCGACGGGGTCGATCTTGGCCAGGTCGTTGTCCTCGTCGGCGGACACCTGAGCGTCGACGAGGAAGTCGTCCTTGCCCCAAGTCCAGGTGGCCACGGGCGGGAACCGCTCCACGATCCACGAGGCGTGCGCCCGGATGACGATCCCGGCGACCTCGAAGAACAGCATCCCGACCTCGGCCGAGATGCGTTTGCCGACATCCCAGTCCGATTCGGGGCGGGTGTCGGTTTGCGACTTGGTGATCGTGGGTCGGGTGGCGTCCTGCTCACACAACGCGACACCGCCAGCTTTGGCGACCCGATCGGCCAACCACTCGGCACCGGACTGCCCGGACCAGATGTCGGGGACCCGTTCCTTGCGGAGCTCGTTGGCGACCTTCGAGCGCATCGTGACCGTGATCTGCTCGGCGCCCGAGTTGATCTTGTAGGCCGTGATCACCATCGGCCAGCCGCGCCAAGTGCCGGTGTTGCCCTTCGACAGGATTCCCATCGCCCAGATCTTGAAGCCGGGATCGAGGAACGTGATTTCGACCTGAGACACCTCGTCGGCCGAGAAGTCAAGGGACAGCCCGATCGCGGCCTCGGCGACTCGTGCTGTCAGTTTCGAACCGCGCAGCTCCAGGTCGTCGATGATGTCGACTTCGAGTTGAGGTGCAGGCTTGATCGTGCCGCCGATGAGTAACGCTCCGGCGTTATCCGTCGGCGTGAGAGTGACAGCGTTCGACGGGGTGCGGCCCAGGTTCGCTTGGAGGCGTTGCAGCTGGAGCTCGGCGTACTCGCGGACCGTCTTCTTGTTGCCGAGGTCCGGGCGAGGGATCTTGTCGAGCCACGCCGGTTCGTTGAACGTGCGGGGCCAGTACCACTGGATGAAGACCGACGCCGCGCTGCCACCGTGAGCGGAGAGAGCTGCTCGGATGTCGATCGCTGCCCGGGCGTCCTGCACCGCGGGCGGTGCGTCCGAGGCGTGAGTGAATCCGCCGTACTTCTTCCACGTCGTGTCGACGAACTGGTAGGCGCCGAAGGCGATGCCGTTGGAGCGCTCCTGATAGTTCCCGCCTGACTCGGTCTGCCGGATCGTGAGCTGGATCGCTGCGAGATCTCGGTCGTCGACGAAGAAATCGCCGGTGATCTGGAGGGCCACGAGATCACCTCGGCATGGTCAGCTTCTGTCCTGGAGTGAGACGGGCGTCGGTGAGCTTGTTGAGCGCCGCGAGTTCCAACCATCGCCGGCCGTCCCCGAGTTGGGTGGCGCAGATCGACCAGAGGCTGTCACCGGCCTTCACGACGTACTGAGGTGGCGGGGTGGCTACGACAGGGGCCGCGCTCAGCTCCGCCTGGGATGACACGTTCGCCGGGGTCGCCACGATCTCAGCGTCCGATGCCCGCACCAGATCAAGGTTCAGGGTCGCGCGGCATGCGTTGTTATTCGGTAGCCGCATCGTGGTCCGCCAGTTGCTCGACGGCGCCAGCCGCCACCAACCCTGCTCCGACGGGCCGTAGGTGATCCTGAACCGCTCATACGAACGTCGGAACCGACGAAAGGTCCCAAGGTCAGCTTCGATCGAGCGGTTGTCTCGGTAGCCGATCGTGCACGTCCCAGACCATTCGTGGAGCCGCTCGCCGGCAGACCGCACCAGCGGGGTTCGGCCCGGCCGGTTGACGGGCTGCCAGTCGAGACCGATGCCAGTGTTATTCACTTCTTGCGGCGCGAACGGCAATACCCAGAAATCATTTGGGAAGTGCTCAGGGATGATCGCCACCTTGTTGCGCTCCGGCGGAGATCCCGGCAGGGTGATCTCGAAGGTCGTCATTGCCGCACCATCCGCTGCCGGCTGTTCTCCTTGATCTCCCGCGCGATCCGCCAGGCGAGGGCCGTTCCGCTTTCGCCTGGCTGCTGCACGATCGTCATCTCGTTGTGGATGTGCGTGTCGCCGCCCAGGCCACCGCCCATACCCGCTCGGGAGGTTGGGGTGTCACCGGCGACCATGTGGAGGTGCCGGCCGCTGCCCGTGCCGTGCATCTCGGACCAGCCGCCGATCGCAGCGTAGGACCGGGCCAGCAATGCGAGATTCGAACCTTGCACGTCGAGGGCTCGCCCCGTTTTGTGGTCGCTGTACTTGTTCTTCGAGTAGCCGACGTTCGTGATTCTGTAGGCGCCCGGGGTCATCGAGGCCGCCGCACCAAACATGCCGAGGGTGCGTTGCAGATTCCCACGAAACCCGTGCGGGGTCGGAGTGTCGCCGTGCCCTGCGGCCGCCAACTGACCGGCTAGCGAGTCGGGTACGTTGACGCCGAGGAAGTTTGTCAGGCCGGTCAGTTCGAGATCGACGACCTTCGAGCCGAGGAAAAGAAGCTTGGCCATCTCGTCGTTGATGTCACCCAGCTTGCCGGCCATCGGGTCGAGAAGCCGGTCGACGAACTGCTGCTTCATCTCCGGTGCGAGCTGGCCGGCTGCGATCATCGAGTCGGCCAGAGTCCCGGCCGCTCCGTACACCCCCTGGAGACCCTGGAGTCGATCGAGCTTCGTCGCGTTCGGGTCGCCAAGCAGCTTGTACAGATCGGCCTGGTCCTTCTCGAAAGTGAGTCTGGCGATCGCTGGATCCAGCGACGCGCCCGACACTTTGGCGAACAGGTCGTTGGCCCGCTGCATAGAGTCGGCGAGGCCATCGGCGGCGGCCTTGAGGTCGTCGATCTCGGACCCAGCGAAGACGGCGGAATTGCCGAGGCCATCCATCGCCTTCTTGGCGTCGAACGTGGCCTGTGCGGCAGCGTCAAGCGGTTCTTTCGCCTTCGAGAGACTATCGATCTCGGTGTCCACCGATTTGAGTTGATGCTGAAGCTTCGACAGGTCGTTGGTGTCGATCGGCTGGCCCGGACCCACCGCTGTGCCATGGGCGTTCTTGATCTTCAATTGAAAGGCGGCAATCTGCGCCTGAAGACCGATCGCCTCCATCTGCCGATTGGCCAAAGCGGAGTTGACCGCCGCGAGGTCATTGGCGTTCACGCCCTTGAGGTAGTCGGCGGCGCGCTTCTGGTCGTTTTTCGCTTTGTCTCGGTCGCTGAACCCACCGATGATCGAAGGGGCCACGACGGCAGCCGCGAAAGGAAGCCCGACGTAGAGCCCGGCGGCACCGGCGAGACCTAAGCCACCAAAGGCGTCAGCAGCGCCTGCGGCCGCTGAACCTCCACCGGCTGCTGCTGCAATGGCTTTCGCGGCGGCGAGCTGCCGGTAGGCGACGGCGAGTTTCAGGATCGGTCCCGCGCCGGCAGCGATGAGTAGTCCGTAGGTGACGATCTGCTTCATCGGGCCCGGCATGTCATTAAACCAGCCCAGAAGATGCATGCCAGCGTCGGTCAGGTTCTTGATGATTGGGATCAGTTCCTGGCCGAGCGCGGCAGCAGCATTCTCCGCTTCAGCTTTCGCTATGCGGAGTTTGTTGGCCATCCCGTCACTGGTCCGCGAGAAGTCACCGGCGGCAGCGCCGGCCCCGTTCACAATCAACGTGAAGGCTGCGTGCGCCTTCTCCGACGCGGTCAGTTCCTTGGCGGTTTTTTTGTGCGTTTCAAGCAGGGCCTGCTGCTCGACAGTCGCAGCGCTGATGGTCGGCACGAATTTTTGCAGGGCGTCGTACTCACCGCGGAAGGCCCCCGTCATGCCGTCGATTACCTGCTGGGAATCGACGTTTTGGAAGGAACCGAAGTCGACGGCGAGCTGGACCATCTTCTTGGACATGTCGGCGGCTTGAGCTCCGCCGAGTCCGAGTTGCGTGAACATGTTCCCGAAGGTTCCGGCAGCGTCCAGGGCGGCCTTTTGAGATAGGCCCATGGTCGTTGCTGCGTTGCGGGCCCACGCCAGCATGGCCTGGCCCTGCTTGTCGAAGATGGTGTTTGACTTCGACACCGTCTCGTTGAGGTCAGAGGCGGCCTTGGCCGAAAAGCCGAGCAGCAACGACACGGCCGGAGTGACGGTGGTCGTCAGCTTGCTGGCGACCTTGTCGACCTTGCCCGTGGTGTCTGCGTATGCCTTGGCGGCCGCCTGCTGCGCGACCTGGGCACGTTTCGCTTCGGCCTGGAGGGCACGCCAGTTCTTCGTGTGTTCGACCGTTACCTTGTCGGTCGACTCGAGCTCCTTCCGGAAATCGGCCTGGGCCTTGCGGATATCACCGAGCGGACGGGTGACCTCGTCGTAGAGCTTGGCCTTGATAGCGAGCTCATCCTTTGTGGGCATGCTCACCTCATTCGGGTTTCAGCCAAGGACACATCGACGGAGGATTGATTGCTCGCCAGACCCGTGATGCGAGCGTTCTCACTAGCCAGACGATCTCGGCGTCTTCGTCGGTCAACGGGCGCCCAGGCCCTGCGAGTACAACGGCCGGGTCGAGTTTGAAGTCGCCAGCGACGAGCGCCGCGTTGACGAACACGCGGACTAGATCTGGGCGTTCCTCCAACCCGAAAGCCTCGACGACATCGCCGTGTTCGGTGGGGTCTAGCTCGTAGGGTCCTCCGAATCTTCGGCGGCCTCCCCGGATTCGCCGGTAATGCCCGCCGCGGTCACGATCTCGCCCCACTGGCGACTGATCGCATAGTCGGACAAGTACTCGGCACCGCCGTAAAGCTTTCGCACAGCGTCGATGCGAGCATGCGGCTCTGAGCCTTCCAGAAGGTCCTTGTAGACCGCCTTGTCGCGCAGGGTGAGCTGTCGTCCGTCGTCACTCAGCGCGTCGCCGTTCAGCAGGATCCCTTCGCTTTGATGCACCAACCCGAGGCATGCAGCCACGATCCCGACGGGGATGGTGAATCCCTTCGGTTTCACGATCTCCTCTGCTCGACGGAGAATGCCGATGAACTCGGGCGACTGGAGCTTGGTGGAGAACTGCAGTTTGATCGCTGGCCGGTCCGGAACGGCACGGATGATCGAGGGCCGCTCAACCTTGCCTGCAATTGCTTCCCGGAAAGCCTCCAGGATCGACGGGGCGGGCGGCAACGTGGCGGTGTCGTCGCTTTCGGGTGCGATCGGGCCCTCTGCTGTGAGATCGAGGTTCACCCTGGCACCACGTTCTCGACACCGACCGTGACGGTGTAGCGGGCGAGGCTGGTGCCGGCGTTGGAGTCGCCCGACGCTGGGGTCACCGTGAGCAGGATGCCGGTGATCACTTCCTGGCGGACGGTGAACCCGTCGTTGTCGATCGTCTTGCGGATCCCGGTGAACGGTGTCCGGATCCGCTCGCGGAAGTAGCGCACGGCGTCGAACTCGAAATCCTCGGCGGCTTCGAAGGACAGATCGGAGTACTCGACTGGCCCGGTGAGGATATCGCTGGTGGGAGCTCCGCCATCTCGATCCTTGGTCATCGACGCTCCGGGGGCCGCTCCGGAAACCGAACCGAAGTTGTACGGGACCCCCGGCACCGTGAGGATGATGTTGGGTTGACTGACTTTCTTACGTCCCATGGCTGGCTCCTTAGACGGCGACGCCGAGGTCGACCTTGATCACGCTGAGCTTGAACAGCACGGCGGATCCAGGGGGGCGGACAGCAACTACGACGTCGAGCCAGCCGCCGTTGTTCTGCGGGTGTGGTTCGACGTCTACGGTGTAGCCCCGGTCGCCGTTCTCCTCGAAGAACGCTCCCTTGGACCGGTACTCGGTTTCGAGCCCACCAATGACTTTGCCTCTGACCGTCCCGACGAGATCGCCGCGCGAGTCGAGGGGCCACTGCTGGTATTCGGCGACCCACGCCTTCACCTTCTCGGCGATCTCGTTGAGCATGTCGCGGTAGTAGGCGAGGAACCACGATGGGTTCGGGGAGACCGACACCCAGTTGAGTGGCTTGATCCCACCACCGGGCGCGCGTCCGATGACCGTGATACCGGCGGCGTGGAGGTCTTGGAACTCGGCGTCGGTGACTTGGTACTCGACGTCTTCGGCGTAGACGCTCTTGCCGAGATTCCCCGCTGACGGCGACCACCAGATGCCAAGGCTTTCGATGAGCCGGGCCCGGATGCCGGCGAGGAACCCGGTACCGGAAACGGTGCGCTGCCCATCACCGGAGGAGGCGTCGGGGATCTTCACCCACGGGTAGGCGAAGATGAGGCTTTCGTTGCCGGCGACGGCGTTGAGCGCCGCCTTGCTGCTCTTGGCGGTGGCGACCGAGGTTCCGGCGGGCGGAGTGATGATAGCGACCCGACGGTTGGCCGAGCAGTGGGCCGCGATCGCCGTGGCCGGGGTGACCTGGGTCATGTCGAACCCGGGGATCACGATCACGCCGGGTCCCATGTCCTCGGTGAACTTCGCGAGCGCGGCAGTGGCCACGGTGGAGGTGGCGTTGGCCCGGTCGTCGGCGCCGGCTGAGAACGCCGAGTACGCCGAAGGGACTGGGAGTGTTCCGACACCGAGATTGGTGGCGGTGGCCAGGTTCGAGTTGCCGTTGACCCACGCCACGAGAGCAGCGACGTCGGAGATCGGCGGCGACGTTTCCGGCACCTCGTCGTTGGTTCCTCGCTTGTAGACGAGGGTGAGGACCACGGTCCCCGAGATCGGCCCGGCGACGACCTGGACTTCGAGGCTGGACGACCATGCTCCTTCGCCCTTGGCCGTGAGCGTCACGGTGTTGGCCGGGGTGACGTCGGCGAGGTTCTTGGTGCCCTTCGTGGCCGACGGGCCGACGATGCGAGCTTGATAGATCTCCGTGCCACCCTCGGCGAAATCGAGATCGGTGTCGTCGTAGCCGGACTCGTACGACTGGCGGTTGCCGAACAGCCGGACACGGTTCCGCATCGAGGAGATGTTGTAGGCCTTGTCGGTCGGGCCTCGCTCGGCCAGCGTCACGAGGAACATGCGGGAGGACTGCACCGTGAGCGGCGCTCCAGCAGCAGCTCGCAGACCGGTGGTGATGTCGATGCCGATGAGCTTGGTCACTGGTCATCACCTTTCTTCGGGGACGGTCGGTGGTGGACGCCTTCAGTCCTGCTGACGTCGATGAGCACGCCGCGGGCGACGGCGTCCTGTACGGCCGGGTTTTTCTCGTCGAGATCGACCCGTTCACCGCCGCCGACGATCACCTCCTCGGCCTCGACCGGGGCGACGGCGGGCGAGATCTCCTTGCCGTCGTCATCGACGACGGCCGGGGTACCGGCCCTGCCTTCGACGAGGGTGATGTGGTGAGCCACCGTGGTGGCGTTGACATACGGGCGCATGGCCCTCCTCTCAGAGGAGTTCGACAGTGACGACAGGTGTGCCCGTGGGGTCTGTCCACAAGGGGGGCCTGACATGTTGCTCGACTTGGATCGCTTCGAAATCGACGCGGACCGCTACGGCTGGTGTGGTGCCGGCATCCCACGGGTCCGAGGGTTGAGCTCGCAGGGTGGCGAGGTCGATGACGAAGTCGGGATCACCGCAGCTCGGCCGATCGATGAAGCACTCGATGATCGCCGCCGACATCCGGTTGGCGGCCAGCTCAATCTCGGGTAGCCCTCGATGCTGTTTCGTCGACATCCACACGACGATGAACAGCTCGTAGCGGCATTCGTAGACCGGGTTCGGGCCGGGCTCGGTGAGCGTGCGGGCCGGTTCGCTGTCGGCGACGTTGTCAACCCATAGCGACGGCCACGAGGAGGCATCCGGAGGTCGGACCGATTCGGCGAGATACTTCTTTGGGTCTGGCAGGATCGTGATCGAGATTGACTCCCGGCGCCGCATCGCAGCGAGCGCAACGGGAAGCCGGTCGGCGAGATAGTCGCGCACGATCTTGCGTGCTGTGTGGACACCCTTCATGCCTTGGTCACCCGCCCGAACTGGTCGAGGATCTCGTTGGCCACCACCCGGGAAGCCTCGGCGTTCTCGGCCGGCGTGAGCTTTGGCGATACCTTGAACCGCTTGTTGACGGCATCGAAGTAGGCGTGGTCCCCGCTGTAGCGACCGAACTCGTCGCGGGTGTCGACGCCGATCTCAGCGCTCAGCGGCTCGAGCCGTGCGAGCTCCGGTTTCGTGAGAGCGTCGCGGAGGCGGCCGGTGAGGAGCAGGGAGGCAGTCCCGAACTTCGAACGCTCTGATCCCCACTTCGGCCCGTTGACGGGCTTTCCTGAGGCCTTGCGGCGTTGATACCGGGTGAGGCGGGGCCGGTGCCGGCTCTGGGCTTTGGCGTATACCTCCGACGCCCGCTGCACCCACCACACGACGAGCTTGCGCCACGCTGGCCGAACGTCGCGCAGCGAGTCGCCCGCCGCTTTCAATCTGGAGTCGATGGCCCGGAATGACGCTTCGTCGAACCAGAGCCGGATCATCGGGGGAACAGTCGACGGCGGTCGGTGAAGATGATCGAGCGGGCCGGGGCCTTCTGGTACAGGTCCACGATGGCTTGCTCGGTGCGGGAGAGCTCGGCCGGCATGAGCCGGAACGCCGCCCGGAACCCCGGGTAGTCGGTGGCGTCGCGCGACAGCGGGTTGTGCACGGTCCGGCCGGCGAGGGAGAGCACCACGAACTTCAGCGACGGCGGGCAGTTCGTGTAGCCGTGGTAGTAGGTGACCGTCGCCGGTCCGGCGCCCCAGGATGCACCGAACCGGCGGGCGATCACTCCGGCCTTGTTGCCGTTGATGCTCAGGTCGAAATCGGTCAGGGTTTGCCCGTCGACGACGATCGAGGTGACCGCCCGGATCGGGATGTAGCTCACCGACAACAGATCGGTCCCGTTGCCTTGGATTACTTCGGTGGTGGTGCCGGCCTCGATCGGTTGGCGACCCTCAGTAACTATCCCGACCGCCAACCCGAGCGCGACCTCTGCCTGGTCGTGGGCGTCTGGGTCGGAGAAGTCCTCCTTGAGGTGCTTCTCCAGATCGGGTACCTCCGGCCAGAAGCCCATCAGCCGATGAAGATCGAGCCCTCAACGGCTCCGGACACGATCTCGGCGAACACGCCCTTAGCGAACCGTCGATCGCACACCAGGTCGATCGAGCCGTTAGCGGCGAGCGCCACGGTGGCCAGTATCACTCCGGCCGCGCTCGTGTTGTCCCAGAGCCGTACCTTCGCTACCGCTCCCGCGGTCTCGCGAAAGTTGTAGCCCGCGAGATGCCCGCCACCGGTGAAGAGCTGACCGGCGGCGATCGAGATGGGAGTGGCGGCCGTGGGCATCAGCGAGCCTGGAGCACCACGTTGATGGTCCCGGGCGGAAGGGCGAGACCGTTGCCGATGATCAGCTTCTCGGTCGTCAGGATGTCGCCCTCGGCGAGCTCCAGATCGGTCGAGGTGGCCGACAACGTCAACGCTCGCTCCCGGCGGGCGGCTGCGTTCACCGTGTTGTTGAACTGGAGGTTGGCGGCCACGGCCGTCCCCGAATCGTCCGCCTTCCGGTTCCGGACCGTCACGTTCATTGTGTGGGTGTCCGCACCGGTGATGGTTGTGTCGGGGATGAGGTACGCCGCGACGATCTTTGACCGGAACGGGGCCCGCCCGATCACGGTCTCGGCGGCGGTGCCGATGGTTGCCTGACCCGGGATGCGGGTTTGCAGGCAGTGGTTGCCGATGATCTCGTGCAGTTGCATGGTGCTCCTTTTTGTGAAGGTCGATCGCTGCGACGGCACCGGCGGGCGGAGTAGGGCTGGTGCCGTCGCTTGCGAACTCGAATCGGGGCTTAGATCAGCCCTGGCGGCGCAGGAAACCCCGGTAATCCAGGATCGCGCCGTTGTAGATGTGGCGGATCTTGTAAAGCACCTTGTCGGCCGAGAACCGGGCGCCCTGGTTCGGGTCGTCCTGCACGAACAACTCAGGCTCTTCCTGTCCGTTGAAGAACCCCACTTCGATCGTGGGGCAGTCGGCCGGGTCGGCGAGCAGGATCCAGTCGTCGACATCGGTCCAGTGGCTCATCACCAGCGGGGTTAGGCCTTGGTGGATGTTCGGCGTGTTGGTCGGCCCGGCCGGGGTGGACGGGATCGCCACGGCAGAGGTGCACAGCTGGTAGGCGATCTCCTCGAGGTCCGGGGGGACCAGCAGGTACTTCGGGGTGAGCCCGAGGACGTCCAGCGACGCTCCGAAAGCGGCCTGCTTACGCATGGCGATACGTGCAGCCGACAAGGTCGACTGGGACAGGGCGGCACCGGTCGCGGTGTTGTTGTGCGAGGCATGGAACAAGGCGACGCTGTCGTAGATCGTCGGGTTGGCCTGGATCAGCGTGTCGATCACGAACCGGTACAGGCCGATGGCGGCCGCCCGGGCGAGCGCCCGCGGGATGCGTTGCACGGCGCCCATGTCGTCGTTGGCGATGGTTTCCATCGTCAGCTCCTCGACGCCACCGCGCTTGATCACCGCGTAGGTCGCCTGCTCGTCGGTGGGCGACGCGAGCGGCTGATAGGTGCCACCCTCGATGACCACTGGCAGGGTCCCGTAGCCGCCCATCCGGGTGATCTTGTTGCTTCGGAAATCAGAGCGAGGCACGATGTTGGACACCAGTTGGCGCCACAGCTGCAGTGTCGGCCGGTTGTAGTCCTGGATCATGCGCCGGTGCAGAGCGTCGGCCAGGACGTAACCCCAGGTCCCGGAGGTGATCGCCTCCGACGCCCGGCTCGGGTCCTCGCCGAGGAGCGGGCCGTAGTGGGACTCACGCAGGATCCGCTGCGGGAGTTCCGCTGACAGCATGTCGATGCCGCGCATGCCGGTGATGTCGGCGTATGCCTGCCGGATGGACATGTAGCCGCCGGAGCTCGTGGCCGACAGCGACTCGAAAAGGCGGTCGCGCTTCTTGTCGATCTCTTCCTGGGTGACGACGACGTGCTCGACGGTCGGCTTCAGGTTGGCCAGGCCGAGAGTGTCGGACGCCATCTTGAAGCCCTCGACCGCGGCCAGGATCTCCGACTCGGTGAAACCGTCCTCCGGCAGCCGGGTCAGCACCGCCTCGGTGATGCTGGTGCGTTGAGCGTCGCTGAAGCCCTCGACGAGGCCCTCGGCAACGGCCATGCGCACAAGTGAGCGGCCTTGGAGCGAGGAGCGGGTGAATTTGGGGGGCACGGCCTCACTGGTCCGTACCTCTTCGGGTTCGGGCACGGTGCCCTCCTTGGTTTGTTTGGGTTCGACGGCGGGTCCGCCGGCGAGGGTGCGGGTCGCTTGTCCGCCAGCGGCGGGGTCGGCGACCACGTCGGCCGATTGGACGGCCACGATCGCTGTGCATTCCTGCAGGCGCCGGCCGTCGCGTTCCACGGAGCGGAAGCGGGCCTGGACGTCGTGCGAGATGCCGACGAGGGGCTGGAGCTCGTCGGCCTGATTGGCGAGGGATTGATCGAACGCCTCGGCGATGTGCGTCGCGCTGGGGAGCAGGTGGAGGTCTCCGTAGAGCCCATCCGCTTCCGCTGCGACGTTGAGGTAGGTGCCGACGAGCCCTTGTACGGTCGAGGTTTGGAGCTCCTCGAGGGTGCGGTGATGGTCGTACGCTTTGGCCCCTTCGTACAGCCGGGCGGCGGTGCGCAGTACCGACTCGGGGTAGTCGCGGGCGTTGCGGGATTCTCCGTAGCGGATGAGCCGCACCCGGAACACCCGGCCGCCGGAATCGTCCATGCCGAGCGCCTCGACGACGCGGCCGGGGATCGATACCGATTCCTCGACGCTCTCCGACCCGCCAGTGGGAACTGGCGTGTAAATGGTGCGCTCTTCCACCTCAGTGCGATCGCCCCACGTGACGACACCTTCGTCGGTCATCGTGTAGGAAATCTGGTACGTCGACATTTCGCCGTCGCCGTAGATTCGCGCAGCGACCCACTCGTCGGTCCAGTTCGTGATGAAGCACCAACCGCCGGCGTACTCGTCCTTGAGCGAGTCGCTGAGGAGAGCGTTCATCTCCTGCGCGGTGCGGCCGCCCGGGAACGCCTCCTTGGCGACGGCGGTGCTCATTCGGTCTCGCTAGCGGCGTTGCGGGCCTCCAGGAGCTCCGTGAGCATGGACAGGAGGCTCTTGCGGCCCTTGCCGGCGACCTCGCCGGCGATGATCGCCTCGAGGTCGTGGGGGTGATCCTCGGCGTAGGCCTTGACGGTCTCGATGTTGGCGGCGGCCAACTCGGCGAGCTCGTCGATCTCGCCGGTGGGCTCGTCGGTGGGCTGCGAGTACACCGGGAACGTGCCGAGGTACTTGCCCTTCTCGTTGAGAGGGGCCACCAGGAACATAAGACCGGTCTTGCCCTCGGCGTCGGGTTCATCCTCCGGGACCAGCACCAGCACGGTGCCGTCCTTGACGTGGATGACATCGCCGGCCGGAGCGACGTCGACACCGACGATCTCTTCCTTCATGCCGGCAATGGCCGATGCCTCAGCGAGGGTGAGCGTCATGGAAGTCTCCTCAAGTGTCGACGGCCTTCGGCCGTTTGCGTCTTGTCGATCTGTTCGGCGAGGTCGTCCTTGCGGGAGCCGTCGGCCTTGTCGAGCTCGGGCATCCAGGGGATGCCGCAGTAGTCCTCCCAGCCCTTTTTGGCTGCGAAGTGAGCGGCTTCGGGGGAAAGGATTCCCCGCTTGACCATGGTGTCGAGCGCCTTCGACAGGTTGACGAGCACCTCGGCCGTGATCTGTGCATCGGCCGCGGCGACTTCGGGCCCGGTGATCTTGACGGCCATTGAGGCCCGCATTTTCTGCTGGCTCGACCCGTCCGCTCCGGACACCTCGACGTTGAGCGGAAGCCGCCCGGCGGCCACTGCCCGGTCGATGGCGAAGCGCACGAGCTCGGTTTGGTTCTTGAGCCACGAGTTCTGCACTCGGTTGATCCGGCGGCGTACCGGTTCGGCCATCGTCACCGAGGTGGCGCGGTTGGCGTCTTCCGGCTCGGCGAGCCACGTCTTAGCGAGACCGCCGCCGGCGGCGACCGAGGTGAGGATCGTCTTGGAGGTGTTCGCATCCTCGTACGAGCCGACCTGCGGAGTGATCGCCTGGATAGTGACGTCGTCGGTGTGCACGTGCATCGTGCCCGACTGCGGCATCGACGACCCGTGCTCGGCGATGTACTTGTCGACCTTGTCCTGAGCGTTCGGGCCGCCCTTGATCGCCACGTCGATGTTGATCCACCGCGCCAGCGCGGTGCGATCGACGAGGTTGTTGATCACGAGGTCGTACGAGTCGAGCCAGTCGATGATCGGCATCAGGAACGGCGCTCCCCGCATGTCGGTATCGAGCGCCCGGAACCCGGGCCACCACATGACCTGGCCGGTGCGGAGATCAGTGAAGTCGTCGACGCCGACGATCTGGAGGACCGTGTCCTCGAGCCCAGCGCCCTGGCGGACGTGAAGCTTGTCGGGCCACAGCGGGTTCCCGTTCAGCAGATCAACGTTCGACACTCGGCTCGGATCGATCACTGAGCGGCGGGTCCGCCCGGAGCCCTCGTACACCAGCATTTCCCACGCCGTTTCACCGAGCAGCAGGTGCGTGTTGAGCGCCAGGTCCTGCTCGTCGAGGCGGTTGCGTGGGTCGTTCCACATCTCCTCGGCCACGGCCTTCACTGCGTCGTTGGTGCAGTGGAGCGTGAGGCCGGAATCGCCGACGCAGAAGGCTGTGTAGGTGTCGATGATGGCCCGTGCCATCGGGTTGGTTCGATACGCCGCCACCGAGTGGGTGCGCATCGCCTCGAGCGTCCACGACGGAACCCCGCGCAGACCGTTCGAACTGACCTGACGCCACCCACGTTCGGAGCGGTCGCCGGGCACTTCGCCGTATGGGCCGGCTCCGGAGATGGCGATCTGGTTGGGGGTGGCTTCCCGCGCTGGGAACAGATGCAGCCTCACTCGGTCACCCGTTCCGGTTCACGCCGCACCGGCGGCCGGGGTGCTGTGTGGGTGAGGTAGCCGACGCCGACGAGTACTCCGCCGGCGAGCAGCACTGCCCACCAGATTCCGGCCAGCACCGCCACGGCGATGAGGATGAGGGCCACGCCAGCGAGGCCGATTGCTTCGCCCATGGCGGCCTCCTAGATGGCGAGTCGTTGCGATGGGCGGAACACGCTGCTGCCGTTATCGGGCGGGGTGGTGGGTGGCGCCCACGCGGAATCGGCTTTCTCGGGTCGACGCAACCAGGCGTCGAGGGCCATAACGTTGGCAGTGATTCCGTCCACCCGGTGCGATGACTTCTGCCGATCGGGCTTCACCGGTCGGACGTTGTCGGCGTTGTCCCGCATCACTTCAACGGCATCGGCATGGGCTCGGAGGATCGGATTGCCGCCGTGCTTGAACCGGCCCTGCTTCACGAGCCGCTCGAGCTCTTTCGTCGCGGCCGACATGCCTTGGTATGTCTGGTGAATCGGGTAGACCTCGATACCCATCAGCGCCAGGTGCTGCACCACCGCGCCGGCCTGCCAACGGTCATGGCCGATCGAGCGCAGATCGAACGTGGTTCGCGCCCACTCAATGACGTCGATCACCCGGCTGTAGTCGACGACGTTGCCTTCGGTGAGGGTGAGCCACCCGGCCTTCGCCCACTGGTCGTACGGCGTCTGGTCGCGTTTGACCCGGTCATCGAGATCGTCCTCCGGCAGCCAAAACTTGGTGACCGTCTCCACCGTCGTGTGATCGGCGTAGGGGAAGATCAAGCCGAAAGCCGTGAGATCGGTGGTGGCCGAAAGGTCGAGACCGCCGTAGCACTCTCGACCGCGAAGCGCTTCGACATCGATGGTCTGGACGTTGGGCTTGGCGTCCCAATCCCGGATGTTGAGGAACCGGCTGGTCTGTCGGATCCGCCGGTTGAGGTGGAGCCGGCAGTACGTCGGGAAGTAACTCGGGGTGTCCTTGGCTTTGGCTGCTTCCTTCTTGATGTACGCCTTGGTGACCGTGCGGCCGTAGCCCGGGTTGCATTTCTTCCACGTCGACTCGGCGAACGGGTCGTCGGCTTCGTCGGCTGCCCAGATCACGCCCCAGTAGGTCGGGTCTTTGATGATCCGCTTGGCGCACTTGTGGGCCCTGTCGTGCTTCTCTTCGTAGATCGTGCCGATCTCACCCTCGTCAGCGGTCGTGATGATGATGATCAGCGGCTGGTCTCGACCACCGGTGCCGGTCTCGATGGCGTCGACGAGCTCACGGTTTCGGTGGACGTGGAGCTCGTCGATCACGGCGCCGGACACGTTGAGGCCGTGGGCTGCGTCAGCGATCTTCGAGAGCACCCGGAAGATCGAACCGGTGCGGGGCACTCGGATGAGCCCGCCGAGACACTGGAGCTTTCCTTTCAGAAGCGGGGCAGCCTGCGCCATCTTCTTGGACTCGCCGAACACGATGCCGGCCTGGGTGCGGGTTGTGGCCGCTGCGTAGACCTCGGCGCCCCACTCGCCGTCGGCGCACAGCAGCACCAGGGCCAGCCCTGACGACAGCGTGCTCTTGCCGTTCTTGCGGGGCACCTCGACATAGAGGGTGCGGATAATCCGTGTGCCGGCGAGCTCCTTGTCGCGATGCACGAGGGAGTGCTTCCACCCGAACACCGGGGCGATGACCCACACCAGCTGCCACGGATCCGGGGTGAGCGGCTTGCCTTTCCACCGTCGGGTCTTCGTGTGCCGCAACGCAGAGAGCGCTTTGTAGACCTTCACCACAGCGGTGACGTCGAACCATGCGCCTTTCACCGTCGGGTGCGGTGGTCGGATCTGCGGAGGGCACTCGTCCCAGCCCTTGATCGACGCGGAGCCGAGCCGGCGGCTCAGTTCCTCGAGCGCCTCGTATGGGATCGGCGGTTCACACGTCGAAGATGTCGTCGTCTTCGTCGTCGCCATGGCCGCCCTCCGCGTGACCGCGCGCCCGGGCAGCGGGCGTGACGAACAGCTGCGCAGAGGTCCAGCGCAGGTGTGTGCGGTACTGGTTGGCGGCCGTGACCGCCGGGTTCTTCACGAGGCCGGTCTTCGATGGCACCGCTATGCCGTTGCGGCCGATGTCGGCCTCACACAACTTGATACGGGCGAGGGTCAGGCAGTGCTCCCGGAGCACCGCCACGTCGACGGCTGCCAGCAGCTTGTTCGCCGCCATCTCCGACACCAGCCGGCGCCATTCCTCGCTCGCAACGGCGCCGGCTTCGACCGCATCTTCAGGAAACTCGGCCTGAGAGGCGAACTTGAGCCATTCGCCCCAGTTCGGTTCTCGAAGCACGTCCGCCTCGACGGGCGGGAGCTGCACCTGCCCGGCGAGCTCCTTCTTCGTCTTGCGACCGTTGTTGCCCTCGCGAACGACCTGCAAAGCGGGCCGCGGGGCCGGACCTCGACGTCCCATAGCGCCAACTCTCAGTGAACCACCAGCCGCGTAGCGTGGCGGGGCGGATTTTGTGAAAACTCCCGAACGCGCACAAAAGTCTCCCCAACGGGTCGACCCCCTAGGGGGTCAGAGGGACGGTGGCATCAAGGCAGGACCGCCCAGATACCTGTCGCTGGTTCACCGTCGGGCGCAGTAGACAGCCACGCCATGGCGTCGGCCCACGTTGAGTTAGTGCTGCGAATCTCGCCGACCATGTCGCCGTCCTCGGCGTCCACCGTGGTGCTCTCAAGGAAGTCCCAGCTCCGGTACTCGTCCAGCGCTGGCCGAGCTCCGTCGTGGGCTCGCTCGTAGGCCGCGGTGGTTACTTGGAACATCCGCTCTCCTAGTGTCCCGGTGGCTCGACGCCATTGCGTCGTTGACTGTTATGGCGGCGGCACAGCGTGTCGTAGCCGGCGTCAGGGTTGCCCGGCTCGACGTGGTCGGCACACAGGTCCTCGGTGGTGCCACACCACGAGCAGTAAGGCTGCTTATCCAGCTGGGCCTTAGCGGCCCGCTTGTGTGCACCGTCGTAGCCACGCTGGCCGGTGGTGAGCGTCCGCTTGGTACGGTGCTTTGGGCACGGCCGATTGTGGTGGCACTCGGGTATCCCGCACTTGGGCTTAGCGGCCCAGGGCATCTGTCCAACCCGTCATCGGGCTCCGCCTACTCTCCACAGCCATGAGCTCAACATCAATTCAGCAGTGGATGCAGCGGTATGGAGTCGCCACCAGCAACACCAACGCTGCCGCATCCGAGTTGAACAGAATCATCCAACGGATGATCGACGCCTCCGTGTCGACTGCACTAAAGCAGCACGACCGCCGGGAGCACTGACCCCAGCTAGTCGGCCACCTCTCGGGCCAGCGCCTGAAGGTACTCGTCGAGATCAACGCCTCGGCTCTCCAGCTCCTTGAGAGTGAGGATGCATAGGGTCTGGAGCCCGCCGCTGTTCTTGGTCTCCTCCTCTAGCAAGGCCCAGAGTGTCTCGCTGGGGCTGGTCGTAGAGGGCAACCTGTCGGCGCCGTAGGAGGTGGCGATCTCGGCGGAGAACGAGCTGTCGACTGGATGAGCCCGGGAGGCCGTGATGAGCGCTACAGCTCGACGCAAGCCTTCGCGTTGATCTGGAGTGAATCGCACCTATCGATAATCCCACATCCTCAGTCGGTGGGTTCGGGGTCGAGCACGTATGGCATGTCGCCTCGCATCGCGCCCGGGCCGAGCTGGCCCCAGTAGACGTGCTCGATGAGGCCGAGCTCTGGGACATCAACATCGACGAACCCGTCAGCGTGAATGGCGGCGACGGTGCAGTCGTACGGGATGCCGGTCCAGTCGTAGTGGGCGCCGTTGGAGTGCGGAAAGTAAATCCCTGCCTCACCGATCTGCGGGTCAGCAGGTGTGCGTCGATCGGCTAGCGATGCGTACGGATCGTGTGCCATCGGTACTCCAGTCGATTAGGCCAGCAGTGGCGGTGATGCTCCCGTCACTGCTGGATGACGCAGCTGGCATCCGGCTTCCCCGAATCGAACGGGAATCCTCCCAAGCTAGAGACCCGAAGGCCCGATCGCTCTAGGCGGGCTGTCCATTACCCCATGGCCCAACTGCTTCGTGGCGGTGGGAGGATTTGAACCTCCGGCCTCCTGGTTATGAGCCAGGCGAGCACAATCCAGACTGCTCTACACCGCTCTGCAGCCGCCCGACGCCGGATGGCCAGTGGCCATGGGCGCCGGGCGGGACTTGCACATCCGATCTAACGGCCCGACCGAAGCCGTAGCGTCGTTTCCCAGACCGGAGTAAGGAGCCGGCCCCTACGTCCGGCAATGCGTTTTTGGTCGTCACCCAGCTGCCACTGCTTCGCCTGGTCGATGCAAGTGTGCGAGGAGGTAGCGCCAGGCCGATGCCAGCTCGCTGGCCGTGCCGAGGAGCCTATCCATGCCCGCTGCCGGGTTATCGGGGTAGTCGGCGTCGATCAGCGGGCCGTAGTCGGCGTTGGCTTTGTCCATCGCGCGTCGAATGGGGAACGCAGGTCCCCTCGGGTAGCCGGGCAGGTTGATGTCGACGTCGTCGAGCATGCCGCTGTCAGTCGCTCGCCTGATCAACTCCGGAAACGTCTCGATGTTCAGCACTATGGCGTCGCCACCGCGAACCATCATCAACATCTTCGTGTAGCCAACAAGCACTGTCAGGAGCTGCCTTAGTCCGACGGACGGAGGCGTTGCAAACTTGGCGAACCACGTCAGATCACCGGTAAACAGCTCGGCCGGTAGATAGTCAGGGTGGGACTGGCTCTCGCGAACGAGTACCGGATCGACCTTGTCCTTGAACTCGGTCAGCGTCCGGAACGCCGGTGGATTTAGGGTCATCTCCGTAGCGAAGGATTTCATGTCCTCCGGATTCCGGCGCTGTGCACTCCACTTGTAGAGGTGCACACCCACGCCGGCCAGAATCAGAGCGCTGCCTAGAGTGATCGTCACCGCCGTGAGGTTCATGGCGAGTGAAGGTAGTCCGGCACTCCGAAAGCGGCCCGGCTACCCGTCAGACGGCAACGGCGTAGTCGACCGCTCCAGGTGCTTCGCCGCCACTGGGTTCGCCCCATTGGACGTTCACAACGGGGTCCTGGCCTGGGATCTCTAGATCGACCAGCACGGTGCCGGCGTCATTGCTGCGGCTGTCGATCACCACGACGTCGATCGCGCCTTCGCCGTGGCCGTTGGGGGCGCTTTGAGAATGGGGCCACCATGCGGCGCGTGTCCCGGGTGCCACAGGTTGATCCACTTCTAACATGGATGCTCCTCCAACGAGAGCGGCCCCACCTTTTAGGCGGGGCCGGACGCAGTACTTCCAGTCAAGTTATGTCGATCAGTCCATCACACTCGAGTGGCCGATGCAAGCATTTGCGGTCACTGGAGGTGATGGAACGTGTTGCGCGAACCGTGCGGCGATGATCTCGTCGGCGCCGTCGATTGGTGCGCGTGCTTCCCACTGGCCGCACGCGCACCTCGCCAGCTTCTCGGTTTCGACGCCGTCGACGCTGACCGACTCCACGGTCAGCACGTGAGTGGCGGACCCGTCGATGCGTTGGAAGACCATCGGTGCGCGGCGCCGTCTCGATTGCCGCTCCTCGACTTCGATGGGCGGGTGCGTTCGCTTCTCGAGGTTGATGCGTCGCTGGAGCTCGCGGTCGCTGATACGCGACGAGCGGTGCGACAGATCGACGAGCTCGACCGGGGGCACCATCCAGATCACCCCGAAGTCTCGGGCCCGGACCACCAGCCCGTAGCAGCGGCGGCAGAGACCGGAGCGGTAGATCGGTTCGTCGGTGCGCTTCAATCGTTGGCACGAGATACAACCGAGGTCCTGCGGGTCAGGTGGGCGGTCCTCCGGGAGGCGGGTGTGCATCGTGCACACCCCGTACAAATGGCGGGACAGCTCGATCGCCCGGGCCCCCTGCCATTTGGTGGCTTCCCTCGTCGATTGGAAAAGGCGGCTCGCTGTCGACACCTGCGCGACCGCTACCGCCGGGATCGACGCGAGCTGATCCAAAGACTTCGGCAACGTGAGACCAACCAGCGACGCACCATGGCGGGCCAACGACTGCGGGAGTGCTTGCAACGCCTGCCAGTCAGCGGTGATCGTCGACGGGTTCGCCAACGCCAAATTCTCGGTCCTCGACGCACCCTCACCCGAACCTTGATGGCCAGTAGCGAACCCAGGTTGAGCTTCCCGCAACGACGTGAACGTCGAAGGCAGCAACGGCTCCACCACACCCAGCAGATCGATCGCACCCTCGAGAAAGTGGCGGGCCTCCGGGACCATCAGGCCTCGATTGGCGGCATCAGGTGCGGGAACAACTTTGCGACCTCGG
>Ga0068860_100000777_pt1 | contig 35916 bp, 32 predicted proteins | sample KBSSwiS32_FD_66597 | JGI IMG/M metagenome (GOLD analysis project Ga0068860, IMG submission 66597) | Switchgrass rhizosphere microbial communities from Kellogg Biological Station, Michigan, USA - KBS Switchgrass S3-2 | ecosystem: Host-associated > Plants > Roots > Rhizosphere > Soil ... | reverse complement strand
CCAACAACGGCGAAGAGTTCATCTCGCAGAATTGATTTATGCATTTCATGCATCGGGTGTGTTTAACAAGTCGCAATTAGGCATTGAAAAATTATCGAGGGGAGTCTCTGAATTGTGTAAAGTCGATTTCCCGAACATTTATAAAACGTTTGAAGAAATCAGGATACGAAAAAAGAGTAGGACGACGTTCCTGGATTCACTACGGACGAATCTTATCAGAAGAATGGAAGAGGATGATTTGCGAATATAGAAAATGGAACATCCATAATCAAAATCACGTTATGAAAGTAAAGGTGCGTTGTGCTTACAGACTGTCTAATCGAATAAAAGATTTTGGAAGTCGCCATCACAGCAAATAAAACTTGAGTACGATAAGTTTTCGTTAAGGCTGTCCGTTTGGACCCCGTGTCGAAAAATTTGATCTCACAGCGGGAAGGCCTATGGTGAAATAATAAAGAAGAGAATGCGATTCTCTTTCTTATTATCACTTTTTTATTTTAAACCGTTAGAATTAAACCAGCGTATCATTGAAGAATAATGTCGCAAAAACCTTTTTCATTTTGACCAGATTATTGCGCCTCGAAATGTTATTGAACTCGCCGTCGATAAAAAGGAATTCTGAAACTTTGCAGTCTTCGTAAAATCTTTCAATTCATTTGTTAGTTTTTGAATCAACTTTTCCCCAGAAAGCTTATTGTAGTCATCTTTTGGAAGCATAAAGTACATTTTTTGCGGCTTGAAGTCAATAGTTTCATTGTTATCATTTTTATTAACTCCGACCAAATACACTACATTTTTTTCATTTTCGGACTGAAAAAGGCCCAGTGAAAATTCGCTAATCGGTTTCTGTAGTTTCTCGGAATCACAGATATTCGACAACCAATCATGCAAATTTTTGAACCCTGATTTAAGATTTGGCGGCGGTGGATCAACATCATCTTCAGTCTCTACAATATGTACTTTCTCGATTTTAGATTTTGATTTCATTTCTGCATTTTGATGACATGAAAAATTTAAAATACTGATGTATGAAATTAGAACAAACATTAGGAATCGCATGATATAAATCGCTTTGTTTTAGTTGAAAATAGACAACAATTGCACCTACCATTTTTTTAGAGTTTTGTCGATTGGCGACGCTCTAGTATCTCCTTCGCCGTTGTTGGTGTTTTAATTTCGTGAATCTTGTCGAGCTAGTGGCAACACCAACAACGTCTTTCTATTGAAGACCGTATTTTTTAATTGTAATCGGTAAATTGGAATTAAAAACTTTAAAGACGTTGTTGGTGTTGGCCCTGGCTCGGCATATTGCATCAAACTAGAACACCAACAACGGCGAAGTCGGGACTCACTACATAAGCGAGATTCGCGGGACTCGCCGTGGCAATAATTCCTGAATTAAACGCCGAGTCCCGCGCAAGTCGCCAACGCTTATGGTCTCGAATGCGGAGACTCGGCTAGGAAGGAGGATTGCAGAAAACATCGTGCTGAATTCGTTTAGTTCTCTGTGGGCAACTCGCCAAGAAATAACCAACTATGATGAGATGAAAATCCATTTGTATCAAATAGTCAAGAAACTTTCACTGGACTATCTGACCAGCTTAGGCAGAAAAGTTGATTTTGATGATCAAAAAATATGTAGCGATGAAGAAACCTGTGAAAAATACCTTCAAAGAATCATCTTTGATACTTTGACAAGGATAATTTTTAGTGAAATAAAACATTTAAAACTTACTGTTCGTAACATTTTCAAATGCAGCTTTGTAGATGGTCTTATAGTTAAAGAAATTTCCAAGCAAACACAAATTCCAAAGAAAGAAGTATGGAATCGTTATAATAATGCAGTCCATTCACTTGTTACCAAATTCTCCGGACATTTTTTCGCAACCAATGTTGTATGGATGAAAACAGTTTGTCTGGGAATCATGAGCGAGGACAATGTTATTCGCCTGAATCGAAAATCTATTAAATACATTTGCACCTCGGAATTTCCATCGATTAGATTTTGTTTGCAAAACAAAACTTCGTTCTGTTTAAATTCGGATTAAAGGTGAAAATATTCCCTTAGGTTCTCCGGCGAGTCTCCGCAGTCGGGGCTCACTACATAAGCGAAATTCGCGGGACTCGCCGTGGCAATAAATCCTGAATTAAACGCCGAGTCCCGCGCAAGTCGCCAACGCTTATGGTCTCGAATGCGGAGACTCGGCTAAGAAGAAAAGTTTTTGTCATGGGTAACATGCAGCGCAATCCCAAATAGATGCTTGGTTCGCTTTAAAGAATGAACTATCAGATTAAGCAATAGATTTACACTGACTGAAAACTTAGCTGATGTTAGCACGTCAACACTCGCTGACTAATTACAACAAATTATGCACGGTTTTGTTTCTCTTGAACCAACTACACTAAGTGGTGAACCATTCATTACCATCTCACGTGATTCAACAGAGTTTGTAATTGACATTATAGGCAACTCGTGCTTTTTATAATTAGGCACCAGTCGTTCGACTAAATAATTTCATTATTTTTTCTTTGAAGACTTTTTCTACATTCTGTTTCGCTTGATATAAAAAAGCCCGGCTAAAATAGAGACAGGTGCAAAAATAAAAATCGCCAATATCTGCGTCCAATGGCCGCCATCTGATTTAATAAGTGAAAACGTTGCAAAGCCCGCGATTATCCCAGCTAAAATATAATTCAATGTCAAGTTAGTGGTTTTGGCAACGAATTGTAAAACAAGTCCGCTCAAAAATGAAAAAACCGCGCCATAAATTGCAGTAAGGATTTGAAAGCTTATTGTTGTCTGTCCATGTGGATCTTGCCCTGAAAGTTTAAATAATGCAAGCGATGTCGCTGCGAAAAGGGCATAACCTATAATAACTCCAAAAATTTTTCTAATCATTTTTATGCTTGTTAATGTTAGTTGTTCTCATTTGTAGGATAGACGCTATTGACCTTGGCGGTCACCTTTTCATTCTTTGGCCTTTGTTCGATAAAATCCAATTTCCGAAGTTGTGCCGTAAATACTTCTTGGTACAAAAGTGTGCTTTACATTTTACTATTCTCTCTTGAAAATTGCTATTCTGTGTTCAGGTGGTTGACAACACGCCCCACACCGGCGCGAGTGTTCAATCGGCTCATTAATGCAACTTCGAATAAAAGAAAGTAAGCGATTGGCAACTCCTGCCTCCATGTATAGTTAGCATGAGTTGCTCGACTATCGTTCCCGATTTTCTTAATTGAATGTAATTAGCCGTCGAAACACTCGCGCAGGTTTGGGACGAACGAGTATTATTCAAATGAATTATTATTTCGCAAAGACGTTTGTCACTATGCATCAGTTGGGCTTTCCAACTACCTGATCACCTTCACAATCTCGCATAAGTTTTCGTGGCTCATCCTACCATGCACTATATACCATTCAGCCCGCTTGTGTGAATAGCAGATCTTAATTTTTCGATCTCGTCCATAGATATAATAGTGATCGTATTCGTGGTCGCATTCTGCCTTTTCTATCTCGAAATTGTATTTCTCTCCTTTGATGATTATTTGCTTTGTCTCGCGCATTGTAGTTGTATTGGCGAGACGAGTGGGACTGCAATGATATTAATTATTCGATATTTAATCTAAAATTTGTTAGTATTATTTCCTGGCAACTATATCTCAGTTGGGACAAGTGGGATTTTTGAGTTCAATAGTGAATAATATAGCCAAGTTCACATTTTAATGACTTTGCAAATAAGTCCATTTCATTAAAAGCTCTTTGAATAATTGGAATATTGTTTCCATAATTAAAATTTTTATTAATTGCCGGCTCAGCATCTTTTTGAGTTTCATCCATCGTTTGCGTGCCCTTAGGAAACATCGTAATGGTAATATGTGCATACCATTTACTTGTCATGTAAAGAGATGATTTCAGGCTTCGAACCATTATAATTAGGTGAAAATATTTAAGGCTTTTTTTAATAGAGTCTACCATAAACTTTTTGGGAGCAGTAACGATTTTGAACTGTTCGGTTGTATCGATGTTAAAACCATCTTTTTGAAGGGCGTCAGCTACTTCTATCAATGATTTCCCTTTTATAACGATGGCATTTACATCTGTTGGAATTTCTTGTGAAAACCCAAAGCACGGAAGAATTGTCCATAGAACAGACAAGAATAATTTCATTTTTTCTTCTTTTTCTTCTTCTCTTTTGGCTTGGGATTTCTTTCGACTCTGGACAGGCACGCGGTATTCACTGAAAAGACAAGCAGAACAATACAATAGGTGGTAAACCTATAATTTCATTTCTGCCAGGTCACTGCTAACTATCAATTTCCCCAACGTCCTACTCCTTATCTCCTCCACCGTCACCCCCGGCGCTCTCTCCACCAACTTAAACCCATCCTCCGTAATATCGATCACCGCCAAATCAGTCACCACCCTTTTCACGCAACGCACGCCTGTAAGCGGCAACGTACATGCCGGTAACAATTTCGATTCACCTTTCGGATTTGTATGCTGCATAGCCACAATAATATTTCTCGCACTCGCCACGAGGTCCATCGCGCCGCCCATACCCTTCACCATCTTTCCCGGGATTTTCCAGTTCGCAATATCGCCTTGTTCTGAAACTTCCATGGCACCAAGCACCGTGAGATCCACTTTACCGGCACGTATCATTCCAAAACTTTCTGCACTGTCAAAAAAAGCGCCACCGGGTAAAATGGTGACGGTTTCTTTTCCTGCATTGATGAGGTCGGGATCAATGTCCGCGTCTGTTGGATACGGACCCATACCCAACATACCATTTTCTGATTGGAGCATGATGCTGATACCGGCAGGAATATAGTTGGCAACAAGTGTAGGTATCCCGATTCCGAGATTTACATAATATCCGTCTTTCAGTTCCTGTGCAATGCGTTTGGCAATGCCATATTTATCCAGGGCCATAGTAAATCGTTTCAGGGAATCAAATCATATAAACGCGCCATCGATTCTTCAAAGAATGCAGATAAAACAGGATTGATTCCATGAATCGTATTGGCATTTTCTTTTAGCAGTTCAAACGCTTTGTCAAATCCTTCTTCTCCATCACCCAACTCGATGACCGAGTTTTCTTCGTTGTCGTCTTTGTCGGCCTGGTAGTCACACATGTCATCCATCAATAAATACGATGTGTGCAACGCGTACCATAGTTTCACCGCCATTTCAATTTGCTCATCATGCATCGGCAGGTCGCACAAAATAAAAAGAAATACATCTGCCCTGTTTAACGAGGGGATCGGCATGCCTAAGTATCCTTTTGGTTTTAACACCGGCTGTTGTAAATATTCCAACAGCGCTTCGTAAAATTTTTTGTTACGTATTCTTCGGCGGAGTATTTTTTGTATTTCGGATAAGTGTTCCTCAAATGTGATTTCTTTATGCTCCACCATCATCGCAAAATGCATCACGCGTTCCATGAATTGTATATGCACCTCGGATAATAATGCTTCGCGCGGAACGCCCACACGGAATAATAAATCATAGTAAACCGGAATGGAAATAAAACCGTTCCCGCGGCCGATGTACAACAGTTTCTTTTTCCAGAAAATATTGTCCTGCGGCACTTTGCGGTCAACGAAGAACCGGGCGATTTTTTCATCAACACCCATGTCGTCGTGTAAGTATTTTACTGAAACAAACATTGCGATTTTAATTTTCTGTTTATTTTTTTTTCACGCAAAGGCGCAAAGTAAATCAACGTCTTTATATTCGAAGTTTTGGTCTCACACAAATCCTAAATAAAAACATCTCTGTATTTCAAAGTTTTGGTTTCACACAAAGACACAAAGGGATCAAGACTCACTCTTTCTTTCTTTGTGCCTTTGTGTGAAACAAAATCCTAAACAAAAACATCTCTGTATTCGAAGTTTTGGTTTCACACAAAGACACAAAGGGATCAAGACTCGCTAATATGTTCGACTATTCATGTTCAGGTATCACTTGTTGATTTGAACAGTTCGCCGCTCTATTCTCTTCTCATAGTTTGATCCCTGGAAAATCCGGTGCACATAAATTCCTGCCACATGAATATGATCGGGATCAAGTTGTCCTGTTGGTACCAGCTCCTCCACTTCCGCAATCGTAATATTTCCTGCCTTTGCCATTGACGTAGAAAAGTTACGTGTTGTTTTTCTAAAAACAAGGTTGCCCTGGTGATCGCCTTTCCAGGCTTTCACAATCGCAAAGTCGGCATGCAACGCATGCTCCATCAAATACATTTTATTGTTGAATTCGCGTGTTTCTTTCCCGATCGCTATTTCCGTTCCGTATCCTGCAGGCGTGTAGAAGGCAGGGATGCCCATCGCTGCCATTTGCAGGCGCGTGGCTAATGTTCCCTGGGGGATCAGTTCCACTTCCAGTTCGCCGCTTAGTAGTTGTCTTTCGAATTCCGCGTTTTCGCCAACATAAGAACTCACCATCTTTTTTACCTGGTGCGTTTGCAATAATAATCCCAGCCCGAAATCATCCACACCGGCATTGTTGGAAATACAAGTCAGGTTTTTTGGACCTTTTTTGATAAGCGCATTGATGCAATTCTCGGGAATACCGCACAACCCAAATCCGCCCAGCATGATCGTGGCGTTGTCGTTGATGTCACGGATGGCGTCGTCGGCGTTGCGGACAGATTTGTTCATTCGATGTTTGTTTAAAATCGGTCTTTTATTACGGCGATCAGATGTCTTGCATGTAGTCTTTGCGCCTTGGCGTGAAAAAAACCTACCACAAAGAACATGTTCCAATTCACGGTTTTCATTTCACGCAAACGCGCAAAGGAAATCAAGGCGCAATGAAATCCCTTATATTCTGGTGAACGCGAGTCCTACAGCCTTTGCATCTTTGCATCTTTGCGCCTTTGCGTGAAACAAAACTTACAGCAAAGAATATGTTTCAATTCACGGTTTTTTTGTTTCACAAAATACACAAAGGCTACTGCATAATTACTTTGCAGCATTGTGTCAAATAAACTACCTAAAAGTACGATCTATTCCGGGTTCTTAAAGGGCTGATGCGTTGGTTTGACAGGAACATTGGTTGGACGTTTAAATGGCTGAACAATAGTTGGCCTGCTCCGCAGGCTGTCCAGTTTGCCCGTAGGCGCGCCTTGCCCAGGCGGCCTGCTTTTGAACATTGTCAGCCGCTCACGGCTCGCTCTTGCCGACAAACTATCAAACATCGGCTTCGTAATATCTGGATGGGATTCGTAGAATTTAAAACTCTTTTGAAATTCCGCTTTTGTTGTATGATGGATCCGGAAAACTTCTTCATAAAGTTCCATCGTCTTCGTTCGAACCCTGGCCTTCACAGTATCCTTCGATACATACTGCGTCGAGAACTGGTCCGCCAGCATAATATCCCATAAGATCTTCTGCATTTTTTCTTTGCCTATTATATCTTTTGGAATGCCGTCTTTGTCATCCCCGCACGACACCAGCAACACTACACACAATATGAAATATAAAGTTCGTTTCACTGAAGATCCTGTTTATACCTGTTTATATTCGCAACATCCAGTCGCGTTAAAAAATCCAGCGCCCTGCTTTTCTCATCGGGATTTCCTCTCTTGAATACACTGGAAATTTCATTTGATTTCCCCTGGAAAAAGAATTGAATAAACATCAGGTTCGGGTTCTCCGTATTCACCGTGTTCAACATATTCAATGTATTCAGAATCGAAGTTCTCGCATCGTTTTCCTTGTCATACATCTGATCAAGACCCTGGCGATAGTAATCATACATCGCATCATGCAACGGCGTATATCTTGCATTCGTCACGTTCTCATTCAGCCAATACCTGTTGCGCGTTCCATCAAAAGGTTTCCACCCCGTAATATTATTTCCCTCCGGCGCATTGCTGACAATGTTAAGCGCCTTTTGAAAGTACGGGTCGCCGCCACGCAACGAATACGAATCGAAGTTAAGCCCGAGGATCATGTAAATGTAGTATGCAAAAGTAGCAGTGAGATTTGCCGTCAGTGGCTCCGAACCCTGCACACGCGCCTCATTGAAATCAAGCGCCTGGTACTGCACATAACGGAACGTTACCGCTTCGTCCATAAAGTTCACCAGCGGACTTTGATAAGACGAATTAAAAACCGGTCGCGCCGCCTGCACCGTCAGCGATCCCTGGTACACATTATTATCCGGCGAACCCGAAAGGTTCAATAAAAAACTGCACGATATTTTTTCATTCTGCTGGAATGTTTCGTTCGTCCATTTCTTGTTGTTGACGAACTCGTAAATCGCCTGCTGAAGCGTCTGGAAAATTCTGTGGTCCACCTGCGAACTAATTCGGTTTGCCAACACCGTTACATTAGCTTTGAATTCCTGCGCACGCGTTTTCGAAATGAGGAGCACGAATATGATCGCACAAAGAAATATTTTCTTACACATACAACATATTTACAATTCTATCAACGATATCTTTTGCAACTTGTTGTTTTGGTTTTTGCTCGTAGTCGAGCTGCTTTCCGTCACGTTCAAATATGGTGATCTTATTCGTATCAAATCCAAATCCAGCTCCGGAATCATTCAACGAATTTAACACAATCATATCCGCATTTTTGTTGCGGAGTTTATCCAACGCATATTGTTTTTCATTCTGCTTCTCCAACGCAAATCCAACCAATACCTGCCCGTTTGATTTTTGTTGTCCTAGCGTTTTCAAAATATCTTTTGTCTTCACCAGCTCCAACGTCAATGTATCCGCGCTCTTTTTTATTTTTTCCTGTGAAACCTGCGCCGGTGTATAATCCGCCACCGCCGCTGCCATTACCGCAATATCGACTGATGAAAATCTTTTCACACAGGCATCATACATCTCAGCCGCAGACTGTACCCGCTCAACCTTCACCCCGTCCTCCACTTCCACATCCGACGGTCCAATCACCAGGTCCACCCGCGCACCGCGTCTCGCCAATTCAGTTGCAATCGCCACACCCATTTTTCCAGATGCATGATTGCCTACAAACCGAACCGGGTCTATTGATTCATATGTCGGACCCGCCGTTACCAACGCGCTCTTACCGGTTAGGTCTTTTTGAAAAAAAAAATTATTCTTCAGATGTTCAATGATATGTTCCGGCTCTGCCATTCTTCCATCTCCTTCCAACCCACTCGCCAGTTCTCCTTTCTCAACGGGGATCACCACATTTCCTCTCTCCGTTAGTTTTTTTAAATTCGATTGTGTCGCCGCATGGTGCCACATGTCTTCATCCATCGCAGGCGCCACAACAACCGGGCAGGTGGCCGACAAATATGTCGCGAGTAATAAATTATCACAAAGTCCATGCGCCATCTTCGCGAGCGTATTACAACTCAATGGCGCAATCAACATCACATCCGCCCATCTTCCAAGCATCACGTGATTGGCCCAGGTATCTTCGTCGAATAAATCAATAGAAACAGGATTCTTGGAAAGTGTTCCCAAAGTAAGTGGGGCGACAAAGTCTTTTGTAGAAGGAGTCATGATCACTTTTACCTCCGCACCTTCTTTGATCAATTGTCTAACCAGCAATATGGATTTGTAAGCAGCAATGCTTCCTGTAACACCGACCAATATTTTTTTACCATTGAGCATGACACTAAATTATGGTATTTTGTTTTCCACGCAAACGCAAGTTAAATCAAGCCGCAAAGAGTCGTTAAGTTTTTTCGAATTGTGTCTTTGTTTCTTTGTGCCTTTGTGTGAAACCCAAACTTCGAATTTAGACAAATCGTTTCTGTCTCAGGGTTTTGTTTCACACAAAGGCACTAAGGAAATCAAGGCGCAAACATCGTCAAAGGACGCGACTTTTCCCGCGCCTACCTCACCGACAGCGCGGCCGCAATCGTTAACGAAACAGGCGCCTGCATCCTCGGATTTAAGGACCCCATTGGCAAGACCATCAAATATGGGGGAAAGCCCTATACCATCATCGGAGTCACGAAGAACATGATCAGCAATAGTCCATATTACCCGGTACAACCTGCGATCTTCATGGGCGGAGGTGGTCATAACGTCTTTACGGTCCGCATCAAACCAGGTACTCCCGTACGCACTACCCTCGCAGCGATGGAACCCGTATTCAAACAGTTCAACCCGGCTAGTCGACGGTCAGTTACCAGGCGGTGCGGGCGGCGTTGAGGAATCCCGTCAAAAGTCTACGCACCGAATGATTTTGACTTTGGATTTGTAAGGCTAACCTGACTTATATTTCCTATTTGCTGGCGCAAGTAGTGATGTCTACTACACATAAACCTCGAAAAAACTTAGCGACTCTTTGCGCCTTGATTTACTTTGCGGCTTTGCGTGAAAAAAACTCCTGCCATTCCAAAAACAAAAAAGCGACAATCAAATAATTGTCGCTATTCAATTCATTAACGAATTAGAAGTTTAACTAAACAAATCATCTTCATTCTTGCGATAATAGATCTTGTCTTCCATGAACTCCTGCGTTGCCAGCAAAGCCGGGTTTGGCATTCTTTCATACGCCTTGGAAATTTCTATCTGCTCTTTGTTTTCGTGGATCTCTTCCAGGCTGTCAGTATGCGTCGCAAACTCTTCCAGTTTGTTGTGCAACTCTTCCTTCATGGTAATATTGATCTGGTTTGCTCTCTTGGCAATGATAGCAATTGATTCATACAAATTGCCGGTCTTTGCTTTGATATCAGTCAGATTTTTTGTTTCCGCTGTATTCGATGTGTTGGAACTAGCTTGTCTTCTTAGTCGGCTCATTTTTTAAGATTTTTAAGTTATTTGTTGCAAGGTCCAGGTACTCCTGCGCCTGTTTCTTCAATTTACTTTCCGGAAAACGATCCATAAAATCATTGCAATCCGTCACCACCTGTTCGTATCTCACGATCTTCTTATCTTCTGTACTCTTACCTGCATACAGGTAATTCGATTTGATCACAAACAATTTATATTGATCACTCTTTTCTGAATCAGGAAAACTATTCATCAGGGCGTTGAACGTCATTGCAGCAGCTTTATAGAATTGCAAGTTGTAATAAAGCTCTGCATTGAGAAAATCTTTCTGCTCGAGTTTCTGCCTGCATTTGTCAATGATCTCGTTCGCATCTTTAACTCTTTCCGATTGCGGGTGCATGCTGATAAACGCCTGCATAAAACCGATCGCCTTCGTTGTGTTCGTCTGGTCCAGCTGAACTTTTGGCGATTGTTTATAAAAGCAAAACGCTCGCATGTAGTCCATCTCTTCTGACTTCGGACTGTTCGGGAACGCTTCTACAAAACCTTTGAAAAGGTTCTCCGCGTTCATATAGTCCTTCAAATAGTATGCGCAATATGCAAACTTGTAATAAATATCTTCGAAATGATCCGTTCCCTTCATCACGCGGAAAAGATCATCATACAGTTGCTGCGCGTGGTTGTAATCTTTCTTCGAATAATACTTCTCCGCCATCCGCAACTTATAATCATAGTCCGTACTCTTCTGGATCTTGGAAAAACTCTCTTTGTTTCGCCATGATTTTGGTACGAGGAAGCAGGATGAAAAAAGAAATATTGATAAAAAGGTTATGGATACTAATCTCATAAAGGCCTGCAAAGTTAATCTTTTTGGGCAAATATGTAAGGATTGAATTGTATGTCAAAAAAAATGACGTTAACATTAGTATAAAAAGCGTTTTGGCGATTAAGTTTGGTTTCACGAATACGCCTTTGCTCTCTCCTTTGCGCCTTTGCGCCTTTGCGAGCAATTTAATCTCACGCAAAGGCGCAAAGGCGCAAAGGAGGAAGCGTGTTTGAATGAAACCAAACCCGACAACCAAGCCAACCTAAAAAAAGACAGTTGACAAAACCTGGGTTCTGTCAACTGTCTACTATATACTGACTACTAGATTATCGTCTTCTCAAATTCGGATGCGGTGCAGGTACCGTGTTCGGTCCTTCTTCTCCAGTCGCATCTTTCAGGTCGATTGTATTTTCATCGCCGCCTGTCTGACCATATCTGAAGATGAACCTGTCTGAATTAATACCTTCTTTTTCAACCAGGTATTTAATAACAGCATTCACGCGGTCCCAACTCAACTGTTGAGCTGACTTGCTTGATTCGCCATATCCGATAACTGCTACTTTACAGTTCGGGCTATTGCGCATCTTGTCGGCTACCGTAGCAAGCAATGCTTCACCATCTTTGCTCAAAGTCACTGATCTGCCTTTGAACGTAATGCTTGGCAAGTCGCCGATGGAGCATCTGCCTCTTCCGCCACCACCAACTAAACCTGAATCAAGTGCACGTTGGATATCGCGGCAGCATGCAGGATCGGGGCATTTACCAACGCCGTCTGCATCAACAGGCTGACATTGTGTTGGCGTAATGAGTTCCTTATCCTTACAATCAGGTACGCCATCACCATCCGTATCACGGCTCACACCATGCGTATCAACCGGGCAACCGGCCGGTGTATTCGGCTCATGATCGAATTGGTCGGTAACACCATCACCATCTGCATCATCCAACACTGGTTTTGGCAATTTCATGTGTCGAGGAGCGTTGATTTCTCCATAAGCATAATCCAACGGGTTGATCCACCAGAGTGGTTCAACAGATTTCTTCCCGATATTATAATTCAACCCGATTGATAAGAAATTATATGAATCGAAGTCTCTCGTTTGTGCATGTACGGTAGGATCACCGGTTTCCTGCCACTGTTGACCATCGATCAGGTCAGACTTTGTAATAGAAACTTTGTCTTCCAACGCAATGTTGAATTTGTTGTTCAGCTTGAATTGGATTCCGGCGCCTAATACAAGGACCGGCCTGTATGGAGTTCCACCAAAAATAGTTGGCTGTGATTTATCTCTTTCAGCAATTGTTTCAAAGGATCCATCCATCATATCCTTCAGTGCCTTCTTAATTTCCTTCCTGTTCTTGTACGTAAATCCTCCGGGTCCGAACTGGTTCACGATAGCCTGGTAGTCATAAGGCTGACCATCAGAACCGAGGGCATTATACAGTGTGCTGTACGTAGCAACGCCCAAACCACCAAATGTATAAATCGCAACACCTGTCTTAGCCTTGTGAAAGCGAATATTGTTTAACGTTATGACACCTTGTATCGACAACTCCTGGATCGTCGTACGGTAATTATAAAACACCGGTTGATGAGCTGCGGTGTTGTAAAGCGGGTTTAAAACATAGTTAGCGGTGTAACCAGTATAAGATGGTTGCCAGTTCAGCCCTTTTGCCATCATATAATCATACTCTAAGCGAAGTGAGAAAACATAACCCAATGCCTTTCTAACGTGTGCGCCTATCCCAAAAGTCGGAAGCCATGAACGAATATCTCCAGACACAGTTGACAGTCCCCCTTTCAATCCAATTTCCCATTGGTTACGAGGCATTGCAGGAAACGGGTAAGCGTTGTTCAGAAATTCATTGTGCTGTGGTATTCTCTTGGCCGGTATTAATGAAGAGTCCCGCAAATCGTAACTACTGTTGCCGTCTTGAGCGAACGTCGATGATACAATTATCAATAGTAAGCCCAATAACAACTTGCACTTTTTGCCTGTCATAACTGAAGTTTATTGTGAATGAATGAATTAAGTAAGGGGAATCTTTTAGCAAAAGTATCAATTGGCTTTTAAATAACAAATTTTTTTGTAGTGTCACAAATAAATTTTATAAGCAATCGACGCGACTTTCATGAGACAATTAATTAGTCAAATAAGATGCTTAGCATGGATATTAGTAATTTGCCCCACTAATCATGACGATATCACAAGCAATACTACACGAAGAACTGATCATTTTCGAAAAGAAATTTAAAGAAGCCGTCAAGAGCCAGGCACCATTGCTGGACCGCATCATGCGTTTCATCGTGAACAGGAAGGGCAAACAACTCCGTCCAATGTTTGTGCTATTGTCAGCCAAACTCTGTGGACCAGTGAATGAATCCACTTACCGGGCAGCATCATTGGTGGAATTGCTCCACACCGCAACGTTAGTTCACGACGATGTCGTGGATGAATCACTTGAGCGAAGAGGGTTTTTTTCCACCTACGCACTGTGGAAAACCAAGGTATCCGTGCTTGTAGGAGATTACTTATTCGCAAAGGGGTTATTACTGTCTCTCGATCACGATGATTTTAGGATCTTGCAGATACTGACAAATGCGGTGAAAAGAATCAGTGAAGGTGAATTGGTGCAGTTGGAAAAATCGCGCTTTTTAAATTTGAGTGAAGACACTTACTTTGAGATCATCAGCAATAAAACTGCTTCATTGCTTGCTTCGTCATGTGCCGCCGGTGCATATTCCACGAGCCATGATGAAGTCCTGACGGAAAAAATGAAACAGTTCGGTGAAAAAGTCGGGATCGCTTTCCAGATAAAAGACGATCTCTTTGACTACGGAAACGAATCCATTGGCAAACCAACCGGGAATGATTTGAAAGAAAAGAAACTGACCTTACCGTTAATTTATACGTTGAACACGATCGACAAACCGACACGAAAAGAAATTATCTATATCATCAAAAATCAAAACAAAGACACTAACAAGATAAAGTACGTGATCGACAAAGTAATTGAAACCGGCGGCATCCGGTATGCCACTGAAAAAATGAACCAGTATCGCGATGAAGCGTTGTCCATCTTGTACGAATTTGAAGATAGCGACATGAGAAAAGGCCTCGAAGAACTCGTGCGATTCACCACTGACCGCAAATATTAAACGCGTTTGCGTCTTTGCAGTTCCTTTGCGCCTTCGCGTGAGAAATTTCTCGCAAAGACGCAAAGGAATCGCAAAGACGCAAGGGGAAATTCATAAACACACTGGAATAAAACTTTTGTAGATGTATGGAGAAGAGATGGAAGATACTGCCTGCAGATGAACAAAAGGTCGCAGCATTAAGAAATGAATTAAAGATCAACACGGTTCTTTGCCGGATTCTCGTACAACGCGGCTTAGACGACTTCGATCGCGCAAAAAAATATTTCCGCCCTCAGTTGTCGGAACTACATGATCCATGGCTGATGAAAGACATGGACAAAGCCGTACACCGGATCTTCGAAGCCTTCAGCCGGAAAGAAAAAATATTAGTGTTTGGCGACTACGATGTCGATGGAACTACTTCTGTCGCCTGCATGTATCGCTTTCTTCAAAAAATATATCATCCTGAACTGATCGATTTCTACATCCCACACAGGTACCGCGAAGGATATGGTGTTTCCAAAGCAGGAATCGATTTTGCCAAAGAGAATGGGTTTTCATTGATCATTTCGCTCGATTGCGGAATCAAGTCTATTGATTTGATCGGTTACGCAAAGACGTTAGATATCGATTTTATCGTTTGCGACCACCACTTGCCGGATTCAATACTTCCACCGGCAGTGGCCATCCTGAATCCAAAACAAAAAGATTGCAATTATCCCTATAAAGAACTTTGTGGTTGCGGTGTCGGATTTAAGTTGATCACTGCCGTGGCACAACACCTGGGACTGCCGGATGAAGATTACTACTCCTATCTCGATCTCGTCGCAACGGCCATCGCAGCAGACATCGTTCCGATGACCGGCGAGAACCGCATTCTCGCATTTTACGGATTGAAAAAAGTAAATGAATCTCCAAACAACGGAATTCGCGCGCTTATACATTTAAGCGCTCTCAAGAGAGAATTACTCGTCAACAACCTCGTCTTCATGATCGCGCCTCGCGTCAATGCCGCCGGCAGAATGGACGATGCAAAAAAAGCGGTTCAGATGTTTATCGCACCAACATATGAAGCAGCATTGAAATACGCTGAACAGTTGCACGTCGACAACACAGACAGAAAAATTGCAGACAGCACCATCACGGAAGAAGCATTGGCGATTATAGAAAAAGATCAAATACTGATCAATCGGAAATCAACAGTTGTATTCCAATCACACTGGCACAAAGGTGTTGTGGGAATCGTTGCTTCGAGATTGATTGAAAAATATTATCGCCCGACTATCGTCCTCACGCAAAGCGGGGAATATCTTGCAGGAAGTGCACGAAGCGTCAACGGATTTAATTTGTATGAAGCGATCCATGCTTGTCGTGATCACTTACTTGGATATGGCGGACATTTCGCCGCGGCAGGAATGACGCTATTACCCGATCAACTCGAATCTTTCAGCTTGAAGTTTGAAGAGATTGTTTCCTCCACGATCGATCCGGTTTTACTCGTTCCGGAAATTACCGTGGATAGTGTCGTAAGTTTTAAGGACCTCACTCCTTCTTTTTACAACATTCTTCTCCAAATGGAGCCCTTTGGTCCCGACAATATGCGGCCCGTATTCATTACCAGGGGAGTTGTTGATACCGGCTATTCAAAAATTGTAAAGGATACTCATATCAAATTTTCATTGCGACAGGACGGTATTGTCTTCTCCGGGATCGGGTTCAACATGTCGGACAAACTCCATCTCCTCAAAACCGGGCCGGTTGATATTATTTATACACTGGATGAAAATGAATGGAACGGTGTGAAGAGTTTGCAGTTGAAGATGATTGATATGAAGGCGGGGCAACCGTGAGGTTTTGGTTTTCGGATTTTCCTTTGCGCCTTTGCGTGCAATTTATTCTCACGCAAAGGCGCAAAGGCGCAAAGAGAATGCAAAAGCGGGGAAATTTTCTTTGTGTCTTTGTGTGAAACCAAAACCTGCCGGTCAACCACGCAAAGGCGCAAAGGAAAACGCAACTCTACAAAATAATTTTACTCTTCTGCTTTCCTTCAATCAACTCCACACTTCGGTTAATGAACGACGTTAGTTCGTTCCCTTTCAGCAATCCCTGTGAAAGCAGCGCAAGATCCGCGAGGTTATGAACCACCTTCTCCTGCTTATCCTTATCCTCCTCCTGCAGCAACGATTGGAAAATTGCATGGTTGCCATTAACCGTAAGTGTAACTTCATCCGGCATATTTGCATAAAATCCTCCCATCTGCCCATTCAGTGCGGCCATATCTTTCATTCGACGCATAAACTCCGGGCGTGTCGCAACAACCGGTTGCGCCTCGGGGCTCAATCCTTTTACTTCAACCGTAACATGCAACGAAGGAATTTCCATAGTGAAAAGTTCTTTCAACTTTGTCTCCTCGTCTTTGCTCAATACACTCTCAGATGTTTCCTGTTTATCGATCAGGTTGTCTACGATATCACTATCTACTCTCGTAAAATGTACACTGTCCCATTTCATTTCCATCTGGTTGATGAAACCGGCGTCGACGATCGTCTCCATTTTCAACACCACATATCCTTTGGCAACTGCCGCCTGAATATATGCATCCTGCTGAACAGGATTTGTAGTATATAAAATAACGAGCTTGCCTTCTTTGTTTTTTTGTAAAGTTTCCGTGGCGATCCTGTATTCATCTAATGTATAGAACGCCGGTTTGACAGCATCTTCCATGATGTTGAACTTATTCGCCTTCTCGAGAAATTTGTCGTCGGTCATCATTCCATACTTCACAAACAAACCGAGACTTTCCCATTTCTCTTCATACTCCTTTCTCTCTTTGGTGAACAACTCCTCGAGTTTGTCGGCCACTTTTTTTGTAATGTGCGTGTTGATCTTTTTCACGTTTGGATCACCCTGCAAATAACTACGACTTACATTGAGAGGAATATCGGGACTGTCGATCACACCTTGCAACAACATTAAAAACTCCGGCACGATATCTTTCACTTCATCCGTTACAAAAACCTGGTTGCTGTACAACTGGATCTTGTCGCGCTGAAGTTCGTACGTCTGTTTTATTTTCGGGAAATATAAAATACCCGTGAGGTTAAACGGATAATCCACATTCAAATGGATCCAGAAAAGCGGTGGTTCATTGAATGGATAGAGTTCTTTATAAAAATTCTGGTAATCCTGCGAAGTCAACTCGCTGGGCTTTTTTGTCCATGCAGGATTTGTATTATTGATCTGTTTGTCTTCAAACTTGACCGGGATGGGAAGAAACCGGCAAAACTTATTTAATATCGAACGCAGGCGGTCCTCATCAAGGAACTCTTTGCTGTCGTCATTGATATGTAAAACGATCTCTGTACCGCGTTCGGTCCTTGCATCTTCTTCCAAAAAATACTCAGGACTTCCATCGCACTCCCACCGGACACCTTTGCTGTCTTCCTTAAAACTTTTGGTAAAAATTTCAACCTTGTCACTTACCATAAATGCCGAATAAAAACCAAGCCCGAATTTTCCGATGATGTTATTCTCATTCTGGCCTTTGTATTTATTGACGAACTCTTCCGCCCCTGATAGCGCCACCTGGTTGATATATTTATCGACTTCTTCAGCGGTCATCCCGATTCCATGGTCGAGGATAGAAATCGTCTTTTTTTCTTTATCTAGTTTGATCTCAATGGTCAGGTCGCCCAGTTCTCCTTTGGCCTCACCCAGTGAAGCGAGGGTTTTCAGCTTTTGGGTGGCATCGACGGCGTTACTGATCAGCTCACGAAGGAATATTTCATGGTCACTGTAAAGGAATTTTTTGATAATGGGAAAGATGTTTTCCGTTTGAACGCGTATACTTCCTTTTTGCATCGTTATGTAATTTTAGGGTTGGTAGTCAAACATGGTGCCACAGGTAGGGTAGCTGACAGGATGTCAAGAGGTTGAGGTTGAGGTTAAGGTATTTCACGCAAAGGCGCAAAGGCGCAAAGCGTTGCTAATAATTCAGCATTCCAGATTTTGTAACCTTTGCGCCTCTCTGTACTTTGCGCCTTTGCGTGAAATACCTCAACCTTAACCTTAACCTCAACCTTAACCTCAGCCTCAATCTCAAAGTCAAAAGAAATCCTACGCAATCTTTCCGCTTTCCCCCAAAAACCCTACCTTTGCAGCCCATTTATTTTTTAACTTAAAAACAGGGAAATGAACAATTACGAATTGATGGTGATTTTTACCCCTGTGCTATCTGAAGAGGACTTCAAAGCCGCTCAGAAAAAATACACTGCCTTCGTTAAAGAAAACGGCGGCAAAGTGGTGCACGAGAATCCCTGGGGACTAAAATCGCTGGCGTATCCCATCCAGAAAAAGACTACCGGTTTATACTGGGTCCTGGAGTACAGTACGCCATCCGACTTCAATGAGAAGCTGAATATTCAGATTCTCCGCGATGAAACGATCTTACGTTTCATGGTTACAAAACTCGATAAATATGCCGTCGAGTACAACTCCAGAAAGAGAAGTGGCGTACCTAGTAATCACGAAAAAGTAGAAGCTTAATCATGGCAAAAGCAAATGAAATTAAGTATCTGACCGCGATCAAAACAGAAAAGCGCGCGAAGAAATTCTGTCGTTTCAAGAAATACGGAATTAAATACATCGATTACAAGGACGCTGAGTTTCTCAAGAAATTCCTCAATGAGCAGGGTAAACTATTGCCTCGCCGCATTACCGGTAATTCGCTTAAGTATCAGCGTAAGGTGTCGGATGCAATCAAGAAGGCGCGTCAAATGGCTCTATTGCCTTACGTAACCGACCTTTTAAAGTAAACTCATAAAAGGAAGATCAAAATAGATTATTATGGAAATCATTTTAATACAGGACGTAGATAACCTGGGTGCGGCTCACGAAAAAGTAAGCGTGAAAAACGGCTATGCACGCAATTATCTCTTCCCTCGCAAACTCGCTATTGAAGCCAACCGTTCCAACCTAAAACAGTTGGAAGAAAGGATCAAACAGCAAAAGAAGAAAGAAGAAAAAATGCTCGCTGAAGTGAACAAGGTGATTGAAGTGTTGAAATCTTCACCGCTTAAGATCGGTGCAAAAAGTGGAACCAGCGGAAAAATCTTTGGGAGCGTTACATCTGTTCAGATTGGCCGTGCGATCCGCGATCAAAAAGGTTATGAAATTGACCGCAGACGCATCCACATCGTTGGCGATGTAAAAGAACTGGGTACTTATAAGGCAAAAGTTGATTTCGGAGGCGGTAACGAAACCGAACTCGAATTCGAAGTTGTATCCGAATAATACCCCTTCAAATTAGACTTCTTTTTTATATCAGGAAATCGATATCTACTCAGGTAATTATACGAAAAGCCCCTCTTGGGGCTTTTTTTTATTAGATATGGATAAGTAATAAAAATCCCTATCTTTACAAAAGCTCTGCTATTTTAGTTCTTACGTGTGCTGTCGCAGCTTTTTGTTAGTTCCTCAGTTCAATGTAACTAGATATTTAGAGTCGGTTTATTAATTTTTAATTTTTTTTACAATGAACATTTATGTAGGAAACCTCTCCTGGCAAATGACCGACGAGGATCTCAGAAATCTTTTTGAGCAGCATGGCACCGTTGCTTCTGCCAAAATAGTAAAAGACAAAGTCTCCGGACGCAGCAAAGGCTTTGGCTTTGTTGAAATGGAAGACGACGGCGAAGCACAACAAGCAATCACCAGCCTGTATGACTCTGAAGTAATGGGTCGCAAAATCATCGTCAACGAATCTCAACCGAAGCAACAAGGTGGCGGCGGTGGAGGATTCAAGAAGAGAAGCTTTGGTGGCGGCGGTGGTGGCGGTGGCTACAAAAAAGGCGGCTACAACCGTGGTGGCGGCGGCGGTCACGACAGAGATTATTAATCAAAACGAATCAATATATCTCTCTAAATCCTTCCAGTTTATACCGGAAGGATTTTTTTATTCCCGGGAAATTCTACTTCACATAAAATGGATTTAATTTTATTGGTCATGAATCGCTCCCTGCTTAAAATTACTATTGTTTTTTTGCTGACCGTAGTCGTTGCATGCGAAAACAATCAAAGTAACAAACCTGTTTCAAGAACAGATTCCACACCAGGTACAAGAATAGATTCCACACCAGTCACAAGAATAGATTCCACACCAGGTACACGAACAGACTCCACACAAACAAAACAAGATACTAATCCCGTTCTCGTCAGCTTCAGTAATCAAACGATGCTGCACTTCGATAGCAACAGTATCCGCACTTTTATAAAAAAATATCCATCATTCAACCGTTTCGAAAACGATCTTAATAAATTCTATTCATCACGCCAATACGCATACGCATGGTACGACACAACCGGGATGATTGAACAGGCAGATAATCTCTACAACCAGATCGCACATATTGACAACGAAGGAATCTCCGGAAAGACCGCATACAAAGATTCACTCAACACGCTGTTTGATAATACTGATATGGGACCGACCGCTGAAAAAGATTTAATGCTCACATCCCAGTATTTTAACTACGCCGAAAGAGTGTGGGGCGGAATCAGTGAAGCACAGACAAAGAAAATAAACTGGCTGATTCCAAGAAAAAAACTCGACCTGCCCTTCCTGATGGACTCACTTCTGCGCGACTCATCATCTTCCTTAATAAAAAATGGTTATAGTTTCCGACAGTATGATTCACTCAAAATTTATTTGAAACGCTATCGAGATCTCGCCGCAAAAAATAATTGGACACCAATAAAGACTAATGCAAAATCACTGAAAAAAGGAGAGTCTTCCGAAGCAATAAAAGAAATCCGCAACAGGTTATTTGCATTGGGTGATCTCCCATCCAATTCAGGAAGCGATCACTTTGATAATGATTTAGAAAACGCGGTCAAAAGTTACCAGGCGCGCACCGGCTTAAAACAAGACGGTGTGATACGGCAGCCATTGATACAACACTTAAATGTTCCCATTAACAATGTCATCGAACAGATCGTCATCAATATGGAAAGATGCAGATGGGTTCCGGTTAATTTGAATGACAATTATCTCGTGGTAAATATCCCCGACTTCAAACTATATGCATTCGAGAATAATGCGCCCGTATTTTCAATGAAAGTAGTTGTAGGAAAGAGCGTTCACAAAACAGTAATCTTTAACGGCGATTTGAAGTACGTAGTGTTCAGTCCCTATTGGACCGTTCCTCCTGGAATTTTGAAAAACGAAGTATTGCCTGCCATCAAAAAGGATCCACACTACCTGAAGAAAAATAATATGGAATGGTACAAAAATACCGTGCGGCAAAAGCCCGGTCCAAAGAACTCGCTCGGTCTTGTTAAGTTTTTGTTCCCAAATGAACATAATATTTACCTTCATGATAGTCCTGCAAAAAGTCTATTTAATGAAGAAGTGCGTGCATTCAGTCACGGTTGCATCCGGGTTGAACAGCCGAAGAAACTGGCAGCTTATTTGTTGAGAAACGATCCGGGTTGGACTGACGCCAGGATCGATAAGGCCATGCACAGTGGCAAGGAACAATATGTGACATTGAAAAAGGCCGTGCCTGTGTTTATCGCATATCTAACGGCATGGGTTGACCGAAGTGGAAAACTGAACCTGAGAAAAGATATTTACAAGAGGGACCCATCCTTATCAGACATGTTGGTAAAGGATTAACTGCAGTCATCGACGATCAATATGAAAAAGCTACATTTAATTGCCGTCTCTATTTGGCTCTTGATTACGTCGTCTTGTTCCAACAGGCCCGCGGACAGGATTTATATCAATGCAAAAATATGGACAGGTGATTCACTCAACAGCGAAGCTTCGGCAATCGTTGTCAAAGACAGTCTCATTATTTTCGTGGGAACCGATTATGAAAGATTCGAGGGACCGAAGACAAAGATCATCGACATGGAAGATAAAATGATTGTCCCCGGCTTCATCGACAACCACACCCATTTTTTATCCGGTGGCTACCAACTTGCAAACGTGGACCTGAGAAACGCAAAGTCTCAACAGGAATTTATTTCAACGCTGGCATCTTATGCATCTGCGAATAAGGGTGACCGTTGGATACTGGGCGGGGACTGGGATCATGAATCATTTGGTGGAATTTTACCTCGAAAAGAATGGATAGACAGCGTTACCGGTAATCATCCCGTTTTCGTAAACCGGTATGATGGTCATATGGGCCTGGCAAATTCAATCGCTTTAAGACTCGCCAACATCAAAAAATCAACGCCGAACCCACCCGGTGGCGAAATCGTAAAAGATCCTTCAACAGGGGAGCCAACAGGTGTGTTGAAAGACGGTGCGCTTGACATGATGGTTAATGTGATACCCGCCCCTTCTGAATCTGCACTCGATGAATCACTCCAACGTGCCATCAAACACGGACTCGAACATGGCGTAACGCAAGTACACGATATGGGCAGCTACGGTGGATGGATAGATCTCGCGACATACAGGCGCGCGTATGCAAAGAAAAAATTAGGGATCAGGATTTATTCGTTTGTAGCAATCAACACATGGAAAAAACTGGATTCGCTCGTTAAAAAAAGAGGCAGGGGAAATAATATGCTCAGGTGGGGCGGTCTCAAAGGATTTGTAGATGGATCACTGGGCTCAACGACGGCGTGGCTCTATCGGCCTTACCTCGATGCACCCAAATCCGTTGGACTGCAGGTAACGGATACCAATACACTACGGGATTATATTATTGCGGCTGACAAAGCCGGGCTCCAGGTTGCCACACACGCAATCGGTGACAGGGCAAACGATTGGATCCTGAATACTTACCAGGAAGCAGAAAAAATAAATGGCACCCGCGACCGAAGATTTCGCGTAGAACACGCCCAACACCTGACGCCGGGAGCAATTCCAAGATTTGCTGAACTAAATGTTATTCCTTCGATGCAACCCTATCATGCAATAGATGATGGAAGATGGGCAGCAAAAAGACTCGACAGCACACGACTGAAAGGAACGTACGCATTCAGAAGCCTGCTTGATGCAAAAGCAATTCTGACATTTGGCTCTGACTGGACCGTTGCTCCGTTGGATCCAATCGCAGGTATCTATGCTGCCGTTACGAGAAGAACACTCGATGATAAAAACCCCGACGGCTGGTTCCCCGATGAAAAAATCACTGTGGACGACGCACTTCGTTGTTACACTTCAAACAACGCATATGCTGGCTTCCAGGAAAATAAATTAGGCGTATTGAAAGCAGGTATGTTGGCTGATTTCGTAGTCTTATCTGACAATCTCTTTACCATCGCACCTGAAAAAATCCGGGATGTAAAAGTATTGCGCACAATATTAAATGGAAAAGAAGTATACAACGCCGCAGCAAAGTAACTCTTTGTGCCCTTCGTACTTTGTGCCTTTGTGTGAAACAAAAGTTACACTGGACGTCAGCAAATAAATGAAATCTTCGCCGGCTCAATTTTAATATCAAACACATCCGACTCCATCAATTCGCCGTCTAAATGCGCAGTTAATACAGAAGATGATTTAATGATGATTTTCTTTTTTTGCAGCACCTCGATTAATGACAGATGAAGATGTTTACCCGTTTCGACTTTTGGCAGGTAAGAAATTCTTTTCAATGGCGCAATCTCTTTAATCAAAACTATATCCAGTTCTCCATCATCGATCCTCGATTGAGGCGCTACCAAAAATCCTCCCCCATACCTTGAACCATTGGCGACGGTAATCATAAACATGCGGTCAGTCCGCCAAATATTATCGACAAAAATTTCGACGTTCTTTTCCCTATACAAAAAAATCTTCTGCACAACGGTAAGCAGGTATCCCAAATGTCCGGGAAGAATTCTCTTCTTTCCCATCGTTTTCACCACCTCTCCGTCGAAACCAATTCCAACGCCGTTAATAAAATATTTTTTATTGCATACGGCCATATCTGACACCACTGTATTTCCCTGCAATACGATATCAAAATATTCTTCTATGGATTTATTGCCATATAATTTCCACGCAAAATCATTTCCGCTTCCTCCTTTGAAAAGTGCTACCGGTATGTTGAGAATGGGATATTGATTAATGAAATAATTGAGCGTGCCATCTCCTCCAATTAACCAGATGGAACTAAAGCCATCGAAATTATTTGGCCATGTGTCAGTAAAAACGTGATATGATATCTTCAGCTGGTCAATCTTTTCCCTGACTTTTTTTAAAATGAAAGAAGATTTGCCTTTGCCTGCAGTGATATTGCATACAATCGCGACTCGCTCAAGATGGCTGGAAACATTATTCAAGACGGGCAGGGTTGGGTGTATAATTGTCAGTGTTTCTCTTTGTTCAATCGTTCGTCTTGCGAAGATATTGACACATTTAATATTAACTTTAAGAAATAAAATCTCCATATGGATCGCAGAAAATTTATCAAAAAGACTTCTATGGCTTCAGCCGGACTAACGATTCTCAACTTCCCGATTTTTGGAAAGAATGCGCCGGGTAACAAAGTAGTAGTGGCTGTAATGGGCGTGAATAGCCGCGGCAACTATCTCGCAAAAAGCTATTCTCAATTGCAAAACGTTGAAGTCGGATACATCTGCGATGTGGAGGAAAAAGCCATTCAAAATGGATTGAACGCATTGAAAGACGCACCCAGGAAACCGACTGTGGTGAAGGACATTCGAAAATTACTCGAGCAAAAAGATTTTGATGCATTGATCATCGCTGCGCCGGATCATTGGCATGCTCCTGCAGCAATCATGGGTGTGCAACATAACAAGCATGTATATGTGGAGAAACCGTGTGGACAAAATCCGTACGAAGGGGAACTGCTCATTCAGGCAATGCAAAAATCCGGTAAGCTTATCCAGATGGGTAACCAGCGCCGCTCTATGCCGACAATGATGGAAGCCGCTAAATTGGTTAAGGAAGGTGCAATTGGAAATGCATATTTCGCCAAGGCATGGTACGCAAACAACAGAAAATCTATTGGTGTCGGTAAAAAAATCCCGGTTCCATCGACGCTTGATTTTGAGTTATGGCAGGGACCCGCTCCAAGAAAAGATTACCAGGATAATCTCGTTCACTACAACTGGCATTGGTTCTGGCATTGGGGAACCGGCGAAGCTTGCAACAATGGAACACACGAAGTAGATTGTTGCAGATGGATGCTTGGCGTTGATTTCCCATCGCAAGTCACTTCAAGTGGTGGCCGATTTGCGTTTAAGGATGACTGGCAGACGCCCGATACACAAGTTGCATCTTTTGAGTTTCCACAGAACAAAGCGATCAGTTGGGAGGGCCGTAGCTGCAATGAATTTTCTGCAGAAGGCGCCGGGCGTGGTTTTATCATTTATGGAGACAAAGGAGCACTTGTAAATTTGGGTGGTGGCGATTATAAAATCGTCGATGAAAAAAATAAAGTTGTCAAAGAAGTAAAGTCGGATGAAAAAGCAGATCCAACAAATCCTATCAGCTCACTCGGCAATCTTGATCTGTATCACTTCGACAATTTCGTCAAAACAGTTCGCGGAGAAAGTTCATTGAATTCTCCAGTGAGTGAAGGGCACAAAAGCGTATTGCTTTGCCATCTCGCTAACATTTCACAACGAACCGGCCATACGTTACATTGTGATACTACAAACGGACACATCCTGGATGATGATGCAGCGAGCCAACTTTGGAGAAGAACATATGAACCTGGATGGGAACCAAAAATATAAGGAAGCCTTCGTGTTCCTTTGCGCCTTTGCGAGAAATATTCTCTCGCAAAGGCGCAAAGGAGTTAAGCGGCAAGTCTTTGTTTCCTTTGTGTCTTTGTGTGAAACAAAAGATTTCATACAAGGCACAATGAACAAACCGAAGTCAACCCACATGGGATCTCTAGTTTAGTTGTCTGATCTTAATGCTTCGAAACCGGACCGCGTCCCCATGATCCTGTAGCAGGATAAACCCTTTCGGAGCTTCTCCGAAATTCTTCCAGACCTTATATTTACTAACGGCTACCAACGCACGAAAAGCTTCAGAGCCTCTTTCATATTCCAACACCTTTACACCATTCAGATAATGCTCCACGTGATTGTTTGGGTAAACAACAATACGACCCGTGTTCCATTGCCCCGGAAAATGAACAAAGCGTTTTTGTTTATTTGCAGCGATGAGGTCGTATAAGGAAGCCATTGTGCGATTGCCGGCAATTCCCAATTTTGCATCCGGGTGTAGCGAATCATCCAGGACCTGGTACTCGAGGCCAATGGCTGATCCCGTATTATTTTCTGAAAGCGTTACAAAATATTTTACACCGCTATTACCGCCCTCGGATAAATTGAAATCGAATGACAGATCGAATGCACTGAACTGATCATTGGTTACGATATCACCGCCATTCGCAGATTCTTTTCCCTGCGATGACAATACACGCATCTCGCCACCCTTCACTTCCCACCCTTTTGTTGGAAATGTCTTTTTGTAAGCACCAATCCAACCATTGGAAGTTTTTCCGTCAAACAATAATTTCCATCCACTTTGCTTTTCGTATTCACTGAGCATATTGGGAATTGTATTGACAACGTACACACCGGCAGGAAAATCAGTCCTGCGTAAATCCGTAGTCTGAATCTTTATATTTTTAAAATATGTTTTCTTGCCTGCGTCTTCAGGCTTGGATACCGCATGCACCTGCAGACCTATAAAACCTTTTGAATCCATCGTATCGATCAGGTATGCAACTGGTTTATCGTTTATCCATGTTTTCATTTCATGACCGATACACTCTATCCGGATATGATTATAAACACCTGTCTTAAAAATTTCCTGCGTCTCAGGATGTAGTGATCCCGGATACAACCATTCTCTTCTGCCCTCATCATAAATTCCACCTGACCATCGACGTGAGAGCGGATCTACCTCAACCTGGCAGCCATATACTAATCCTTTCCCTTCATGTCCCGCAGGATTATAATGGCTCCTGATCTGCACGCCGGAGTTGCTCGTTGTATCATCGATTCTTATATCCAGTTCAAGTATGAAATTATCATATTCACGTTCCGTTACGAGGAACGTGTTCCCTGAATTCGGAACACTCGTCCCTACAATCGCACCATCTTCTATTTTGAATTCGGCATTACCAGCTAGTCGTTTCCACCCGTCAAGCGTGCGTCCATTGAATAAGTTTGTCCAACCATTTTGTGCATCTGCTGCAACCGTCAAAAACAGCAAGAAAAGAAATAAGAAACTCCGCGGAGATTTCATTTTGATAGTTGTTTTGTACATCGTTAACAAGTAATTTGGTGCTGCCTAAAATTAGTGATAAGTTCCGCAGCTTTAAACAAAAATATTTTGATTAAAACATTTACTTTTAATCTTCAAGATTGTAACATGAAGAAACTTGTATTCTCCGTTGTTTTGTTTTCATTTGCCATGATTTCATATTCCCAGGAAGTGATTCCGTTATACAAAGACAAGATTCCAAATTCGAAGCCGGTCAAAAATGAAGAAGTTTCAGAAATAGAACCGCAATATCACATTCTCATAATCAGCAAAGTCACACAGCCAACACTGTCGATTTATCTTCCACCAAAAGAAAAAGCAACGGGTACCGCCGTGATTATTGTTCCCGGCGGAGGATATCATATCGTTGCAGCGAGTCATGAAGGTTCTGATGTTGCAAAGAAATTTAATGAAATGGGCATCGCCGCATTCGTCGTTAAATATCGTATTCCTGATGACGAGAGTATGGTGAATAAAGAAATCGGGCCCTTGCAGGACGCACAAAGAGCCATCCAGATAGTGCGACAAAGAGCGAAGGAATGGAACATCAAACCCGATCATATTGGGATCATGGGATTTTCTGCAGGCGGACATTTGGCATCCACCGTCGGAACTCACTTTAAAAACGCCGTCATCGATAACCCGGCTAAAACAAATCTTCGCCCGGATTTCATGATCCTGGTTTACCCGGTAATCAGTTTTTCCGATAGCATCGGTCACACCGGTTCACGCGATAACCTGATCGGCAAAAATCCATCTCCGCAAAAAATAAAAGAATTTTCAAACGAGTTAAACATTACTACCACAACGCCGCCTACATTTTTGGTGCATGCAAAAGACGATGACGTCGTCAAAGTAGAAAACAGCATCGATTTCTATAATACGCTGAAAAAAAATAATGTGCCGGCAGAAATATATCTATATGAAAAAGGGGGACATGGATTTGGAATGAACAATTCCACCAGCGAAGTGAAATGGATGGATCTTGTTCATCAATGGATGACAAAAAATGGATGGTAAGTTTGGGTTCACACAAAACTCAGACTTTCACGAAGCAAAAAAATTATCCTTGTCTACTTCTATCACGAGATAATTTTTTTTCCCGACAGTCATATAATACAACATGTAAAGTAGCGCCGGAAGTATCAGCGCAAGCTGCAATACAAAAATCCCAAATGGTCTCTCCATCAAAATATGGGAGTACACAAGATTAATGATCACTCCCGCGAATAACGACAGCAGCATAAGCGCATAGTACCTGACTCCGCTTTTTACCAATAGATACTCGACACTACCCTGGTCAATACTCACTGTGTACACCGTACTGCTATACCACGCTATTTTACATTGTACCGAATGCATACCCGGTGGTAATATAAACTCTTCTGAAGATCCATTTTTCAGATTAGCCGCATGCACATCGTCTATAAAAACAGAATATGGACGAAAACGGTTCATCCATGCTGAAGGGCGCGTAAGTATGATTTTTCCTTTACTCTGCATTTCGTCAAAATGATCTTGCAGCAATTATTCCAAGTATATCCATGGGCATTTCTATTCTAATCCAAACAAACCTTTATTCAAAAGTTGGAGCGTTTGAATTTTATAAGAAGACGGGATAAGAAGCGATACATTGTGTTTGCTGCCTCCATAACTCACCATGCGGACAGGAACTGGTTTCATCGCATCGAATAATTTGCTCAGTACATTTTCAGTCTGTGCAATTTCACTGCCAACTATTGAAACGATGGTATGATTTTCCTCCGCCTCAACCATTCCGAAGGGTTCAAGCTCTTTCGTTATATTTTTCAGGTTCTCGGCATTATCAATTGTCAACGATACAGCAACCTCTGAAGTGGTGACCATATCAATGGATGTTTTGTATTTCTCAAATACTTCAAAGATTTTTCTTAGGAAACCGTACGCAAGTAACATTCGGCTACTTCTTATATTAATTGCAATGATCCCGTCTTTCGCTGCAACGGCCTTGACTCCTGCTGCGGACGCATCTTGTTTGATGACAGTACCTGACGCTTCCGGCTGCATTGTATTTAATAATTTAACCGGAACATTTTGTTGTTGCGCCGGCCAGATACATGTCGGGTGAAGGATCTTTGCACCGAAGTATGCAAGCTCTGCCGCTTCATCAAAACTCAACTGGTCGACTGGAATTGTCTTCTTAACGATACGCGGATCATTATTATGCATGCCATCAATATCGGTCCATATTTCACAAACGGTCGCATTGATTGCAGCTGCAATGAGTGAAGCGGTATAATCACTTCCGCCTCTTTTTAAATTGTCAACTTCGCCACTTGCATTGCGGCAGATATAACCTTGGGTAATGAATAATGACTTGTCTTTATTCTTCTGAAGCAACTGGTTCAACTTGGTCCTGATAGCGCCTAGCTGCGGTTCATCGTGAATGTCAATACTCATAAACTCAAGAGCTGGCAACAACATATGATCGATGTTTTGCTCTTCGAGATAAACGCTGAAGAGTTTTGTTGATAACAACTCACCCTGCGCCAGGATGTCTTTGTTTAAGGCTTCACTGTACGATATTTTAAGAATGATGTTTAAAAATTCGAAATGCTCCACAACAATATCCTTCGCCTTTCTGTAAGCGTTTTCCTTTTTTACCAATTCATTGATAAAAGACAGGTAATGGGTTTCCAGTTTATCAATCTGCTCCTTTGCCTGCTCACGATTTCCTGCGGCAATTGAATTGCCAATTTCAACCAACGAATTTGTTGTTCCGCTCAATGCACTCAATACGACGATTTTTGGCTCCGCGTCTTTTGTAATTAACTGAGTCACCTGGTGCATGCGCTCCGGCTTGCCGACAGACGTTCCACCAAATTTCATTACTTTCATTATCCTTTAATTTTGGGGTGCAAAGATAATCGTGGATTGGCGGATTTTAAGCGGATTTCACGGATATTATCGCGATTATGGGAAGTTTCCGGGAGTTGGTCAGATATTTCTAAAAAGAATCGAATTGGCGTTATCCACAAAGTGCCTCACAACCTCCAATTCGCGATAAAACAAAAAGGGCATACAAGAATGTATGCCCTGGTTACAACAAGATGTATTAGTTACTTCGAAAAATTAATTACTATTTCTTAACAAGCTTTTCAGTATAAACATTATTATTCATCATCACCTGAACAATGTAAATTCCTTTCGGCAAATTGCTCAATTGATCCACCATCAGACTATTGTTACCGTTGTTTACATTAAATGAACGGTATTGCAAAAGTTTACCTGAGTTATCCATCAATCTCATCATCGCAACGGTTTGTTTTTCGGAATATACGTTCACCACGGTAAAGTCCGCTGCAGGATTCGGATACATCGAAACTTTTGTTGACGGTTCACTTAATCTCACCGATACAATTTTACTGTAAGCAGTTTTTCCGTCTTCATCAACTATTTTCAAACGATAGTAAAGCACTGAGCTATTCACTCCATTTAAATAATCATTATAGCTGTATGCCTGAACAGGATCTGTCGACATTGAACCATTTACCTGTCCTACGGTCATAAAGTTTGAACCGTCTACACTTCTTTCGACTTCATAGTGGCTGATGTTTAATTCGCTTGAAGTGGTCCATGCTACTTTTACACTTCCAGATTCAACATAAGATGCTGTCAGGTTAACAATCGTTACTGGTAAGATTGTTTGACATATCTGCATATTAGGAGGTAACTGTGCGAAAGGAAAAGTCTGAGTAAGAACTCCGGCTGATCCGTCAGTAGAACCAAAGTTTGTAGTTGCATCCGTACCGGTACTCATACCATGCGCACCTAATGCGACAGATGAACCTGCATTTAAAGCAGCGTTTGAGTAAACAACACCGCCACCGCCACCACCACCAGGTCCGTGTCTTGTAGCTCCGGCAGCTGCTGGGTTGTTTGATCCACCATTACCACCTTTAGCGATCGCAGTAATTCCAGAGTGTCCACTATTTGCATAAATCAAAATGCTACCGCCGCCACCGCCGCCACCAGAAGCGTCTCTGGTTACTGTACTATTCGCATCCATTCCAGATGCATTCACCGTTCCTGTTCCAATCAAAGCAGTAGCGTTTATTATTACTAGTCCACCACCAGTACCACCACTACTAGATAAACCGTTGTTAGGCGTACCTGTACCGTTGTTACTTGTTCCGGAACCTCCGCCACCACCCATGATTAATCTTGAAGGGCTATGAAATGCTGCAAAAGTTGTTGTGTTGTAAAATGCCCAACCACCTCTACCACCGGAAGGACCGGATAAATTCCAACCCCATCCGCCTAATCCACCGGTACCACCATTGGCACCGCCACCACCACCTGAGTTCTGGTCATTCGCAGTTGGGTCATAGTCTGTAGCACCACCACCGGCATTACCGGGTGCACCACGCGCATAAGAACCATTTGGATATCCTTCGACACCTGTATTTCCTAAAGTTGTATAATCGTTGTTTACGTATCTCGGAGTACCGGCGATTCCTTCACCTTTACTACCGTTTGCGTTGATAGTAGATAAGGTAACATAATCAGTATTGTTCAAGCCGGAAGCTCCACTTAACTGACGACCACCACCACCACGAAATCCTTTACCCAATGCATTAACGGTCTGACCATTGAAGTCAATTTGGTTCACAGCACTAATTACTGTAACACCACCGGTAGCTCCATTCCATAACGGAGTTGTGATTGTTGCAGTAAGTTGAATATTATAATAAGCCGGAACACGAATGACTTGGTAAGTATATTGACCATATGTACCAAAAGCAGAAGCCGTGTACGAGTTTACAGTACCGGATGCAATTGTCAACGAACCACCTGCAAGAGGAACAGCATTTGTTGCAACAACAAACTCCATACGACCTGCTTTCATGTTCGCATTAGACAACATACCTGTACCTAACAACGCCGGGTTACCAGAGTTAGCTCCGTAAAGACCGTTGTTTGTAGAATTGATTTCTGCACCCTGCATCTGGATGACTAATAGTATATCTCCACTTGCGATAGGAGTTGTTCCAAAACCTGTACCCGATCCAGCAGCACCTAACGTGATAGACGTGGCACCAACCGCGATCGAGACACTACCAGGATAGTAGGTATTTTCATTTGCCGATTGTGAATGTGTTCCTGAGGTAGGACAGGTTTGGGAGTAAGCTATTGAATATGTTGCAATGAAAACCAATGCAAGAAACAATGCCCTGCTTAACCACGCAAGTGAAATTTTCCCTGCATTTTTTGCGCCAGGAAAAACACCCTGCAGTGATTCTTTCCGCTTCGCTATACTGGAGCCGCTTACAAAGTAAGGGCTAGTATATTTTTGTCTCTGTTTCATAAGGTTCGGTTTTAACACCCGAATAAAGTCAATTGATGTACCAATATAATTTCTTCTGATCCTGAACACTTTGCGCCTCCGGTGTCAAACCGTTTATTCCCATTTTAAGATTAAAATTCCAAAATTGATTTTCTGTTTGCTGAAGTTTTTATGACTCTCCTCGGGTCGTCTTTCGCACGTGCCATGTCATATAGTGAAGGACATTTATTTGTCGGTCGACAAAGTAAAAAGTCAGGGATTATCTACTGGTAAGTGTATTAACTTATCCGTAACGAAATTATTGTTTTGACACCTCGAATTTTCATCGAAAAGTCGCATTGGGCGCGGAAAAGACTAAAGTGTCACGTCGAATTTTTCGCCCAGATATTCAAGGTCTTCAACTACGGCATGGAGCAAGGGAATACCCTGTTTTAGACGGACCTCCTGGATCTCACGTTCGGGGTCACCCGGAATGATCACCCGGGCCTGCCCCTCCACCGTTTTGGCATTTCTGAACCGGCGGATCCATCTGTCCATATGTAATTTAAATTCGGAGCCGGGCCGAAAAGCATCAATGCGCATCGCCCCAAAAAAATGTCCTATTCCCTTGCCAGGCATTTCATCAGGCATCGACATGAATGCCGGAAAGGGAGGAACCCACGGACCATAGTTGGCTCCGCTCAGCACCGCAGAAAAAATATCTACGATCGATCCAAGTGCATATCCTTTATGACTTCCATGCTCCCGATCTCCGCCTAGTGGCAACAGCGCACCACCGTCTTTAAGTTCGTGAGGGTTCGTCGAAATTTTTCCTTTTTTATCCTGGATCCAACCAGTTGGCGCTTGTTGACTCTTACGCTGCAATATTTCCAGTTTCCCATTTGCTGCAGTTGTCGTGGCTAAATCCGCCACAAACGGAGGTTCTTCACCAGCAGGAAATGCGACACATATTGGATTAGTCCCAAGCAGCCGCTCAACAGAAAATGTTGGTGCAACAAGCGGACTTGCATTTGTCATCACAATTCCAATCATATCTTCTTCCACCGCCTTCAATGCATAATATCCCGCAATACCAAAATGATTTGAATGTTGTACGCTCACCCATCCTGTCCCTGCATTCTTTGCCTTGTCAATGGCAACCTGCATTGAATACGGTGCAACCACTAATCCCAATCCACTATCACCATCTACAACTGCCGTTGAGATGGTTTCATGAATAATTTTAATCTGTGGATTTGGATTGGCTCTTTTTGCTTCCCATAAACGCACGTACCCGATCAATCTCGCAACTCCGTGTGAATCGATTCCCCGAAGATCAGCACTCAATAATGCAGTCGCTGCAGTGATCGCGTCTTTTGCGGGACAACCAATCTTTAAAAAAATTTTCTCCGTGAACGACAACAATCTCTCGTATTCAAAATTCTGTTCCATGATAATAGTTCGGGATAGCAAATATCGGGAATGAGATCGTATGTCTGAAAATAGAAAGTCCGGAAGTATTGATGAACTTCATCTTCTTCCGGACTGATAGACGGTAATAATTATTTCAACTTCATATTCACAGGATCCCAGTACATGATTTTCTTTTGGAAATAACTTTCATTTGCTGCGAGGCACGGTCCGGCTGCTCTGAATCCAAAAACAGGATCCTCTATAACGGGCTTGCCTGCACGAATTGCGTCATAAAAATTCGTGTGGTGTGCAACATCTCCATTAAAATCATCCGGCACCTTGTAATTTATCGGTGGCTTGCTGCCGCCTTTCTGATCGTCTGCAGAATATTTCTGGTTATAATTTTTCATCAGCTCATCCTGCATTGCTTTTGGATATGTAGTCAACGCATCCCATCCGCCGATTCCTGGCGCCTTCGGCATTTTGTGATGACGTACCTGGAATCCGTTCCATCCCATGTCAATTACACCTTCTGATCCGATGAATTTTGTTGAACCCACATCCCCTTCACCGCTGATGAAATTAACACGCAACATCACTTCAAACGCAGGATGCTCTTTTGTTTCCGGGTAATGCATGATCCCTGTCATAACATCCGGAACATCGCGGCCATCTTTCCAATAGCTCAACTGGCCGGATGTACAAATCATTTCCGGACCGACCGAATCTGTTAAGAAATGAATGCCCGTCAACAAGTGTATAAAAAGATCTCCCGATACACCCGTTCCAAAATCGCGGTAATTCCGCCACCAGAAAAATTTCTTAGGATCATATGGTTGCTTCGGCATGCCCGCGATATAACGGTCCCAATCAACCGTAGAAGGTGAATGATCTGTTGGCATGGTGTATTCCCATGCACCGATGGCACTCTGTCTGTCCGTCGTCGCTTCGATACACGCAAGCTGACCGATCTCACCCGCTTTGTATAATTCTTTTGCTTTCAAGAATGCAATATCACTGACCACCTGGCTCCCGATCTGCATAGTCTTATTTGTTCGCTTATGTGCATCGATGACTTCCAGTCCCTGGCTGATTTTGTGCACCATGGGTTTTTCACAATACACATGCTTGCCTTTATTCATTGCATCAATTGAAATACGCGAGTGCCAAAGATCAGCTGTCGCAATCACCACAGCATCGATATCTTTTCTCTCCAATATCTCGCGATAATCTTGCGTGGTGAAAATATCCTTTCCATAAACTTCTTTT
>Ga0068860_100000766_pt1 | contig 36136 bp, 20 predicted proteins | sample KBSSwiS32_FD_66597 | JGI IMG/M metagenome (GOLD analysis project Ga0068860, IMG submission 66597) | Switchgrass rhizosphere microbial communities from Kellogg Biological Station, Michigan, USA - KBS Switchgrass S3-2 | ecosystem: Host-associated > Plants > Roots > Rhizosphere > Soil ... | reverse complement strand
TGCCGGATCATCGCGGACTCCGCCGCCGGGCTGCACTCGGCGCACCAGGCGCGCAGCCCGTCCGGGAAGTTCCTGGGGTTCATCCACCGGGACGTCTCCCCGCAGAACATCCTCATCGGCTTCAACGGGTGCGTGAAGCTGATCGACTTCGGCGTGGCGAAGGCGGCCAACAAGGTCTCCAACACGGTCACCGGCGCCATCAAGGGGAAGTACGCGTACATGTCCCCGGAGCAGGCCCGCGGGCAGGACCTGGACCACCGGAGCGACGTGTTCGGCCTGGGCACCATCCTCTACGAGCTGTTGACCGAGCAGCGGCTGTTCAAGCGCGAGAACGAGAACGCGACCTTGAAGGCGGTGATCAGCAACAAGCCGCCGCCCCCGTCCTCGCTGGTGGCGCAGCTGCCGCCCGCCATCGACGGCATCGTCCTCAAGGCGCTGGAGAAGAAGGCGGAGGAGCGCTACCAGTCCGCCCAGGACCTGCAGGAGCAGCTGGAGGAGTTCCTCCGCGCGGAGCGGCTGCAGTCCACCTCCACGTACCTCTCGGCGTTCATGCGGAAGCTGTACTCGCAGGACGACGACGAGGACGAGTCCACCCTGGTGGAGCAGGACCCGTCCAAGGACCCCGACGGGCCGAAGAAGACGAAGGTCAAAGCGTAGCCAGCGCCACCCGGTACAAGGACCGGTACCCCAGCCTGGGCGCGGGTTCGAACCGCTCCGCGTGGAAGATGTCCTTGAGCAGCGCCGCGCCCTCCGGCGTCTGGTGCATCTCCATGATCACCTTCTCCAGCGCCCGCATCGTCTCCGGCGCCATGTTCATGGAGCACACCACGCCGTCGTTGGGCGCCTCGTCGGTGAAGGCGATCACCTTCATCTCCGCGCCCTTGCCGGGGAGGATCTCCTCCAACCCGGTGGCGTCCGTCCCCTCCCCCTGCTCCGTCGAGGCGGGCAGCGCGTAGACCGACGCCACGTCCGCCTTCTCCGACAGCACCGCCTCCACCGCGCCGCGGTAGGACCCGTAGAACTCCTGGGAGAAGAACACCTTCGACGGGTCCATCCCGCGCGTGCGCAGCAGCGCCAGCGGCAGCAGGTAGCCGCCCACCGAGTCCCGGTCCACCCACGCCGCCTTGGCGCCCTCCAGCCGGTCCAGCGACAGCGGCTTCGACACCCGGCACACCAAGGCCGACCGGTACGAGGCGCTCCCCCGGCGCACGCCGCGCGCCACCACCCGGGTGCCCATCGCCTCCAGGCGCGCGCAGACGAACGGCGGCGCCCAGGCGGCGTCCAGCTTCCCGGAGAGCACGTCCTTGCCCAGCCCGTCGTAGCTCTGGGCCACGGTCACCTCGGCCAGCTTGCCCAGCGTGCGCGTGAAGAACCGCTCCAGGACCGCCGCGCCGTCCCGCGCGACGGTGCCCATGGACGGAGAGAGCCCGAAGCGGAAGCTGTGCTGCGTGGTCTTGGCCTGGGTCTGGGGCATCTCCATCTGGACGGAGCCTACGGCTGCTGCTTCAGCCGCTCCACCTCGTCGTCCGCCAGGCCGAACGTCGCCTGGAGCAGCTCCAGCATCCGTTCCTCACCCCGGCCGCCCTCCGAGGCCGCGGCGATCTTGCACGCCAGCCGGAAGGCCTTCACCCGCTGGCCGTGGGTGGTCAGCCCGCGGGCCAGCGCCTGCAGCCGGTCCGGCAGCCCCTGCACCGCCAGGGAGGCGAAGGCCTCCGCCACGTAGCGCTGCGCTTCGCCGCGGCTGACGCCCTGGAAGAGCGGGTCCCCGGCCAGGCTCTCCACCAGCGCCTGCGCCTCCGCCTCCTTCGGCTTCCCGTCGGAGGCCATCACCAGCACCATCACCTCGGCGTACAGGCGCTCCAGCGGATCGCCCAGCGCCTCGGCGAGCGAGCCCCCGGACTCGATGGTGGTGATGATCTCCGCCACCTCGTCCTCGCTGATGCCCAGCGCGGCCTGGAGGTTCTTGAGCAGGCCCACCTCCTCGCGCGGCACCCGCTGGTCCCCGAACGCCACCGCGGCGGCCAGGCCGAAGGCGAGCATCCGGGTGCGGTGGTCCGGCAGCCGCTCGCGCAGCGACCGCATCACCGACTCCAGGTCCTTGGACTCCGCCAGCTTCTTCGCCGAGCGCTCCACCAGCGCGTTGAGCTCCTCGGCGCGGGTGCCTTCGAACTCGGGCCGCTCGATGACGCGGCGGATGAGCACCTCCAGCTCCACCGCGGAGATGCGGCCGTCGGCCGAAGCGGCCAGCAGCATGGCTTCGATCAGCGCGGCGTTCCGCTCGTTCCGCGCCCTGATTGCGAGCTCCTTGGCCATCGTCTTTCGCCCTTCACCGCAGCTTCGGGTCAATCAGGTGGGTGGTGCGGATGTTCCCCATGGCCGCCAGCACGCTGGACGGCGCGTGGGGGATCTCGGCGGACAGCTCCTCCATCAGCTGCTTCATCCGCTTCCTCTGGAGGTTCTCCTGCGAGCCGCAGAGGTCGCAGGGGATGATCGGGAACTTCTTCAGCTCGGCGAACGCGGCGATGTCCTTCTCCGGCGCGTAGCACAGCGGCCGGATGACCGTGTTCCGCCCGTCCTCCGACTCGAGCTTGGGCGGCATGGAGCCCAGCGACCCGGCGAAGAACAGGTTGAGCAGCAGCGTCTCGATCAGGTCTTCGCGGTGGTGCCCGAGGGCGATCTTGTTGCAGCCCAGCTCCACCGCCGCGTTGTAGAGGATGCCGCGCCGGAGCCGGGAGCAGATCCAGCACTGGTTCTTCCCGGGCTCGGTCTTCTCCAGGACGATGGAGTAGGTGTCCTGCTTGAGCATCCGGTACGGGTAGCCGTGCTCCTGGAAGTAGCGCTCCAGCGCCTGGGCGGGGAAGCCGGGGTGGCCCTGGTCCAGGTTGACCGCCAGGAGGTCGAAAGGCACCACGGCGCGCCGCTGGAGCTGGGCCAGCAGGTACAGCAGCGTGTGGGAGTCCTTGCCCCCCGAGACGCCGACCAGGATCCGGTCGCCCGGGTCGATCAGGTTGAAGTCCGCGATGGCCTTGCCCGCATGGCCCAGCAGGACCTTCTCCAGCCGCGCTTCCTCGCTCATGTTCCTGGCCACCACATGCGCATGTTCTCAGCCACCATATACCTCGACATTCGGCCCTACGTTGGCCGAGCGCGAGGGTAGATTCCGGGCATGACGTTCCCGCAGGTCGCCACGGACGTCGCCACCCCTGACGCCGCCGGCCAGGCGATCCGCTTGCTGGAGGGGTCCCGCGAGCTGGCGGTGGACGTGGAGGCGGACGCGATGCACGCGTTCCGCGCCTCCCTGTGCTTCGTCCAGGTGGCCACGGACCAGGACCTGTTCCTGTTCGACACCCTGGCGGACGGGGTGAGCGCGCAGGCGCTGGCCCCGCTGTTCGCGGACCCCGCGCGCACCAAGTTCTTCCACGCCGCGGGCGGCGACCTCCAGTACCTGGCCGAGGCGGGCGTGCGGGTGCGCGGCCTGTTCGACACCCACCGCGCGGCCACGCTGCTGGGCTGGCCGAAGGTGGGGTTGGCGGACCTGGCGCGGGAGCGGCTCCAGGTGGAGCTGGCCAAGGAGCACCAGCAGTCGGACTTCTCGGTGCGCCCGCTGCCGCCCGAGGTGCGGTCGTACATCGCCGACGACGTGCGCTACCTCTGCGAGATCGGCCGGCAGGTGCGGGAGGAGTGCCGCAAGGCGGACATCCTGGAGGAGGTGGCGCTGGACTGCGAGCGGCTGTGCGAGGAGGCCGAGGCGAGGCCGGACCTGAGCGAGTTCCGCCCCCGGCTGCCCCGCGGCTCCATGTCCGCCACCCAGTACGCGCTGGGGATGGCCATTGGCGCGGCGCTGCACGAAAAAAGGCTGCAGTGGGCGGAGGCGGCCAACGTCCCCATGGGGCGGATGCTGTCCAACGCGGCGGTGGCGGCCATCGCCCAGCGCGCGCCCAGCGCGGTCAAGGAGCTGTCGCGGCTGGAGGGCGTGCGCGGCGCCTTCACCCGCGAGCACGGCGAGGAGGTGCTGGAGCTGGTGCGCCAGCTGGTGGAGCAGTCGCGCGCCGGGACGCTCCAGGCCCCGGAGGAGAAGAAGGGGCGGCGGGACCCGAACAAGAAGAAGCGGGAGGACGCGCTGAAGGCGTGGCGGTCGGAGAAGGCGGCGGAGCGGAAGGTGACGCCGTCGGTGGTGCTCCCCAACGCGCTGGTCGAGGACCTCTCCCGGCTGGGGCCCATGGGCGCCGAGCAGATCGCCGCGCTCCCCTTCTTCGGGGAGAAGCGGGCCCGGCTCTACGCGGCCGATCTGGTGGAGCTGCTGGCGAAGTTCCCCACCAGTTGACCCGGGTCAGGCGGCCTTGAGCGCCGGCGCCTGCGCCGCGGGGAGGTACTTCTCCCAGAGCGTGCCCTTCAGGCGTTCGGCGGGCTTGCCTTCGGTGTCCTTGACGAACTTCACGAAGCCCTGCTCGCTCTGCTTGACGCTGACGCCGAACTGCTTCTGGAAGGCGTCCTCGTAGGTGGCGCCCTTGCCCACCTCGCTGATCACCTTCGCCAGCCGCGGCATGGTGTCGGAGACGCCCTGGCCGTTGAGGCGGGTGCGCAGGTACTCGACGTAGAGCGCGCCGGTGGTCTCGTCCACGAAGCCGTCGCGGCTGGGGTCCTCCTCCGCCTCCGGGTCGCGGTAGTGGTCCATCACGTCCTGCGCCTTGTCCGCGGTGACGCCGCCCACCTGCTTGGCGATGCTGCGGAGCGCGGGGTCGCTGGCGTCCTCGTGCAGCGCGATGGGGTAGCTGTCGCCCAGCACGTACGCCTTGCCCTCCTGGAGGTAGGTGGGCACCAGGTCGATGCGGTCGCCGCCGATGCGCTCGTCCTGCACGTGCGCCACCTCGTGCGCGAGGGTGTCGTCGTCGTCCGGCGTGCTCTTGGTGGCCACCGTGTCCGGGACCGCCATCAGGTCCGGCCCCAGCGTCACGCCCGCGGTGCCGCCGGCGTCGCCGCCGAAGATCGCGTCGAAGCCCTTCTTGCTCAGCACCTCCACCGTGACCTGCTTGCCCAGCGGCTTGCTGTCCGGCCACTTCTGCTGCGCGGCATCGAACTTCGCGGCGTCCTCGATCTTCTTGGCCACCGCCTGGGCCTGCGCCTTGGAGAGCTTCTCGTCGGAGACGACGCGGACGAACTGGTCCTGCCAGACCAGGTGGGTCTTGGGCGGCTTGGGCGCCGCCTGCGGGGCCGCCGCCAGGCGCAGCGGGCCGCGCGCGCCGGGCGCGGGCGAGGGGGCGTTCCCGGTCTCGGGTCTGGGGACGTGGCGGGCGCGGGCGTTGGAGATGGAGTCGGGCACGGGGAATTGTCGGGAAATCCCCGACCCTTCGCCCAACGGCCGATCTGTCAGCGGCCTTGACGCGACTTCTTTTCCGCGGGCTTTTTCCGGGCGATCAGGATGCCGTCTCGAACGGTGAGAAGCACTTTCTCGACGCGGCGATCTCGGGCGACCAGCCGGTTGAAGGCGACGATGGCGCGGTCCGTCTTCTTCCTTGGCTCCAGCACGCGGCCGCTCCACAGCGTGTTGTCGGCGACGATCAGCCCGCCCGGCCGGACCAGCGGGAGCACCGCCTTGTAGTAGGCGGGGTACCGCTCCTTGTCCGCGTCGATGAAGACCAGGTCCAGCGGCGGGCGCAGGGACTTGATGGTCTTCAGCGCCGGGCCCATCCGGATGGTGATCTTCTTCCCGTGCGGGCTCCTGGCGTGGAACTTCCGGGCGATCTCCTCCGCCCTGGGGTCTATGTCGCAGGTGATCAGCTCGCCGCCGTCGGGCAGGCCCTCCGCCATCTTCAGGCCGGAGTAGCCGGTGAACATGCCGATCTCCAGCACCCGCCTGGCGCCGGAGAGCTGCACCAGCATCTTGAGGAAGGCGCCTTCGACGCGGCCCACCTGCATGTTGGGCGACTTCATCTTCGCGTAGGTGACCCGGCGCAGCTGCTCGTAGAGCGCGCCCGGCGGGTCGGTGTGGGCGTCGGCGTAATCCTCGATCTTCTTCGGGACCAGTCTCACAAGGTCACTCCGTACAGCTCCGAGTACTTCGCGGTGAGGTAGCGGATGAAGTCGTCGTCGGTCAGGCCGCGGCCGCAGACCCGCTGGACCAGCTCCTCGGCCGGGTAGCGGTAGCCCTCGCGGTGGATCTTCTGGCGGAGCCATTCGCGCAGGGCGAGCAGGTTCCCGCGCTCGAGCTCCGGCTGCACCGCGGGCCTCGCCGCGGCCCACAGCTGCGCCGAGTACAGGTTCCCCAGCGCGTAGGTCGGGAAGTAGCCGAGCTCGCCCCACGCCCAGTGGATGTCCTGGAGCACGCCCTTCACGTCGTCCGGCGGGCGGACGCCCAGGAGCGACTCCATCCGCGCGTTCCACTCCGCCGGCAGGTCCGCGAGCGGGAGCTGGCCGCCGATCAGCAGCAGCTCCAGCTCGAAGCGGAGGGCGATGTGCTGGTTGTAGGTCACCTCGTCCGCCTCGACGCGGATCAGCGACGGCTCCACCCAGTTGACCGCGACGTGGAACTGTTCGGTCGTCAGGCCCTGGAGCGATTCGGGCATCTGGGCTTGCAGCAGCGGGAAGTAGTGGCGCCAGAACGGGCGCGACCGCCCCACGATGTTCTCCCACAGCCGCGACTGCGACTCGTGCAGGCCCATGGAGGGCGCGGCGGCGAGCGGGGTGCGGAAGTGCTCCTCGGAGAAGCCCTGCTCGTACAGGCCGTGGCCGCCCTCGTGGATGGTGCCGAAGAGCGCGGGGAACGGGTTCTCCGCCTCCAGCCGGGTGGTGAGCCGCACGTCGCGCGGGTGCGTCCCGCCGGTGAAGGGGTGGATGGACTTGTCCTGGCGGCCGGCGTCCAGGTCGAAGCCCATGTCCTTCAGCAGGCGCAGCGTGAAGCGCCACTGCTTCTCCACGTCGAAGGTCTTCCCGGCCAAAGGCCACGGCCCTTTGCGCGCGCACGCCTCGGAGACGGCGCGGATGATGGGGACCAGGCGGCGGCTGAGCGACTCCAGCACCGGGCGCAGGCGCTCCACCCGCATCCCCGGCTCGTAGCCCTCCAAAAGCGCGTCGTACCGCTGCCCGGAGTGGCCAATGGCGTCCGCCTGCTGCCTCCGCAGCTCCAGCAGCCGCTGCAGGGCGGGCTGGAAGAGGCGGAAGTCCTTCGCCTCGCGGGCGGCGCGCCAGGCGGTGAGGCCCTGGCTCTGCGCCTCGGCGATGGCACGCACCAGGTCGCCGGGGACGTTGACCGCGCGGCCGCGCTCCCAGGCCAGCACCCGCGCCATCGCGCGCTGGTCCGCGGGGAGGTCCCGCTGCGCCGCCGCCGCCGCGAGGAGATCGCCCAGCGCGGTGGCGGTGAGGCGCTCGTGGTAGAGGCCCTGGAGCGTGGAGAGCTGCGCGCCGCGCGCCTCGTCGGCCTTGGCCGGGAGGTAGGTCTCCTGGTCCCAGGTGAGCAGGCCGATGGCGCCGCCGAGGTCGCGGAGCTCCTGCATGCGGGTGAGGAGCGGGGCGAAGGAGAAGCTCATGCCCGCGTTGTAGCGGGATTCGCCGCCCCAGGGGACGTCAGTCTCCGGAGCCGCCCGCCTTCAACACTCCGGCCAGCCGCGCGAGGAACGACCCCTCCTCGCTGGACTCCAGCATCTCCTCCAGCTCCTCGCGGGTGGGCGGGAGCGGGCGGCGCTCGGCGACGGGCGCGGTGGAGCGGGCGTCGGGGACGGAGGCGGTGCCCCACGTCCTGTTCTCCAGGATCTCCTGGAAGGAGCGGCCCACGGGGGGGGACACGTTGACGGAGCCGAGCGCGGTGATCCGCTGGATCATCCGGATCCGGCCGATCATGCTGGGCCCTTCGACCGGTCCGACCCCGCCGACCCGCCCTATCGGGCCCTTGTACCCACCGCGGCGCATTCCGGGGGCCATTGTAACAGCGACCCGCCTAGGATTGCCGCCCTATGTCACTCACCCTCGCGGCATGGGCGCTGGCGGCGGCGCTGGGGGCGGCCCCGGCGGGCGGCGGTGACGCCAGGCAGATCAAGCTGGCGGCGCCCGGATTGACGGGGGTCAACCTCACCAGGGAGCGGGTGGAGTTCTTCTCCAACCACTTCGCCCAGGAGATGAACAACCGCGGCATCCGGGTGATCACCGCGCAGGAGGTGAACGCGGTGATCGGCCTGGCGCGCACCCAGCAGCTGATGGGCTGCGACGAATCCGCCACCAACTGCATGACCGAGCTGGCGGACGCGCTGGGCGTGGACGGGGTGATCACCGGCTCCATCGGCCAGTTCGGGCCGACGTACCAGGCGAACCTGGTCATCGCCAGCAACGGGAACGGGAAGCTGCTCAGCAGCGTCACGGTGAAGGCGGACTCCGAACAGGGGATGCTGGACCAGCTCGGCCTCGGCGCCCGGCAGGCGGCGTCCGACGTGGGGTCCGCCCTGGGGAGGCCGGCGCGGCGGTTCGCCACGCAGTCGGTCTACACGGACGTGGTGGAGCTGATCGGGTCCGGGCTGAACCTGAAGTACGCCCGGCAGCTCGGTCCCCGGTGGTCGCTCTACACCTCGTTCGGGCTGGTGCTCAGCAAGCCGCTGGCCGAGTTCCCGGGGGTGAACGTGACCGAGGCGGACCTGGCGGCCCAGGCGCGCTTCCACTTCTTCGACACGCCGCCGTTCGGCCTCTACCTGGGCGCCGGGCTGGGCTTCTTCAGCGGCTACGGCTTCGGCTCGGATCCGACGGCGGCGGTGGCGCTGGGGTCCTCCGCGTTCCTGGTGAACGCGGAGGTGGGGTACGCGATCGCGCTGTTCGACTTCCTGCACCTGTCCGTCGGGCTGCAGGGCAACGCCGGGGTGGCCTACCTCGCGTTCGTGGGCGCCACCGGGCTCGGCGGGGGGGCCATCGCGGGCTTCGTCCCGCTGGTGGATGGGCGAATCACCGCGGGCGCGGGCGTCGCGTTCTAGGTCCGGACCATGGCGGACCAGCTGCTGATCTTCATGGTGGAGGAGGACGAGGCGGCGTTCCTGAGGTTCCTGGAGCGCTTCGCGCTGGAGGTGTACCCGCGGCGCATCCCGGCCGACTGGAAGCCGTTCCGCGCGGAGGCGGCGGCGCACGCCCGGCTGCCGGAGGGCGAGCTGTACCTGGCGGCCTCGCAGGTGGGCGACGTGCTGGTGGACCTGGTGAAGCGCGGCCCGGACAAGGGGTCGTGGCGGGTGGACGAGGTGCGCTCGCCGGTCATGTTCTGGGAGCGGTCGCGGATGACGGAGGCCGGGGAGCTGCTCGCCGGCCAGCTCTGGGCGGAGACCTCCATCACCGAGCAGACCGGCCGCCGCAGCGCCGCGTCGGACCGGTTCCGGACGCTGGTGCAGGAGGTGGAGCACTGGCTGAAGAAGACCTTCCGCAAGAGCGACCCGCCCGGGTACCTGGTGGGGCCGAAGGCGGCGCGGATGGCGAAGGAGGGGCTGCCGCTCCGCGGAGACGAGCACAAGCCGTCCGCGGTGCGGGTGTGGCGGTGATCAGGCCGCGGCCGCGGCGACGAACTGCGAGCCCCAGCGCGAGAGGCCGAAGATGGTCTGCTGCGGGTTGACCCCCAGCGACGTCGGGAAGACCGACCCGTCCACCACGAAGAGGTTGTCCACCCCGCGGAAGCGCAGCTCCGGCGTGACCACGGACGTCTTCTCGTCCGCGCCCATGGGGCAGCCGCCCATCTGGTGGGCGGTGAAGATCTTCGTCCGCACCCGCTCCCACGGCGCGCCGTCCAGCTTCCCCAGCTCCTGGGCGGAATTCATCACCACCGGGTCCTCGTGCAGGGTGACCACCCGGGCGGCGCCGGCGGCGAACTGGATCTTCGCCATCTCCTCCTGCGCGGCGCGCGCGGCCTCGAAGTGCTCCGGCCGGAGGTCGTAGGTGATGCTCAGCCGGGTGTCGCTCCCGCCGCGCAGCTTCACCGTGGCGTTCGCCTCGTCCGGCAGCAGCCCGTCGCACTGGGGGGCCACGAACGCGGACAGGTTGGGCAGCTTGCGGACCAGGTCGCGGTGGCCCTCGCCGAAGCCGGGGAAGGAGACCGCCGCCAGCACGGGGTGGACCGGCGCGACCTCGAGGAACCAGCCGACCTTCCCCGGCCCGCGGTCGATGAAGTGGTGCGACGCCACCGACTGCGGCGCGCCGGAGTAGGGGGCGATCTCCCGGTCGAAGACGCCCACCGAGACCACCGACGGGTGGAGGAACGTCCGGCGCCCCACCTTGCCGCCCTGGTCCAGCCCCGAACGCAACAGCAGCGCGGGCGAGTTGATGGCGCCGCCGCAGACGGCGAACACCTTGGCGCGCACGGTGAGCTTCACGCCCTTGGGCTTGTCGGTGGACGGGTCGCGGACCTCGGCGTGGACCGCGGACACCTTGCCGCCGCTCGTCTCCAGCCGCCGGGCGGAGGCGTTGGCGTACAGGCGCAGGCCCTTCTCCACCGCGTCCGGGACGAAGGTGACCAGCATGGACTGCTTGGCGTCCACCGGGCAGCCCACGCCGCAGTAGCCGAGGTTGGCGCACTTGTGGACGTTCCGGCGGATGAGCTGGTGCTGGTACCCCAGCTTCTCGCAGCCGTCCCGGAGGACCTTGTTGTTCTCGTTGATCTGCTCCAGCGGCCACTCGTGGATGTGGAGGCGCTGCTCCAGCCACTCGAAGTGGGGGCGGAGCACCTCGTCGGTGAGGTCCTTCAGCCCGAAGCGCTCGCGCCAGATCTGCGTGATGCGCGGCGGGGTGCGGAAGCAGGTGCACCAGTTGATGGTGGTGCCGCCGCCCACGGAGCGGCCCTGGAAGATCTTGATCGCCAGGTCGTCCGTCGCCCGGTTCGCCAGCTCCTGGTAGAGGTGCGGGTAGGCCCACCCCTCGTCCATGTTGAAGTCCCGGCGGGTGAAGTAGCCGCCCTCCTCCAGCAGCACCACGTCCAGCCCGCGGGCGGAGAGCTCGTAGGCCAGCACCGCGCCTCCGGAGCCGGAGCCGACGATGCACACCTGCGCGCTCACCTCGGTGTCGGTGGCGATCTCGTCTCCGGTGAAGATCCGTCCGGCGCGGTCACTCATGGGGCAACGTCCCTTCGGACTCTTCCGGCTTCCACACGCCCGGCGAGTCGGGCCGGGGCTGGCCGCCGCCCTTCCACACCGGCGCGTTGGGGTCGTGGAAGGCGCTCGGCGGGCCGGGGTAGTTCATGTACGCCCAGGTCCTGGGGCTGGCGTAGTAGCCCGCCAGCGCCAGCGTCTTCAGCGCGGAGTAGCCGGTGCGGCGGAGGAGGAGGCGGCTCTGCTGCCACTCCCGGAGGACGCGGGTCTGGTCGGCGGGGTCGAGGTGGGTGAAGGGCGTGGCGCGACCGCCGAAGAGGAGGTTGCCCAGCGCGTTCTCGAACAGGCCGAGGAGCTGCTTCACCTCCTTCTGCGTCTCCACCGGCGCCACGGCCAGGAGCTGGTCCACGGTCCACACCGCGTCGCCCAGAGGCGGCGCGTCCGGGGCGGGGGCGACGATGCGCGCGGCGATGGCTTGCATCACCGCGTACTCGTCGTCGGTGAGGACGGAGAGCGGCTTGGGGGAGGGGGCGCCCCGTTGGGTGCCGCGCGTGCCGAGCCAGGTGAAGCCGCCGATGAAGAGGAGGCCGCCGCCGAGGAGCCCGCGCTTGAGCAGCGAGCGGCGGGAGGGTGACCGGGGTCCGGAATTCGTCGTCGACATAGTTTTCTTGTCTCACCGGAGCAGCGTGGTGAGCGCGCTCGCCATCATCAGCCGACTCGGGCGCCCGGCCAAGGCTTTGCGACGACCGGCGGCCAGGGCGCCACGTATTTATTCGACCACACCGCGTCTCATTTCCGGGACAGCTCGGGAAGTGACTCCCCAGGGAGCCGGCGATGATGACGCAGCCGCTGACAATTTTTGTTTCATCCACCTCCAAGGACCTCAGCGACTACCGCGCCATCGCTCGGAACGTGGTCCTGGAGATGGGGTGGACCCCGAAGATGATGGAGCACTTCGGGGCGCTCCCGGAGTCCACGGTCACCGCGTGCTGCGCGCAGGTGACGCAGAGCGACGCGCTGCTGCTCATCGTCGGCTTCCAGCGCGGCTGGGTGCCCTCCGAAGCGCAAGGAGGGAACGGGACGTCCTCCATCACCGCGCTGGAGCTGGACGCCGCCCGGAAGCACAAGATCCCCGTCCTGGTGATGATGGCCAGCGAAACCTGGCCGCAGAACCTGTGCGAGAAGGACGGAGCCGCCCACGCCTGGCTGGAAGAGTTCCGCGCCGGACTCAACCTCCCGGCCGAATTCTTCGACTACGAGGTCCCCACCACCGACGAGTCGAAGCGCCTCCCGGGGTTCCGCAACAAGGTGAAGAACGTGCTCCTCGCGCACCGCGAGCGGCTCGCCCTCCAGAAGGAGCCGGCCGCCGCGCGCCCCACCGCCGACTACCGCCGGAGCGCCCGGATCGCGATGCGCGAGGGCAACTGCATCCCCTTCGTCGGGCCGGGCGTCTACGGCTCCGGCCCACTCTCCACCCCGGAGCTGATTCGCGAGATGTGGCCGGACGCGCCGGCGGCGCAAGCCTGCCTGGCGACCTCGGCCGCCTACTACGAGCAGACGTCCATCGACCGCGCGCAATTCCTCTCCGAGTTCGCCCGGATACTGACGGACCACGCGCAGGCCGCCGCCCCGCCCGCCGTGCACGGCCTGATCTCGCGCCTGGTCCTCCGGCCGACCCCGCTGGTCGTATCCGCGTGCCACGACATGGTGTTGGAAGACCAGCTCTCCGAGACTCGGCGCTGCGCGGTCGTGTCCCACATCATTCGATCGCGCCGCGGCGAGCAGGACGGGCGCCTGCTGGTGAGCGTTCGCGGCGAGCCCCCGCAGATCCGCCTCGCCGACAAGCTGAACCTCGAGGGTTTCGACCTCGTCATCTACAAGCCCCTCGGCTCCCCGTTGCTCCACTTGCCGGAGGGCAGCGGGATTCCCTCGCGCTGGCCCGGACCGGACGACGACCTGGGGATCGACACCGTGGTCGCCACGGAGACGGACCACCTCACCTTCCTGGGCCGCCTGGACAACCAGCACACCCAGGTCCCCAGCGTGTTCCACCGCCCCTTTCAGCGGAGGGTGGTGCTCTTCCTGGGGTTGCAGCTCGACACCTGGCACTACCGCCTGGTCCTCCAGGTCTTCCGGTCGGTGCAGGTGAAGTTCGACCCGAGCCACACGCCGCCCATCGCCGTCCGCACCCCGGAGTCGACCATGGAAACGCTGGCCTGGGAGAACCTCAACACCAAGACCATCCACATGGACCCCAACGAGTTCGCCGACGACGCGGAGGAGAACGAGTGAGCGCCTCGAGCCCCCTACCCACCCCCGAACGCCCGTACGTCGGCGTGAGACCCTTCGAACGAGTGGAGCGATCGATCTTCTTCGGCCGGGAGCGAGACGCGCTCTACCTCTGCAGCAAGATCTTCTCGACCCGCCTCACCCTCCTGTACGCCCCCTCCGGCGCCGGCAAGTCATCCATCCTGCGCACGCTGGTGATCCCGGAGCTGGAGTCGCAGCACGCGCGAACGCTGTACTTCGACTCCTGGAACGCCGGGGACCCGCTGGAGGCCCTCCGCGAGGAGCTGGTGGCGATGGCGACCGCCGGCGGGGTGGCGGAGGCCGGTGCCGGGGCGCCGAGCCTGGCGGAGCTGGTCTCCATGCTGAACAGCGTCGACGACCGCACGGTCGTGCTCGTCCTGGACCAGTTCGAGGAGCTGCTGACCCCCGCGCACGGCGCCCGGCTGGACCGGTTCCGGCGTGAGCTGAGGCGCCTGGTCAGCTCCGGCGGCCCGGACGTCCGGGTGGTGCTCTCGTTGCGCGAGGAGCACCTGGCCGCGCTGGAGCCCTTCCGGGAGGACATCCTGGAGCTCTTCCGGTCCACCTACCGGCTGGAGATGCTGGGCGACACCGACCTGCGCAAGGCGATCCAGGGACCCGCCGCCGTGTTCGGCGTGGAGTGGGAGCCGAAGCTGGTGGAGGACCTGATCAACGACCTTAGGTCCACGGGCGGCGGCGCGGTGGAGCTGCCCATGCTCCAGCTGGTCTGCGACCAGCTCTGGGCCGCGCGGCGGAGCGAGCCGCGGCTGACGGTCAGCCTCTACGAGTGGCTGGGGCGGGTTCCCGCCATCCTCGACGGGTACGTGCGCAGCGTGATGCCGTCGACCGTGCAGGGGCAGTTGCTCACGGCCAAGCTCATGGTGGTGCTGGCTCCGCGGAGCGGGTTCAAGGTCGCCTTCACGCCCGGGCACCTGGCGGAGACCTGCGCCCTCCCGCGGGATTGGGTGAGCCAGGAGCTGGAGCGTCTGGCCGAGCAGCGGATCCTCCGGACGCGGCGCTATCGGTCCGAGGTGCTCTACGAGCTGCAGCACGACGCGCTGATCCCCATCATCGGGCAGTGGCGCGACGAGGTGATGGAGCGCCACCGCCAGCGCCGCGCCGCGCGAAGGAGCCGGCGGCGCCGGGTGATGGTGCTGTTGCTGGCGCTCCTGGCCGTCGTGGGCCGCGCCGCCTGGGGCCCGATCCGGATCTACCAGCGCACCAACTGGCCGCTCGCCGAGCTCGACGAGAAGGTGAGGAAGCAGGTCGGCGCCGTGTCCCCGGTCCGGCCCGAGGACGTCCAGAAACAGTTCTTCCAGGATGACGAGCTCCGGGAGGAGGCCGGGCGGACCTTCGACGAGGTCGCCCGCGTCGTCTACGACGAGCACGACTGGCTGGGGGGCGACATCCTCCCCCGGCAACTGGAGCAGTACCGGGGCTTGATCCCGCCGGGCTATGGGCCCGGCACGGCGGATTCCCCGCCCATCGACATGTCCGGCGCCTCCTGGCCGATCGTCGCGGAGGTGCCGGCCGCCCTGAAGATCGACCGCGACGCCTTCAACGACGCCTGGCGTTCCATCGCCAGGCCACTGGTCGAGGAGGGCCTCCCGGTGCCCCAGGAGATCGAGCTTCTGCCCAACGGCGACTTCCCGCGCACGTTCGCCCAGGTCTGGGCGGCCGGAATCGGGACGGCGCTTCCGCTTCCCGCGCACGACCAGGATCTCCTCATCCCGGAGGGCGGCCTGTCCCAGGAGCTGAAGACGTTCCTGGGCCGCGTGCGCCCCGGAGAGCCCATTGGCACCGCGAAGGACGGCGGGCCGTGGCGCCTGGTGCCCTTCTGGTCGCTGCCGGTGTGGAAGGTCTCGGGGACGCCGGCCTATGACGGCAACGCGCTGGCCGCGCTGCTGATCATGCTGGAGATCCGGAAGGCTCCGGACCAGTTCCTCAGCCCGACCGCGGTGGAGTTCCTCCTCCGGCGGGCGGAGCGCGTCTTCCCCGCCACCGCCGACGAGGCGCGCAACGCGCGCGGCGCGGCGCTGGTCACCGACCTGCAGTACGTGGTGAAGCGGGGCGGTTCGCTCCGACACATCGAGCGCTTGCTCGACCAGGCGGCGGAGTACCCCACCCTGAGCTCGGCGGAGCTGGCGTCGATCCTCGTTCCCGATCCCGGAGACGATCCGCCTCCCCCGCCGGTCTTCGGCCGCGCCCGGGAGGCGGCGACGGGCGCGAGGGCGCGCCTGTCACCGTGGCAGGACCAGCAGCTCAAGGGGTTCGAGCGAAGCACCGGCTGGCTTCCCCCATTGAAGCGGACCGTCACCTGCTTCATCGGCGCCGAGCTGCACGCGGCGCTGTTGAAGGACGGTCGCGTCGACCGGGCGGTGGAGGAGCGCGTGTCGCAGGTCCAGGGCCAGGTGTACCGGAGGTTCGGGGTGCGGATCCCCGACCTGGAGTTCGTCCCCAGCCCCTCGATCCCGCCGAACGCCTTCCAGCTCGAGCTCCCCGACGAGAGCGAGGCGGGAGGGCGGCTGATGTTCGTCACCCGCGGCGCCCCCGCGGAAGAGGTGGTCAACGCCTACCGCTGGCGCGCGGAGGCGCTGCGCGAGCGCTGGGTGACCGCGGAGACGGTCTCCAACACGCTGCGGACCCTCTCCCCGGACATGCGTGGGTGGTTCGCCAACAATTACTCCGTCACCGCCCTCAAGGAGGTGCTGCGGTCGGTGGTCCGCCCTTGCCCGCATGAGCTGCAGCAGCGGATGTCCCAGGCGGACGGCTCACAGGTCGAGGTCACGCCCAACAGCACCATCTACCCGCTGGATTGGCTCCTGGGGTCGCTCGTCTTCTGGTCCCTGGCCCCCGGCCGCGACCTGGACGGGCTCACGGAGAACCTCCAGCAGACGCAGCAAGCCCTGGACGACGCCTGGCGCGCTCCCCTGAGCGACGACGACGACGCTCCCCGGGAGATCGTGCGCGGCGTGGTGGCGCTGGAGAGAGGCCAGCCGGGCTGGGCCCAACACATGTTCGAGGAAGCGCGCGCGCGCTATCCGGACAGCGCGGCGCAGTGGTTCCTGCAGGTGTACGCGCAGCACCGGGTTCAATGGGTGGCGAGGGCCATCCAACGGGCCTGCGCCAATCCGCTGGCGCCTCGCCTGACGGCCGACGCGCGGGTGGAGCTGGAGGACTACCTCGACTCCCTGGCCCAGGGCACCTCCTCGAAGGAGGACGAGCGGCGGATCCGCCTGTGTCAGTTCTCCGCCGCGCAGCGCGACCGGCCGGCCGAACGGCGGCGACTGGGGGCGACCCTGGCCCAGGCGTTCGCGGATCCGGAGGCTTGGCCGGCGGCCGAAGCGGCGGCGTTCGGACGCGAGCTGTTGGCGATCGCCGACCCGGTCGCCCGCGAAAAACCGCTCCAGGAGAAGTCCCGAAAGCTGATGCTCAGCGCGTTCGACCGGGCGTCGTCCGGCGAGGCTGAGGCGATGTTCGGGCGGACGCTCGAGCAGTGCCACCGGCCGGGGCCGCACTACGCGTGCCAGGACCTCCTCGTGCGGATGGCCGACCAGCGGCCGGAGCCGGCGATCCTGTTCGACTGGTTGATGGAGCGCAGCGCCGGCGAGACCGAGGAGGAGCTCGAGGACGCGCTGGTGCTGGCGGATCGCGTGGACCGGCGGCTCTACGACTTTCCCGACTTCGATCCCCTGGCCGACCGGGTCAGCTTCGCGCGGGCCCGGGCACAGCTCCGGCTCGCCGACCTGGGCCACGAGGAGTACCGGGCCCCGGGCGAGCAGACCGCGCAGAGCCTGGCTCAGAAGCTGTCCGTGGGCGGAAAGGCGCAGGCGCTCCTGGTCCGGTCGGCCACCGCCACCGGCGACTACGACAAGGCGAACGAGCTGCTCACCGCCGGCCTGAAGGAATGGCGACACGAGCCCGACCTGCGGCTGGCGCAGCTCTCGCTCTCCATCAAGTCCGGGAGGCTGGACGAGGCGTTCCAGCCGGGAGAGGACGGCGTCGTCGGCGCCGCGACCGGGGAGGAGATGGATGGCCAGTGCCTGTCCTCGATGGCGCAGGTGGTGGCCAGGAAGCAGGGCTGGAAGCTCAACGCGACCCGGATGATCGGATCGAAGAACCCGTGCCGGCGGCTCCTCACCCTGCTCCTCTACGCCCGCCTGGGCGCGAAGACCGGCAAGGACCAACACGTGCTGGACGACGCCTGGAGCCAGATCAACCGCGCCAGCTGGCCGGAGCGGCTCCGGGGAGGAGACGCCAGCGTCTGGTACGAGATGCTGGTCGGCTACTACACCGGAGAGGTCAAGCGGGAGGAGATCTTCGGCCCGCTGCGGAACGACAAGGCCTTCGCCGACTCCAAGCTCCAGTTCCTCCGGCGCCCGCGGAGGTGGTTGTCCTGCGAAGCGCATTTCTACGAGGCGTTGCTGGCGGACACCCAGGGCGAAGAAGGCCTGAAGCAGGCGGCGCTGGGGCAGCTGAAGAGCCCTGATTGCCGGAGCCGCATCGAGCAAGGCCTGGGCATGTACCTGATGGCGGCCCGCGAAGGCACCCTCACCCGACCCACGCCACTGTCTCCCTGAGGACCGACACCATGGAGCGCTTTGCACGAGGGCTGGCCCTCCTCGCCATCTCTACGCTCGGCGGCTGGCCCGGGACGGCCACCGCGGCACCGGGCGACGTGCTGACCGTGAACGGCCTCCGGATCGAAGGGGCGCCACACCTGGACGACGCCGCCGTCAAGCGCGGGCTGACCACCACCGAGCCGCAGCCGTGGGACTCGCTCGGCCCGCCCCACCCGTTCGACCTGAACGACTGGCAGACCGACCTCGCCCGCATTCAGAGCTACTGCCGCGCGACCGGGTATTACCAGTGCCGCGTCCTCTTCCAGGAGGTGGCGCGGGACCGCGACACCGGCGTGCGGCTCACCGTGCAGCTCGAGGAGGGCGAGCCGACGATCGTCTCCGGCCTGGACATCCGCGGCCTGGAGGCCGTCCCTTCGGAGGTCCGGGAAGCGGTGCTCAGAAACCTCCCCCTGCGCGAAGGCGAGGTCTTCCGCGAGGCCGACTGGGAGAAGACGAAGAAACGGATCCTGACCGCCCTGCGCGACCAGGGCTACTTCCAGGCGAGCGTGGGGGGGCGGGTGGAGGTGACCGCGGAGGCCCACCGGGCGGCCCCCACGCTCACCATCACCCCCGGCCTCCGCTTTCGCTTCGGGAAGATCGCCCCCCGGAAGACGCCACCCCACGTCCCGCCCCAGCGGGTCGCCGACCAGGTCCACGCGGCCATCCACCCCGGCGACTGGTTCTCCCCCCACGCCATCGAGGAGGCCCGGCTCCGCCTGTTCAAGATGGGCGTCTTCGCCGACGCGAAGGTGGTCCCCGGCGCGCCGGACAAGGCCACGGCGACCATCCCCGTGGAGTGGGAGGTCGAAGAGTCCCTCTTCCATACCCAGAGCGTCGGCCTCGGCTTCAGCGTGGATCCCGCGCAGACCGAGGGCCATGTCTTCGGCGAGTACAGCGATCTCAACCTCCTGGGCGATCTCAGCAGCTTCTACCTCCAGGTGAGGCTGGGGTATGCGCTCACGCCCGGCGTGCTGGCCACGTTCACGTCGCCGCAGTCCGTCGAGTCCTCCTGGAAGCTGGACGCGGAGGCGAAGCTGGAGCAACCGGGCGCCTTCTCCCCCGACGTGACCACGCAGGTCAGCCTGGGCCTCAAGCGCGACTTCCAGCCGGGCTTCTCGTACCTGGAGGGCCACGTCAAGCTGGGCGCCGTCTGGCAGCCACGCCCGGACCTGTACGTCTTCCCTTCCTACAACCTGGAGTTGTACGGGCTGACCGGGACCCTCGCCGACGCCATCGACGGCGAGCACATCCTGGGGTGCGACCCGGCCACCTCCCACTCCTTCGGCGGCTGGAGCACCTGCGACGTGGTGCTCTCCTATGCAGAGGTCGTGGTGGAGCTCGACCGCCGCGACGACCACATCCAACCTCACAACGGCTACTTCGCCGCGCTCTCGATACGAGGCGGTGGCGGCCCCCTGGGAGGCGACTTCAACTACCTCCGCGTCCAGCCCGAAGCCCGCTTCTACAAGACCTTCGATGCGTTCCCCCGCCTCACCCTCTCCGCCAAGCTCAAGCTGGGCACGCTGGTGACGCTGGGGAATACGACGGAGAGCCCCGTGGTCGCCCGGTTCTCCGAGGGCGGCGCGAATTCGATGCGCGGCTTCGGTATCCACCGGCTCTCCCCGATGCTGCTGGTCCCCCCTTCCGCCGACGCCCCGGGGGCGAGCCCCAAGCTCATTCCCATCGGCGGCGACGGCCAGTTGGAGGCGTCCATCGAGGCTCGCTACCGCATCACCACCACCAACCTCTTCGGCGCCGTCTTCCTCGACGTGGGCTCCGTCACACCCGGTCCGTTCCACCCCGGCGACATCGCCCGGAACATGATGTACGCGGCCGGCGTCGGCGTGAGGTACCGCACGCCGGTGGGCCCCGTCCGCCTCGACCTGGTGCGGCGGCTCGACATCGGCCAGCCGCGCCTCACGTTCGACGCGTCCGGCGCCCCGGCTCCGGCGCCGGAGAAGGCGCCCAGCTGCTTCGGCTTGTTCCCCACCAGGAACGCTTCCTACCCGGGGGCTCCCCAGGAAGGCCTGTGCGCGTTCCACCTGACCGTCGGGGAGGCGTTCTGATGCGCACCTGGGCTCGCAGGTTGGTGTACGTGACGCTGGCGGTCCTCGCCCTCTCCGCGACGGCCGGCGGAGGCGCCTGGCTCTATCTCCAGAGCCCTCCCGGCCAGGCGCAGCTCCGCCAGGAGGTGATCGGCGCGCTCGAGGGTGCGCTGCACGGCTCCGCGATCGTGGGCGCGGTGAGCGTCAACGGCCGGGAGGTCGAGCTGCGCAACCTCAAGCTCTACGACCCGGAGCGCCGGCTCCTGGCCGAGGTCGCGGTGCTGCGCCTGGAGATCTCCACCGCCGATCTTCTCCGCGGAAGGCTCGCCGCTTCCAGCGGGCTCGCCGTGCGGCCCCGGCTGTACCTCCCGGCCCGCGAGCGCGCGCTCACCTTCCTCCGGGCCATCACCTCTGGAGGGGCCCGGCAGGAAGGCGCCGAGCGGTCCGGGATGCTTCCCCGGCGCTCGCTCCTCCTCCAGCACCTCTCGATTGAAGACGGGGCCGTGGCGTTCGTTGGCTCGGGCGAATCGCGCAGCCTGGATGGAATCTCCGGCACCATCAGCAACGCGTGGGCCGAGCCGGACCGATCGTTCCACGCGGAGGTGGACCTCCGGACCGCGGGCGCGTCGCTGGACACTTCCTGGGACGGTGGCGCGGACGGCGACCTGCGCGCCGACGTCCGGAAGGCGTCCCTGGAGCCACGCGCCGCCGCCGCGCTCGGCCTCCCGTCCCTCCAGGTCCCGGTCCGGCTCTCCGGCACGGCGGAGCTCCACGGAGACGGCCTTCGCGGGCAGGTGTCGGCCTGGGCGGGCCGCGCGAGCGCGTCGCTTCGCGGGACGCTGGACATGAAGCGACGATGGAGCGACGGGCTCGTGCTGGAGATCCGGGGAGTGGACCTCTCGGAGCTGGTCGCGAACGGACCACCCACGGACCTGGGCCTCACCGTGGACGGGCGCGGCGGGGGCCCCACCTTGGACGCGCTCCAGGGCACGGTGGAGATCACGGTGCCCCCGTCTCGGGTGCGGGGCGAGATGCTGGGTCCCATCCGGCTCTCCGCGGGCGTGGACGGCGGGCGGCTTCACGTCCCCGCGCTGGCCGCCGAGCTGCCTGGCCTGTCCGTGAGCGCGTCCGGGGACGGGACGGCGGAGCAGCTCTCGGTGCGCGGGACCCTCCGCGCCTCCGACCTGTCCGCGCTGTCTCGCGCCCTGGGCCACCTCGGCGAGCTCCGACTCCCGGAGCTGGAGGGCAAGGGAGCGCTCCAGCTGGCCGTGGAGGGCCCGGTGAAGCACCCGCGGGTGACTTTGAAAGGTGACTTCCCCTGGCTCCGGTTCGGGGAGGATTCGATGCGGGGCGTGGCGGTCAAGGCGACCGTCGCGGATGTCCGGCGGCCGCTGGACGCGGTCGCGAAGGTAGAGGCGGCCCAGCTCGACGTGCGCGGGCGCCACTGCCGCGGCCTGTCGCTGGAGATCGCCAACGCCGGCGGCGCGCTCACGGCGGACGTGCGCGCCACGCGGATCCTGGCCGACGCCGGCGGCGCGTGGCGCGACGGGGACGAGCTGGCGGCGCACCTGGCGGGCGACCTCGACGCGGGCGAGCGCGGGCTCCTGGTGCGCGAGCTGAGCGTCCGCTCTCCGGAAGCCACCTGGACGCTGCAAGGGCCGGCGCACGTGACCGTGGACCGCACCGCGTGGCTCACCGCCGATCCGCTGCACCTGCGGAGCGAGGCCCAGGCGGTGACGGTGAGCGGGCGCGCCTCGCGCGAGTCCGTGGACGCCTCGCTCCGGGTCCAGCGACTGGATCTCCGGCTCCTCCCGCCCGATCTGGTCGACCGGTCATTCGGCCTGGCCGGGCTGGTGGACGCGGAGGTGAACGTGCAGGGCACCTGGGACGATCCGGTGGTGAAGGCGACCGCTCGGCTCAGCCACGGCAGGGTACGGCGCTGGGACGAGCTGGACCTCGACCTCTCCGGCACCTACGCGGGCGGGCGCGCCGCCGGGAGGCTGGGCCTCACCTCGCGGCCGGTTCGCCTGAGCGCCGCGTTCGACATCCCCGTGGTGGCCCTCATCCAGCGGCGTCCCGAGCCGATCGAGGCCTCCATCACCATCGACGAGCAGCCCATCGACCCGCTCTTCGAGACCGTTGGCTGGCCGGAGCACCTCTCCGGAACGGTCTACGGCTCCCTCTCCGTGAAGGGCACGGCGGATGACCCCAGCGCCCGAATGCTCCTGACGGTGAAGAGCCTGGACGCGCCTCGGTACCCGCTGATCGAGCGGAGCCGGCCCACCCTGACCGTCACCGCGACGGCGGCCCCGGGCCAGGGGCTCCGCGCGAAGGTGGAGATGATGTCGGGAGCCACGGGCGCCAGGGGCGAGCTCACGGTGAGCACTCCGTTCACGCTGGCGGGTCTCATGAGCCAGCTGCCCGACGAGGCGACGCTGATGGCGGCGAAGGGCTCCGTGGACGCGCGGCTCACGGATTTCCCTCTGGAGGTCCTCGAGGTGGCTCAGGAGCGACACCTCTCCGGGCGCGCGAGCCTCACGGCGAAGCTGACCGGGACGCTCCGAGACCCGGCGGTGACGGCCCACCTCGCTGGCGGAATCGTCGTGGAGGACGGGGGGTCACCGGCCCGCCCCTCGCCCAGCGCCGCCTCGGTGAGCCGGACCCGCGGCTCGGACCTCGTCCTGACCGAACTGGCGGCGCGCATCGTGGGGCAGGCCCGCGAGCGCTGGCGCGCACTGACCGGCGGGGACGCTCACCACGCCAAGCAACCTGAGCCGGTGGTCGAGTGCCTGCCCCGAAGCGACCTGCTGGCCGGCGTGCCCGCGGAGTTGCCGGCGGACGCCGGGTCACAACCCACGGACCACGCGTTCGTCCGTGGGGCCGTCCAATACGACTACCGGAATCGGCGCTCCACGGTGGTCGCCTTCCTCGGCTCGCCGGGGGGCGGGCGCGCCCGGCTGGACGGCGCGGTGGACCTGGACCTGTCGCTGCCGGCGCTCCGGCGCGGGGTCGATCCACGGGCGGCGACCGTGGACGCCGCGGTGAGCGCGGAGGGCTTCGATCTGGCGGTGCTCAATGGCTCAGTGCCGCGAGTGCGGGACATCAGGGGCCAGCTCTCCGCGGACGTGCGCGTGACCAGGACGTCGGACAACTTCGATTCGAACGGCTGCGTGGCCCTGCACGGCGGCGCGCTGGCCATCGACGAGCACGGCTCCTATGGGGCGATCCGGCTCCGCGCCGATGCCCAGGGGAGGAAGCTCAAGATCGGCCGGCTGGAGGCGCAGAGCGGCTCCGGGTTCGCCGAGCTGACGGGCGAGCTGGCGCTCACCAGCGGCGGCAAGCTCCACGTCTCGGGCGTGGCGCGCAGCCAGACCTTCCCCATCATCTACCGCTACCAGACCCACGCGGCGCTCACCTCCCGGCTCACCTTCCAGGGCGACCTCTCCTCCTCGGGGCTGGACCTCGACCATGTCCAGTTCCAGGAGGCGCACGTCCAGCTCCCGGAGGAGCGGCTCAGGGATCTCCATGAGATCGATCGCCCGCAGGACATCGTGCTGGTGGACGGCCCTCCAGGGGCTCGCCGGGAGGCGCTGGCCGGGGAGGGCCCGATCCCCTGGCGATACACCTTCACGGTCGCCGCGCCCCGGAATGTCTGGCTGGAGAGGGAGGACCTGAGGCTGGTGGAGATCGGCCTCTCCGAAGGGTTCCGCTTCGAATACCAGGGGCGCGCCAGGACCTACGGCCAGATCCGCGTCGCTGGATCCGAGGCGCAGGTCTCCTTCGTGGGGCGCGAGTTCAAGCTGGGATCGGACTCGCAGATCACCTTCACCGGGCCGCCGGGGTCCCCGGAGATCAACGTCACCGGGGAATACACCAACGATCGTGAGGGCGTCACGGTGACGGTGCGGGCGTTCAAGGACAAGGACAAGGACCTCGCCTTGAGCCTCTCCTCCAAACCGGAGATGTCCGAGCCCGAGATCTTCACCCTGCTCGCCACCGGACGGAGGACCCTCAAGTACGGCTCGTGCGCGTCGATGTGCGGCGCGGATGCGGCGTCGGCCCTCGGTGCCCTGCTCGCCTCCCGGTTCAGGGGCTACCTCCCCGTGGACCTGCTCTCGATCGAGTCCGGCGGAGCCGACAGCTTGAAGGGCACGCAGATCGAGGCGGGCAAGTACTTCAGCCGCTTCGGGCTCTTCGCGACCATCCAGGTACAGTTCGGCGCGGACCCGTTCAGGGGCAACACGTACTCGCTCCACACCGAGTACCGGGTCGGACCGGACGTCACCTTGCAGGTCGCGCTCGACGACAGGACCGCCGGCGGAGCGGACCTGGTCTGGAGCCGCGAGTACTGAGCCTCAATCCAGCGGGTCCGGAATCTCCTCCTCCGCCGCGGCCGCCGGAGCGCCCGCCACGTCGGAGACCTCCACGTCGGGCGGCACGACGTACCACTGCCGCCCGCCCAGCTTCTGCCGCTTGAGCAGCCCCTCCCGCTCCATCGCCTCCAGCAGCTTGGAGAACGTCCCGAACCCGAACTCCGACTCGTCGAAGTCCGGCTCCCTCCGCACCATCGTCTCCTTGATCAGCGACGGGTTGATCGGCCCGGTCGCGCGCGAGAGCAACCCCGACACCACCTCCCGCGCCAGGTCCGGGATCTTCGGCGCCTCCTTCGACTCCCTCCCGCCCTCCCCGCGCCCGCCCTTGCCGCGGTGGTTCCCGCCGCGGGGGTGCTTCTCCGAGGAGGACGTGGCCGCGCGCCGCGCCCGGTCCGTGGGCAGATAGAGGAACTCGTCGCACGCCCGGACGAAGAACGGCGACGTCGCCTCCTTCACCCCCATGCCGATCACCCGCCGGTCGTTCTCCCGCAGCTTGTTCGCCAGCGGGACGAAGTCGGAGTCCCCGGACGCGATGGCGAAGGTGTCGATGTGCTGCCGCGCGTAGTTCAGCTCCAGCGCGTCGATGACCAGCCGCATGTCCGCCGCGTTCTTCCCCGACCGCGTGGTGGGCGGCACGTCGATCAGCTCCACCCCCAGCTCGTGCAGGCTGCCCTTCGCCTCCCGGAACCGCCCCCAGTCGCAGTACGCGCGCCGGAAGATCACCTTCCCGCGCTCCAGCAGCAGGTCCAGGGACGGGCGCAGGTCGAAGCTGGAGGGGCTGATCCCGGTGTTGGTCACCAGGTTCTCGAAGTCGATGAAGAGCGCGATGCGGCGCTCGCTGGAGGACACGGTCATAGGTCCTGCCTCATGCCACGTTACGGGACCGCGCGCACCCGTAGCTCGCGCGCATCTGCTCGCCCGTGGTCATCCACCGCGCGCACCAGGTACTTCCCCGGCCGCGCTGCCCACGGGAGCGCCTCCCCCGGCCGCGACTTCCCCACCAGCCGTTCGTCCACGAACCAGAACATCTCCCGGGCGTCCGCGTCCGCCGTGGCCAGAAGCGGGATGGTCTGGTGGTTGTCCGAAGACGCCCGCACCGCGTAGTCCACCCCCACCTGCGGCGAGGTGATGGAGGGCGGCAAGCCGCTCCGCGCCATCGCCTCCAGCCCGCACTCCTCCGACTCCGGCGGCGGCACCCGCCGCGGCACGCCCGCCTTCTGGAACAGCCGCAGCAGGTCGGACGGCCAGAACTCGTACACCTCCGAACGCGTGAATTCGCTCGGCTTGCACGCGCGCTTCCCCGTCCGCACGTCCACCAGCACCTCGCGGTGCACGTCGCACGTCTTCACCGGCGACTTCCCGGGGATGAACCAGGTGCTCGCGCGGTGCGGGCAGCGCGGCCCGGGCAGCATCCCCGACGCCGGGCACACCTCCACCCGGGTGAGCCCCGCCGGCCGCCGCCTGTGCACCAGCGAGATCTCCGGGTGCTCGGTCCGCAGCGCGTCGATGACGTCGAACATCAGCGGCCCCGCCGCCTCCGCCCCGATGAACGCCCGGTTCGCCGACCCGTCGAAGTTTCCAATCCACACCGCCACCACGTACGGCCCGAACACCCCCACCGACCACGCGTCCCGGTGCGCGTGCGACGTCCCCGTCTTCCACGACACCTGCACCGGGTCCCGGATGAAGCTGGAGCGCATCGCCGGCGGCCCCACCCGCCGCCCCTCCAGCGAGTCCAGCGCCATGAAGGACGCCTCCGGGCTGAGCAGCTGCGGGTCGCCGGACACGAACCCGTCGTCGCCGGGGAGCTGGCGGAGCCGGCGGAGCTCTCCCCCCCGCGCGAGCATGGCGTACAGCTCCACCAGCTCGGACATGGTCACCTCGGCCGCGCCCAGCACCAGCGACAGCCCGTAGTTCTCCTCGCTCCGCAGCCTCGAGATGCCCGCCCGCCGGAGGAACCCGTGGAACGTCGGGTCCGACAGGTGCGCGGCCAGCTCCACCGCCGGGATGTTGCGGCTCCGCGCCAGCGCGTCCTTCGCCGGGATGGGCCCCGCGAAGTCGCCGTCGAAGTTCTCCGGGTTGTAGCCGGAGAACGACGCCGGCGCGTCCTTGAGCACCGACAGCGGGTGGATGATCCCCTGGTCGAACGCCAGCGCGTACACGAACGGCTTCAGCGCCGACCCGGGCGACCGCTTCGACTCCGTCCCGTTCACCTGCCCGGAGATGGAGACGTCGTGGAAGTCGGCGGACCCCACCGCCGCCAGCACCTCCGACGTCCGCCAGTCCGCCAGCAGCATCGCCGCGTTGCGGATGCCCTGGGTCCGCCGCCGCTCCACGTACCGCGCCACGTGCCGCTCCAGCACCCGCTGCAGCTCCAGGTCCAGCGTGGTCACCGCCTGCGCGCTCGCCGGCAGCCGCGGCAGCACCGAGTCCACGAAGTGCGGCGCCAGGAACGGCATCTCGCTCGGCCGGCGCACCGGCAGCGGCGCGGCGATGGCGGACCGCAGCTCCGCGTCCTTCGGGTGGCGCGCCACCCAGCGGTCGAACAACCGGACCCGCGCCTGGGCCAGCGCCTCGGCGGCCCGGCCCGGGTCCCGCTTCCGCGGCGACTGCGGCAGCACCGCCAGCGTGAGCGCGTCCGCCAGCGACAGCCGCGACGCGTCCTTGCCGAAGTACACCAGCGACGCCGCGCCCACGCCCTCCACGTTCCGCCCGTACGGCGCCAGGTTGAGGTACGCCTCCAGCAGGTCGTGCTTGGAGTAGCGCCACTCCAGCTGCACCGCGCGCAGCACCTGCAAGAGCTTCCCGGACGGCTGCCGGGAGTCGATGTCCCAGAGCATGCGCGCCAGCTGCATGGTGATGGTGGATCCGCCCATCCTCCGCTCGCGCGAGAGGTAGGTGGTGGCGGCGCCGCGGGCCAGCGCCACCGGGTTGAAGCCCGGGTGCCGGTAGAAGTGCTGGTCCTCCTCCAGCAGCGTGGCCTCCACCAGCTTCGGGCTCACCTGCTCCAGCGGCACCCACAGCCGGTACTTCTCGTCCGGCGCCAGCGTCAGCCGCAGCAGCTCGCGGTGCCGGTCGAACACCGCCTGCGACAGCCCCGGCCCCTCGGAGAGCGGGGATGCGGGGACCACGCGCCCGGCGAGCGCGAGCAGCAGCAGCGCCGCCCACGCGTACACGAGGCGCCGCGTCCACCGCCCGAGGCGGCCCCAGGCCGCATGGAGTCTCCGGACCATCGCCCTACGGCTTGCTCACCTTCACCGTGCCGGCCACCGACCGCGCGCGCACCCGCCGGTCGTACATGCCCTCGGCGAAGGCGGGCGGCATGGTGAACTGCCCCTCGTTCGTCGCCTTGATCCGGTAGACGAACTCCGACACCGAGCTGTCCACCATCCCGTAGAGCACCACCCGGTCCTCGCGGACGTCGACGTACTCGGGGTGGAAGGTGGACTTCTCCGCGCCGATGGGCGGGACGTAGCCGTACCCGGCTTCGGTGGCGTTGGACGTGTACCGGTCGTTGCCGTCGGACTCGGTCTCCTCCTCGGCCGACGCGCTCTCCTCCGTCCCTTCACCCTCGCCCTCGGAGGCCCCTCCGCCTTCGTCACCCTCGCCCCCCTCCTCGGCCTCCGCGTGGCTCTCCTCCGGCTCCTCGGACCCCTCGGACGACTCCGCGGCCGGCGCCTTGGGCCGGTCCATCACCACCTCGAAGCCGCCGGGGAGCAGGTCCACGATGGCCACGTGCGCGGCGCCGCCCTGCACCGCGCGCAGCTTCACGTGCACCTCCACCTCCGAGCCCAGCGGCGCCTCCTTCACCACCCGCCCCTCCAGCGTCTGCAGCTCGCGCTGCACCTCCAGCTGGTCCTTGATCTCCTCCTTCGGCGGGTCGAGGTCGAAGCCGGCCTGGGTGACCTGGAAGAACGCGGGCGTGTCCGCGGACGAGTCCAGCACCAGCTTCGTCGCCTGGTCGGAGAAGGTGAGGTGCGGGAACAGCCCGTCCGGCAGCTTCAGCGGCTGCGGCTTCCCGTCGATGAGCTGGCTGAGCGTGAACGGCAGCGCGGCCACGTTGGCCTTGGGCCCCAGCGCGGTGAGGTACGCGTCCAGGGCGAGGATGGCGTACGACGACGACAGCGTGTTGTAGAGCCCGGCGGTGATGGGCGCGGCCACCGCCGCCACCGCGGGCGCGGAGAGCGAGTCCAGCCTTTCGGGGAAGTGGCGCGAGGCGATGTAGAGGACGCCCGCGTCGTGCACCAGCCCGTCGTAGAAGTGCGTGTAGTCCGCGGAGGTGCCGCCGATCTTCACCCCGGACATCGCCTTGTCCGCCAGCTTGTCCTGCTTCACCAGCTTGTACGCGCCGGCAAGGTACGCGGCGGAGAGGTCGGACTTCCAGCGGTCGCCCAGCGTCTGGTCCATCTGGTCGCGGAGCGAGGTGATGAGCGCCCCGGTGGCGCCGCCGTTCCGCGCCAGCACGTACAGCGCGTAGGCGCGGTCGCGCGCCTCCCAGTCGGAGCTGAACGGCTTGGACGCCAGCGAGCGCAGGTACACCAGCGCGCGCGCCAGCACCTCCGGCGGCACCGGGTGGCCGCGCTCCTTGGACTCGGTGAGGAAGTGCGCCGCGTACGCCACCTGGAAGTCGGAGACGTAGGAGTTGGCGGCCCAGAAGCCGAAGGCGCCGCGGTCGTTCTGGCGCGTCTGGAGGATCTTCAGCGCGGTGCCGAAGCTCTGGTCCGCCGCCGCCGCGTTCACCCCGAAGTCCTTCCGGCTCCGCAGCACCATGGCGGGGAAGGCGCGGCTGACGATCTGCTCGGTGCACCCGTACGGGTAGTCGTCCAGGTACATCATCAGGCCGCGCGACATCCCCAGCGGGAGCACGGAGGCGGCGGCGTCGTTCTTCCGGTACTCCTTGTACATCCGCCGCGCCACCGGGATCTCCGCCTTGCGGTCCTTGAGCGACCCGGTGCTGGTGGTGGTCAGGTACGGCGTCGGCGGCCGCACCGACAGGTCGATGGACTGTCTGGACTTCTTGTCCTTCCAGCTCGCCAGGAACGTCAGGTTGGCGGACCCCAGCGCCCGCTTCGCGCGCAGCTTGAAGGTGACGCTCCCCTCGCGCCCCTCGGAGACCTTCTCCGTGCGCGAGGTCCCGTCGGCGGCCTCCAGCTGCTCGCCGACCTTCATCTCCACCGCCACCGGCACGTCCTTGCCGGAGCCTTCCACCCCGTTGGCGACGCCCACGCTCACCTGGAACTCGTCGCCCGGGGCCACGAAGGTGGGCACGCTGGGGCTCAAGACGAACGGCGCGCGGATGATCGCCTTGCGCGACGAGGCGCCCACCGCCTGCGGCGACACCGCCACCGCCATCACCCGCAGCGAGCCGTTGAACGAATCCGGCACGTCGTAGGTGAGCGTCCGCTCGGTGGCGTCGATGTCCACGATGCCGGACCAGTAGGCGACCGGCTTGTCGCGCTTGCGCTTGAACGGGTTGAGGTTCTTGCCGATGGCCCCGTACCCCTCCTCGTCGCCGCCCTGGGAGGACGCCTTGACCATCGCCAGCTCCGGCAGGAGCAGGTCGAGGATCTGCGCGGTGCGGACCTCCAGCGCGCGCTTCTTGAAGAAGAACGCCAGCGGGTCCGGGGTGGAGTAGCCGGCCACCTGGAGGATGCCCTCGTCGATGGCGAAGACCACCGCCTTGCCCGGCTTGTTGCCCTTGTAGGTGATCTTGTACGGCTCGCCCGGCCGCGCCAGCTCCGGGCTCTCGAGGCTGATGGTGTTCACCCGCGCCTCGTGGTTCACCGAGAACGGCGCCACCGCGTACGACAGCGGCGACATGAAGATCTCCGGCGAGCTCATGGAGCGGACGAAGGCCACGTTGACGTAGCCGTTCCCCTCCAGCCCGGCGGGGACCTTGATGGTCTGCACGCTGGCGGTGGTGTCGGTCTTGAACCACTTCTGGGCGTAGACGCGGTCGCGCTCGATGGTGATCAGCCCGGCGCCCACGTACGGCGCCTTGATCTGCATCTGGATCTCCTCGCCGGTGGAGAGCTCGGTCCTGGCCAGCTTCAGCTCCAGCTCGGCGTTGCGCTCCAGCGCGCGCTCCAGGTTGGCCTTCCCCGCCACCGAGTAGGAAACGCGGGCGATCTCCGTGTCCGTCGAGTCCCGCACCACCAGCGCGAAGTCGCCCGGCTGGGAGGTGTTGAGCGCGTAGGTCAGCCCCTCGGCCGCGATGGCCAGGTCCTTCTTGGAGACGGAGATCTCCTTCTGCACCGACTGGTACTGGAAGGTCGCGTTGGGGAGCTGGGTGAGCACGGAGACCCAGCGCAGCTCCAGAAGCTGCGCCTTCAACCCCTTGGCGCCCACCTTCTTCAGGGTCGGGTCCACCGCGATCAGTTGCACGTTCCGCGCGGAGTCCTTCTGGATGTAGCGGAGGTCGCCGTCCGCCTTGTGGCCCACCAGGAACGCCATGGGCGAGACCACCACCGACGCCTCGGAGGACACGCCGCGGCCGCCCTCCTTCTCGAAGCCCTCGGCCAGGAGCGACACGCGGTAGGTCGCCTTCTCGAACCGCTCCAGGTTGAGCTGGAATTCGACGTTGCCCTCGTCGTCCGTGGTGGCGTCCTCCAGCCGCTCGCTGAACGACTTCCGCGCCACCATCGGGTCATAGAAGGTGTAGTCGCGGTACGGGCGGAACACCGGGTACGCGGGCGACAGGGTGATCTCCGCCGACACCCGGTGCTGCGACGCCGGGATGCCGAAGAGGTTCTTCAAGGAGACCTCGCCCTTGAGGTTCTCCGGCGAGACCCAGCCCTCCAGCCTCTCCGCGGAGAAGCGGGTGGAGATCTTCATCCGGTCGGGGAGGAACTCCTCCACCCGCACCGTGGTGGACCCCAAAAGGCTGGCCCGCCGCCCGTCGCTCACCACGTAGAAGCTCACCTGGTACTGGCCGGTGGGGGAGGTCTCCTCGGTGGTGTAGCTGATCTCCAGAAAGCCGCTCTCGTTGAGCGCCATCTTCTGCTTGTGGATCTCCAGGCCGCGCGGGTCGGTGATCGCCACCTCCAGCGGGATGCCGTTGACGGTCTGGTTCCAGTCGGACGGCTTGACGATGCCGGCCACGTGGAAGGTGTCGCCCGGCCGGTAGAGGCCGCGGTCGGAGAAGAGGAAGGCGTTGAGGCGGTCCGGCGACGAGGCGCCGTAGATGCCGCCCACGTCGAAGCGGGAGAAGTTGAGCTGCCGGTCCCCGCGGTCCACCGGCATGAACGCCAGGTCCTCGCCGCGGCGCACCAGCCAGGCCACCGGCTCGTGCTCGCGCTTGAAGTCCGTCAGCTTGGGGAAGGCGGCGTGGCCGTCGGCGTCGGTGGTCTGACTGAGCACCGCGATGCCGTTCTTCCCCAGCACGCTCACGGTCGTGCCCGAGGCCGCCTCGCCCTTGCCAATGGACTCCACGAACACGTCGTGGCTGCCGTCCGCGTTGTCCTTCACCAGCACGCCCAGGTCGGTGATCAGGATCAGCCGGGAGTCCTCCGGGCCGGACGCGCGCTTGTAGTCCGGGTCCCAGGCGCGCACCCTGAAGAAGAACAGGCCGCGCTTGTCCGGCCCCAGGCGAGGCGTGAAGTCGAACGCGGCGTACTGCGCCTTGCCGCGGCCCGCCGGCTCCAGCGTGCGGACCTCGGTGAAGCGCTCGACGATGTTGTCCTCGTTGAAGTTGTAGTTGTTGAAGCTGGGGTGGGCGAAGTGCCCGGAGGTCTGGGAGACCAGGTGGTTGATCTGCGCGGGGATGACCCGGCCCACCTCGAACTGGAGCGCCTGGACGTCGCGGGCCATCACCGACAGCTTCTTCTCGCCGGTCATGCCCAGGAGCGCGCCCTCGTGGAGGATGGCGACCTCCTGCGGGAAGGGCGGCACCTTGACGGTGGTCTCGAACTCGTTGGCCAGGAGGTAGCCGCCGACGGACTGGGTGCCCTTCTTCAGCCGGACGAAGAGGTGGCGGTTGACGTCGACGCTGACCTTGAAGCTGTGGAGGCTGGAGTACTCGTGCTCGGTGGGGACGGCCTTGAGCTCCACCCGCTGCGCGGTGGCGAGGATGTCGTTCCCCACCATGGTCGAGTCCTCCCAGCCGTAGTTCTTCACCGCGGCGCGGCCGGGGGCGGCGGGCAGGTCCTTGGGGAGGAGCCAGACGCTGATGTTCTTGTTCAGCTCCGCCTCGGTGACGCCGTCGGTGACCTGGAGCACCAGCACCTGCTCCGGCTCGAACTTGTCGTTGCGGACCAGCGTCACCTCGGCGCTGGAGACGTGGAAGTAGGTGAACATCCCGGGGATGTCGACCGTGGAGACGACCTCGCCCTCCAGCGGCTTGCCCCCGATGGCCGCCCTCGCCCCGGACTTCACCGACAGCACCATGTGCGTGTCGTTGGGCGGGATCGGCACCGGGTCCGAGTGCACGAAGGCCTGGCCCTTGAGCTTGTCGAAGCTGACGGTGAACGGGAAGTCCTGCTTGCCGGAGCTGAACAGCCCCTTCTTCTGGCCTTCGGTGGCCAGGCTGACGGACCTGGCGAAGGTCGCCGAGTCCACCGGGTGGCTGAAGGTGATGGTGGCTTCGACGCGCTTGATCTTCGGGTTGCGCGGGTCCTGGTAGAGCTGGATCTCCGAGATGGAGGCGGTGAAGGGGGGCGTGGTGAAGGTGCCCTCGTACGCCTGGAGGCGGACGTGTTCGGGGAACATCTCCTTGTCGAGGTCGACCTGGTACTGCTGCCCCACCGGCCAGTCCTGGGTCGGCTCGAACACCAGCGTGTGGTCGTCCGCCCAGTGCCAGTCGCCCGGGTGCGCCGGGGAGAGGGTGATGCCCTTGGTCACCCGCTTGCCGACCTGGTCCAGCCGCGCCGCCGAGCCGCCGAAGCGGATCCGCACCGGGCGGAAGTGCGGCGTCTCCTCGATGGCGGTGAGCCCGGGCGCCTGGACGTTGACGGAGAACTCCACCGGCTTGGGCCGGCTCTCCCACCAGCGGTAGCCGGAGTAACCGGCCCCGCCCAGCGCGAGGACGACGGCGATCCCGGCCAGCACGCCGGTGCGGTGGCGCTTGACGAAGTCGCGGGTGGCGGCGGCGCCGCGAGCGGTCGCGGCTCCGGAGGCGCGCGCCCAGGGCGGCGGCGACCAGTGGAGCTCGCCGAAGAGGCGCTTGAGGAAGGACGGCTTGGGTTCGTCTGGCATCGGAGTGACTCAGGAGCGCGGCGCGGCGGCCACGCGGGCAGTGGAGATCGCGGTGTGGAGCAAACGAGACGCCAGAGTGTGTCAGGTTCCAGGCGCCCGGAGGGGGATCCCGTTCGACGTCCGGCGGCACGCTGCGGGTTCCGCTTCCTTTGTCACGCGAGGGAGCGCTTTACTGCGCGGCTCACTTCACGGTCACCGCGTACCGCACCGAGGACGCCGACTGGCCGTCCTCGGTCCAGACCACGACCTTGGTCTGGCCGGCGTGGGAGCCGATGAACGTGACCTCCCCGTTCTCGACCTTCGCGTCGGCCACGGTGGGGTCCTCCACCGCGATGCGCTTCACGTTCTTGAGGCCGATGGGGATGCGCTCGCCCACGGCCAGGTCGAGGTGGACGCCGCGCTCCTCGTGCAGGAAGTACCGGTGATCCGAACGGTCGTCCGAGGTGACGGCCTGCGGTCCGGGGTCGACCTGGGTGGGTGCCTGGCCGGCCGGGGCGACGTGCGCGTCGTCCTGCGAGCCGGGCGCGACGAGGCTGTGGCCGTCCTGGTAGCTGTCGTACGCGAACAGCCCGCCGGCGGCGAGCACGGCACCCGCGAGAATGGCGGCGGCGAGCCGCTGGCCGGGGCTGGTCTGGCGGCGATACCAGGGCGTGGCCTGCTCCTGGCTCTTGCGGGCCCGCTCCACCGCGTCGGGGCGGAGGACGGTCTGGCCGCGGGCGCGGAGGGCTTCGAGCGCCTCGGCGGCGGAGGGGAACCGATGGGAGCGGCGGGGCGCGGCGAGGCGCTCGAGGAAGGCGCGGAGCTCGGCGGAGGCGCCGGTGAGCGCGTGGTCGAACTTCAGCTCCATCCCGTCCACGAGCAGGTCGGACGGGGGCACGCCGGTCAGGCCGTGGAGGAGGGTCGCGCCCAGGGCGTAGAGGTCGCTGGTGGCGTCCACCGTCCCGCCCAGCTGCTCCGGCGGCATGTAGCCGAAGGTGCCCACCAGCGTGGAGCCGTGGGTGAGCTCGCGGGCGAGGTCGCGGACGGCGCCGAAGTCCACCAGGGCCATGGGGCCGCGCTCGCGGAGGATGAGGTTGGCGGGCTTCACGTCGCGGTGGATGAGGCGGGGCTGGCGCGTATGAAGGTGGTGGAGGACCTCCAGGGCCTGCTCCGCCAGGCTCCAGGCCTCGTCCTCGGTGAGGCGCCGGCGGGCGACGCGCTGCTGGAGGGACTCGCCGTCGATGAACTCCTGGGCGAGGTAGAGGCGGGTGCCCACGCCGGACCCTTCGGTGAAGGCGCGGACGAAGGCGGGGATCTGGGAGTGGTGGAGGGCGCGGAGGACGGCGGCCTCGCGCTCGAAGGCGGCGATCTGCTCCACCCCCGGGACCAGCGCGAACATCAGCTCCTTGAGCGCCACCTTGCGGCCGTTCTCGTCCTCGGCCAGGTACATCCGGCTGTGCGCGGTCTGGGCGATGACGCGGATGGCCCGGTAGCCGCCCGCGACCTGGGTCGCGCCGCAGTGCGAGCACCGTGTCCCGTCAACCGCGCTGTGGCAGGAGACACACGCCGCGCCGGACTCGGCGGCGGTGGAGGCGGCGACGGCCTGGACGCGTTCCATGGCGAGGGTGGAGCCTAGCAGCCCGTGTGCCTCGCACGCCGCAGGGGGCTGGAGATCGCCGGGCGCCTGCCGAGGACCTGCGCGAGCTCACCATGGCCCAGGGAGAGGGCCGGGCACGCTGGAGCTTCTCCGCGGGTGTCGCCGCATCACGCGTCCCCGTCCCACGTGTCGGACCAAGCGGGTGGCGCCAGGCGGCGTACCCCGCCGCGCTCGAAAAGCGACCGGCGGCGCACCCACACCGTGGCGCGCCGCCGGCGGTCCTCACGTCACGTCATCAGCGCTGCTGCCGGCGCTCCTCTTCCTTCCGCTTGTCCTGGTCCTTCTTCTCCGGCGGCCCGTGGCGCTTCTCCTGCCCCGGGGGCAGCGGCCTCACCTCGGCCGGAGGCGGCGCCCCGGCCGGCGGCCCATGGGCCTCGGGAGGGCGCGCCTGCGGGGGCGCGGGCGGCATGCCCTGCGGCGGAGTCGCCACGGGCGGCTGCGGCATCGCGCGGGGCGGGCCACGGTCCTCGTCCCGCTGGTGCCCCCACTGCGGCGGCGCGGGCCGCGGCGGCGCCGGCGGCATCCGGCCCGCGGGCGGTGGCGGCTGCGCCGCCGGCGGCTGAGGCTGCGCCGGAGGCGGCTGGGGTTGGGCCGCGGGTGGCTGGGGCTGCTGGACCGGCTGCTGCTCCTGCTGCCACCCCCGGTGCCGCTCCGGCGGCGTGGTCGGGTTGAACCGGTGCGGCGGCGGCTGCGGCGCCGCGGGTGGCAGGCTGGGCTCCGCCGGCCGAACCGGCTGGCCCGCGGGCGGCTGGACCTCCTGCCGCTGCTGGATCCACGGCCGGTTCTGGCCCGGAGGCGGGCGGCCGCGCGCGACCGGGGCCGTGGGCACCGGCCGGCCAATGTACTGGGTGATCTGCTGCGGCGGCGGCCCCACCACGCGCGCCCCCGCGGAGGGCGCGACCGGCCGCGTCACGCTGTAGGCGCG
>Ga0068860_100000761_pt1 | contig 36314 bp, 28 predicted proteins | sample KBSSwiS32_FD_66597 | JGI IMG/M metagenome (GOLD analysis project Ga0068860, IMG submission 66597) | Switchgrass rhizosphere microbial communities from Kellogg Biological Station, Michigan, USA - KBS Switchgrass S3-2 | ecosystem: Host-associated > Plants > Roots > Rhizosphere > Soil ... | reverse complement strand
GAGCTCGGCAAGGCCAAAGTCGTGCGGGACGGCACCGATGTGGTGTTCGTGTCGAGTGGATTGATGACGATGCGTGCCCTGTTGGCCGCTGAGGAACTGTCCGCGCACAACGTCGGGCGCCGCAGCCGTTTTGGTCGATGGAGCCGCCTGACGCGTCACGATGTAAGCCGTGACGTGGTCCGCCTTCGCGCCGGGACTCGACCAGTTCCGTGGCTATCAGCGGTCGTGGCTGCGCCGTGACGTGCTCGCCGGTCTCACGGTCGCGGCCTATCTCGTCCCGCAAGTCATGGCCTACGCGACGGTCGCGGGACTGCCACCCGTCGTCGGCCTGTGGGCGGCGCTTGTCCCGCTCGCCGTTTACGCGGTGCTGGGCTCCTCGCGACAGTTGTCCGTCGGCCCGGAGTCGACGACGGCGCTGATGACCGCGACCGCGCTCGGACCGCTGGCCGCAGGCGACCCCGGCCGATACGCGGCGCTGGCGGCTACGGCCGCGCTTATCGTGGGGGCGCTGTGCTTCGTAGCGGGCCTGGCCCGGCTGGGATTCCTCGCCGACCTGCTCTCGCACCCGGTGCTGATCGGATACATGGCCGGAGTCGCGGTCATCATGATCGGCAGTCAGTTGGGCAAGGTCACGGGTGTCTCTGTCGAGGGCGACGAATTTCTAGATCAGATCCGGTCATTCGTCGGCGGGCTGGACGAACTGCACTGGCCGACAGTGGTTTTGGCGACGGTCGTACTCGTCGTGCTGCTGGTCTTGGCATGGCTCGCACCGCGGTTGCCCGGCCCGTTGATCGCGATCCTCGTGGCCGCTGTCGTCGTCAGCGTTTTCTCCCTGGACCACACCGGGATCAAGATCGTTGGCGACATTCCCGGTGGTTTACCTACTCCCAGGATCGCCGCGATACCGGCCACCGACTTGGTGGCCCTGTTGATTCCGGCCGTCGGCATCGCGATCGTGGCGTTCAACGACAACGTGTTGACAGCACGCACCTTCGCGGTACGTCACGGTCAGGACATCGACGCGAACGCGGAACTGCGCGCGCTGGGCGTCTGCAATGTCGGCACCGGGCTGATGCAGGGCTTCCCTGTGAGCTCCAGCGGAAGCCGTACCGCGCTGGGTGATGCAGTCGGTGGCCGCTCTCAGCTCTATTCGATCGTCACGTTGGCGTTCGTGGTCGTGGTGATGCTGTTCGGGCGCGGTGTGCTGGCGACATTTCCCAGCGCGGCGCTGGGAGCGCTGGTCATCTACGCCGCGCTTCGCCTGATCGATGTACCGGAGTTCAAGCGGCTGGCGAGGTTTCGCCACAGCGAGGTGGCTCTCGCCCTGGCAACCACCGTGGCCGTGTTGGTGTTCGGCGTCCTCTACGGTGTGCTCGTCGCGATCGGCCTTTCGATACTCGAGTTGTTGCGCCGTATGGCACGGGCGCATGACGGCGTGCTCGGGTTCGTCCCCGGCGTCGCGGGCATGCACGACGTGGACGACTATCCGCAGGCTGACCTGGTGCCCGGGTTGTTGGTTTACCGGTACGACGCCCCACTGTTCTTCGCGAACGCCGAGAACTTCCGAGAACGTGCGATCGCTGCCGTCGACGACTATCCGGGACGTGTCGACTGGTTCGTGCTCAACGCGGAGGCGAATGTCGAGGTCGACCTCACGGCGCTGGACGCCGTCGATCAGTTGCGCACTGAATTAGCAAGGCGTGGAATTGTTTTCGCGATGGCCAGGGTGAAGCAGGACTTGCGCGATGCGCTCGAGGCCGCAGGGCTGGTCGACAAGATCGGCGAGGATTACATCTTCCCTACGTTGCCCACTGCGGTCGAGGCATACCGGCTAGCCTCGGGATGACCTCGTCACCGAGACGCTTCACGAAGCCGATGGGGTCCGGGTTGCCCGGCAGCGGGCCGACATTGATCAAGTCGACACCAAGGCCGGCATAGCTCTCAGCTTTCCGCAAGTACCCGTCGAGGTCGGCGAACGGATCGACGAACAGACCGGCGGTCAACCGGATGTCCGCCGGATCGCGTCCGACGGTGTCGCAGTGGCGTTTAAGTACGGAGATCTTGTGTGCGAGTTCCTCGGCGCTCGAAGCGGTGCTGTTCCACACGTCCGCGTACTGGGCGACAAGGCGCAGCGTCTTCTTCTCGCCGTCACCGCCGATCAGGATCGGCGGCCGCCGAATCGGTTGTGGCTGGCATATGGTTTCGGCCAACCGATAGTGCTTGCCGGCGTACGGCCCGTCGTCGTCGCTCCACATCTGCTGGCAGATCTGCAGTGTCTCCTCGAGCATCTCGAACCGTTCGCGCACGGCGGGGTATGGGATGCCGAGGGCGACGTGCTCGCGCTCGTACCAGGCGGCGCCGACCCCGAACATCGATCTGCCACCTGACAGTACGTCGAGGGTGGTGACGGTCTTCGCCAGCACACCGGGATAGCGATAGGTGACGCCAGTGACCAAGAGCGTCAGGTTGATCGACTGAGTCTTGGCGGCCAGGAAACCCAGCGTCGTGTAGCCCTCCAGGAATGGGTCTTCTGCTCGACCCAGTTGCTCCATTTGGAAGAAGTGGTCGGCGAGCGTGAACATCGTTGCGCCGGCTTCTTCCGCTGACGTGGCCACCGCCGCCAACGTAGGGGCAAGTCGGTCAGGCGCGCTCGGCAGGAAGTCGATGAAGTGCAGTCCTAATTCCATTGTCGATTACCGCCTTTCAATCAGTAATACGTTCGAGCAACGACAGCGCCTCGTTGATCACTTGCCGCTCACGCTCCGTGTAGTTGTCCTGCATGGCCCTTATCAGCCATTCCTCCCGGACCTTGCGGCCGCTTTCCGCGCGCTTGCGGCCCTGCGGCGTCAACGTGATGAGCTGACGGCGTCCGTCGTCGGGGTCGGGCTTTCTGGTGATGAGGCCGTGTCGGTCCAGTCCGGCCAATGTCGTCGCCATCGATTGCGGACGCACCCGTTCTGCGCCCGCAAGCTCGCTGGTCGAGGCTGGGCCGTTCTTGGCGATGCGGATCAGCACCGCTGTCTGTGAGGGTGTCAGGTCGTCCTCCGTGGCCAATTCTGTGAGCTTGCGGCGCAACCTGCTGAACATCACACGGAGTTCTCTCGCACCGACCACGGCAGATTCACTGATCTGATCCATAGATGAACAGCCTAGACTGTGTAGTTGCAACTGAACAGTTAGGACTGCCTACATCTTGTGACTGCTATCCGCTGTACTCGGCCTCGGGCAGGCCGGGGCAAACCTTGATGTAGTCGATCTCAGGCGAGACCATGTTCTTCCACTGTTCGGCAGTCATGTTGTGGGTAAGTTTGGCGCACAGCGTGTCTCGGGCGGCGTCCGCTGAGCGTGCCGGTACCGGCCATAGTCTTAGAGTGTGATCGTCGCTCGCCGACAGCAGCTTCGTTCCGTCCGGGCTGAACTCCAGGCTGGTGATCATCAACGGGTGGCCCCTTAGCACGGAGCCCAATTTGGATTGATTCCCCACGTCCCAGAGCTGAATGGAGCCATCGTCACTACCCGATGCGACCGTGTTGCCATCCGGGCTGAATGCCGCAACGTTCGCGATGGAGTCCAGAGCCATCGGTTCGCCGACAGACTCGTAGGTGCTGGTGTCCCATAGCTGCAGGGACGAGCACGAACAGCCAACTGCGAGGAGGCGGCCGTCCTTGCTGAAAGCGATGCTCCGGACAGCCCCGTTTCCGCTCATCGGCTGTCCAATCGGCGCGCCGGTGTTGGAGTCCCACAGGCGGACAGTCCCGTCGTTGCCGCCGGTGGCCACTATCCGGCCGTCGCGGCTGAACGCGATAGCCGCGACAGGCTCCTCCGGCCGGAGGATCGGGTCCCCAACCGGCTGCATGGTGAGAGTGTCATATACCTGCACCACGCCGGGTTTGAGCTCGACCGCCATCCGGCTCGCTGTGTCGTCGGTGACGATGTACCGGTTCGGATCGGGCGGGAGACGCAGCGGTTCGCCGATGGGTTTGCCTGCGCGGTCCCACAGCTGCGCAGTGTCGACTGTGCCAAACGACAGCAAGCGGTTCCCGTCGGCGGGGAACAGACCCTTTACATCGTCATTGTCCACTCGCAGCGGTTGCCCGATGGGCCGCTCGGTGGCCGCATCCCACCACCGCACTGTCTTGTCCTTTTGCCAGCTGCCAGAGCCTATGCGACGCCCGTTGTCGAAGAACCCGGCCCACACCGTGTCGGTATGGCCGAGCATGGGTTGCCAACTGCTGGCATCCCATAGCCGGACGGTCCCGTCGTTGCCGCCAGACGAGACGAGATGCAGGCTGTCCGGGCTGAATTCAACTGCCGTCACCGGAGCCTCGTGTCCGGCAAGGACGCCGACCAACTGCCTCGTGCCGGCATCCCACAAGCGGATTGTCCTGTCGTAGTCGCCGGCCGCGATTCGGGTGCCGTCGGGGCTGAACGCGACGCTCAAAACCGAGTCGTCGTGGCGTAGCGGTTCCCCGATGGGTTGGCCGTTCATGTCCCACAACCGGACGGTCTTGTCCGCGCTCGCGCTGGCTAGTGTGCCGTTGCGGCTGAAGGCCACCGCGTTCACCAAGTCGTCGTGCTCCATCGGTCCTCCGACCGGTTGCCCGGTGGCGACGTTCCAGAACCGGACGGTCTTGCCGGAGCCGGTGGCGATCCGGCTCCCATCGGGACTGAATGCAACGCTGATCACCGAGTCGTCGTGGCGCAGGGGTGGTCCGATCGGCTGCCCGGTGGCGGCATCCCACAAGCGGACCGTCTTGTCGACGCCGCCGGACGCGACTCGTGTGCCATCGGGGCTGAACGCCACGGTCAATACCGTGTCGTCGTGGCGTAGCGGTTGCCCGATGGGTTTTCCGTCGGTGTCCCATAACCGGACGGTGTTGTCCGCACTCGCGGTGGCGATTCGGTTGCCATCGGGGCTGAATGCAACGCTGGTCACCCAGTCGTCGTGACGTAGCGGTTGCCCGATGGGTTTCCCGTCGGTGCTCCACAACCGGACGGTGTTGTCGGCGCTGCCGGAGGCGATGCGATTGCCGTCGGGACTGAACGCCACACTCGTCACCACTGCCGGCAGGTCGATGACTTTGAGCAGGTCACGCTCCTGGCTCACCGCCGTGAGTAGCTCATAGTTCCTGTCTTTGTGCTCCGAAGGGATAGCGTGCGCGGCCAGCAGCATCTGCATCCCGGTTACCTCGTCACTTCCGAGGGAAGACAACCCGGTGAGCATGGGTAGCGAATTGGCGTACAACCGTTCCACGTTCGCTTCCCGGGCCTCCTGCAACCGGGCGTCCGCGGCATTCTGGGCTCGGACCGCCGCATGCTGGGCATTGAACGCTTTGGCGAACGCGAGCGCGGCCACCAACGCGACGATCACCACTAAGGCCAACAGCCCGTAGAGGATCCGCGTGCGCTTGAGCAGGACCTCCGCCTGATGCTGGGCCTCGTGCTCGCGTTCGCGTGCCTGCTCCGCGGCTTCGGCGAGTTCCGCCTTCTCTTCTTCTGCTCGGCGTCGGTCACGGTGTTCGCGCACCGCGCCGGTGAGTACATCGTGAGTCAGTTCGATGCGTGGTGCGCCGTAGCGGTCCTCGAGCCGGACCAGCCGAGAGCTGATCAAACGGTCGAGTTCCTCTTCGGTGATATGCGCGGGGACCGCGTCCTCGCAGATATAGCTATCGCGGAACCCCTTCTCGGTGATCAGCTCGGTCTCGATGAATCGCGCAACTTCGGGGCGCAGATCGCGGACGCATGACGCGTAGTAGTTCGACAGCGTGTCGCGTTTGGCGTCTTCGACCAGTCCGTCGTCGAATTGCGTGAGTCCGCGCCTCTTGCGTTCCTCATTGAGCTCACGACAGAACAAGCTGAGCAACGCGGGTTCCACTTCCGTCGCCTCATCGTGGTCGTCGGGAACGACCGCGTCCGCCGATGTGGGATTGTGGCGGGGATGGAGGTTCTCGCCGGCGACGATGCCTACTATTTGTTGCGCCAACTCGCGCGTCATCATCTCCGCAGCGGGTTCGTGCACCGCGTCGACCGCCTCGCTGGTGCGCAGGCGAAGAAGTCGCACCCGCGAGCGTCCCAGGGTGGGAATGAGCCGACACCATCCTTCGAGATCCGGAAGGAAATCTTCGCGCAGGCTGATCAACAACTTGTAGTTGCGCGATCGCAAGTCGAATCGCCTTGCCAAATCTTCATTTTCGCCGATACGTGTGGCCAGATCGGCGGGAATTCGGTTCTCGGCCAGGTCGCCGAGCGCGTTTCGTAAGTCGTTCACCAGATCCGGAACCCGTTCGCCCAGGGTGAATAGCTCTTCGAACTGGTCGAGGACAATCACTGGCGTGAGGAGATGGTTCTGTGAGCACCACAACTCAAAGTCGGCGCGATGCAGGTACTCCCACAACGACTCCTCGTCAGACGGCAGCATGGGGTTGTCCGCATTCGCTTGTATCACCTCGCGGACCGCGTGGTGGAGCTGCTGAATAAGCGGCGCCGCACCGGGCTTCAGCTCGAAGCGGACCGCGATCGGAAGAAAGTGGCGCTTACCTTGCAAAGGCTTGCGCAGCAAGGGAAACAATCCCGCGCGTAACAGTGACGTCTTGCCGAGGCCCGAGCGACCGTAGAGGACCGTGACCGGGCTGTCGAGCACGTGGTCGCGCAATAGCTTGATCTCATGGTCGCGGCCGAAGAAGAAGGCTTGCGAATCTTCTTCGAACGATTCCAATCCCGGCCACGGGTTGTCCTTGTCCAGCTGCATGGCTGTTTCGCTCCGCGTCGGTCAGGCCGCGTTGACGCGCCGCCGCATGGCCCGGATTTCTTCGGTCAGCATCGCGATCAATCCGTCATCCGGATTGCCTCCTGGGGCGCGACCAAACTGCAAGCGGCTGAACTCATCTGGAATTCTTCGGTACCGGCTCGCGTCACCGGCATAGTCTTCGTCGATCACCACGGGCACGATGAAGCTCCGCCCCATGATCGATTGGGCTCGATTCACCGCCTCCCGCCATTCCCTGAACACGTAGCCTTCTTCCGCAGCCTCTGTATTCGAAGAGATGACCGGAACGAAGAGTCGAATGGTTCGACGAATGCAGCTGAGAACTTCCGGCTCCCACTCAGTGCCCGGCTGTATCCGTCGCTCGTCAAACCACACGTCTCCGCCATGGTTGGTGACCGCGTCACACAGCCGCCGGGCGGCGTCGGCGTCCTCACGCATGTAGCTGATGAAGATCGTCGGAGCCTCCGCATCAGAAGGATTCACCAAGCCGGCCCCGGCGGCGGCGCCCACGACGCCGACCGGAGCGTCTGACCTGGGTCCGGCCTGTTCCATCCAGCGTTTACACAGTTCCGTGGTGAATGCAGCCGGTTCCATGTCCAGCTGTTGGACGAGCGTTTTGCGGCAATAGGTCGAGAAGAACTTCGACAGCGTCGGGTCGCGCGAGATCGAGCTTCCCACGATGAAAAACTGCTGATCACGTTCCAGCGACAGTCGATTGGTACTCGACATACGCAGTAGAAACCGCCCGAGCCAGTCGGGTATATCGCAACCGACGAACAGCATCGGATGATGCTTCAGCGGGCTGACCAGCCATTCGGGCAGAGTCGCCCAGTCGCTCAGCAATGCGTGCAGCCATTCCAGTTGGTCCTCGTCGTGGATTGCGTATTGGGGAGTCGGGGCGGCTTGGCCAAACAGGTTGAGGACGACGGTGTCGGAATTCTCACCCGGTTCTGCATTTCGTTGCTGTTCGACGGTGGATTGATTTGGGGAAAACGCAAGCTCACGCGTCGCTGGCCGACCCTGGAAACGCACCTCGTTGATCGCCTTCGCGAGCAGCCGATCGGGCGTCGTACTGACAAACAGCCGCAAGTCTTCGACTGCGGCGAGGTTACGGAGCGCATCGCTGGGTGCGGGATCCAACTCCGCGATGATGTTGTTGATGACGCGATACAGCCGGTCGACTTCATCCTGACCATGCTTGCGCAGGCATTCTGCGACTGCTTCGCCAATCGTCAACGTCTCGGGCGACACAGTCAGGTCATAGCGCTCGGCCAAGCGTTGGCCAATCAGCGACGTAAAGGTCTTCTCGGTGTCGTCGACTTCGACCATGTTCAAGTCGGGCCCGACAACCGGCACCAACTCCCGCTGCCGGATGTGAGTTAGGAGATCTTCCCAGAAAACCTCGTCATCGGTTTCGCTCATGGGTTCGCTCCTGATTGGGCGGGACAACCATCAGCGTCGCGCACGTGGCAATGCACCAGCGCTTGCACAGCGCGGCGACTGGAATGGCTTTGGCACACTCGCGGCACGCACTTATGGTGCTCCCTGACGCGATCCGAAGTTAGAGTAATGAACTACGTGTTTTATGCCGCAGTCGATCGAGCGGGTCCTGTATACACCGCACCGCTCGGCCGCGGGCTTTTTAGCGGCATGCGTCGACGGGCGGTTGCTTTGCATGTCGCTGTATTGCCGGGGTGGCGCAACCGTTTGCTCGATGTTCGATCCGCCCGCCGATGTATTTGCGGAGAGGGCAGATCACAGCCGCCGCGCGCGGTCCCGGCCGTGCCCGTCGGCCCCCTTAGGACCGGTAGGCCATGGGTGTGCGAATCCCGCTCAACAGCTAACGGTGGAACATCTGGGAGCACGAGTGAATTGTGCAAATTCGCGGCGAGGATGCAGCGGTGGTCATTCGTCGGTGCAGCACATCGATCTTGTGTTCGAGTTCCTCCGCGCTCGACGAGGCGCTGTCGCACACGTCCACATACTGGGCGACAAGGCGCAGCGTCTTCGTCTCGCCGCCACCGCCGATCAGGATCGGTTGGCGCCGAATCGGAACTTGTGTGTTCCGAACCTCTGACTGGACTGCCGAATGCGCAGTCGGTCCACGCTATCTGATGTAGCGGTACTCCCGGATTATCCAGCGTAGTCGGCCTCTGGCAGGCCGGGGCAGGCTTCGATGTAGTCGACCTCACCCGAGACCCAGCTCTTCCACTGCTCACGGCTCATGTTGTGGGTGAGTTTGGCGCACAACGTATCCCGCGCGGCGTCTGGGGAACGCGGTGGCGCGGGCCACAGCCGAAGCGTGTGATCGTCACTCGCCGAGAGTAGCTTCGTCCCGTCTGGGCTGAAGTTTAGGCTGGTGATCGCGTTTGTATGCCCGGTGAGGGGGACGCCTATAGCGGATTGGTCGCCGACATCCCACAGCTGGATCTTGCCATCCATAGTGCCCGATGCCAGCGTGTGGCCATCATGGCTGAAGGCCGCGTAACTCACAGGGGAGCCCAAAGATATGGGCTCGCCGACAGGCTTCGACGTCCCGGTGTCCCACAGACGCAGCGAGGAGCACGAACACCCGACTGCAATAAAGCGTTTGTCATAACTGAATGCGATGCTGGTCACCAACTCGGGTCCCTTCATTGGTTCGCCAATCGGCCCTCCGGTAGCTGAATCCCAGAGCCGTACCGTGCCATCGGCGCTGCCGGTCGCCACAACGTGGCCATCCTTGCTGAACTCGATGGCTGAAATCCACTGATCCTGGCGAGTCGTTTCGCCGACCGGTTGCAGGTCGGAGTTCCACAGTCGTACGACGCCCGTTTCTACCTGAGCCGCGACTCGGGGGTTGGTTGTGTCGTCAGTGACGACCGGTTCGGTGTCTGGTGGGAGACGGAGTGGCTCACCAATGGGTTTTCCGTTGCGGTCCCACAGCTTGACGGTGTCGATCGATCCGAAGGACAGGAGGCGGTCTTCCCCGACCGGGAACAGGTCGGTGACATCGTTGTCGTCGACGCGCAGCGGAGCCCCGATTGGCTGCCTTGTGGCGGTATCCCACCACCGCACTGTCTTATCCGAGCCCCCCGAGCCGATGCGGCGGCCGTCGTCAGAGAACGCGGCCCAGGCCGTCCCGTCGTGTCCGAGCATGGGCTGCCAACTGCGTGTATCCCACAGTCTGACCGTACCGTCGCCGCCGCCCGCCGACACTAGACGCTGGCTGTCGCGGCTGAACGCCACTTCCGTCACCGCTGATTCGTGTCCGCGCAACACGCCGACCTCCCGAAGAGTGAGCGCGTCCCACAGCCGGATGGTCTTGTCGAAGCTGGCGGCGGCGATGCGGGTGCCATCGGGGCTGAATGCCACGCTCAGCACGCTGTCATCGTGACGCAGTGGCGGCCCAAAGGGTTGTCCAGTGCGGGCATCCCATAGCTTGACGGTTTTGTCGTCGCTGCCGGTGGCGAGGCGGGTGCCGTCGGGGCTGAACGCGACGCTATTGACCGCGTCGTCGTGGTGCATTGGTTGGCCGATGGGTTGCCTGCTGTCGGTGTTCCATAACTGGGCATTGTTGTTCCACATGTTCCAGTTGCCAGAGGCGAGGCGGGTGCCATCGGGGCTGAACGCCACGCTTAACACCGCACCGTCGCCCCGCAGTGGTTCCCCGATGGGTTGCCCGGTGCGGGTGTCCCATAGCCGGATTGTCTTGTCCCAGCTGCCGGACGCGAGGCGGGTGCCGTCGGCGCTGAACGCCACACTGGTCACCGTGTCATCGTGGTGTAGTGGTTGGCCGATGGGTTGCCCGGTGCGGGTGTCCCATAGCCGGACGGTCTTGTCCCAGCTGCCGGAGGCGAGGCGGGTGCCGTCGGGGCTGAACGCCACGCTGGTCACCGTGTCATCGTGGTGTAGTGGTTGGCCGATGGGTTGCCCGGTGCGGGTGTCCCATAGCCGGACGGTCGTGTCGACGCTCCCGGAGGCGATGCGCGTGCCGTCCGGGCTGAACGCCACACTGAATACCCTTGCCGGAAGGTCGATGATCTTGAGCAAGTCACGCTCCTGAGTTAGCGCCGTGAACAACTCGTACGTCCTGTCTTGGTATTTCGACGGGATCGCGTGTGCGGCGAGCAACCGTTGAATCAGGGCGACGTCCTTGCTGCCGAGGGGAGACAATTCGGCAAGCATGAGCTGGGAGTCTCCATACAGCCTCACTGCCGTCGCCTCTTGCAACCGGTCATGTGCATCCCGTTGTTTCTTGAGCCCCCAGCCGAGCGCGAAAACCGCCGCCACCGCGACAACTACGACCAAAGCCAGCAGCGTGTACAGGATCCGCGTGCGCTTGCGCAGGACGTGCGCCTGCCTCTGGGCCTCGAGCTTGGCGCGTTCCTGGTCCGCGGCCTGGGCCCGGGCGGCTTGCTCGCGTTCATGTGCTTGTTTCGCGGCTTTCGCCAGCGCTGCCTTCTCTTTTGCTGCCTTCTCTTCTGCGCGGCGTCGGTCGCGGTGTTCGCGTACCGCGTCGGTCAGCACATCGTGAGTCAGTTCGATCTGTGGTGCGCCGTACCGATCTTCGATCCGTACCAGTCGCGAGTCGATCAGCCGGTCGAGCTCTTCCTCGCTGAGGTGTGCAGGCACGGCTTCCTCGCGGATGTAGCTGTTGCGATACCCCTTCTCCGTGATCAATTTGGTTTCGATGAAGCGCGCAACGCGCGGGTCCAGATTGCGCACGCACGTTGAGTAGTAATTCGACAGGATGTCGCGTTTGGCATCTTCAATCAGTTGCCTGTCGAATTGTGACTGTCCGCGCCGCTTCCGCTCCTCGTTGAGCTCACGGCAAAACAAGCTGAGCAGCGCGGGTTCCACATCCGAATCCCTGTCATCGACAGAACGATCGTCCTCGGCTATTGCGGTATCGCGGCGGCGCCGGAGATCCTGGCCGGCGACAAAGTCGACTAGCTGGCGAGCCAGCTCGATTGAGATGAGGTGTTCCGCTGGTTTGTGCACCGCCGCGAGTGCATCGCTAGCCTGCAAGTGAAGCAGCCGCACGCGGGAACGTCCCAACGCCGGAACGAGATTGCGCCATCCTTCTAGATCAGGAAGATAGTCTTCGCGCAAGCTGATCAACAGCTTGTACTTGCGCGATCGCAATTGAAATCGTGTAGCGACGGTCGCGTCGTCTTCGATTCGTGCGGCTAGCTCTGCCGGAATTCTGTTCTCGGCCAAGTCACCAAGGTCGTCTCGGAACGCCCGGACAAGCTCGGGGACCCGCTCGCCGATAGTGAAGAGCTCCTCGAACTGGTCAAGCACAATCAGCGGTGTGAGCAGATAGTTTCGCGCGCTCCACAACTCGAAGTCGTTGCGGTGCAGGTACTCCCAGAGTGATTCGGTATCCGAAGGCAGCATCGGATCGGGCACGTCGGCGTGGATCGAGTTGCGGACCGCATGATGGAGCTGAAGTGTGAGTGGTGCCGCGCCCGGCTTCAGCTCAAACCGAACGTAGATTGGAAGAAAGTGTTGCTCACGCAGCGCCGGAAACAGTCCCGCTTGTAGCAGCGATGTCTTACCAAGGCCTGAGCACCCGTACAAGACCGTGACTGGGCTGTCAAGGACGTTGTCTTGCAGCAGTTTTATTTCACGCTCGCGCCCGAAGAAGAACGCGTGCGCGTCCTCTTCGAACGACGCTAATCCCGGCCACGGGTTGTCTTTGTCGAGCTGCATGGCTGTCGCTCCATCGATCAGGCCGCGTCGGTGCGCCGCATGGCACGAATTTCGCCAGTCAACATGTCGATCAAGCCCTCGTCCGGCGCACCCGCCGGCGCGCGCCCAAAATGCAAGCCGCCGAATTCTTCTGGAATGTTTTGGTATCGACTCGCGTCACCGTCATAGCCGGCATCCACGACCACCGGCACAACGAAGCGCTGGCCCATAATGCCGCGCAATCGATTCACCGCCTCGTTCCACTCTCTGAAGACGTAGCCCTCTCTTGCGGCCTCGGTGTTCGCAGAGATGACCGGAATGAAGAGGCGAACAGTTCGACGGATACTTCTTAGGACCTCCGGTTCCCACGCATCGCCGGGCCTTATCCGAGGCTCGTCCATCCACACGTCTCCGCCAAGTTTGGTGATGGCGGCGTAGAGCCGCCTGGCAGCGTCGGCGTCTTCACGCATGTAGCTGATGAAGATGGTCTCAGCGTCCGGAGCGGAACCGCTTTCAAGGCCGAGCCCCGCGGACGAACCTATGGTGCCAGGCGCAGGGCGCAACTTAGTCTGTTGCTCCCAGCGCTCACGCAACTCACCTACAAACTTGGCTGGTTTCATGTCCAGATGCTGGACGAGTGTCTTGCGGCAGTAGGTTGCGAAGAACTTCGACAACGACGGTTCGTATGACGGCAGTTCACCAACGAAGAAGAACTGCTGCTCGCGTTCTAGCGAAAGCCGGAGGTTACTGGACATTCGCAGCATGAACCGCCCCAGCCAGTCGGGTATCTCGCAACCGATGAAGAGCATTGGGTGTCGCTTCAACAAATTGGACAGCCAGTCGGGAAGGCTGGCACCTTCGCTCAACAATGCGTGTAGCCACTCCAGCTGGTCCTCCTCGTGGATCGCGTATTGCGGCGTCGAGGCGGCCTGACCAAACAGATTGAGAACGACAGTTTCGGATCCCTCCGCCGGTTGCAGGTTTCGTGATTGTTCACTTGTGCACTGATTCGGGGAGAAGGACAGCTCACGCGGCCCGGACGCATTGTTGAAGCGGACCTCACTCAGCGCCTGCGCCAGAAGTCGGTCAGGCGTCGTACTCACAAAGAGGCGCAGGTCGTCGATCGCGGCGAGGTCACGGAGTGCCTCGCAAGGCGCCGGATCCAGTTCTGTGATGGTGTCGTAAATGATCCGATACAGCCGTTCGAGCTCATCTCGGCCGCGCTTCTGCAGGACCGCCGCGACCGCTTCATCCATGGTCAAGTTCCCAGGCGACACTTTGAGTTGAAACCGCTCGGCCAAGCGTTGACCGATGAGCGTCGTCAATGTCTGTTCAGTGTCGCCGACGCTGACAACGCTGAGTTCTGGCCCGACGACCGGTACCAAAGCCTTATGTCGAATGTGAGAGAGGAGATCCTCCCAGAAATCTTCGTTATCGCTCATTGCTCGCCCCCGATTGAGCCTGACAATCGCAGCGCCGCGAGCTTCGGCGCACTCGAGGCATTCATTTATGGTGATCCCCGACCCGGACCCAAGTTCGAGTATTGGGCTACTCGTTTTAGGTCGGAGTGGCTAGGTCAGACCACAGCCGCCGGCCGCGTCTGTCGGCCCCCTGAGGTCCGGCAGGCCATGGGTGAGCCAATCCCGCTCATCAGTCAACGGTGAAACAACTGGGCGCACCAGTGCATTGTGCAAGCTGGCGGAGAGGGTGCACGCGCGATCATTCGTCGTCGGGTTATCGGTACGAATTAAGAAGAGCGCTGCAAACAGGGTGACCGCGGCTGCGGTCGTTACGAAGATCCTCGCTAACGCCCTTATGTAGCGTTGCGAGCCTTCTGCTGTTCCCGGCTTGACCGAAGACAACCGTCGGAACGGCGCCCCGGCGATGGTCGCGTCGAAGGTGTAGGCGGTACTCATCAGTGCTCCTCAGCGGCGGCCGACTCTCCATGCCGGCCGATACACCCAGTCTTTTCCGAATGACAGCCCGTGTAGCGAGTAGCCGAGTACCTGTTTTATGCGGTCCGGCGGCGAATCCAGTACGCGGCGGCGCCGATCGCCACGACGGCAGCACCCACCAAAACCGACGAGACTGGCAGCAGGAACGCCAGCAGTAGACATCCCGCGAGGCCGATGGCGGGAATCACCCTGCGCCCCAACGTCCATGCCGAGGCGTTGGCAATCGCGTAGTACAGCAGCACCGCGAACGACGAAAAGCCGATCGCGCCACGCACGTCCACGACCGCGGCGACCGCGGCGACCACAACTCCAACTGCCACCTCGGCTCGGTGCGGGCTCTTGAATCGCGGATGCACAGCGGCCAGCGCGTGCGGCAGATGCCCGTCGCGCGCCATCGCCAATGTCGTACGAGAAACGCCCAGCATCAACGCCAGCAGTGACCCGAGCGCTGCGACCGCAGCCCCGACCCGCACCACCGGCTCCATCGCAGGGAAGCCCGCGGCGCGTACCGCGTCGGCAAGTGGGGCGCTCGCCGAAGCAAGTGCGGCGCTGCCCAATTCGCTCAGCACGGCGATCGCGACCACCGCGTACACCACCAGCGTGATCCCGAGCGCGATCGGGATGGCACGCGGAATGGTGCGGGCAGGGTCACGCACCTCTTCGCCCAGCGTCGCGATACGGGCGTAGCCCGCGAACGCGAAGAACAGCAACCCTGCGGCCTGCAGCACGCCACGGACGCCTGCTTCGTCGCCGAACGCCAGCCGCGAACCGTCCACATCACCGAAGCCGAGGACGACGCCCACGACCGCCGCGAGCACCGCCAGCACGAGCGCGACGATGACGCGAGTCAGCATCGCGGACTTCTGGATACCGGCGTAGTTCGCCGCCGTCAGCGCGACGACCGCGGCAACCGCCACCGCGTGCGCAGAGTCCGGCCACACGTAATAGCCGACCGTCAGCGCCATCGCCGCGCAAGACGCCGTCTTGCCGACGACAAAGCTCCAGCCTGCGGTGTAGCCCCAGAACTCACCGAGACGATCGCGCCCGTAGACGTAGGTGCCGCCGGATTGCGGATACAGCGCGGCAAGCCGGGCCGACGACGTTGCGTTGCAATAGGCGACCACCGCGGCGACGGCCAGCCCGACGAGCAGTCCCGAGCCCGCGGCTGCCGCCGCCGGGGCCAGCGCTACGAAGATGCCCGCGCCCACCATCGAGCCGAGCCCGATGATCACCGCGTCGAACGTGCCGAGCCGCCGCTGCAGCGCAGGCCCGTCCGGCGTGCTCACGGCACGTGATGCTACGTCAGGAGACGGGGTCTTTCCCGAATGCCGATTCACGACCCCAAACGGTGGCCGCCACTGCAACGGTAACGATGAGCACAATCGCCCCGATCACCACCAGCGGAATGGTCCACATCCGGCGCACGAGAAGCGCAGTCTCGCATTGGTCGACGTAGGTGTGCTGGCCGGCCGCCGCCGCCTGGCTCAGATCGGTGGCGTATCCCGTCCCACATTTGATCTGGAACCCGTATTGGTCAAACGCGTCGAGGAAGACCGGAAAATTCAGTGCCAGCAGTCCGACGGCGATGAGGCCGACACACACGACCCCGATGTAGAACGCACGATGGTGATAGTGATGCAAGGTGTCCCCCGTTCATGTCATGCAGACGTCGGCGAAGAGCAGCACCGGCCAGGACACAATCGAACCCAGGTAGGACACCACAAGATCTGCGCCCCTCATATGCTGCAGATGCTCGGTGTGCGTGCTCGACCAGACGGCACCGACGATCAGATATGGAGTGCCGACAACCACCGCTGCGACGATCAGTTCACCTATCGTCACCTGGAACCCCAACAGCCGTCGCAGCGCGTCGAGCACCTCCGGTATGTTAATGGCGGTTCTCGCGTACACGAGCACTTTCTCGTGATCTTCCAACTGAAGTGGGCCGCTATGTATGGACCCCGTCCGTTATGGTGTTTGCCATGGCGCGCACCAGGCCCACCAGCGCCGTGGGTGTCCGGCGCCGGCCGAAGGATCGCAAGGCACAGATCGCCCGCGCGTCGGCCGAGGCGTTCAGCGCGCTCGGCTACTACGGCGTCAGCATGGAGACCATCGCGAAGCGGGTGGGAATCTCCGCCGCCGCGCTGTATCGCCACTACTCGAGCAAGTACGAACTCTTTCGTGACGCGGTGCTCAACCTGGGCCAGCAATTGGTCGACTGCACCGCATTCGTCGACGAGGCAGCCGGCGATCCCGAGCTGGCCATGCGTCGGATCGTCTCGGCGCTCGTCGACACCGCGATGGCCAACCGCGAGTCGGGCGGGCTCTACCGCTGGGAAGGCCGCTACCTGCGGGGCGACGACCAGGCCACGCTGATCGCGCAGATGCGCATGGTCCACCACCGGATGCAGCAGCCGCTCATGGTAATTCGGCCCGAGCTGACCTCGCGGCAGCGGTGGACCCTGACAACGTCGGTGCTGTCCGTGATCGGCAGCATCGTCGATCACCGCGCGAAGCTACCGGCCATTCAGGTACGGGCCCTACTTGCCGACCTCGCCGACGCGGTGCTGGCCGCCGACCTGCCCGATGTCACCGCCGGTGTCGCAGAGTCCCGGCCGCCCGCTGCCGCAGCGGGCGATACGCCGAAATACGAAGCGCTGCTGAATGAATCGATGCGGCTGTTCAACCTCAAGGGCTACCGCGATACCAGCATGGAGGACATCGCGGTGGCCGTCGGGATGCCGGCCTCTGGCATCTACCGGTACTTCTCGGGTAAGAGCGACATCCTCGCGGCGGCGTTCCGCCGGGCAGCCGACCGGCTGTCGGCAGAGCTCTCGGCAATCGTCAGCGCAGTGCCCGATCGTGAGGAAGCGTTGACCGCCGTGATCGACGCTTACGTGAAGAGGTCGTTCGACCAGCCCGAGCTGGATTACGTGTATTACACCGAGCGGCTCAACATGACAGTGGGCGACCAGAAGATCCTGCGCAACCTCCAGCGCGCCAACGTCGAATCGTGGGTGGACCTGGTGGTGTCCCTGCGGCCGGACTGGACGCCGGGACAGGCGCGCTTCGCCGTGCACGCCGCGATGTCACTGGTGATCGACCTGGGCCGGTTGATGCACTACGAGAATTCGGCACCGACCCGCACTGTCGTCCAACGGCTGGTCGACCTGACGCTGCTCGGTCGCTACCGGTTGCGCGCCGCGTTGCCTGCCAAGTAAGCCACGTAACCGATCGTTCCGACGATCGCCAGCGGACGCGTCTTCGCCGAACTCAGTCCTAGCCCGAGCGCCGTCTCGACGCCACCGTCGATGTAGACGCGCTGGCGTGTGTTGCGCGGAAACGCCACCTTGGTGATCCTGTCGAACAGTTGTGGGCTGGTGAAGTGCGACAGCCCGACGGCGGCGAGCGCCAGCCCGGCCAGACTGGCGGCAGTCGAATGCTTCCAAGACCTGTTGACGGGCACAGATGATCCTCTCAGGTTTCTGCTCCTTGCGTACACAGGCTAATCACGCAATCTGGTAGTCGCTCAACGGGTATCCCGACGCCTCTTTGATCGCCCGGTGTGCCGACATCGGCCGCAGCAGCGTTGGTTCGCCCTGGGGATTGAAGTAGTAGGACCGCGCCGTCGCACAATTGCCGATCGTCCACAACGAATCGCCCAGCAGTTCGGTCATTCGATCGCGGTACTTCGTGTTGGCTTCTTCGGTCACCTCGAAAGTGGTGGCACCGCGGCGCTTGAGTTCGCCGAACAACCGATCCATGTGCCGCATCTGGTATTCCATCGTGTTGAAGAAGTTCAACCCGAGGAAGGCGAATGGGCTGGCCAGGCTGAGGTAGTTCGGGAAGCACGGCATCGTCATACCCTGGTAGGCCTGGAATCTGGTTTCGCGCCACCACTTTCCGAGGTTGCGGCCCTCGCGTCCGATGACCTCGATCGCAGGGAAGTTGGCCTCCCACAGGTCGAAGCCGGTGGCCAGCACCAGAGTGTCGATGACCGTCTTGGAGCCGTCGGCGTTGACGATGCCGTCGGCCTCGATGCGCGCGATGCCGTCGGTCTGCAGGTGCACGTTCGGCTTCGTGAATGCGCGGTAATAGCCGTTGGAGAATGTCGGCCGCTTGCAGCCGAAGTCGTAATCCGGTGTGAGCCTGCGGCGCAGTTCCTTATCGCGGATCGATGCGAATCGGTGCATCTTCGACAGGTCGGACGCGGCGATGTTGAGCCGGCGGAAGTAGCGGTGGTGGATGATCGCGGTGTTGATCATGAACTCGTAGATCGAATCGGTGACCCACCGAATGGCGCGCTGCGTCAAGGGGATTCGGGCGAACAGGCGCTTGGCGCGTTCGCCGAAGCGGACGTCGAGCTTGGGCACCACCCAGATCGGCGTGCGCTGGTAGACGGTCAGGTCGGCGACCCTCTTGGCCAGTTCGGGAATGAGCTGGACCGCGGTGGCGCCGGTGCCGATGACGGCGACCCTGCGGCCCTCGAGCGGATACTCGTCGTCCCAGGCGGTGGTGTGGATGACCTTGCCCGCGAAGTCCGTCACGCCAGGAATATCAGGCACCTTGGGCTGGGACAGAAAGCCGGTCGCGGTGATCAGAAAGCGTGCAGACAGCACGTCGCCGTCGGCCACCGTGACCCGCCAGACGCTTGCATCGTCGTCCCAGCGGGCGCCCTCGACGACGGTGTTGAACCGCATGTGCCTGCGCACGTCGAACTTGTCCGCGACGGCATCGGCATACTGCTTGATCTCCGTGCCGGTGGAGAACAGGCGTGACCAGTTGGGGTTCGGCTCGAAGAAGTAGGAGTACGTCGTGGTCGGCACGTCGACGGCCAGGCCGGGGTAACGGTTGACGTGCCACGTCCCGCCGAGGTCGTCCTCACGATCCAGGATCACGAAGTTGTGGTAGCCCATCCGCTTGAGCTGGATGGCAGCGCCTATTCCGCCGAAACCGGCTCCCACGATGACCGCGTCGTAAAGCTCCGAAGTCATGATGCAGACGGTACCTCAGGTACCGGAAACCTTTAATGATCGGCTCAGCCCTTGAGGGACCCCGTCCGCGGCGGATCCAGGGTGGCGACGCATGTCACGGCGCGGTCGCCCCGCTTCCATGTCTCCTCGGTCGGGTACAGCACGTACAGCTGGACCGAGTCGTCGGTGATCGCGCGCGGCGCATAGGAGGCCAGTGCCGGCTCGCACTTGTTCTGGTACGTGTCGATCGCCGACTGCCCCGGGAAGTCGCCCTCCGGCATCATCAACACCGCGAACACTTCGCCTGCATGTGTTTCGTCGCACCCGATGGTGTCGACGGTGAACACTTTGGAGTTGCCCGGAATCTCCTTGAGACAGTCACCGACTTTGACGTCCGTCGCAGACACCGTTCCCTTGCCGACGATCAGCAAGACCACAACCACGGCAGCGGCGCCCAGCACCCACAGCCCGGAGAGCACCAACCCGGCGATCGCCAGGCCGCGACCGCCCTGGCCGTACTTGGCTCGGTTCAGTCCGACGATGCCGAAGATGACGCTGAGCAGAACCATCCCGATTACGCCGGTGATCAGCGAGACGACCGCCCACCAGTTGGTCTTCGGCGCGGGCGGCGGCGGGTAGTAGCCGGGCGGGGGCGCCTGATACGGCATCGGAGGGGGCGGTGGCGGGGGATAGTAGCCCTGGGGCGGCTGGCCGTATGGTGGTTGGCCGTACGGTGGTTGGCCGTACGACGGCTGGCCGTATGGCGGCTGGTCGCCCGGCGGTGTGGTCACCTGCCGACAGTAACGTCAGTCACGCAGCGATGACCATCGCGCGTGCGTCGACATCGCGACGCAAACGACCGAACGGTCGCCGGTTGCCCAGGCTTGTGCCGACGGGTATGCCAACGCAACCCGAAACACCGGTCCTTCCGGTGAGTTCGGGGCGTAGTCGAAGAACTTGGGTCCGCAGTCGTCACCGGGGGCCATCGCAGGTTGATCACCGGGATAGGGCGCACCCCCCGGCTGCGTCAGGACCGCGAACACCTCGCCGTAGTGCGGCCGGTCGCAGCGCACCCGCTTCACCCACGTGGGGAGCCCACCCTCGTACGCATCCTTGACGCAGTCGCCCGTGTTGAGGTCGACGGCCTGCACCGACTTTCCCTGGGTGGAGATCCCGTAGGCGATGACCGCGGTGATCGCCGCGATCCACGCGGTCGAGATGACGAGTGCGGCGATGGCCAGGCCGAGCCCACGTTGGTGGCGCCCCTTGATCTGGACCAAAGCCACGATCGCGAAGATCACGCTGAGGATGGTGCCGCCGAGGATGCCGACGACAAACGCGGCGATGGCCCAACCGTTGGTGCCGCCCGCCAGCTTTGGATCGGGCGGCGACGGAGTCACGGCAGCAACCGTAGCGCCGCGTCGACAGCCAACACGGGTACATCGAGCTTCTTGGAGCCCAGATCGTGGCGGGCGCCGGTGACCTCGACGATCTCGGTAGGGGCGGCGATCAGCGCGGCGGCGGGGCGCAGTTCCTCGATCGTGCCGAATGAATCCGCCGTGCCATGGGTGAACACCGTCGGCGCCGTGATCCGGGGCAGGTGGTCGGTGCGCGCCCGCTCGGGTTTACCTGGCGGGTGCAGCGGATAGGAGAAGAGGGTCAGCACATCGACGGTGGCGGCCCCGTCGGCGACCACCATCGACGTCATCCGACCACCATACGAATGGCCGCCCGCGATGACCGGGCCTTTGGTCAGCGTGCGGGCCAGCTCGATGGCCTCGACGACGCCGGCCTGGTCGCTCGCGGCGGACCCGGACGGTGGGCCCTTGGGACGACGCCGCCGGTACGGCAGGTTGTACCGGACGGCGAGCCAGCCGCGGCCGGCCCACTCGTCGCAGATCTTGATCAACAGCGGCGATTCGCGGCTGCCGCCCGCACCGTGCGTCAGCACGATCGCGCCCTTGGTCTTGCCTTTCGGTTCGTGTGCGACGCCCGCGATCTGATCGAGGTTCATGACTCCAGTCTGAACAACGCCGACACCGGGCCGTGACCGTGCCCCAACGGGTAGGCGGCGCGGAGACATTCGGTGACCCAGCGTTTCCCGAACGCGACCGCGTCGGGCACGGTGTATCCATGAGCGAGCGCGCCGGCGACGGCGGCGGCCAGCGTATCGCCTGCACCGTGGTCGTTGCCGGTGTCGATGCGGGTGGCGTCGAACTCGTGGAAATCAGTGCCGTCGAACAGCAGGTCCGCGCTGTGCGACGACGTGCGCAGGTGTCCGCCCTTGACCAGCGCCCACTTGGGGCCGAGTGCGTGTAGGGCCTGGGCCGCCTCACGTTGACTGGATGAATCGATGACCTCTATATCCACCAGCAGGCGGACCTCGTCGAGATTGGGCGTCACCAATGTCGCGAGCGGAAAGAGCTGGTTCCTAAGGGAATTTAGTGCGCTGGGATGCAGCAGGGGGTCGCCGTGCATTGACGCGCACACCGGATCGACCACCAGCGGCACCGCGCCTGCCAGGCCCTGTGCCCGCCAGGTGTCGGCGATGGTTTCGATGATCGCCGACGACGCCAACATGCCGGTCTTGGCGGCCTGCACACCGATGTCCGAGGCCACCGCCTCGATCTGCCCCGCGATCACGTCGAGGGGAATCTCGTGAAAACCCTTGACGCCGACCGAGTTCTGCACCGTCACCGCCGTGACGGCGACGAGGCCGTGCAAGCCGAGCAGCGCAAAGGTACGGAGGTCGGCTTGGATGCCCGCACCACCGCCGGAGTCCGATCCGGCGATGGTCATCACCCGTAGTGGCGTTTCGCCCGGTGGGCTTAATGGGAGAAAAGACATGGCCCTCTGTTCTTCGCGCAAGCGCTCATCACTACGCCAAGGGTAGGTAGATCTGGTTCCCGTGGTCGGCGAATTCCTTGGACTTCTCGGCCATCGCGTCGCGAATGTCCTGCGTGATGCGCATCGAGCAGAACTTCGGCCCGCACATCGAGCAGAAGTGCGCCGTCTTGGCGGGTTCGGCGGGCAGCGTCTCGTCGTGGAATTCGCGCGCCGTGTCGGGATCAAGTGACAGCGCGAACTGATCGCGCCAGCGAAACTCGAACCGCGCCTTCGACAGTGCGTCGTCGCGCTCCTGTGCGCGGGGGTGGCCCTTGGCCAGATCGGCGGCGTGGGCGGCGATCTTGTAGGCGATCACACCGTCCTTGACGTCCTTGCGGTCCGGCAGGCCCAGGTGTTCCTTGGGCGTGACGTAGCACAGCATCGCCGTGCCGGCTTGGGCGATGATCGCCGCGCCGATCGCACTGGTGATGTGGTCGTAGGCGGGGGCGATGTCGGTGGCCAGCGGCCCGAGTGTGTAGAACGGCGCTGCCTCGCACAGCTGCTCTTCGAGCCGCACGTTCTCGACGATCTTGTGCATCGGGATGTGTCCCGGTCCCTCGATCATCACCTGCACACCATGGGCTTTGGCGATCTTGGTGAGCTCGCCCAGTGTGCGCAGCTCGGCGAACTGCGCTTCGTCGTTGGCGTCGGCGATCGATCCAGGGCGCAGCCCGTCGCCCAACGAGAACGTGACGTCGTAGCGGGCGAGGATCTCGCACAGCTCCGCGAAGTTCGTGTAGAGGAACGACTCGGTGTGGTGTGCAAGCATCCAGGCCGCCATGATCGAGCCGCCCCTGCTGACGATGCCGGTGACACGCTTGACCGTGAGCGGAATGTAGCGCAGCAGCACGCCCGCGTGCACGGTCATGTAGTCCACGCCCTGCTCGCACTGCTCAATCACGGTGTCGCGGTAGACCTCCCAGCTCAGCCGGGTGGGTTCGCCGTTGATCTTCTCCAACGCTTGGTAGATGGGCACTGTGCCGACCGGCACCGGTGAATTGCGCAGCAGCCACTCGCGCGTCTCATGGATGTTGCGACCGGTCGAAAGGTCCATGATGGTGTCGGCGCCCCACCGGGTCGCCCATACCATCTTGTCGACCTCCTCGGCGATGGAGCTCGTCACCGCCGAATTGCCAATGTTGGCATTGACTTTCACCGCGAACGCCTTGCCGATGATCATCGGCTCGCTCTCCGGGTGGTTGTGGTTGGCCGGGATCACCGCGCGGCCGTGGGCCACTTCGTTACGCACCAGTTCGGCGGGCACGGCTTCACGCGCGGCGACGAACGCCATCTCCGCGGTGATCTCGCCGGCCCGCGCCCGCTGCAACTGCGTGCCCCTGTCGCGAACGACACCGGGCCGCCCAGCCAGGCCGGCATGCAGATCGATCGCCGCATGCGGATCGGTGTACGGGCCGGACGTGTCGTAGAGGTCGAAGTGCTCACCGTTGGACAGGTGCACCCGGCGGAACGGCACCCGCGCGCCCCGCACCCCTTCGAGGTCCCGGTAGTACTTACGGCTGCCCTCGATCGGGCCGGTGGTCACAGAAGGATCGACAACAAGATCAACCATTTCATCTCCCTACGCCGGCATTACCCGGTCAGGTTCGTACGGTCGACAGCCCCAGCTGTCCTCTCAGCGCACTGGGTGTGCGCTCCCGTGTGTGGACAGTATGCAGGCTAGCGCAGTCCCTCGGCGTCTGCCCACCAGGGGAATAGGGAATTGCTCACCACTGGTTTGTATAGCTAATGTATGTGTTTTGCGCGCACAGGGTGGTGCGCGGTTGACGTGCGGATACGTAAAGCGAAGAAGACCTGATGACGACTGAGATCGAGATGACGAAACCTCCGGTTGTGGCGAATGAGGACGCCGCGCTTGCCGAGACGGCCCACCGTCGGCGGCGGATGGACCATGATCACCCCTTCTACAAGTGGATAGCGCTGTCGAACACCACCCTGGGCACGCTGCTGGCCACCATCAACGCGTCGATCGTGTTGATCTCACTTCCGGCCATCTTCCGCGGGATCGGGCTGAACCCACTGGCTCCCGGCAACGTCAGCTACCTGCTGTGGATGCTGATGGGATACCTGGTGGTGACGGCGGTGCTCGTCGTGCTGTTCGGTCGCCTCGGCGACATGTACGGCCGGGTCCGCATCTACAACCTCGGCTTCATCGTCTTCACGATCGCAGCGATCGCGCTGTCTTTCGACCCGTTCCACCTCGGCGGTGGCGCAATGTGGCTGATCGGCTGGCGCGTCGTCCAGGGGGTCGGTGGCGCGATGCTGATGGCGGCGTCGTCGGCGATCCTGACCGACGCGTTCCCGGCGAACCAGCGCGGAATGGCGTTGGGCGTGAACATGGTGGCCGCCGTCGCGGGATCGTTCCTCGGCCTGCTGATCGGCGGTGTGCTGTCGGAGTGGGACTGGCGCGCGATCTTCTGGGTTGGCGTGCCGGTCGGCATCCTGGGCACCATCTGGAGCCTGCGGTCACTGAAGGAACTCGGCGTCCGTACGCCAGGGAAGCTGGACTGGGCGGGCAGCTTGACCTTCGGGGTGGGCCTGACCGTACTGCTGACCGGCATCACCTATGGCATTCAGCCTTATGGCAACTCGACCATCGGATGGGGAAACCCCTTGGTGTTTGGGTCGATCGGCTTCGGTCTGGTGCTGCTTGTGGCGTTCTGCTTCATCGAACTGCGCGTCTCCCACCCGATGGTGGACATCCGGCTGTTCCGTTCGACGTCGTTCGGCATGGGCAATCTGGCCGGACTGATGTCATCGGTCGGCCGGGGCGGCCTGCAGTTCATGCTCATCATCTGGCTGCAGGGCATCTGGCTTCCGTTGCACGGCTACAGCTTTGAGTCGACGCCGTTGTGGGCGGGCATCTACATGCTGCCGATGACGGTCGGCTTCCTGGTGGCAGGCCCGCTGGCCGGCACGCTGTCGGATCGCTTCGGCGCCCGGCCTTTTACCGTCAGCGGGATGGCGCTGATGGCGGTGTCGTTCGTTGCGCTGGTGATGATTCCGGTCGACTTCAACTATTGGGTGTTCGCCGTTTTGGTGTTTCTCAACGGCCTCGGTGGCGGCATCTTCACCGCGCCGAACACCGCGGCGATCATGTCGAGCGTGCCTGCTGCCCAGCGCGGCGCGGCGTCGGGCGTACGGGCGACGTTCTTCAATGCCGGCTCGTCGCTGTCGATCGGTATTTTCTTCTCGCTGATGATCATTGGCCTTGCCAACACGCTGCCGTCCGCGATGAGCGCGGGACTGCAGGAGCAGGGCGTGCCGGCATCGGTCGCCCATGACGTGGCGAACCTGCCGCCGGTGGGCAGCCTGTTCGCGGCGTTCCTTGGCTACAACCCGATCGCCGAGCTGCTCGCGCCGTCGGGTGCGCTGCAGCAGCCGGGAGTGAACGCCGACGTGCTGACGGGCAAGACCTTCTTCCCCCATCTGATCACCGAGCCGTTCCATTCGGGTCTGGTTGTGGTGTTCATGGCGGCCGCGGTGATGATGGTGATCGGGTTGATCGCGTCGATCTTCAACCCGGGCCGGTACGCGACGGAGCCGAACGCCGATAACGAGGCGTGACGACGAAGCCGGCGAGGTAGTCGCCGGTGAGGAGTCGCGCAATCAGGGGAGGCCTGATAGCCGCATTGTCCGCCGATCCATGGCGGGGCGCACGCTAAGGTGTGCCCTACTATCGGATCGCAAAAGGCACTTTCCTTCATGCGGAAAATGGATCGGTGTTTCACGTGAGGCCGTGGATTTGATGCCCAGCCCAAGCGCGTCGCGTGCGGGCGGTGTGCAATCGATCGGCCGCGCCTTCGTTCTGCTGGAGACGGTCGTCGAAAACGGTGGCGTCATGGGCCTTTCGCGGCTCGCGGAAGTCACTGGCATGCCCCTGCCGACGATCCACCGCTTGGTTCGGACGCTGGTGGACCTTGGTTATCTGCGCCAGGAACCCTCGCGCCAATACGCTGTTGCACCGAGGCTGACGCGTCTCGGCGAGGGCGCCACGCAGATGCTCGAATCCTGGTCTCGGCCGCACCTCATGAAGCTGGTTGCCGACGTCGGCGAATCCGCCAATCTGGCGATGCTCGACGGTGATCAGGCGATTTATGTCGCGCAAGTGCCGTCGAAGCATCAGATGAGGATGTTCACCGAGGTCGGCCGACGGGTGCCCCTTCACTGCACGGCAGTCGGAAAAGCAATGCTCGCACAACTCGGCAACGACGAGGTGCGTGAAATCGTCGAACGGGCCGGGATGCCGGAGAAGACGCAATTCACCATCACCGATCCGGCGGAGCTCATAGCGCAGCTCGAGATGGTCAGGGTCCGCGGCTACAGCACCGATGAAGGTGAACAAGAAGTCGGCGTGCGCTGTGTCGCCGTGCCCGTGCTGGGCGCCCCTATCCACCTGGCCATGTCCATCTCCGGTCCGACAGCCAGGATGGGCGACCAGGTTCTCGTCGACGCACGCGAATCGCTGCGATCGGCGGCACGATCGCTCGCCGCCTACCTGAATTCGTAGGTGGAGTCCGCCATCAGAGCGCTGCAGCAAATATTTTAGCTTCACTATAGAACACCTACCCGAGCCACGACTCGCCGGCGGCGGCATGTCCGCACAGTGATCATTTCGCCGTGGGAACAGTGGAACAGGCGGTCCGGGACGCTGAGCGGAACCAAGGTGTTCCCGTTGGTCGAATGGACGCTCGCAGAGCTGTCAACTGGTTTGCTATGTCAGTGTTTATCGATGTTAGGAGTTTGCTGTAGGCAGCATGTACGCACTGAAAACTTGTATGACATTTGGCATTGACTTCCGCATAGCAAGAGATAACATCTACATGTCAGAAGATTGACAGTGGTCTGTATCACGTTCGATAGCCCCTTAGATGCAAATCACGCGCGACTTCTCTTCGATCGGAAGGCGACACTTGATGGAAGCGTCTCATCGTCTCGAAGTACTCGATCCCACCCCGGAGCGGCATGGTGGCAAACCCGAGGACACCGCGCCGCGGCTGGACACGCTGGAGGGCAAGACGGTGGGTCTGCTCTGGAACGGCAAGGCGCTCGGCGACGTGGCGCTGAAGCGCACAGCCGAACTCATCTCGGAGCGGGTGCCGAACGTGACGTTCAAGTTCTACAGCGGTTCCATGCCCAACTCGCCGAAGCTGCTCGAGGACCTGGTGAAGAACTGCGATGCGGCCATCGGCTGCACCGCGGACTGCGGTTCTTGCACATCGTGGATCACCCACGACTGCGTCCAGTTGGAGCGCAAGGGCAAGCCGACGGTGATCATCGCGTCGAGTGGCTTTGAGCACGACGTCGAGGCAAGTGCCCGAGCGTTCGCCATGCCCGACCCGTTCTACGTCGTGGTGCCCAAGGTGTACAACAACCTCGACGAGGCGCAGGCGATCGGCCAGACGGATCCGGTTGTCGACGAGGTGATTTCAAAGCTGGTCTCAGGCGCGACGGTCAATCGGGTCAGTTCGGACGGCAAGCGCAACGGCTCATGGACGTACACGAGCACCGACGACGTCAACGCGCTGATCGACTTCAATCAGGACTTCCTTGATCGCGATTGGGGCGATGGTTATCCGCTGTGGCCGCCGACGCGGAAGGCTGTGGAGGAGTTGATCGGTGGGGTCGACGGCGATAAGGACGACGTCGTGTGCCTGCTGCCACCGGGTAACGGCGAGGCGACGGTGGAGAAAGTGGCGGTGAATGCCGCCATGGCCGGTTGCCGTCCAGAGGAGATGCCGGTCATCATGGCCGCACTGCGGGCAATCGCGAACATCCGTCCGGTTCCGCGCGGAGCCTTGATGTCGACGAGCGCCCACGCGCCACTGGTGTTGGTCAACGGCCCGCTCGGACAGTCGCTCGGCATCAACGGGAAGCGGGCGTGCCTTGGTCCAGGCAAGCAGAACGCGGTCAACATCAGGATCAGCCGTGCGATCGTCTGCTGCCTCAAGAACATCGGGTCCTGGACCCCCGGTGTGATGGACCTCGACACCATCGGAACGACCCGCAAGCACATCGTCGTCGTTTCGGAAAACGAGGACGAAAGTCCTTGGGAGCCTTACCACGTGTCGAAGGGCTTCGGAGTCTCCGATGACGCCGTGACCGTGTTCTTCACCAGCGGCGAGTGGGACATCAGCATCCAGGGACATGTCGACGCGCAACAGTTGGCCGCTGCCATCGCGTCATTCAGCGGCGGCAACAACAGCGGTGGATATTTCACCAGCCTCGGAGGCGGCGCGGAGTTCAGCTCGCTTGGCAGGCTGCTGTTCATGCCTCCGCCTCACGCGATTCCGATCGCCGAGGCCGGATTTACCAAGCAGGGTCTGGAGAAGTTCATGTTCCACCAGGGCAAGGAGCCGGTATCGCGGTTGATCGAACCGATTCGCAAGCTGCACAAGGACGGCAAGATCAGGCCCGAGTGGGAATGGCTGTTCAGGCTGTCCGACGACGAGGCCGCCCGGTTGACGCTTCCGGTGATCGAGAGGCCGGAGTGGTACTCGATCGTGGTGGTGGGATCGGTACGCGCAAAGGATCTGCTGATGCCGACACGGGTTGCGCCCTACACCGAACCCATCACGCAGACACCGACATTGACGAAGTCTTCGGTGAAGTCGGCATCATGAGCAACGCGGCGTGGCGCGCAGGCCGGGCGCGCATCAGGACTCTCGGGGCGCTGGGTAGCGTCGTGGCTCTCCTCGTCGCGGGGTGCGGCGGTGGGTCGTCGGGCGGAAACGCATCGCCCGAATCAACTCGCGACAACATCAAGGTGGTACTGCAGGTCGAGCCCAACAGCATGGATCCATGCGACTCGCACCTTGCCCAGAACGGCCCCATTCTCGTCGACAACATCACCGAACCGCTTGTACATCTGGATGTTTCGAAGAACACGCTGTCACCCCGGTTGGCGCTCAAGTGGACGCAGACCGACCCGAACACGTGGACGTTCGACCTGCGGCAAGGTGTGACGTTCCACAACGGTGAGCCGTTCAACGCCGGTGCGGTCGCTTGGTGGGTGAATCGCGTTCTCAATCCGAACGCAAAGTGCTATGCGCTCGGTAGCGTGCTCACCAACAATGTCGTTGGCGCCAACGCCGTTGACGACCACACCGTCGTCATCACGACGAAGAAGCCCGATCCGATCCTGCCGTTGAGCATGGCGTTCGTCGATATCGGCGCTCCGACACCCGACCCGATGACCAAGGCCGACAAGCCGATCGGGACAGGTCCCTACAAGTTCGCCAGTTACACGCCCGGCAGCGATTTCCAGATGGCCCGCAACGACAGCTACTGGGGCGACAAACCTCAGATCGCTTCGGTCGATTACAAGTTCCGCGGGGAGTCGTCGGTGCGTGCGGCGATGGCATCGACACACGAGGTCGACCTGGCCGCAGCGATCGGTCCGCAGGACGCCCATGCCCCGGGAGCGATCACCTACACGGTTTCCGAGACGCTCTACTACCGGATCAACCTGGACGTGCCGCCCCTCAACGATATTCGGGTCCGCAGGGCAATAAATTACGCGATCGATCGCAAGACACTCATCGACAACGTCTATGACGGCCTCGGTGAGCCGGCCAGCGAGATCTTCCTGCCTACGGTGGTCGGCTACGACCCTGCCGTGAAATGGGATTACGACCCGGACAAGGCAAAACAGCTACTCGCTGAGGCGAAGGCGGCCGGTGCCCCGGTTGACAAGACCATCGACCTCATCGGCGAAACCGGGATTCGCGGCTCCAACGGCAACGAGGTGGACGACACCATGCGGGCCATGCTGACGGCCGTGGGCCTGAACGCGCGGGTCGCCACGGTCGAGGACACCGCTCCGGTGATCGCCAAACCACAGGACCCGGCGGCCAACCCGGAGCTTGTTCAGAACGTCCACGGCAACTCGTTCGGTGACGGCTACATCAGCCTGGCCGGCAAGCTGGGTTGCGACGGCCCACAGAGCCTCGTGTGTGATCAGGCGCTCGAGAATCTGTTGGCTGCAGGTTCAGCGGCCGCGGGAGACGATCGGGCGGCAAAGCTGCAGGCGGCGTCGAAATACGTCTTCGACAACATCGTGCCGCTGATCCCGCTCGCGTACCTGAAGAACACGCTGATCATCGCCAATCCGTACTTGCGCTACAAGCCGGACTCCTCGACATCCGAGCGCATGCCGATATCGGAGTTCACTGTCGCTGAATCGCCGGGACAGGCCGACCAGGCACCCTGACCCCTCGGTATCGGACGTTCGCAGGAGCTTCAATCCGAAGGGTTACCCATGACTCGCTTCGTCCTGCAGAGGTCTCTCCACGGGCTACTCAGTCTGATCGGGATCGTGCTGCTGGTTTTCGTCCTGTCCCGTCTCACCGGCAGTCCCGCGCGACTCTACCTGCCGGAGGACGCCACCGAGGAAATGGTGCGACAGTTCAACGCGCAGAATGGATTCGACGAACCGATCTACATTCAACTCTGGAATTTCATAAGGGGCGTCGCACACCTCGACTTCGGACGCTCGCTGCTCTACAACAGTCCTGCGCTGGATGTCGTCATGAACCGCTATCCCGCGACACTGAGACTGGCGGCGGTCGCCACGGTGATCTTCACCGTGGTCGGTGTCCTGATCGGGTGCATCGGCGCCGCACGTAAGGGCACCAGAACCGACGACGCGACCCGGTTGACGTCACTGGTGGCCCTGAGTGTGCCCGACTTCTGGGTCGGCATCACCTGCATCGCGGTGTTCGCGGTGTATCTCAATGTCCTGCCGACCTCCGGTGCCGGTGGTGTGCAGTACTGGATACTGCCCCTCATCGCGTTGACGTTGCGACCGATCGGGGTGCTGACGCAAGTCTCCCGAAGCTCCATGATCGAGGAACTCGACTCCGAATACGTCCGTGTGGCCAGGAGTAAGGGCGTCGACGAACGCTCTGTCGTCCTCAAGCACGCGCTGCGGAATGCGGCTTTACCGATCGTCACCGTCGCCGGAGTGTTGTTGGCGCAGTTGGTGAACGGCGCATTGGTCGTCGAAACCGTGTTCGGATGGCCGGGCGTCGGCAACTTGATGGTGACCGCGATCCGCGGCAGGGATTTCGCCGTGATACAGGCGGTGGTCCTCGTCACCGGTGCCGCGATCATCGTTCTGAACTTCATGATCGATCTGGCCTATTCGTGGCTCAACCCTCAGATCCGACTGGGAGCGATGACTTGAGATGACCTTCATGCGAGATAGGAAGCGCGCCCCGAAGCCGGTCCATCCGCCCGTGACCGGAGCCGGCGAGGCGGAGGCGATCCGCAGACACGACAGCTTCTTCGTTAGGTTCAAGTATGTCCTGAGGCGCGACAGACTCGGCCAGATCGCGGTCGTCTATCTGGCGATATTGCTGTTTGCGGCGTTAGTGGGGCCAATCATGCTGGGCCACACCGCAACCGAGGCGCACCTCTCGTGGCGCTTCACGGCGCCGTTGGATACCTCGAACGGCTTCATGTACGTCCTGGGCAGCGATGCGCTAGGACGCAGCTTTCTCGCCCGGTTGATCGTGGCGGCGCGAACGACGCTCATCGTGTCGGTGTCGGCTGTGTTGGCCGCCGCGGTGATCGGCAGCCTGCTCGGCACCGCCGTCGGCTATGTCGGCGGGCGAGTCGACTCGTTCGTCATGCGCACCGCCGACGTGATGATGGCGTTCCCGTCGCTGTTGCTTGCGCTGATCGTCCTCTACACACTTGGACCAAGCCTGCCCGCACTCATCTTCGTGTTGGCGGCCACGCGCCTTCCCCTCTATGCGCGCGTGGCACGCGCCGAGACGCTCGCCGTACGAGAACGATTATTCGTCGAGGCCGCTCGCGCGCTGGGTGCGAGTTCGGTCCGGATCGTATTCCGTCAGATCCTGCCGGTGATCGCAGCATCGCTGATCAGTCTCGCGACCCTCGAGTTCGCCTTTGTGATTCTCTCCGAGTCGGCATTGAGCTTCCTCGGGTTGGGTGTTCGGGACCCCAACTTCACGTGGGGCAGCATGATCTCGGAAGGTCGCAATTACCTGCGCGACGCGTGGTGGGTCGCGATATTGCCCGGCCTCGCGATCACGGCGACGGCCATCTGCGCGAACATCTTGGCGGACACCGTCCGGCGAGCTCAGAATTCGGAGTAGGCGGCTCATCCTGCGATGCGGAAACTCAAACAAGCGGGCGCACAAGTCCTTCGGACGGAAGAAGCCGACAAGGACGGCGCGCCAGTGCTCGAAGTGAACAATCTCTGCGTCGAATTCCGGCTTCGAACAGGCGTAGTGAGCGCCGTGTCGTCGCTGACCTATTCACTGCACTCTGGTGAGACCCTGGCAATCGTCGGCGAGAGTGGTTCCGGCAAGAGCGTCGGCGCTCGCGCGGTGTTGGGACTGAACCCACCCTCCGCAAAGGTGACCGCTGGGTCGGCCCTACTGAAGGGCGAGGACTTGCTGTCGATGAAGGAGGCTCGGCGCAGACAACTTCGCGGCGAGGAGATCGCCATGGTGGCGCAGAACTCGTCATTGAACCCAGTGTTCTCCGTCGGCTGGCAGATTGCCGAGGCCTTCCGTGTTCACCGCGGTTCGTCGAGGCGGGAAGGCTTCGTGCACGCTGCCGAACTGCTTGATCGCGTGGGTATTCCAGGGGGGAAGAAGCGAGTCAACGACTATCCCTATGAGTTCTCCGGTGGAATGCGCCAACGTGTGAGCATCGCGATGGCAATGGCATTGGAGCCCAGCGTGCTTATTGCTGACGAGCCGACCACTGCACTTGACATGACCGTCCAGGCCCAGATCATGACGCTGTTGGAGGAGATGCGACGCCAGACGGGCATGGGCCTCATCCTCATTACCCATGACCTGGGTCTGGTCGCTGAGAACGCGGACCGCGTGGTGGTGATGTACGCCGGAACGGCCTGCGAGACAGGTGAGATCGAAGAGGTTTTCACCAGGCCGGGACACCCCTACACGCTCGGACTGATGTCGTCGGTCCCCGACATCTACGATAAGGTGACGCGACTGAAACCCATCGTCGGCTCACCGCCGGATCTAATGAAGATCCCGTCGGGCTGCCCGTTCCACGTGCGGTGTGAATACGCGCAGCCCCGTTGTGAGGTGACGTTGCCGACGTTGCATGAGATCGCACCGGGACGCCAGAGCAGCTGCCACCGATCGGACGACATTCTGGAGGCTTCGGGTGGAATCCGCCACTGACTCAGCGCAATCCGCGCCTCTGCTGAAGGTATCGAACCTGGTGAAGCACTACCCGATATTCACCGGTTCGGTACGGCGCAAGCAGACGGGTGCGCTTCGCGCGGTCGACGGGGTGAGCTTCGAACTGCACGCCGGCAGGACGCTGGGACTGGTCGGTGAGTCGGGGTGCGGTAAGTCCACGCTGGCACGCACTCTGCTCAGACTGGTCGAGCCGACGTCCGGGCACGCGTACTTCCGTGGCAGGGACATCTTCGCGATGTCGAAAGATGAGCTCCGTGCCTTTCGGCGCAGCGTCCAGGTCGTCCTTCAGGACCCCTTCGAATCCCTCAACCCCAGGATGACCGTCGGCCAGATCATCTCGGAGCCGTGGGTCATCCACTCCGGGGTCGTCGCCAAGGCTCAACGGCGGCACAGAGTTGGCGAGCTGCTGGAGATGGTGGGCCTTCGTCCGGACTTCATCGACCGCTTTCCGGCGCAATTCTCGGGAGGACAGCGGCAGCGCATCGGAATCGCTCGCGCCCTCGCCCTGAATCCTGCGCTTATCATCTGCGACGAGCCCGTCTCGGCGCTCGACGTGTCAGTTCAGGCTCAGGTCGTCAACCTTCTTCAAGACATTCAGAAGGAGTTCCACCTCGCTTATATTTTCATCGCTCACGACTTGGGCGTGGTCAGGCACATCGCGGATGACGTCGGCGTCATGTACCTCGGAAAGATGGTCGAGTATGGTTCCGAGGCAAGCGTTTTCAGCAGTCCACGGCATCCGTACACAAAGGCATTGATGTCCGCCGTACCGGTAGCGAAGTTCGGCAACGAGAAGCGGGCTGACCGCATCCTCCTCGTCGGCGACCTACCGAGCGCGGCAAATCCGCCGTCGGGATGTCATTTCCGCACACGGTGCTCATACGCACAGGACATCTGTTCTGTCGCGGAGCCCGAACTGGAGTCCCGCGATGGCGGCAACCATGAAACGGCCTGTCATTTCGCAGGTGAAGTATTGGGGGCGGTTCCAGCTGGCGCGGCGGCTAATCTCGGGGCGCGTCGATCCGATAAGGAGTCTTCCCACACCTGATCACTGAGCCGTCCCACTTCGGCCTGGTAGCCGACAAGATGCTTAGCGCAGCGGTCGTCATGGGTATCCGGTGTCCATGACGACTACAGATCAGCGGCCTCCCGAGGTTCGGCGGCAGGCGCGCGAGCAGGCCGACGAGGCCAGCAGCCGGATGGACAAGTTGCGGCGTCAGCGCGATGACGGGCTCGTCGGCTGGCTGAACGAGCGCGCGGGTGATTGGAAGCTGGGCGGTCCGGACGAGGCGACCATGCAGCGTCAGAAGTACTTCTGGAACTTCCTCGTCGACTACAGGTTCCGGATGGAATTCGACGGCTGGGAAAACCTGCCCAATCCACCGGTGCTCCTGGTGGGCATCCACTCGGGTGCGCCGTTTGTATGGGATGCGTGGACTGTCGGCGTGCAGTGGTGGCGGAAGTTCGGCCAGGATAGGCCGCTGCATGGCACGGCGCATGATGTGCTGATGGCGATGCCGCTTGTCGGTCGATACTTCCGGGCGATGGGTGTACTGCCGGCCGCACCGGACTCGATGGCCACCGCGTTGGCGAAGGGGCGCGACGTTGCGGTGTGGCCTGGAGGTGAGGTCGACTCGTTGCGGCCGTGGACCGAACGTGACCGCGCGAACCTGGCCGGCCGCAAGGGTTTTGTGAAGATGGCGATCCGCGCCGGGGTGCCGATTGTGCCGATCGCGACGGTCGGTGGTGCAGACGCGATGCCGGTGATGATACGGGGCGGCCAGCTTTCTCGGACGCTGCGGCAGGACAAGCTGTTGCGGCTCAAGGTGTTTCCAATCGCCGTCTCGCTACCATGGGGCGTCGCGCCTGCCGCGCTCCCACAGTTCCCGCTCCCCGCCAAGATCCGGAGTCGGCTCATGCCCGCCATTGAGCTGGACCACGATCCGGAACGGGCCGATGACGACGAGTACCTCGAAGAGAAGTACTGGGGCGTGCAGAACAGTATCCAGCGCGGGATGAACGCGCTGGCGCGCAAGCGCGCGCTACCGCTGTTCGCCTAGAACGGTGGGTCGTCGTCGAGGGTGTGTGGTGGTGGGGGTGGTGGTTGCCAGTCGGGTGGGAGTGTTTCGGGTTCGAAGGGGTCGTTGACCCAGGTGCACCACGGGCTGGTGCTTTCCTGCTTGCCTTTGAACAGGATCAGCATCCTGCGTGACTGGTTACGCCATCTGCGCAGTTCGATTTCCCTCTTGCGTGCGTGGTTGATCCGCCGGGTTTCGGCATTGACTGGGCGCTGCTCGCGCACCTTGCCGCGGGCACGAGCAACCCGCTTAGCCTGCTCTTTGGATCTGCTGCGCTTGCGCGGTGTCGGTGCCCGACACGCCTCGCGCAGCTGCGGGAACAAGTCGTACCCGTCGGGGGTGGTCTTGTAGACCCGTCCGGTCGGCGAGGTCCACACGATGGTGCCATCAGGCAACTGTTCATCGCGCCAGCCACCCAGTCCACCATGAAAAGTCTTGAGCCGGTGGTGTTCCCGGCAATAACACGCCAAGTCCCACGGCACCGTCAACCCACCGAGGGATGGATCCGCGTGGTTAAACGGTGTGGTGTGGTCGAGGTCGCAGATCCAGGCTTGGCGATCACAGCCCGGGAACCGGCAGGTCAAATCCCGGCACCGGATCCAGCGCTCCAACGCCGCCGAGGGCTGATAGCGCAGCGCCTCATCCTCGCTGACCGCCGGGCAGTCGACCGGCCGGATCGTCGCGGTGTCGGCGAGCTGGCGCACCTGCTCGGCATCGATGACGCCGTAGCCCTCCAGATAGCCCGGCTGCTG